>Ga0181343_1000268_pt1 | contig 24837 bp, 27 predicted proteins | sample Su13VDMLBSD_FD_130110 | JGI IMG/M metagenome (GOLD analysis project Ga0181343, IMG submission 130110) | Freshwater viral communities from Lake Michigan, USA - Su13.VD.MLB.S.D | ecosystem: Environmental > Aquatic > Freshwater > Lake | place: USA: Michigan | collected 2013-07-15
ATTACTTCATACCCAACACCCCTACCATAATTAACAGATTCAATATCTGGGATAATAGATATCATGATCTTATCCCAATTATTTTGAAAGAATGGTTCGTTTTGTAACATGGATAACACTTCTTGTGCTGTTTTTGGGTTATTTTCATCAACTTGCACATCTCTAATTGCTACCCAAACGTTTTTCCCTTTGTTTAATTGTTGGTTAATCAACCATTCGTGTCCAGCATGCCAATTTTGCCATCTCCCAATGTACATTGCATATTTTTTCATGGTAATATAATATTAAGTAATTTATTAGTGGTTTCTTCTATTGTTTGATTTGTGGTATCTAGATCCAAATAATTTTCAGTAGGTGGATCATAGTCATTAACTGCAAAATGTTCTCTACCTCTAATTTCGGTGGTGTAAACATAAATTTCTGTAACCTGATTTTCAGATTTAAAGTTTTCTCTTTGATCTTTATAGGGAGAAACTAATGAAACAACAACCGAATACCCCTTGATACTCAAGAACTTAGCAATATCCTGTGCCCTTTCGATGTTTTTACGCCTACCCGCTTCGGAATAATCTTTATTTTTAAAAATATCACGTAGATCATCACCGTCAATATGAACGGTAGTTTCAGCTGGAAGATGTTTTATTAATTCTAGCGCTAAGGTTGTTTTCCCTGATCCGGGTTGACCTGTAAACCAATATATCATACATATAATATAATGGTTTTTTTTGAAAAAACAAAATTAAATCATACCTCTATTATAGAACCTAAAACCAGTTACCTTTTCATATAATTTTTCACCCGGAGATAGGTTTGGTAACCCCAAATTCAAATCTTGGTTTTTAATTATAAAATGTTCATTGATTTTATATAACCAATCAACACCAAAATTATGTGCTATTTGACCAATAACAAGACATTGAATTATCGGTGACCATTTGTGATGGCTTAAATGCCATATACCACCAAAATCATGATTAAAAAAGTTCTTTAAATCGTATAAACTTTCTATTGTATGCTCATTTCTTCTTAGATCAACACCACCACAACAATCACAAGTGAAATTTTTATCTAAATGGTTTTTAAAAGTTAATGGAAATGTAAAATCGTTTTCAAGATAGGTGCCACTTTTACGTTCTTGTAATATCTGGAAAAACCACTTGTCACATAAAAACGCTTCGTTATTTTTAATGCTATTATAATAATCATCACTTATCTCCATCAAATTTAGATGTATCATAAGTTGTTCCACATAGCAAGCCCCATAACCTTTATCATAGGAATCTATTTTTTCTTTGTTCTTATAATAATGATCTAATGATCTTTCGGTAGCTTCAGCGAATAATTCATAATCATTAACACACAATAAATTCATATTAGGTACTTCCCCCACAAAGAAATTTTTAATTTTATTTTCACTGTGTTGATCTTTAAAATCATTAAATGGAAACCCATATGCATTCATTGAGCTAATTAAATAGTCATTGAATCCTTTTGGGGTTGTGTTTGGGCCCAGATCTGGAAAGTCCTTATGTGCATAAATGACTGGTAGATCAGATTTGAAATCTATTTTTTTAGTTAACATTGTATCAATATCAATATGTAAAAATCTTTCAGACATCGCTTTAAAGACTTTCATTTTAACAACACTAAACGTATTTACATCTGTTTTTGATAAAACATCAACATCAATGTTCTCATATGGTATCCCAATTTCTTGAATTTGTTTGGCTATAGTTTCATTGGTATATAATGAAATCTTCCCGTAGTTCTTATTTGTAAAAAGAGTACTTAAGACCTGTGAATATATCATTTCTTTCCATATGATTTGAGTATATGGTATATCCAAATTAAAATTGCTTGGTATGTAGCTATGGACAATCTTCATTAAATTATTTTCTTATTAAATTTACCAATTTCTTTTTTATATTCATCAACCTTATATTTTCTATATTCTTCGTTAAGTTTTAATGCGTGTTTATTAAACCATACATGTTCATAATTTAAATTTTCAACGTGGTCTATTCTGTTGGGGTCTTTCAACCAAAATAAAGCTTTACCTGGTGCTGGTGCATCACCTAGAGTGTGTGATTCAGAATATGACATATATATATTATTCTCAATACTCTCCACTTTAGCGTTTAACTTTCTAATAGCATAACCTAGTATTCCTTGATCTGCGATTAACCATAACCATTCTGGAATATATTCATATTCTCTTGTGATTATATCTAAATGTCTTCTTAAATAATCGTCCCTTAATGCCTCACTATTCATAAAAATAAATGAAGTATTTGGTATAAACATGTTTTGATTAAAATCTTCAATCCCACCAATTCTATTAATTTGATTTTCAAAAACAAAAAACTCACCTCTTTGAATTTCCCATTGTGTGTGAACCAAATCGTAATTCCACACCCAACTAGGTATTTCACATCTAACAATGAAATCTAAATCTAGAAATAGATATGGTACTGGCTCTTTACCCATAACAATAGATTTACCGGTGGTCCAAAATCTACCCGGTTCAATGTATGAGTATTCTTTATTGAACGTTTCTAAAACATCCGTATCTACTTCATCCCATAATCCCAACATTCCTTTTTTCTTATAAAATTCATACCCAACATTATCAGTGTACAATTTTGTTACCCCTACATACTTTTTCGCGTTTCTTACTGCTAATTCCTGTATAACTAATTCATAATCAACAATATCATATTCATCGTCGGGTAAATCAAACATTTTCATTCTATTATACCCTTGAGCATCATTCTTGTGAAAAAATGGTGCGGTCCAATTAACAAAGATTACTTTTAAATTATTCATGTATAAAATATAAGTCTTGTTTTAAATCATTGGTTTTATATAAAGGTACCCCCGAATTTAAAATTGATATACCTATTATTAATCCCTCACCTCTACCTAATGGTTTGTTATTAAATTTAACATCATTATTGTTTATTTCTTTTTTTAAACAATTAAAAATTTTAAAAAAGTCATTCAGCTTTTCATCTCTACTAATAACGAAAAATCTTTCACCAATTAATTTAGCATCGTTAATTTTTAAATTATTTTTTTTACAATGATTTTCAATATGATCAAAATAATCATCTTTAATGATGTTCTTAAATTCTTGATATATTAAAGGGATTTCTAACCAATCTTCAGTATAATAAATCCCTGGGTTAAATTTTGCTTCACAGAAGTTATCAATATTTAATGTGATATCAGAATCAATATATAATATCGTCTCATATTTTTTTAAAGCGATTTCACAAATCAATAATTTATCCGTATAAGATTTGTCTACTTCAGTATACGGGACAATGATAACATTTAAGTCCTTAAACTCTTCTGGACTGTCAGTTAAAACAAGAACATCTACTGGGTAAGATTTATAGGTCTTAATATTTTTAATCGCCAAATCAATATAATAATTGTTTTCTTCTTTTTCTATTATACCATTTTTAACTAATGGAGATTTAAATACAAATAAACAAATAGCTTTATTCATAATCAATTTTATGGTTTTGTATTAATGTTAAGCTTTGCCCAACCAAAACATCTCTTCGCCCATCTGTAACTGGTTTTATAAAATGTGGGTGTGTCAATCCACCTGGAAAGATAATAATATCACCCAATTCTAAATTATAAGAAATGTCTTGTCTTGGAAAACAAAGTTCGCCACCTTTAAAATTATTATTAAGTAAACCAACAAATGTTAAACCACTAAAATCCCAATGAACATTCTTTTCTGAAAAAATTGTATTGTCTCTATAATAATGTAATAAAAACATATCCCTCCATTTTGTTTTAACAAAATCTTTTATATTTTTTATTGTTTCGTGAGACGCGTTTAATCCAATACCATTTTCAATATCATAAATTTTTAGATAATCGTCTAAAAGCGGATATTCAATATTATTGAACCAAAAATCATTAATTTTATAAAATAAACTCATATCAATTTTATCTACATCAATCCTATCAATACCACCAATATTATCACGAACTAATAATAATTCATCAATAATAGATTTTGGTATTATAGATTTAAAAACGAAAATATCTGAATCTATTTTTATCATTTATATTTCAATATTAAAATTAATTACACATCTATGGGTTTTACCATAGAATGGTTTAACTGAATGTATAATATCAGCCGGCCACATCATTAACATACCTTTTTTAGGTCTTATAAAGTGAGACATTCCTCTGATATGAAACGTAAAAACACCACTGTATGGATGATCTGCGATTGGCTCACCATCTGATAAATAATATCCACCAACAAAACTTAAAGGTGCTGATTCATAAATAGACCACCTACAATGGTTGTGTTGATTATGTCCTCTTCCAGAAGTTGGCTCATAATATTGTATCCAACTTTCTGTCACCTTTGGGTTGTTGTTATGTTTAAAATTTAATAAATTTAAAAAATCAATAAAACCATCTGTACATCGTTTCTTAATTAGTTTAACACATTCTTCTTCTCTATCTAAAAACTCATTTGTAGGCACAAGAAAACGACTACCTATTGGGTTGAATTCTGTCGGTTCAACCCATTTATCATGTTTACCATAATTTATTTCATATGTACTTTGTCTATCCTGATCATATTGTTCAGGTAATTCTTGCCCCATTAATTTTTGTTCGGGTGTTAACTCATTAAACCCTAAATTATAAACCAAATCATGTAAATCATGATCATCAAATTGTTTCATGTATACTGGTATGGGGGCTAAAAGATATAGATTGTCTTGACCGCTTGGCCAAAGTGGATTGTGAAAATACATTAGCTTAATTTTAAAATATTATATGTTATTGGGAATATATCTTTAAATTTTTGATCCCTAGATTCATCTAGTAAATTATTTATTTTAATAAATGAATTCCAGTCCTGTTCTGTTGATTCTTTACTATTAAGGTATTGCGTAATATTTGTAAATTGTTCTTTAATTTCTGGGCTTTTTACCGGTAAACTATTATAAGATTCATTAACATATTTTTCAATATCTATTTTTAAGTTTTCTGGAATATTGTTTATGCAATAGTATTTTGGTTGTGATAAAAAGTTACAATGTATTCGAATATTATTCTCAATTGCAAATTCAGCGACTTCGTTAAAATCTAGGACATTCATAATTGAAACTGTGTAACAAATATGAAACTTGAAATTTTTTAAATCTTTTGTTTTATCTAACCATAATAAAATATTATTTTTTACTTCATTCCAGTTTGCACCATATCTTAAATAATTAAATTTATCACCAACACCGTCTATACTAAATGAAATATCAGAAAGCTCAAAGTTTTTTAATATTTCAAAATATTCATCTTTAAAAATAGTACCATTAGTGTTAAAATGAACATACTTATTTTTAGCAATACCAGTATATACACATTTTTCTAAAATGGACCATTGTTTTTTCATTAACATTGGTTCACCACCATATAGATCAAGTATTTTTACTGATGATATATTTTTTTCAATTTCATCCCAAACCATACTGTCGTCAGCAAATGGTAAAGAACAAGATTTTGTAATCTGATTTAGTTTTTCATCTGAAATATCTGGGTTTAGAACTGATTTATGTTCTTTTTTCCAGTTTGAAGATGAATATACATTACAAATTCTACAGGATAAATTACATATGTTACCCATGTTAAGTTCTAAAAAATGAATTTCGTTTTCTGATAAATTTAAATGTGAAATTCTTTGATTATCTCTCATCCTTTTACTTTCAACCCCAGAATCTTCTAAATCCCAACAGCCGTTACATTCGGGAGATTTAATTCCTTTTTTAAAATCTTCTTTTATTTTTTTTAATGTGGGTGATTGTTGTGCTTCTTGAAATGTGGTGTTTAAAACACTCATAACATTACCCCCATCATCTTTAAGATACACTTCACTTGCAATACAACATGGTGTAAACTTCCCGTCTGTTGTTACTCTCAAACCATTAGTTATGTTTGCACACTTAATCATATTATATTGTTAAATTATGTCTTATTCTTTCAGTTTTTGGTAGCTGATTATATATTTCCAAGAGATTAGAATATTCAGGGTGGTTTGGATTACCAATATCTGTTTTTTCAAAATGTTCAGGGGTATATGTCCCCCAATTAACAACCCTATTATAAAAAACTGACCAGTTCTTCTTTTTCATTGAGAATATATTTTTAACCATGTCATAGAATAACCCCATCTCTTTATAATTTTCATATTGAACAACAAAAGATAGTGTTATATCGTGTAGATATGGTAAACTAGAAATGAAATCTAGGTTACTTTGTATATCTTCCCATTTACCTCCGATTCTAACTTTATTCTCATATGTTTCTTTAGTCGCTGAATCAACAGATATCTCACAACTACGCACGTATTTGTGAATGTTTTTCATTCTTGACCAGTTAGAATCATTCCATAATGTTCCGTTGGTGTGTAAATGTATCTTTTTAAGTTTTGGGTATTTGTTAAAATCGAAACCCATCATCCATTTTCTAAATGTTCTAGAAAAAAACGGGTCGCCAGATCCTGTACATTCAATATGTTCTAAACCGTTACTTAATTCTTTTTCTATGTGCTGTATTAATTGTTCGGTCCTTTCTCTTTCTTCGCCTTCATAATTAATAAATTTGGTTCTACACGATGGGCACTTTAGGTTACAACTTTGATCAAAATTCATTTTGATACTGGTTGGAAGACCGGTATCGTATTTTTCTCTATTTTTTAAAAACTCATCTTTTTTAACAAAACCATGTGTTTTACCTTCTTTAAGACCGGTTAGTTTAGGACATCTTGATTCAATACAAAATTTATAAGAACCATCTAACATACTTTGTCTAACCTGTTCCGCAATATCTGATTTCCAATTAGTTTCAATAGACATTGGGTCACCCAAATTAACAGGTAACCAATTAGGACAACACATAAATGTTTTATGGTCAAATAACTCTGAAAAGTTAAATGGTTGTGTACATACCCAATCTTTCTTATCTAATGGTATCATGTTAAACTTGGATAGCCTTTTTTCTCCATTAAAAATGTCTTATCATCAATTGTAGATTCAATCTCATCAAACCAATCTTTATACTGTGGATTTACTTCTAAAAATGACTCATTTCTTCTATTATCTAATATATATGTTGATCTAAATAAGTGTCTTCTGGCATCTTGAATATCCCCTTCAAATGGTGTATACAAGTGTTTTTCCCAACCATCCTTTGCTTGTTTAACAATACTTCTAGTATAACTGTCACCAATTGTTTCTATGTAGGTATTCAGTTTATTAATCAAACTAGTTTTTAAGTTATCTGGTAAAATTCTAATATCATACCACATCGGAGATGTTAATAAATTATTTAAAGAAACCGTACTAGGGTTGACGCCAATACTTATAGCCATATCAATTAATTCATTGATGTGAAATATGTTTAAGATACTAATTGTGGGAGATATGTGGACTTCCATTCCTTTATCAACACAAGATTTAATGTTTTGATAAACCGCATTCCATTTTGTTCCATTTCTAACAACTTCAGCTAATTTACCAACAGCATCTAAAGAAGCGAATAGAAAAATTCTACCTTTTGGATCTTTTAAGAAGTGATCCCATAAACCATGTAAATCCCATTTTTTAAAATGTATATGGCTGAAATTTGTGTTGTATCTAATTCTAACATCAGTTCTACCTGCAGCTATTAATTTTTCCAAAATAATATAATGTTCATCCATTATAAGCGGCTCTCCACCAGCAAAATAAATTTCTTCAACCTCATTTATAAATTGATCAACATATTTGAATATATCTTCTTTACTATCAATATTAAAATTGATCACCCCGTTGTTATTTACGTGAGTTCCAAATAGTGCAGCTTCATCATCATACCATTTACTACTGGAAAATATGCCACACATTCTACACTTAAAATTACACATATTGGACCATCTGAAATCCCAATATTTTAGTACGAACTTATCATTATGCCCAGTTTCCTTATTTGTCTGGCTTATTAATTCATTAATACCATCATTGAAAAAATAGTTATGTGTTTTTCTTGGGCTTAATAAACCGCTATCCTCAATTAAAAAACATCTTTCGCATAGTTTAGGTCTGTTACCGGATAACATATCTTTTCTAATGCTCATCATCTGTTCATTGTTCCAGATTTCTTCTAATGTATTATCTTTAGTATTCCCTATAGGCATACCATATGGTGCCATACAGCAAGGGTATATGTCACCATTGGGTTGTATATTTAAATGTATCCAAGGTAGTACACAAAATGTGTTTGATATATTTTCTGAATTATTAATCATATTATTTTTTTATTTAAAATATCTTTTATTTTTGGGAACGTTTGTAGGAAGCTTTCACTTCTTATTTTATCAACTTCGCTTGTTACTTTTAAAAACGTGTTCATTTCTCCATTCTCTTTAGCATTGTAATAAACACTATACAAATCATTATAATATTCATCACTAATTTTACCTTTTATTTCATCTATTTTTTTTCTTCTTACCTCTATTGGAAATAAATTAGCATTTTGATATGCTGGTGAAAAGACATGATTAGGAATTAATCTATATATTTTTCCAGTACCATCTAATTTATACAATCCCTCTGCAATTAGAAATTGAGCTAGTTCTTCAATATATAAAAAATTGAAAGCATTAACCGTTTGTGTAACTGATATATAAAAATCATATTCGTTTAGAAATCTTTTTAAGTTTGTTATTGTAAGCTCCCAATTACTTAAACTTCTAATAAAAGTGTTTCTATCTTTAACATCATCGATACTAACAGATATGGTGACATTGTTAAATGATTTTAATTTTTCTAACGTTGGTTTAATTGAATCAAAATTGTAATTAGCATTGGTTATGTAAGAAATTGTGGCATTTTTTGCGTACCCCTCACCAACCATTTTTTCTATCAGATAGTTGTGTTTTGGTACAAGAAATGGTTCACCACCACTAACCTGTATTAAATTTAAATCTGGGGTGTGTTTTACCAAATCATCATAAAATTCTGCTTTGTCAGTCCAATCATAACTTGTCCCCTCACTGTTTTTTAGAACATCATATGATGAAGGTAATGGTACAATATCTTTTAATTTATAATAATCCGTAATCCACGATGTACTCGATTCAGCATTACAGGATCTACATTTAAAGTTACAGTAATTACCCAACCTTAATTCAACATTCGTTAGATTTGGTTTAATGCTACCATCTTCATTTATTGAAGTGTCAATAGGTGTTCTGGATTCCTTAATTCTTTTTGATATGTCGCCGTTCTGTTCTACATTATAACAAGTTAAACAAGCTTTAGGTATTTCACCATTTACCATTTGCTTTCTAACTTTTTTAAAACTATCGGAATTGATAATTTTTTCAACACCTTGTTCAATGTTAAGCATTTTACCGTCTGTTTTAGCGAAAGTTTCATCAGCCCCCCAATTAGCTTCACAACATACAGAACAATGACCATGTGGGTGTACACTAATGTGGTTCCATAATAAGTTGCATATGAATTTTTTATTTTCCATAATCTATAATCTATTAAACCAAGTAATAAATTCGTTTGGCATGTATTCATCAATTGGCTTATTTCTTCTTATTGAATATTGATAAACGAATTTCTTTAAATCGTTTACTTTGTTTTCTCTACTGTCACTATCTTCATAAGACACGTCCACTTGTCTTAGGTATAAGACCAACCTCTCAAAATGATTTACTTCCCATTCTTCCATCCACGGTTTATTAAGATTAACCACAGATTCGATTTTACTTGCCAAGTCATTTTTGATATCCTGATCAATCATATTAATACTTTGAAAAGATGGGAATCTTAAAATGTTTACACTCATTGAGAATGTATGAATGTTATTGAATTCTTTTCTCCACTTTATAATTTCTTTTAAAAATAGATCAACAGTCCATATACTTAAAACGCTGATAGTCATCATGATATTTAATCTTCTAACTTTTTTAGACCTCTCAACTTTAAACATATTTTCTTTCCACAAATCCCACTTAAATCCGTCTCTAACAAATTCCTGGTGTTTACCAAAACATTCTGCAGATGTATATATGTCTAATGATTTAAACTTATCAGATGAGTTAAGTAACTTATAAAGTCTTTCATCATCCATAATGAGATTACTATTAACAGCAAAATCAAATTTATCATTATTACAAACGTCCAATAATTTCCAAAAAGACGGGCTTCTAGAAGGTTCTCCACCGGATACTCGTAATTCTAATAATTCACCTCTAATTTCATCAAACCAATTAAAAAAATTATTTATATAAATGTTGTCTTCGTTTTTATTGCCAAACGGCATAGCGATCGACCCATCACTTTTATATGTTAATCCTCCATTAGTCTTCATCCCTTCATATTCCCCGTTAGTTAAAATATCTTTAGACCAGGTGGAACTAAATTCTGAATTACAGTAACTACAAGCCAAATTACAAAGGTTATCAAAACAAATTTCAACAGTTTTAGGAATAACATTAGCATCCCACGGCATTGTTTTTATTTTTTCAATATCTTCCTTTGTATATCTGGATGTTTGATACATCCTATCGCTAAAAATATTTGGATTATCCTTTGCAGCATCTTCAACTCTCCAACAATATGAACATTCACTGGGTCTAACCCCGTCTAACATTTCCTTTCTTCTTTCTTTCTTGAAATTGGTGTTGTGTAATGCTGAAGGGTTATTATTTAGTTCTTCCAGTGGAATTGAATGTGCTAAAGGATGATGACAAGACGCAGTCCTACCATTACCTAACCATATAGACACATTATACCACTTTGCAGCACAAAAAGATGAGGAAAACTCATCCATTAATTTTTTTATTTCAGTATATGGTATGTTAGACATTAAATGATCTTCTGTTTTGGCGCAACATTATTAAATGTGTCGATTGATTTATTAACATATTTTGGATCTTCAATTAAAATTCCATGGTTCCCATTACCACTTTTATCAAAGGTTTTAAATTTAGAATTTTGTTGGAAATCAATATTAATATACATATTTTTCTTTGTATAATCAAATGATGAATCATATATTATTATTTGATTGATCTCCCCGTTAAACCATTTTTCATTTTCATTATTATACGGATAAAGAGCGCCAATTAGTATCTTTTTATTTGAATAATCAACAATATTACCCTTAATTTTTGAGTCCATTAATATATCATTGAAATAAAGACTAATATACTCAGAAACAGTCACTTTTATATCCATTATTTGTCTAATATCATCAACTACAAATCTAACATCATTGTAGATGTGTCCTGTTGTATACCAAACAAACTTAACAATATTTGGGAACTCTAAAAATAGCCCCATAGGGTAACCGTCTTTAGAGATCACACAAGATTCATTCTCGATAAAATCAATTAACTTAAAATTAGCGTGTATTGTAAAATCATTCTCTATTGAGGAATAATCTTTAATATTCGTATTATTCTTTGTTTTATTTGGAATGAAATATGATGTTTTATTGAATATCATGATAAAATTTTTCTAGCTCTGGGAAAGTTTTAACGAAGTTTGTGCCTCTTCTTCTGTCATGTTCATCGACAAAAATTTTAAAATCTTTCTTATTTGTTTTTAACCATTCTTCATCTTCCTTAACCAACATCCAGTCATGGATTCTATTTAGTTTATTGATTTCAATATCTGTAAAACCAAAACCATCCATACCAACTCTAACTTGTTCATAAAAATCCATTAATTGCGCTTGTTCTTTTACTTCTTTTATCCAATAATCATCTACGATTTTAACGGTCTGATACTCTGGGTATCTAAGGTATGAAGAATCTAAAATAATTGACGATCCATAGTATCTATAAGGATTATGGTATTCCTCTTTTAATTTATATACGTTTTTAATTAGTTCTTTATAATTTGGTATTGACAACGCATTATATGTTGACATAATAATGATTGTAAGTGATGGGATCTCTTTTAATAATATATTAATTCTATCCCAAACCAAATTAAAGTTCATCCCATTTCTAATATATTCTGCCTGTTTTCCCCAGGAATCTACACTAGTGAAAAGAATCACTTCATTAACCCTACCTTCATCAATTATTCTTTTTATTTTATTTAAAAAATCATTAAATAACTTATCTGGTGCACCCAAATTGGTGTTTAAGGATAAATTTAAATTTTTATTTGGGTTGGGGTTTTCTATAATATAATCTAAAACCTTAAATGTGTCTTTAGATAGTAGTGGTTCTCCACCAGTAATTCTAAATGTGTGTAAATCTCTGTATAATTCTGGCCACCACTTCCAAAATGATTCAACATATGGGTTATACTCATTGTGTGGAATTGGCATTTTGTTTTCGGCTTTTAACCAATCAAGATTACCAAAATCATTTGATGTTGGGTATTTACCATGTTGTAATATTTCTTGCATCCACTGTGACGAATATGATGGGCCGCAGTATGAACACTTGTAGTTACAATGATTACTAAAGGAAACTTCAACATACTTGGGATTGTAATTTTCATCCCAATTAAGGTTTTTTATTTCATTAAGAAACGGCTTAGACCAGGGCTCAGATGATTTATAGGTTCGATCTGAAAATGCGTTAGACGAGTCTTCAATATTCCAACAGTAACCACATTCTTTCGGTTTCCCACCCTCTAACATCAACTTTCTTTGTTCCTTTTTGAACTGCGTGTTATGCAATGCGGATGGGTTATTACTTAATTCATCCAACGGTATAAAATGTGGCGAGGGGTGATGACACGAATGAGTTTGCCCCATTTGTAAATGTAGCGTAACCTGTGTCCATTTCGCTAAACAAAACCCACAGCCAACTGAATTCAATTCTTTTCTGGTCTTATCAAAAATTTCATTTAGCATTTTCTATATTTTATGTAAGAAGTTACAATTGTTTGTTAAATCGTAACTTTTATTGTGTATAAACTTATCAAATGTATGCTCCGATATTAATACATCATCTTTCTTAATAGATAGATAAGAAAGAACACCATCAAAGTAGTTTAAATTGAAACCATTCTTAGGAAAATTACCGGAACCGAAAATGATATGTGGTCTTTCATCACTAACCAACTTTGTACTCAAATCAATATCAAATAATAACTCATCATTTATAGATAGTTTTATATTAAAACCACTTTTTATTATTTCTAAGCTGTATTTTTTATTTGGTACCCATTGATAATTTTTGGTTAAATATTTTGTATCATTTCCTTCCTCACTATAAACCATCAATAAACCGTGGCTTTCAATATCAATCCCAAAATATGTTGGTAACTTAGCGAACAGAGTCATTTTTTCATTAACAATGTTAGATAATTTAAATTCCAATGAAAAATTGAAATTACCTTCGTAATCAAATATTTTATTGCTTGGATACTCAATAAAATTATCAACAAGAAAGTCTGGCCACATTACCCAAATATTATCTTTATTTATTTTTAACATCGTTATATAAGCTTTTTAATTGTGGGAAAGTTGAAATGAAATCTGTTCCCCTTCTTTCATCATATTCGTCAACAAATGCTACGAAATCTTTTCTGTTTTGTTCAACATCAAAGGTATCATCATTCGCTATTGCATAATCATAAATTCTCTTTATTTTTTGTACCTCAACATCTGAAAACCCAACATTGTCATAATTAAATTCTGGGGTAGCATAATAAAACGCTTTTTTTGCCGACTCTAAAATAAGTTCTTTATGTTCTTTATCTAAAATCTTCACAGATAAATGTTTAGGCCATCTTAAATAAGAAGTATCTAACTGTATTGCAGAAATCCAATATCTAAGATCGTTAGCATGTTTTTTCTTCATAAGAAATGTTTGTTCTATAACATCACTGTATGTAAAGACAGATAACGCATTAAATGTTGCCATAACATTAATTGTTACTTTGGGTAGCTTTGTTAATATTTTATCTACATTCAACCAAAATTTTTCATAATCTAGACCGTATCTAACATATTCCGCTTGTTTATCTTTTGCCTCAACTGAAGTAAAAATAATTAATTCTTTCACTTTATTATTATCACATAAATCTTTAGCAATTTCAATAAACCTATCTATTAAGTTATCCGGAACACCTAAGTTACTATTAATCGCCAATGATAAATTAGGATTATCCTCCCAATTTGTTTGAATATATTCTAAAACCTTAAAGGTATCTTTAGCTAATAATGGCTCACCACCAGTAATTCTAAATGTATGTAGATCTTTATATAAATTTGGCCACCATTCCCAAAACGCCTCTAGATATGGGTTATGTTCTGAGTGTTTATATGGCATTTCTTTTTTCGCCTCTAATTCTTTAATGTTGTTATAATTGGTTGATGTTTTATAACCACCAAACTTTTCTATCTCCTCAACCCATTTCGAAGAATATTGAGGGCCACAATATGCACATTTGAAATTACAAGTATTAGAAAAAGAAACTTCGACATATCTTGGGTTAAATTCTTCTCGCCAATGAGACTCTTTTATTTGCTCAAAATATGGTAATGACCATGGTTCGGATGATTTAAAAACACGATCAGAAAAATTATTACTGTTGTCTTCTATATTCCAACAATAGTTACATTCTTTTGGTTTTCCCCCTTCCATCATTTCCTTTCTTTGCATCTTTTTATAACGAGTATTATGTAATGCTGATGGATCTCTTTTTATCTCTGCTATCGGGATTTTATGTTGAGCTGGGTGGTGGCAAGAGTGTGTTAAACCAATACCTAAATGCATGGTAACTTGTGTCCATTTTGCTAAACAAAACCCACAACCAACACCATCTAATAACTCTTTTGTGTCTTTAAAATTATTCATTTAAAACATTATTTCAATCCATGGACAAATTTCTTTGTAATCAGTATTCCTCATACTATCTAATTTTTCCAAGTATTCTTTTAAATCATTTTTAGTTTGATTACCCCTTATTATCGATGAGTCAATTTTTAAATGATTAATAAAATCATTCATTATTGATACCGTTTTACTATAGTATTCTTTTTTACTTAAATTTTCATTTATGTAATCAATTACTTTATTTTTAAATTCTGTTGGTGCCGCACCTACCGCAAACCAGTAAGGGGTTGTCGCCCAGTGAATGTGTATCAAATCTTTTTTAGTATAGTTGTTATCTAAAACATAATCAATAAAGTCAAAGGTATGAAATACATTCATCATTGTGATAGTATATTCAATTTCAGCATTAACATTTGGGTGTGTTAAATTGAAATCCGCAATTTTTTTGATATTATCAAAGAACTTTTCAGAGATGAATCCAGTTCTCTGAAACTCACCAACCTTTCCGTATCCATCACATGAACACCCAATTATTACGTTTTTGAATTTTTTTAATGCTTCAAGAATATCAATTTGTTTATATTTTAAATTCGATAAATTAGAATTTATATAAACATTAATATTCTTTGCTTGATCTTCACTAAATCTATCAATTAGTTTGAATACATCTTCATTAATAAACGGTTCGCCTCCAGCGATATAAAGATGTTCAATATAATTTAAATCTTCATCAGAAAATTTATTAACTGGGTCTTCACCAATCTTATAATGCTTACTATAAAGGTTGTTCATACCAACACCATAAATTTCAATCAAATCATCAAGCCACGACGATGATAATGTTGGGCCACACATTCTACATTTAAAATTACATAAGTTGGAAAATCTCACATCCAAATACTGTAACTTATTTATAGAATAATCTTCATTAAACAATTCTGGATCATCAAACTTTTCTTTCCAGTTATTATTCCAAACATCTTTTAGGGTGTTACCCTTTTTAAAACAAATATCACATGGTTTAGGGGTTATACCATTATCCATGTCTTCTCTTAGTTTTTTGAATTGTTTACTGTTTAATAGATCCATTACATTATCATAATCGGACCACTGTAATTTTTCTTCAAAATTATCAGCAACACAACAAGGTCTAACTAACCCATCTGGGTTTACATACAAAGAAGTATATGCTAAAATACATTGAGTATCTTTCATTTCATTTTACAATTTATAAATTTTGTGTTAGGGTATGTTAAATCATCAATATTATCTATTTCCAAAACATTTAATATTTGTGATAAACCATCGTTTTTATATTCTATTTTTTTCTGTTGCATTTCTGTAACAAACCTTTTTTCATTTCTAGCTGTTGTTTCCCCCTTTGCCCATTTTCCATTTACAAACCCTTCATCAATATGAGGTAAACAATAGAACCTACTATCTCTACGATATGGAATAACATTTTCAATCACTTCAATATCTTCTTTAGTGAATTGTACATTTTGATTTATAAAAGCCACATTATTAAAATCAGAATTTAAAATCAAATTGTCGGTATTTTGATCCATCTCTTTTATATTGTCAAAAAATCTATTATAAATTTTAACATCTGAGATTTTACCTTTGTAATAAACATTTGAATGGTTACAAAAACCGATTAAAAAAGGTTTGATAGCATCATGCGTTTTTAAATCATTACCAATTGAGAACGGTGTGTTTTGTTTTACCCCATTCATTTGACAAATTAGTTCATCATTTACATAAAAGTACACTTTTTTCTCCTCACTATTAAAACTTAATGTTACTTGTGTCCACAACCCTTCAAACCTCTTAGCCCAGTTATAGTGATGCATACCATTTCTGTCAAATAATTGCATTGTTACTGCTCTAGAATTATTGAAAGACATTCCCCAAGTCCAGCTACCATCTTTTCTAATTAACGGGTATTCAACAAAAATTCTTTGTTCATCACCAACAAGCCAAATAGGTACTTTATCATTTTGTTGTTCAGCATTAAAGGTTATTGTAATTGTATGGTCATTATGTAAACACGAACTTATTTCTCTACTCGTAGGGAACGTTAAAAAAGAATTTGAACCATTAAAGTTAGCAACAATCTTATCGGTTTCTTTTCTAATAACTCTACCGGTTGTTAAACCTTCAAAATAACATCTCCAAAATAAATCATCATCTTCTTGCCCCCAATCCCAATAATCATTTGAATAACCATTGGTTGCTTCCGTTTGCTCTTTATTGAAAAGAACGACACCACCAAAGTATTGATCATAACCTAAGTTATAACCATATTTGGAAAGTTTTGTTGCTATGTGCATTGGTGTTTGATCTGGATAAGAATAATCAGCTTCTTCTTGTGGTAACATATCTACATCATGCCACGCTATATAATCACATCCGTCTTCGAATGCTACATGTGCTGCAATATTTTTCATTGCACCCCTATTAAATAATTTATCATCAATCTGATGACCGACATAAAACGAATGGTTAATCCCCCTTTCATTTAAATGATTTGATAAATGAGGTATTAACCTATCAATATGTTCTTTTCTGTTTCTATATGGTATACAAATACCTAATTTATGCGTCATATTCCTACATTAACGTGTAAAATTTTATTATTATGTGTTTTACCATGCTCAATGAAATTTAAATCAGATAAGCCATCTTCTTTCATTAAATCGGTGTTTAGTGAAACTTCATTATGAAACCTTAATTGGTTCCACCTTGTTGCTTGATCTTTCCAACGGTTTCCTAAAAAACCATTTTCTTCATGTTTTAAAGATTTGAATAAAGATCTTCTTCTATAAGGTATTTTAACTTCTTTATAGTTAGTATATTCTTGGCTTATTATTTCACAATTCACTATTTTACCATCATTACCATTATTTGTTAAATCTTTTAATTTGTAATTTTCGATATGATCCGCTTCATAATATATTTTAAGCGAGTTTTGTGAATGATATTTTCCAAATGATTCGTTTAAATAATGATTTGTATTATATGATATTTCTTTAATTTCTTCATCACTTAACATTTCATCATAATAAGCAAAAGAATCTATTTTCCCTTTAAAAAAATTAGGTATCTTCTCCCTGTCTGGTTTACCCACACCTAAGTAAAAATTTGGTTCTTTTCTGTAAAAATATAATTTTTTAAATTGTTCGGTTTGACCTAAAAATTCACCGTCTTGATATACTTTAATTATATTATTTTCTCTATCTAAAACAATCACCATATTTGTTTTATAGTTTGTTTTGATTTTGGAATTAATGAAGTGTGGATTATATGAACTATCAAAAGCACAAAAATTATATCTCATAAATGAATTGTAGCAAATAGCAAAATCCCAACCAGGAATACTAAACACAGTAAATTCATCAGATTCTTTGGTGTGATCCAAAACAATTTTTTCTGGATAAAATGAAACAAAAAAAGTCGCATTATTATTTAAATCTACAGTGTTTTTACATTCAACATATGCATCAACACCATTAAACATTAACGCTTTATCACTCTTAGTCAAATTTTTAAATTCAAGAGTATCTAAATCTAAACCATTTACCACACATCTTAATAAAAGTTCTGTATCTTCATAACCCCACCCCCAATACTTGTTTGAATATCCGTTAATTTTTTCGAAGTCTTCTATGGTAAACATTGTAACCCCACCAAAATATTCATCAAATATTTCTCTCTTTTTCTCACCTTTTTCTAGTTTAAAATCAGTTGCAAGATGCAATGGTTTTTTTGAATATGAATAATCAACATTTATTGGTAGCATATCAACATCATGAAAAACAATGTAGTCACAATTTAATTTTTTTGCATAGGTATATCCTATGTTTAATAACATACCTCTATTAAATTGTTTAGCATTGTCCTGATTAATTACTATAATCTCATAGTTAATTTCCTTATTTATAAAATACTTCGCCATGTGACTTGAAAATAACCTCAAATCACGCTGTCTGTTTCTATAAGGAACTATGATACCAAGTTTGTGTTTATCCATTAATAGTAGGGTCTTTTGGTTTTGTTGTGTCGTGCCACTCGGATAAGTAATATTGAATTCTATCGCTCCATTCCTTTTTATCTATTTCTTCAAACCAAATGGTTAGTGCATCTAATGAATTAGCAATCTTTTCAAGCGCTTTTACTTTTCTTTCTTCTAACTTTTGAAGTTGTTCTTCTTTTTCTGATTTTGTCATATCGATATTATTTTTTTTATTAGTTTATCCCATTGTTTATATCTCTTGAATTCTGATTGACCGTTACTGGTTTCAAACATGAACTCAGGATTATTTAAATTTATTTTAAATTTACTTTTTACTAGTTCTTTATACATTATACGATACTCATCAGAGTATGAATAATCTTTGTTAACATCAGCAACTGCTTTTATTCTTTCTATTGATGTTTTATCCCATTTAAAGTGGTGTACTTGAACAAATGAGTGTGGGTTAATTAATGGATGGTTCCATCCTTGCCACCTCCAAGTAGTTTGCCCATTAATTTTCGCATAATGTTGTCCAGATGTGATTTCAATATACCCCTTCATTATGCAAGCTTTATTTGGACACGCTTTACTCATTGGATATCTAAAAAATCCCATGTTTGGAAACTGTTTAAAGATATTTTCATCATCTTTTAATTCAACAAATTCACCATCTGGTCCAATTCTATCAATAAACCCACCTCTAACTAAATCCCAACCGTATTCATTACAATTTGAAATTAATTTTTTTAAATTATCGTTAGGGTATAAATGAAACTCATCAATATCGGCAATAATCCACCAATCATCAGGGTTTTTAGATTTTATTAAATTGTATAATGCGGTGACCTTTTCCCAATCAAAAACGCGGTCTTCAATTGTTTTAACAATTTTAACATTCTTGTAATTTTTAATGATATTCTTAACATCATCAATTAATGTGGGTTGTATAAGTGATTGATATACAATGAATTGTATTTCATCAACATACTTGGTGTAATGATCAATAAAATGTGGGATAAGACTTGTTCCGTGACCTACAACTGAAAGTGCTCTAATCATTTTTTCCTGTTAATAATGGTAATACCGCTTGAAGACGGTTTATCCATTAATATACGGAAATTATGTAAATTAATCAAGTTCCACTCGTTGTTTTTTTCGAGCTCTTTTACCAATCTGGATGGGCCTTTAAATGAATAGTGGTCTTTTTTTGCATCTTCAGAAACTATTAAAGTCTCCTCATAATTTGGGTCGGTGTCGTGAATAATAATAACACCATTATCGGATAATATTTTTGAATATAACTCGAAATCGGATTTAACCCCTTCATAAGAATGGTCACCATCGATCCAGAGTAAATCTATTTTAATATCCTGTCTAATAAAAAAGTCATAGTAGGCATCGACTGAAGTCGCTTTAATAAGGCGCGGGTAAAACGTGCTCCTGAAGAATGAGGACTCGTTTTCAAGGTCGTTAGGGCCACCAATACCGTTACAAGCGTCAACAAGATAAGTAGCGCCAATATCCCCCCAATTATAATCACTGTTTCCATCAAATATTTTTTGTTTATGTAAATCAATTCTAGCTTGTGTCATGATTCTGGGGATAAAACCACCACCAGATCCAATACATACACAATTTTTTGCTCTCATATGCTGTATAAGAGAATACACAATAATACCGTCTCCCATATGTAAATCTGTGGCACCATGCGTCCAGCGATAAGGTACAGGTTCATCATTATTGTTAGTGATGTTCTTTCTAATATATTCTTCATTTGTTATCATTTCATCCATTCTGGCCAAAATTCAGGTCTAGTGTATCTTCTACTAACACTCTCAATTTTGTCTTTTAATAAGTTATAAAGATCTAAATCTCTTTCAACATTTATTTCAGATAATTTTGATGCGATCTGTATTGATATACCCTCACCCGCACCATTTATCTCTTTATTAATAAATAAATCAGAAAACTCTTTGGCTAATTGTAATTTTTCATAATACCCATAGAAAGAATTCTGATTAAATCCTTTTTTATTAATTATTAAAAAATACTCCCATAATGTTGGGAAGTCAATATATTTTGAATATAATCTATTAGCATATTCGTGATAATATTTCCATTCGGGATTATCTGTAACAATTAAATCTTTAACCCAACCTTTTCCACACTTATGATTTTCTAATGTATCAATATAACTAATACCTTCTTTAAAGTCAAATAGTTTTATTTCATTTAGAATTGAATAATCTTTAATGTATGTATCAGCGTCAAGTAGAATGCAAATATCGTGTTGTTTAAGAACATACTTTGGTAAAATCATTTTATCAGCATATGATTTATATGTTCTATTGTATTCAAATACGTGAACGTTTTGTGTGGGGTATTTTTTTGTGAAGTATTCAGTGTCTTCTGTTAATATATAACAACTAAAACCATGATCAAGAATATTATCTATTTTTTCTACCGTTCCCTTGTAGTAATATTCTTCACCAAAACAGAAAATACCAAAACCTATGTTATTCATAGGGATAATTTAAGAAAAATTATTCAGATTGTGTAGCGCTTCTTTCTTGCATTAATTCAAGATAAAATTCATTTGCATTTAAATCAGTGTCAAATGTGTCTTTTTTAATTTGACCATCAGTATCAACATATTCAACTATATAATATCCAGACATATTACTATTGTCTTGATACATGTTAATAAATTTTCTACTCATTGTCTAAATTGTTTTGAGCTTCTTCTAATGTGTAAAATATACCGATTAAATCCGCGCCATCAAGTACGAACCAGCATTGAATACCGTCTTTGTCGATTCCTTCTTCTATTCTCATATACTAAAATCGTTTTGAATCACATTTAACTCACCAAATAAAGATGATAAATGTTGTATGGTATCAATTATTTTTTCGTTATCCATTAGAATTTCATCCATGTAATTAAAATAACGTGTGTCATTAAAAATAACATTTTCACCATCCGTGATTGTGATTTCAAATTTCTCTTCTGTGGTTTTTATTATTGTTATATCCATAATATTAAATATTAAATGTCTGTAAATGCTAAGAAAGCAGCGCCGTAGTTATGATAATCAGAACCAGAACTATCCCAATACGGTCCATCAACGTAACCACCACCAGCAAAATAATTTCCTGACCAACAACATCCATACCAAAATGGATTGTTATTATATTGACCAGAACACCCGCAACCGTTTCCGTTTGCGTTATCGAATGTTGATAAACTATACTGATTTACCGCATGATAAGCGTACCAACCTGGTGCAGATCCGCCAACATCATTAACTATTGATCTTGGGTATAAAAAAGAATAATTACTAGCCCAGCCACTATATTTCCATCTTGATCTTTTGGTATGTGAACCAGATAATCCCGTTGCTGAAGTTGAAACATATTGATTGACAGTGTTTCCTAAGTATGGCCAATAGTTTAATCCGACCCATAAATTAAAATTTAAATTAGCGTCATATGTTCCTCTAGTATTAACAACCGCACCAGTTGCGTTTGCAAATGTTAAGTTATTCATTCCACCAGTATTGATTCTATTGGCTATAACCATAGTCCACACTCTTGTTGAATCAAAATCAAAATTTAGATAAAATTGATTTGCTCCCAATCCACCTGGATTCAACCAATAAATTCCATTGGTTGTTATACCAGCATTAAACTTTAAATAGTTTGCAGATGGTGCTGCCTTTTCTGCTGTTGATCCATCTAATAATAATGTAAAATTAGATGTCCCAGATGAGTCGAAAGACCTTGTACCTAACTGTGATGTACCGATGAATATTGACATAATTTATGCAAATAATGTTGTCCCCATTTGTGTAAATAGGTTGCTATAATAATTATAGACTTCGTTTATTCTTGTTGAATTTAAATCAACATTCCATACCATACAAGAGTGTAAGTAACCAACATCCATGATTCCTGTGTAACCATTACCTATTCTCACCGTGCTTGATCTTAATATGTTTGTATCACTTCTATTACCATAATTGGAAACCCAACCAGATGATTGATCATAATAAAAACCACTTTGGTGATTTGGTGTTCCTTTGATTGCAATAAATGTCCAACGATTTATTGGGTATGATTTTGTACTAGCGTAGTCATATGTACTTTCTTGTCCACCGGATCTATAGTACGAAAGAGTGTTATCTGTTTCCCATGTTGTTGCTAGCTCTTGTTGATATGACGCGTAAGATGTACCAGCCTTTTCAAATAAATTATGTCTAGCACCATTAGATGGAAACCAATATATCATAATTAATGTAAACGCCCCTCTTAAATCAACTCTATCTGCTTGTGTACTATTTGCACTTTCCCACCAACTTTGGCTGTTAAATGCTATTGCTGGTACGCCGCTAACCCAAACTTTAGGTGTTGGTGTTGTTGTATAGGGTTCACCACTATTTCTGCTATTAAAACACATACCATAAACCGAATCACACCATGTAGATGAACCACCTTGGTAGTTATTCGCATTTAAATCTAACACCAATCCATCTGTGGGGAAATTATAAAATGATTTAATTTCTGCCCCAGAATTGGCACTTGATGATGATATACTATTTCCTCCTATTATTAAACTCATTATAAACCGAATCTTGCTTTTTGTGTTCTAAAAGCTTGACCTGCTTCGTCAGCAGATAAAACTCTGTTATATACTTTACATAAACCCATTTGCCCATCAATACTAAAACCAGTGTTACCACCCCAAGATCCATAAGGATATAAAGTGAAAACCCCCGCGCCAACATTTGCGTTTCCTGCTGATGGGGCGTCACCAGTTATTCCGTGACTTCTTGATCCACTAAATTCACCACCATTTATATAATAACCCATGTTTGTAGAGTCAGCCCAACAAACTATATGTGTCCATGTATTGTTGGATAGTGTTCTAGCAAACCCAATATCAGTTGCGGTTGAACCAGCGAATAAATAAAATGAACCAGGGAATATCCAAATATTATATTGACCAGAACCATTCCATGGTTTTGTGAAATAAACACCACCAGTATCAGATGATTTTACCCACATTTCAATTGTCATAGTTGAACGACCAATAGCACCATTTGGCGACCACGCAAAATCTGGGGCACTACCGCTGAAAATACCCATTCCACCAACACCATCAAAATTGATTATACCTTCGTTACTAGAACTATAAGAATATCCGTTGTAAAGTGTTAAAGTTCTACTGTTACCACTTAAATCTGTCATAGATCCACCACTACCAGGATAAGAAGCCAATGATGCGGGATCAACCCATGCTAACAAACCTCTTGTAATTCCATGATATTTTTCTCTTGTTGCAAAATAATTTTGTAGAACCTCAGATGGTGTTAATGCTCTATTGTAAATTCTAACTTCAGCTATACTACCACTAAACTGTCTTGAAGACCCTTCTCTACCAATACTTAAATCTGTACCTGGCGCTCCTCCATTTGTTGTGGAAGCTATTCCAACAAAAGTTCCATTAACATATTGATATAATTTATCAGCCCTTCCGTCCCAAACCGTACACCAATGATGCCAAGTTTTTCTTGCTGACGGGCCGTTTGTTTCATGATATCCATTACTAGTACTACAATACCAATATGTTGACAAATATTGATTTGATTTATTCCAACTCATATATTGCCCACAACCACCGCCAGTTAATAATATAATTGTTCCTCTATCGCCAGATGTTACTTCAGATGCTGCGGCATATATCCACGCCTCAAAAGTTCCTTGAACGTTTGGTTGTGTGCCGCTATATGTGCCATTTATCCATGCGCCATCAAAGTTCATGTTAAATCCTTTCACACCATTAAACGTTGATGTACCCATACCATTTTGTATGGTCAAATTACTATGATCTCTAGCAATATTATTCCACGAGCTACCACCATTTGGATAAGAATAAAAGTTGTTTACATCATAGTAGGCTTGAAGACCCGCTCTAATA
>Ga0181343_1000269_pt1 | contig 24832 bp, 47 predicted proteins | sample Su13VDMLBSD_FD_130110 | JGI IMG/M metagenome (GOLD analysis project Ga0181343, IMG submission 130110) | Freshwater viral communities from Lake Michigan, USA - Su13.VD.MLB.S.D | ecosystem: Environmental > Aquatic > Freshwater > Lake | place: USA: Michigan | collected 2013-07-15
AAGTTTTCTATATCCACTGACTCTAATTCCACTCAAGCGTTTACTGTTGACACCTCAGGCCGAGTAGGGATTGGCCTCACGAGCCCTGCCACAACCCTAGATGTCAATGGCGACGTAACCATCGCCGACAAGATTATCCACGGCGGCGACACTAATACTGCAATTCGATTCCCCGCTGCGGATACTGTTTCGGTTGAGACTGCTGGCAGTGAACGCGCCCGCATCGACAGCTCCGGCAGGCTGTTAGTTGGCACGTCTAGTGGTGTTAGCGCAGCTTTTGTCAACAGCTCAATTCAAGCTCATGGTATTACCGGTGATGCTTCTTCGGTAACTCTTTACCGCTTCACAACATCTGCAACTGCCGCTGCAACCCCACGACTTGTAATGGCAAGAAGTGGATCAGACTCCAAAGACTTTACGGTCGTCGCTAATGGCAACCGCTTGGGCCAGCTTAATTTTGTTGGCGCAGACGGAACGCAATTTATTAGTGCTGCGTCTATTGACTGCGAGGTAGACGGCACCCCCGGCACTAACGACATGCCGGGCCGCTTAGTGTTCTCCACTACCGCCGACGGAGCGAGTAGCCCGACGGAGCGGGTTCGCGTCACGAGCGGGGGGTATTTTAAGGCGAGTAACAGCGGAACGTACAGAAGTACAACAGATGCATATCATGAGCTATTGCAAGATACCACTAGCACCAGTTGCTTAACTTCTAGTGCTAGTAACGCAAGTTATGCCTCTTGGATTCATCAGCTAGATGCAGCGAGGGCCGCAAATACCGCGTATAGCTTTGTTGTTGCAAGATCAAGCTATACAGGTTCGGCTGATAATGAATTTAACCTTCGGGGCGATGGCACAGGACTCTGCGACGGAGCCTGGACTGGCGGCGGCGCTGACTATGCTGAATACTTTGAGTGGAGCGACGGCAATCCAGATGCCGACGACCGTCGTGGTATTGCTGTAGTGCTTGATGGCGATAAGATCCGCCCAGCCCTTGCTGGCGAAGACCCCATCGGTGTGATCTCCGGCAACCCAAGCGTCGTTGGCGACTCTGCCTGGAACAAGTGGAGCGGCAAGTACCTGCGCGATGACTACGGCACCTACATCCTTGAGGACTACGAAGTCGAGGATGAAGACGGCAATACCGTCATCCAACAGCGACGCAAGCTCAACCCTGCCTACGACCCTGACGTGGAATACACCTCCCGCGAAGAACGCCCTGAGTGGGATTGCGTGGGTCTGATGGGCAAGCTCCGCATCCGCAAAGGTCAGCCAACCGGAAGCCGCTGGATTAAGATGCGCGACATCAGCGATTCCGTTGAGGAATGGTTAGTTCGCTGAGGCCGTGTAGGCCTACTCACTGCGAGGCGTGGCTCGACTATCTGGAATTACCGGATAGTGGGGCTCAGCATTAAAAAGCGGCAGGATGTCACCCCCGCCGCTCTTGCGACTGGATCTCACCCCAGCCGCTTTGCTGCTTTCTGTTCAGCCGCAGCACTGTAGCACATGGTATGGTGGGTGGGCAGGCGTGCGTCAACACCCTGCCCTGGCCACAGTTCCCTAGAAACCATGACCCAAGAATCTTATAGGCATCCCATAACCCCACCGCCGTGGCGAGTGCAGGAGTGGGGAGAAGAAGCTGCTCGCCGTCAATACACAGGTTCCGAAACAGACCAGCACATTGCGACTGAAGCCGCCCAATGGGGCGCAGACACTGAGCTAGAGGCGTGCTGTCTGTGGGTGAACTCCGTTGATGACGACGATTGTTTTGGTGCAAACCTCCGCGCTGCCCGCCGCCCCAAGCCGCCGAGTTTGAAGGAGCAGGCCATTGCAGAGCTGGACGACGCTGTGATGAGGGGTGACTGCATCACTGTGTCTGAGGCACTGCCCACCATCCGCCGCGCCTTGGAGCAACTCGATGACTGACGAACCGTATGTGGGTGAGTTTCGCTGGCAGGGAGAGCCTCAGAACTCTCCTGTTGAGCTATGGGACGGAAAACAGTGGGTACTTGTAGGCGGTTCCTTGCCAACGGATGAAGAGCTTTTTGATCTGGCGGAGAAGTACGCAGATGACAACGGGTTGCTAGGGCTGCACAACGCGCCTGGTTTTGCCCGCGCCGTTCTTGATCGCTGGGGCAAGTAGTCATTACCACTAATCACACCATGACGCAACAACATCCCATCACCCCACCGCCAGAGCTTGTGCAGCAGTGGACTGCTGACATTTTCGGAGACGCCCAAGAGTGCTTCTCTTGCGAAGTCGAGTTCGCCAACAGAGCCGCCCAATGGGGAGCCGACATGGAGCTGGCGGCCTGTTGCAGACAACTCACGGATCCCAAGTGGTACGACGAAATCAAGAACTTGCGTGGGCCCTTCCGCGCAGCAGAGCTCCGCGCCATCCGCCGCCCCAAGCCGCCAAGCTTGAAGGAACAGGCGCTGTCGCTCGTTGAGCAGCACGAAGACGGCTGGCGGCCGTCACCCAAGGACTGGGACACCATCCGCCGCGCATTGGAGGCACTGCCCGACAGCATTGTCGTATTTCCTTCTCAGTGTTAAAAGCATTAAAAAGCGGCAGGATGTCACCCCCACCGCTCTTGCAACTGGATCTCACTCCAGTCGCTTTGCTGCTTTCTGATCAGCCCCAGCACTGTAGCACACGGCAGGTATCAGCATGTATTACCTGAAAACAGGAATCAGCTAATACTTGCCCGCTTACGACCCGTCTCAATTTCCATGTCTGAACTTTCCTCCGCCGCGCAGGCGGTGATTACTGCCAGCAACTGTGCTGGGTCTCGAATCGTGCAGTTGCACATTGCCGCCGCCCTGCGAGCCGCTGCGGATGAGGTATGCCTCCGTTGGGCTGAGCTGAAACATCCTGCAGATGTTTTGAACACCATCGCTGACGAGCTTGAAGCCTCGTAGTCACCTTCTCTAGGGTGGACAGCCGACCCTTCCCAACTGGCTGTAACCCTCCTACTCTGTACCAGTCTGGTTCTTCATCATGGCCACCACCTTTACGTGGGGTATCAACACCCTTGAACGCGAAACCGACGACGGCTTTGTGTTTACCGCTCACTACACCGTCAACGCTGAAGACGGCACCTACTCGGCTGGCGCATATGGCAGCATCGGCTTTCAGCGCCCCGACAACCTGATCCCGTACAACCAACTCGACGAGCCAACTGTGATCGACTGGGTCAAGGAAGCCCTAGGCGGTGACGAAAAAATTGCCGAGATCGAAGCTGCACTGCAAGCTCAACTTGACGAGCAGCGCCATCCGTCTAAAGCCGCTGGTGTGCCTTGGGCATCCTGATCGCTGCTTTGGCACTCCTACTAATCTGCCTGATTATTGCAGGCATGATTTGGCAGTGGTGCCATACTTCTGATTGGCAAGATCGTTACTACTAACTAACAGCCGGCGTCAATAGCCGGCTTTTTATTGATTTACCCCGAGCCCGTTCTAAGGTCATGCACACATGTAAGCTAACCTCAGGTCCCTAAGACTTCATTGGCAACAAAAGCAAAAACCGGCACCGGCCGGCTTGACCACCAAGCTGGTCGCCCCAAAACCACCCGAGACGGGTACGGCCAGAACAGTCGTCCTCGGAGACGCGGCAAGAAAAAACGCGTCGGCCAGGGTCGCTAATCTGAGAAAAAGGTCAGCGGCATGCCTTGTAATGGAGCACTTCGACGAGGCACCCGTTAGCACCAAACCCCCTGAAAACCCCTTCAACCAAATCGTGCCAGCTCTGTTGACCGCTGCAGTGGTCGGCCTAGCTGGCCTTTTTATGCAAGTCGCCAAGCTAGACCAGTCCGTCAGCACCGTCGCCGCCGACATCCAAGAACTCAAAAACGACTCCAAAGAACGGCTCACCGATCTCGAAACCCGCGTGCGTCACATCGAAATGACCGTCGGCAGCAAAAAATGAGCGTCGTCAACACCACCGACTACGGCAACGGCTTCAGCCTGGATCAGCTGGAAAACGAGCGCGGCGAACTGTACTACCGCGCCTGCAAAGACAGCATCTGCCGCTACGCCGAGGACCACTACATCGCAATGATGTACCTCGAAGGCATGGGCTGGGACTTTAAGCAAACTCCCCTGGCTTAGCCCCAAAATCCGGCCCCGGGTCCCGCCCCGTCTTCAACACCGCCACCGCCCTCGCATAGAACGGGCTGCTGGTCTTACCTGCGCGCTCCAGGGCCTCCTTCACCTTCGCCCAGTTCTCCCGAGTGCGGTCGTCCATCAGTACAGCCACTCGGCTGCAGGCCTGGCACCGGCCCCAGGAACGAAACCTCCGCCCCCGCGCGTGTCCATATGCACGAAGCCGCGTGGTCGCCCATCGCCCAGACCCCCAGTCCACCTGACTTTTATCCACTGGTAGAAGCTGTCCAGGCTCCGGTCCACTGGGTAGAGGTCGAACGCCTCCCCGAGGACGTGCCTCGAGCCCGGTACCCCTCCCACCTGGGCATTGATCGGCTCCGGCCTGTAGAAGCTCGTCACCCCCAGGGGCCGCCCCCACGCCTCGCGCACTCGCTGAAACTCCGCCGCAGTGCGCAGCAACCGCGTCCGCACCGACGACGTCGGCCCTGGAATTCGCCGCCGGTCCCACTGCAAGATCTCACCCACAGTCAGATTTGGCGTTACTAGACAGTTGAAGTCGCCCCAATCGACATCAGGGCGCATGAACTCCCCCGAGCCGATCACCTTCCGCCAGTGTGGCTCGAACACAAACCAAGTCCCGGCCCCCGCCGCCAACTCCACCCGCGCATGCCCATCCGCCGGCCGCTCCGTGTATGCAACCACTGCATAATCTTTCCCGACGGGCACCAGAACCTTCTCCTTCTCACCGAGCTCGGCAGCCGGAACTGGCTCCTTCTTCAGCCATGTCACATGCACCGCCTCGATCCGGTACAAGATCGACTTTGGCTCCGCCTTAACCACAGGCTTGCTCACCACCGAGGACGGTGCCCGCTCATCCATCAGCTTGATCAACTTCTCTGCGTAGGTCGGATCTGTCGCGTACCCCTGATCCACCAACGCCTTCGCCGCATCCTCTCGCGTCGCCGCCCGATTCACACCTTCGTATTTGTCCCAGTCCTTATACCATCGAGTAACCAAGTACCTCACACACGCCCCGAGATCCGAGAAGTCAATAAATTCTGCCGTTATAGTTATCCACTTTCCATCTACAAACTCTTTAGTTTCTTTACCTGTTCCAGTACCCTTCAAACCAAAATAATTATGTTTACCACTCGTGTGCTTCCCGTAGCCACTCTCAAGTGCCCACTGTGCTGCCACAAGCTCGGGGTATTTAGCCCCAGCATCTTCCCCTGCCTGCCGCACACCCTCCCAGGTGTTCGAGTACGTCTTGCGAGTAGCCACAGATTTCGCGCAGATACTTCACGCTACCGGCGCCGCTGCACCTCACGCCAATAGCGGTCCTCAACCTTGCCCTGCCAAGCCTGGTACTGCGACATACGTGCCGACGCCCGAGCTCGTTTCTTCCGCAGGTTCCAGTCATAAAAAAACTGGGCATCCTCCACCAAGCGATGAAGGAGCCCATTTGGTAAACGCTCTGCGATTCGGTTAAGCCGAGCCAACAACCGAGAACGCAGCTCGCTCTCGTCCATCAACCAGCCACAGCCACAGACTTACTGGAGGCTTTCACGCTCGCTGCAGATTGAGGCACAAGCCGAATTGCATCATCCTCGATCACGATCTGCAGTTCATCGCCCGGCTCCACACCAAACTTCTCCGAGTACGTCTTGCCTACCAAAATCACACCATTACGATGGACGGTAGTCATAAACTGCGCTGCTTTACCAGGCTTCTTGCTGGTTTTCAGCTTTACACCTTTAGCTTCAAGCAGTGCCTCGTGCAACTTACCGATGAGCAAGCGCTCATTACCCTTATCCGTATTGCGCACGTAGCCAGCCTCGCGAGCTAGCTCGGCTTGATCCATGTCCGCATTGGCTTTCACAAATGAAAGCAGGTCTTGCCCAGTGAGCATGAGTGGTAAAACGCTACGAAAACAGCGTATCACACAAAGCTCTACTTGGCATCGGCCCAGCTACTACCAAAAGAAGCTTCCGCCACGATAGGCACCAACTGACAAACTACCGAACCCGCGGCTTCCATAGCTCCGGCTAATGTTTTCGCCCACTTCTCCACTACCCCATCCTCAACCTCGAGAACGATCTCGTCGTGCACCATGGCAATAAGCATCGCTTCCTCTGGCTTAGCCGCTTTTATGTTGTCCCATATCATCGCGATGGCAATCTTAGCGATGTCACCCGCTGTACCCTGCACTTGCGTGTTGATTCGCGTAGTGTATTTATCATTAAAGCCTGTCAGTATCCTACGCCTACCATACCTAGTAAATACAGCGCGCGTAGTCTTATTGCCTTCTTGCATCTGCCACTCATAAAGCTGGGGATACGCTTCACGAAACCCAGTAACAAGACCCTGGGCTTCTTCTAGCTCCATATCTACACCATACTGTGCAACAGCTTGCTTCCTTAACGTAGCAGCACCTGCCCCATACAAAAGCCCGAAATTACAGAGCTTCGCAGAAGTACGCTCTTTCTTCGTAATAGTATCAGCACTTTTACCTGTCACTAAAGCCGCGGTCTCTGTGTGTAAGTCCCGCCCAGCTCGGTACGCCTCCAGCATGCGCTCTTCACCAGATAGCTCCGCGGCCACCCTCAGCTCCACCTGACTGAAGTCAGCCACAACCAAGGTGTAACCCTCACGAGCGCGAAACAGGCGCCGAAACTCCCCCTCCCGCGGCACTTGCTGAAGATTCGGACCTGAGCAACTCAGCCTGCCCGTCTCTGTCCCCATCTGCCGGTACCCCGCATGGATCCGCCCGTCCGGTCCAATCGAATCCAGCAGTTTCTCAATGTGAGACACACGGGTTACAGCCGCCTTCCACTCCATGTACATGGCCACGAGCTCGTACTCCCCCTTCAGAAACGCCAGCAGGTTCTGATCCAAACTCGGTGCTCCCTTCTCGTCCGGTGGTAGCAGAATGCCCGCCTGCTCAAACCGCTCCGCCATCTGCTTCGGAGAGCGCGGGTTGAACCCCTTGTAGCGCTTGGTTCCAGCGCGGATCGACCCCGAGTCCTTCTCCCGTGTGTTTAAGGCCCCGTCCTCATCCCGCGGTAGCCACACCGCCGGCTCATCTGGCTTCTCCTGTTTGATCGCCAGATCCAACGCCTCGAGGAATGTCGTCTTAAGCGTCTCAGCATTGTCTTGCAATGAGACTTGCAGCGCCGCGGCAGACACCGCATCAAATCCAAACCCGTTCCACTGCATCCGAGCGATGGGCCGAAGCGCCATCATCTCCAGCTTGAAGATGTCCCACAGCGTCACCGAGGGCGACACCTCTGACTCCTTCAGCGCTGCTACGAGTGCGGGCACCATCCTCGGTAGACACACCGCGTCCCGGGCGGCATAGCGGACCATCTCATCCGAGATCTCCCCTGCCCAGTTGGCCTTCTGTAGCTCCTTAGGCAGCGGCACCTTCAGCACACGGCTTACCAGACTCCCCAGGTCGTTCTTTGCCCCTGTGCCGTTGTTCACCACCTTGGCGGCAATCATCGTGTCGAAGATCGATCCTCCGAGCTCGACACCTTCCCCCGCTAGGAAGTTCAAGTCGAATGCAGCATTCTGCAGCACCTTCTTTTTTGGCCCCTCGAGCAACGCCTTCAGCTGACGTAGCCCTGGTGCATCCCAAGGCAGCTGCCGCCCGCCCTCGGTGCGCCAACCTTCCACATCGACCACCAACGCATAGTCGCAACTTGCGACTTGGATGAGACGCACGCGATTCACCAGTGGATCCAGGCCAGTGGTCTCTGTATCCACGCCCAGCGGACCCACTGCCTCCCCGAGCTCGGAAACGCGCCGGGTCAGCAATGCCGCAGCCTGTGGACCACGAATGAAGTCGAAATCCACATTATCTAAAGCTTCCTTGTGAGCAAGGGATTCATCGGACGGCATACTCGGTTAAATGCAGTGGTTGTGTGGACGACCTTACTCTTAGATTCGCCCAAGAAGCAGCACTAAGGCAGATCGATGATTGTACCAATATAGCAGAGCTAAAAGCTCTAGCTAAAAGTCTCATTAAGTCTCACTTTACATCGCGCAGCTTCATAGCAACACTCTTGCTCCGCGAAACAACCCTGGGGCCCAGCCCCAGCTACCAGGCCGAGCTCGATGACGAGCTCCCCTGGCGCCAGGGCTAAGAGCGCAACATCAACCCCAATCGGTGTCCTCCCAATCTCCGTAGTCCTGCGTAGAACCGGGGGTCCCATATATCTCCGAGGCCGTGTCCAAAACCTCCGGCGTATTTTCCGAAACCGCTGTGCTGGAGAGGGTTTCAGCCTCGGAGGTTTTGGACAACCCCTCTGTGTGTCCAAAACTGTCCGAAACCTCTAGGGGCATTTCGGCAGCGTTTTCCACAAAAGTTTCCACAGGCAGCTCGGTCTCGTGCGTCTCAGTTGAGACTGTGCCTTGCTGAACTGTTTCGACCTCGGAGGTTTTGGACACTTCGGGGTTTTGGACAATTTCGTCTGTACCCTGTCCAAAACCCAAATCCCTTCCAGCACAAGGAGTTCCAAAGAAAGAAGGAGGGTTTTGGACACTCCGACCCTCGTATATAGGGGCTTTGACAGAAAAACCCACCAGAGGGCGCCCCCCTTTCTGTCCCGGCTGTCGCACCCGAGTTTCTTCCACGAGGCCGGCAACAACCCACCGCTGCGCCCACCGCTTAACCGTCTTCTCACTGACGATCGTCCCCGGCCCCCTACGCCCCGCCAGCCGGCTGTTGAGCGCGTAGCGCAGCTCCTTAGCTGTCATCGGCGCTTCCGCTTCCTTGAGGATCCCGAGAACGATCGTCCGTGGCGTCTCATCGCCCTGCCCACCGTTCTCTCGGGTCACAGTCGGGGTGAGATCCTCAATGCTCAGCGCTTCCTCAATGTCCTCCTGCACCAGGAAGCGATCCCCACCCCGCATGCCCCGACTCTTGTCGATTTCGAGGATGAGCGCATGATCCCCGTACTGAGCGCGCTCCTCGTCCGTCAGGTCCTTCAGTTCCCAGGTCTCGTGCACCGCATTCCGCAGCGTGTCTGTGCCGCGGAACTTCGTCCCGTCCTTGGTGTTGTGGTGGATCCACAGAAATGTCGTCGGTGGGAACGCCGTCCCGTTCTCCCGCGCCAAGCGGTACAGCGTGTTCGAGTACTCCTTCTCGTACTCCTTGGCCGCAATCATCGTGCTCACCGACGTGAGTGAGTCGACTACCACCAGTACTGGCTTGAGCTCTTGCAGCCACCGCAAGAGCACCCTGTACTGGCTTTGTTGCCACTGCGGTTTGAATCGGAACCAGGTATCGGCACCGGTCGAGTCAATCCCCTGCTGATCCAGGTACTCCGCATAGTCCGTCATCGACATGTCGTTGCCGATGAACAGCACATTCCCCGAGACCGTCGGCTCGACCGTCAGCCCCCGCACCTTCATCGGCAGCTTCTGGCCCACGATCTTGGCCAGCAGCACGGCAAGGCGCGTCTTACCCATCCCGCCCCTTGCGTGCAAGAGAATCGAGCTCGGTGCCGACACAAAGTCCGGGATCAGGTAGTCCCGCTGCCCGCGCATCTTCTCCTGCCACTGCGGGTCTTCCTCTACCTGCTCCTGGTGCAGCAGGAACCGCTCGAGCGCTGACTCCACCTGCGGCCCCGACTTGTACACGTGCGTCAGCCCGGAGTCCCGCACCAGCTCCATCAACTGGTAATGCGCGAGCTCGGCATTGTCGTACCCGTTGATGATCTTCTCGGCTGCCGTAAAAAACTCCTGCCCCGATAGCCGTTTCAGCGGTGCATCTTTGATGGTGACCTCGGTCGCCGTTGCGCACGCCGGGTAGTCGTACCCCAGCTCCACGGCCAGCTCCGCCACATAGGCCTCGAGGGCGGGCCCACTCGGACGCCCAGCGTGCATGTCCTTGGTGCGGATCTTGTGGACGAAATCGAGCACGTCACCACCTACACCACACGCTTTGCAGTCCCAGCAACCGGTCTCTTCCGCGTACTGGAATGTCGTCCCGCTCTGCCCCCCGTGCCACGGGCAGCCGCTCATGCGCTGGGGCTTATCTCCACCGCGGCTCTTCCACCCGTACCGGTCAAACACCTCGTGGTTGAACACCAGATCAGCCAACCGCGGCCGCAGCAGCGACTGCACCTCCTCCTTGAAAAACCACCCACGGATCTGACGTGGCGGGACAGCTGTCTGCCCCCCGAGCTCGCTCATCACCTCCTTCTGCTCAGCCTCGGACAGCCATTGCACCGGCTTCCGATGTGGGCGCAGCACATCCAGCACCCACTGCGGTGCCGTCTCTACCTTTCCGCCGTTGTAGTTGAGGAACCGATAGGGCTGCTTTGTTTCCGGGTGTGGTGAGCCAGGGACCACGCTCTGACAGGCGTTGAACCGCAGCACCACCTCTTCGTAGGCAGCCCCACTGATCGCGTCCACATCACCACCGGCACCCCGGTTTGTATCCCCATGCCCCAGGTGCCACTGCCCATCGTCCGTGCGCAGGATCAAGGTCTTCACATCCCCGAGCTCGGGAACCAAACGCTTGGGTACCTGATACAGGATCTGCCGACGCCCGGGCTTACCCGAAGTCCACGACATGGTCCGCTCCTCGCCATAGACCTCGTACTCCGATCCCGCCACTTCGCGATAGCGCTGATCGGCGTCAGGCCCATCGATGTCGAGGGCTATGAGTCCCCCCGAGAACGAACCTGTCACCACACCCAGGCCTACGTATTCCTGCCTGAGCTGGTAGGCCGTCATGCACTCAATCCGCGTCAACGGCTTAGTGCTCCACTCCTTTACAAAGGTGGCTTTTCCCGCAACTGGCACAAAAGCCCATCCATCTGGAAATACATCACGTCGTAGCAATTCGATAGCTCGCCCCTTTAAGAGATCCGAGCTATTGCCATTGAGCTCTTTGTCCATTACGATTTCAGCAGCAAGTGAAGGCCAAGACCCTCCGCCACAAGCGGGGGGTTTTTTCTTGGCCGTGTTTCACCGTAACGAGCTACCAGATCCCCGACAACCCACCGCGGTAAGTCTCACGAGACTCACTGATTATTGCGAGTTTTCCTGCAGATCGTTGACGAAGTCACGCCAATCCCGTACGATCTGCTCACGAGGCCGGGAAACCCCCGACCTCTGGCACATCACCCACTATTTACGGGATTTCGCCCCCATGTCCACGTTCCTTTCAAAAGGTGCCATCGAGGAGATCTCCAAGGAGTCTTCCAGCGCCGGTCGCTACCTGAACCCATCCAAGATCACCGACGAAGTCCGAGTGCGCTTCTTCGGTGAAGGCGCGACAGGTTTCGAGGCCTGGACCACCGACAACAAGCCCATCCGCTGGGAAAGCAAGCCCGATGAGCTCCCCTCCAACATCCGCCAGCAGGAGGGCTACCAAACCGTCAAGCGTTTCATCGCCGGTGTGGTCTACGACTACTCCTCTGATGACTTCAAGATCCTGCAGATCACTCAGAAGACTCTGATGGATCAGCTCTTCAAGTTCATCTCCGACGAAGACTACGGAGACCCCACCGGCTACGACGTAAAGATCGGCAAAACCGGTGAAGGTAAAAAAACCGAATATACCCTAGTAGCCGCACCTCCTAAGCCGGTCAAAGCTGACCTTCAGGCACGCTTCGATGACCTCACGTGTGACCTGACTCGCCTCTACGACGGTGAGGATCCATTCGCTGAAGCCTCCGCCTAACAGCCACAGGGGAGCTATCCGCTCCCCTTTTTACTTAGTACCTCATGGACACCACACAGCTGCTCGGACGCAACATTCGCTTCCATCTCTTCCGCACCCGGCTAACACTGCGCGATGTCGCCGAAGCCTCTGGCATATCCCCCTACTCTCTTGGTCGCATGGCCAGTGGCAAAACCAAGCTGATCGATCCCAACGTTCTCGCCGATCTAATGCGTGTCTTCCGCTGCGACGCCAACGCGCTGCTCCTACCCATCGAGGGCGTCCCCTATGACGGCTGACCTCATCCGCGGCCTACCCAAGTACGAACCAGTCCGCTCCCACGAGAACGGTGAACGCAGCTACTCCACACCACTTGGATCCTGCAGCTCCGTTACCACAATCCTGAGCGGCACCCGCGATAGCTCCGGCCTGCAAGCTTGGCGCGAGTCCGTCGGTGAAGCCCGCGCAGACTTCATCTGCAACCTCGCCAGCTTCCGCGGCACCCGCCACCACGACGCTGTCGAGCGCTACCTACTCGACGGCACCGAGCCCGGCTTCGACTTCCTCAACACGCCCTACTGGAACAGCACGCGCAGCTTCCTCAACCGCATTCGCCGTCCTCTCGTCTGCGAAGGAGCTATCTACCACCCGCTCCGCTACGCCGGCACGTTCGACTGCATCGCTTATCTAGAGGACGATGGTGAACAGCCCTCTTTGCTGGACTGGAAAACAGCCGATAAAGTCCGCAACCCAGCAAAGATGTACGAATACTCGTTGCAAGTTGCTGCTTACACCGCCGCCGCTAATTACGTCTACAAACCACAAGGCCTAAATATCACCCGAGCGCTGATCGTCGTAGCTATCCCCGACGAAACGCCTCAAATCGAAGAGCTCTCGCTCCGCAAGCTCACCCAGTACATGCAGCACTTCGAGGCTCGCATCAAACGCTTCACCCGGTCCCGCGCATGAGCGAAACCACCCCTATCCACGCTCTGGTCAGCAACGTCATCGGAGGCTCCCTCCTAGTGCAGCACGCCAACGCGCTGGACATCGATCCCGAGCTACTCGCTGACCCCAGTAGCCCCGAGTCCTTCGAGCTCTACCGCAAGCTCACCACGCACCTAGGCCTCGACTTTGAAGTCGCCGCTTCGCACGTTCTGAGCTCCGTGACAGCACTGCTCATCGACGCCGAGGTCAAGGACCACAACGTCCGCTACCTCGCCACCGCGCTCTGGAAAATACTCGGCGATCCTGCCCATAACGGCGACGAACCCCCACCGATCTACAACGAAGCCGCCAAGGCGATGTACGCCTGGACCCTGACCCTTCTCCACCCCACTTTTATCCGCCCCTGATCATGCTCATCGGTATCTACTCTCCCGCCGCCGGCAGCGGCAAATCTTCCGTCGCCGACCACCTGGTTACACAGCACGGCTTCACCCACCTCAGCTTTGCCGAACCGCTCAAGTCAATGATCAGCTCGCTGCTCTATGACTTCGGCTATAGCCCTCAGGACGCGCACCACGCGACACACGTCGCCAAAACCGCCCCTCTCCCCGAGATCGATGACAACGTCGACGCTCGCCACCTACTCCGCACCCTGGGCACCGAGTGGGGTCGTAGCTGCGTCCACCCCGACATCTGGCTCCGCTGCTGGACTTCCCGCTACATGCGCCTCCAGCTCCACGGCATCGAGCGCGTCGTTGTAGACGACATGCGCTTTCTCAACGAAGCCGCCCTCCTCGATCGCTTCGGCGCTCATCTCTGGAAAGTCACGCGCCCGGGAACCGAGCGCAACACCGACCACGCCTCTGAAGGCGGCCTCGACCACCTCCACGCCCTGACTGACCCCGAGAACGACTGCTCCCTCGCCTTCCACCACATCATCGAAAACGACGAATCCCTCGACGCGCTATACAGCCAAGTAGACGACGTCCTCGCGTTTGACTACTTCTCCGAAGTCATATGAGCTCACTATCCGTAGTCGAATTGCGTGCCCACTCCACCAACGTTGAAGACCACATAGCCAGAGTGCTCAACGACTTCAGCGAAATCACTGGAGTAGCCGTCGAAGCTTTAACAATCACTCCAGCTTCCACCGCCGATTCATTCAGCACCACATACTACGTTCAGCTAAAAATCACCCTCTAGTGGATCAGCATCTCGCCACCGTCCTACCGCAGTACATGCGGCTCGCCTCCAGCGCATCTGCCGAAACCATCCGTTGCAACCCCGTCACCGGCCCCTACAGCGAGCTCTACTTCAAACTCGCTCGCCAGCACGGCCTCACCCACGCCCGAGCCTGGCTACTCGGCTCACTGGTCCGCGACCTTCACAGCTCCGCTGCTTCTTGATCAGCGATGTCGGACCTCATCTCCCAGTACCTCAGTGACATCTCCCGGCATCCGATCCTCTCGCGCGAAGCCCAGCTCCGTCACGCCTATCGCATCCGCGCATGGGTCGACTACACCCCACCCGGCTCCACCGAGCCCGACCGCTCCGCCGCCCCCGCTCACATTGCACGCCCCGGCAAGCGCTCCCTGGACATCATGGTGCGAACCAACCTGCGCTTAGTTGTCCACCTCGCCAAGCGCTATCAGAACCGAGGCCTCGAACTCAGCGATCTGATCCAGGAAGGCAGCCTCGGTCTCATCCGAGGCATCGAGCTCTTTGACCCAACCCGCGGATACGCCTTCAGCACATACAGCTATTGGTGGATCCGCCAATCTATTTCACGCGCAATCTATAACTCTTCCCGCACAATACGGCTACCAATAAACGTGCAGGATCTTTCTACCAAGATCAAACGCGCTATGCACACGCTGACTGCCTCTTACGGCAGGCCCCCTTCTATCGATGAGCTCAGCACCGAGCTCGAGCTCCCCCCTGAGCGCATCACCGAGACCTTGATCAGCTGCACCATTACCAGCTGCACCTCCATTGACGCCCTATGTCAGCTCTCTGATGCCCCCATCTCCGAGGTACTCAGCTCTGACAACCCGACCCCGTCAGAAAGCCCAGAACTCACCGTATCCCTCATCGAGCGCGAAGAGCTTCTACAAAAAGCCCTCGCGACCCTCGACCCTACGCAACTCCTTGTGGTCCAAGCGATCCACTTTGAGCAACGCAGCCGCCACGAGCTATCCGACGAGCTCGGTATATCCCGCTATTGCATCTCATCGATCTACAAAAAAGCTATGCACAAACTAAGAGTAGAGCTCACTTATAGTTGGGATGCGTTTAACGAGTGAGCTACCAGACAGTAAATTCTTCTACTTCTATGCCCTCCATAGCAAAAGCGTATACACCTGTGTGCTTACAACGATACACTCGCTGATAGATTGTAGAGTAATTTAGTCCTAATTCTTTGCACAAACTCTTAGCATTATACAGTACTCCCTGATACAGGTACATTGTTTTAGTTACGTGACCTACTACAGGTCTTTTACTACGTAGCACCCTAGATGCAGCTATGCGCACTGTTTGTTCCTGCGGGGATACGCAGTCTTTATTCCGTCTACTCTTAGCTACTCCGCTTTCATCTCGTCCGTTATCGTCTTGCCATCCTAGCGCTAGTTCTTCTTTTCCTATGTGCCGGACTACCATACTACCTGGATTTTGACCCGTTTTTAAGTAGTACGCAATCCTATGGGCATAAAATAATCCATGTCCCCGCACAGACACTAACCATTTTGCTCCGCTTCTTGAACCAGCTGGTTCACCTATTTTAGCTTTACCATTTTTACTAGCGACTTTCCAAACAAGGCCCGAAGGCGATGTACTAGATATCTCGAGCAGCTCTTCAACTATTGGTGGAATGGGGCGTGGAGCTCCCTTCCTATTGAGCGCGTAGTGCACATCGGTAAGCGGAAGGCAGCGCTGGTATGTCTGAGCAGGCATACAGGTCTCTGAGGTACCCCACAAGCATACCCCCCTACAACTTTTATTTATATACAGTTTTTCTAGCCCAGGATGTGACATATCCCCCTCTAGCCCAGTCTCACTGCGACGCAGGGCTGGACTCAACTTGTGACACAGCGAGACTCATGTCCCTCAGGTGCGACTCATGAGACTTACTGGGGTGGCTTGACGACCGCGCGGCGCCATGCCAGACTGACCTCACGCGCGCACATCATGCGCGTTTTCAGCTCTCACTGCAACCACCTCCGGCGGATTGCTTGACAGCTGGCTGCCCTTGTGCAACGCTTAAGGGCATCGGGAGCTCAGCCGCCCCGCGGAGCCTAGGCCTCTGGCCAGCTCCCCGCGGCTGCGCGCCGATCCCCGTTCCGGCGGGGTGCTTGACAGATCGCCCGATCTGTGCAACCATTCTCTCAGTCGAAACCACCGATGCGCTAAGCCACAGAGCGGGGCAGGGCCCCGCGCGATAAATAGGCCACGGCCGCCGAACCGCTTGTCCCCGTCTGGGGGAGCGAGGGCGCTAGGGCCTGAGATAAGTAGGGAGCTGGGCTAGTACCCCAGCGAACGCGAAACCCCCGAAAAGTCGGTCCCGCTTTCATGCGGGCTGAGTCCGGTGAGGGGCGGAGTAGTTGATCAACCGAAAGGCTCAGGTGGGTGTTGACCCGTAACCGAACGCGGACCCTTCGTACCGGTGTAGGACGCCAAAGACAGTAGTGGCTAGCGTGCACCGCCTCACGGCGGGGGTGTGTCCGGATTCCAGCTCCGGGCGAGGTGAGTCAACTCCCCACACCCAGCACAGATAGCGGCGCTCCTATCAGGCCGCATTACAAATGAGTGATAGGACGGTCGTGCGTGTCGACCGTGGCAACGGGCATTCGGCTCTGCCCATCACGCACAAACCATCTCCCCCAGAAGTTCCCCCTGGCGCACTGCGTCCGGGGGTCTTTTGGCTGAGGTGCTTTGCATCTCACGTCCCCAAGCTGTGTCCAGCATGCGTTTCAATTCCCGCCGCGCCGATGTCACCGGCTATCTCGAATTCATCTGGATCGAGAAAGACCTCCCCGAGGGCGTCAACCCTCAAGCCATCGCCCTGATCACGGATACGACCGACGGCCGCTTCCACGGCATGTATGGCCTCCAAACCGTGTCCGGCCCCACCGTTTCCGCAGTCAAGGCAGAACTGTTCGCCCTCATCGAGGCAGGCCAGTGATCACCGAGCACGCCACCGCCGAGCACTTCGCTCGCTGGGAGTCCCACGCCCGTGGTCTGGACGCCTACTCCCTCCGCTACATCGTGGCCGACTGCCACCAGGCCGCCGCCGGTATGCGCGGTTGGAATCCCTCCCGTGAGGGCTACTACTTGGACCAAGCCGCCACCTATGGCATGGAGCTAACCCGCCGCAACCGCGAGCTCCCACCAGCTTTGCGCCACCGTTGACCCATTCCGAAACTGCACAAGCCATGACCACAGTCCACCGCATCGACACCGGCGAGACCTTCGTCTACACCCTCTCTCCCGCGCAGGCCGTCATCGCTGCCTACGAGCAGCACACCTGCCGCAACTGGAATACCTGGCGCTACCGCGACCCTTCCCAATACACGGGGTACCGCCGCACCAAGCATGGCCACGAATGCAACGGCTACTGGGCAAAAGCATGACCTACGAAATCCACTGCACCATCACCGATGAGCTCGGCACCCGCACCGCCCCCACCGGCATCTGGGGGTGGAGCCGTGCCGACCTCGTGCTGGAACTCGCCGGCCTAACCCGCCGCAACCCGGACTGCACCTTCCACATCGAGGAGTGCATCCCCGAGGACGCCTTCAACGCCTACTGATCTGCCAATGAGCACCATCCGCCGCGCCCCCACCGAGTCTTTCCCCGAGACCGTCTCCTGGCTCGCTGAGCTGTTTTCCGTCGACCGCCGCACCGCAACCCACATCGCGTGGAACGTGTGCTTCCGCATCGGCACCGATCGTCACCTCTGGGTTGACGAAACCCGCGCCCACCGCTTCATCGAGCGCAAATCATGACCGTGGACCCCCACACCAAAGCCACCGAGGTCTGGTTCCTGCTCCACCAAATAGAGCAGCTAACCATCAACGACCCCGCTTACATCCACGTCCTACGTGACGTGTCCAACTGCCTCGACCGCGTCGAAACCATCCAGCACGACATAGAGGCATCCGGCAACTGACGCTCCCCCGGAGCTCTACCCCTTCTATGGGCGGGCTCCCTGGGCGCCTCGCCCCTTCCCTTCACAAGCTGTAGACAGCATGTCCCGCAAACTTCGCGGCTTCATCGTCGATCGCGGTCTCTCCCCGATCGACGGCGAGCCCTACATCGCCGTGCTTGTTCTCCAATCCGAGAACGTCAAGACCGGCAACATGTGCCAAGTCTTCATCCTCCGCCCGGACGTGCCTCCGCTGGAGGCCATCGCGTCTGGCGCCGACCGCACCATCTGCGGTGACTGCCCGCACCGCCGTCGCTGGTCTGATGAGCTGCAGCGCTACGTGCGCTCCTGCTATGTCGACGTAGGCAAAAGCGTCGGCAGCGTCTACCGCGCCCTCACCCGAGGCTCCTACCCCGAGTACGACCCCGCTCTACACGCCCGCTACATCCGCGGGCGCCGCATCCGCTGGGGTACCTACGGCGACCCTGCCATCCTCACCGAGTCCGTCGTTCGCGACCTCACCGCCCTAGCCGACGGCCACACCGGCTACAGCCACCAGTGGCGCCACGACTGGGCGCAATGGTGCCGCGGCTTTTTCCAGGCATCGTGCGACTCGTTCACTGACTACCTCGCCGCGTCAGCGGCGGGCTGGCGCACCTTTGCCGTCGTGCCCCAGGGCAGCGCCCCCTACAGCGGCAAGCTCTGCCCCGCCACCGCCGCCGACTCGCAAGCGCAGTGCCTTACCTGTCGCCTCTGCGACGGCGCCAAGACCGACATCTTCGTAGAAGCCCACGGCGTCGGCGCCGCCTACGTCAACGCATGACCCGCAAACCCCGCACCACCACCACCATGACCCGCCCCCGCCGCCCCACCCCTCCCTGGGTCCGCGCCGAACACATCGCCGGACTGTGCCTCGGCCTGGCCCTCGCCGCCATGGCCGTCGACTACGGCTACCAGCGCCCCAGCGACACCCTGCCCCCCACCCCCACCCTCTACACAGGCCCATGACCGACACCCCCGATCCCCGCCCCCTCTCCCCCCGCGACCCCGAGCCCGACGCTCCACCCATCCGCGTCTGGCACTTCCTCTCCGCCGACCTCGAGCACGAGCACTGGGTGGAGGACCCCACCGAGGTCGAGCCCCTCCTCATCGAGTACGCCACCCGCGCGCAGCCCTACACCCTCAACCACTACGTGGAAGATCCGCACTAACTGCAGCAAAGCTGCTAACTTCCTTGCGCTCCTCACCGATCCTTGCTAAACATCACGCAGATGCGTAACCCGACCCGCACAACCCGCACCTACAGCCCCACCGGCGCAATCGGCCGCCGTCTCACCGCAGCCCACGAGCTGCAACTCCAATCGCAGCGCATCACCGCTGAGCTCACCGCTCACCGCACCTGGCTCTGCGACCGCATGGAGCGCCTCGACCTCGACCGCATCGAGCAGGGCGACCTCATCGTCACCCGCAAACTTCGCCACCGCTGGACTTACACCTCCGAGACCGAGGCCGCCATGGAGGCCCTCCGCAAAACCCAACTCCGCGAGCAGGCCGAAGGCCTCGCCACCGACTCCCCCACCGTCTACGTCGCCCTCACCACTCAGTACCTGCCATGAGCCTCACAGCCCTCTCCCCCACCGAGCTCCACCACACCGTCACCGCCATGGAGCGCCACGGCGGCGGCTTCTGCCGCGCCCTCGCCGCCGCCTGGTACGTCGCCGACCCCAGCAACAAGCGCCGCCTCGAGAACGCCTTCAACCACATCCTCGAGGACTTCGCCCCCGGCTCTTACTTCTACAACCGCTGACCCCATGCGCATCATCACCCTTCAAGTCGTGCGCGAGCACGGCACCGAGCCACGCCTTGCCGTTCAAGTGGACGGCCGCCGTGGCGTCCCTTCATTCCTCGCCCCTGAGGACGTTGGCACCTGGATCCAGGGCTTCATCGCCGCACTCCCCCCGCTGGAGGACTGATGCGCCGCTTCACTCTCACGCCTGGAACTGCCAAACCTGAATGGTTGGCTGTACCAATACCAAGGTACGCTCACTTATACGAGGTCTCTAGTGCTGGACAAGTTAGAGCGCTAGACAGATTCGTAATAGACAAGCTTACGGGTATTAAGCGCTCGCACAAAGGACGGATAATTACACCGAAACAGTCTGGCCGGTACCTAGGCGTTTCGCTATTCGACCATCCGGACTCCTCTCGTTTTTACATACACCGACTTGTAGCCCTTGCGTTCATTCCTAATCCCGATAACAAGCCCTGTGTTAATCACAAAAACAGAGACCGTTATGACAACCACGTCGAAAACCTGGAGTGGGTTACTTATCAAGAAAACTCACAGCATCTTATCTCATCTGTTGACTATGTGCCACCACGAGCGGTCAAAGGCGAGGATAGTCCCTCGGCGAAACTCAACGCTGAAGTTGTCGAGCAACTTCGCTTGTCCTGGGAGCCAGGGGCGCCTATTGGGAGCTTGGCTAGGCTGTACGGTGTTAGCCACAGGGCGCTATACCAAGCACTTAGCGGGAATACTTGGAAGCACGTTGCTCCTAAACGTGCAGTTAACTGGCCACACTAGGCCAGTAACAGCTACTACTTATCACTCTTATTATCACGGCCGCATCACCTATTGCGGCCAGACCTACCAGCACTGGGGCGTCAGCGCCGCCCACCCCTGGCTCCCCTGCGGCACCCGAGTGCGCGTCTCCCACCGAGGCCGCACCCTCACGGTGCCCATCACCGACCGCTGCGACTGCGCAAGTTTGGATCTCAGCGCCGGCGCCGCCTACCGCCTCGGCGTTCCGCTCGATGGCATCGCCTCCGTGCACATCTCTTACTGAGTCTCATGAGTCTCACTATCCGCTACCTCCGCAAGGAGCTCCTCCACTTCACCGACGGCACCATCGCCGAACACACCCGCAAAGAAGTGGAGCGCCTGTCTTCCCCCGAGCACGAACCACCCCCCGTTAGCCGGGGTGTCGGCGCATTCCTCGTCCCCGCCTCTGACCACTACCTGCAGTCCTGGCGTGACATCAATCCCGCCATCCGCAACGTCACCTTCTCCTACACACGCGTATGACTGACCTCACCCTTCCCACTGTTCATCTAAACGGCACCAGCCGAGCCACCCTCTCTGAGGGCTACTTCAACGCCTACCGCGCCCTGCAAGACGCCATCCGCGCCTTCAACGAGATCGAAATTAACGCGAGGGACTACTACGTCGCCGGTCCCGGCGCGTGGCCCCAAGCCACCACGCAAAGAGACGTGATGCGCTCCCACCTCCGCGACGTCCAGCAGTACCTCGAAGCCCACCTCATCCACCTAGGCGAATGAACGACCCTGCTTTCAACCTGCTCCAGCTTGAGTCGCGCCCCAACTGGTACGACCACCTCAGCGCCGTCGAGGCCGCCATGGCCGCCCAGGACCGCATCGACACCGCCCGCTTCCGCGCCGGCTGGTCCGGCGATGAGGGCGGCTGGTACTCCCCCGACGGCATCCACGAATCCGACTGGGAGCTCGAGGGCTACCCCTTCCCCGAGGACGACAACTACGCCACCTTCTGGCACGCCTACATCCACAGCGCCTCCGTCTGACCACCCGGAGGGCTGCGCCTCCGCTACCAACGCAGCCGGTTCCGCCGGCCCAGCACCCCTACCGCACCACCATGCGCGACTACAGCCCCAACACCGTCACCACCGCCTACGCCGCCGACGGCCGCGGCCCTGCCGTTTACGGCAAGTACCGCGAGCACGGCTACGCCGTGAACCCCCTCACCGCCCAGCTCGGCACCTTCGTCCCCGAGCGTGCCTCCGCCACCGAGGCCTTCGCCATCGCCGGCCTCAACTGGACCGCCGAGAAGCGCCCCGTCTTCTACATGGGCCCCGACGGCCGCCGCATCGAGGCCCCCGACCACTGCTCCATCGTCCGCAGTGACAACGACGCCCTGCTCGGCATCCACGGCACCGCCTACACCCCGGTGCAGAACGACGCCCTGATCAACCTCCTCGACTACCTCCGCGAGAACATCCACCTCGAGACCGTCCTCTCCATCCGCGACGGCCGCCGCGTCTTCGCCACCGCCGCCATCGACACCGAGAGCGAAGTCGTCCCCGGCGACCGCGTCCGCCGCTACCTCCACCTCTTCAACTCCCACGACGGCAGCTCCGGCTTCGGCGTCTTCTTCAGCGACGTCCGCCTCGCCTGCGCCAATCAGCTCAACTACCTAACCGGCCGCGCCGCCACCGCTGCCGCGTCCGCAGGCACCGGCCTTCGTCGCAAGCACACCAGCAGCGTCACCGAGTTCGCCCGCCATCTCCCGCAGCTGATCGACATCGAGCGCCGCACCTTCGCCGCCTCCATCGACGAGCTGCGCTCCCTCGCCAGCCTGCGCCTCACCCCCGAGACCGCCCGCCGCGTCCTCGAAGCCACCTACGCCGACAAACTCACCACCCCCATCCGCGACAAATCCACCGGCGACAAGCGCCCCCGCGTGCTCGCCGACCTCCCCGAGATCGCCACCATCCGCAGCCACTACTCCGGCACAACTGGCCTCGGCATCCACGACATCCCCGGCATCCCTGGCACCGCTTACGCCCTCTTCAACGCCATCACCCAGCACGCCACCCACGACTCCGGCCGTGCCACCGACTCCACCGAGCGCGCCCGGGCCCGCCTCGAAGCGCTCTGGGGCGGCGCTGCTGCCAAGCGCATCGAGCGCGCCCGCGAAGCCTGCTTGGCGCTGGTGTAGCCAGCACCCTGCTGTGGCCGGCTCCGCCGGCCTCCCTACCCTTGCCCTAGAGCGCCCTCCAGCCGTGCAAATCCCCGACAGCCCTGAGGCACTCTTCGAGCACCTCAGCGACAGCAGCGTCCGCGAGATGTTCTCCAACTACGACGCCCTGCGCCCCCGACACCGCAAGCTCGTCCACCTGCTCCACACCGAGCTCACCAAGGGCGAACTCAGCGACTCGGCCTTCATGGACACGATCGCCTTCATCACCCTGCTCTGGCGCTGCTTCAACCGCACCGCCTGCTTGCAGATCGAGAAGCTGATCGACGACCACGACGAGCTCGAACCTCGCTGGATCAACGCCGCCCTCGACTACGCCCGCGTCAACCAGTTCATCGACGCATGCCTCAACCTCTACGACGCCGCCCCCGACCTCACCGAGCTCGACGGCGAGAGCACCTACCACATCCGACGCACCTTGCCAGACTGATAAAGCCGGCCCTCCCCGAGCGCTGAGCGCCGCCCGGCCCACTCTTCACTCCCCTTCACGGCCCTGCCGTTGCTTTCGCATGGCTTCGCTTGCGTTCGCCTACTACGACCTGTGTAACCCCACCACAGGCACCATCCTCTATCGCACTTGCGCCACCACCTCCGAGATCCTCCAAGCCAATGCCCGACTACGAGACAGCGGAATACCCAGCCGCTACTACCCAGCCGACACCTTCCACGCGCCTCTACTACACGATCCGCGCTGAGGGCGGCTTCCTCGCCGCCAGCCACGCCGCCGACGGCCCACCCATCACGACAACCGCCGCCCCCGAGAGCGCCACGCGCTTCGTCGACATCCTGACCGCCGGTCGCCGCGCCGCCGCGCTACAGCAACTCGGCTGGCGCGACCTCCGCGTCATCGCCATCTACCTCCCATCCACACGCCCATGAGTAAAGCCGTCCCCCCTGAGCGCTACATCGAACTGATCACCCTTGCGGAGGCCCACTACTCCCGCCAAGGCTTCGTCAAGTGGAGCGCCCTGGCCACCGAGCTCGGCCTCAGCCGCCAACGCATCCTCCAGCTCCTGCAGCAGGCCGTCGGCCTCGGCTACATCACCAGCGACGACCTCGACCGCTACCGCTCCGAGGCCGCCCGCCGCATGGCCGCCCGCACCAACCGCGAGCTCCGCCGCGACCTCGAGCGCCTCAAGCTGCAGGTCGTGCTCACCCCCGACAACCTCAGCTGGCTCGACGCCGCGCTCGCTGCCGCCCCCTACGGCATCACCCGCAGCGACCTGATCAACACAGCTATTACACATTTCCACACCGCCACCAATGCGTAAAGCAACCCTCTTCCGCTCCATCGCCCGCTACTGCTCCGAGCTCGCCCCCATCGCCGGCCCCGTGCTGCTCAGCGCCGCCGACCTCGCAGGCGCCCTCGAGCGCGCCGCCCTGCTGGCAGCCGCACCACCCGCCAAGCTGCCGGGATCCCCCGAGGACGACTGATCCGCACCCCTTGCCCACCCACATCGACCCTCTGCAACTCCCTGATGACCACTTCATCGAGCGCGCCCGCGCCATGTGCGCGACAAAGATCCCTCACCTGAACCGCCAGGCAGCTGCCGCACACCTCCGCCGCGGCAGCTACAACGGCACCCCGTACCACTGCCCCATCTGCGGCGACTGGCACACCACGACCTACGACCGTGCCCAAGCCAAACGCTTCGCTCGCCGCTTGTCCCGCCTACTCCGCAACTAAATGCAACGCACAAAGCTTTATCAAGCCCGTCTGCAATGCCGCACTATCGGCTTGATGGCATTTGACTTAGAAGATGCTAAGGTCTGCTTGCAAGAGCTTTACCCCAATGAAACGATACTAAGTCTCATACTCGCTCCCGAATGGTGCAACGACGATGACGCTGCGTAGCACCCACACCAAATGACCCTGCACGAGATCGAACTACTAACAGCTATCTACATAGCTGCTTGCTTCCTTCTATTGTTCATCGCCTCCAAACTCCTGCCATGACAATCGACCCCAAAACAGAACAGCGTCGTCAGGACTACCTCGACGCCCTGTACGAACGCAGCGGCCGCACCTGCAGCACCTACACCGGCCTCTATCAAGAGCGCCTCACCGAGCTCGTCCAACGCGACATGCAGGAGATCCTCAGCGATGCCTGACTATGCAACACCCGAGCAGTGGGCCCAGTGCGAGGAGTGGGTGAACAACCCCGTCGT
>Ga0181343_1000270_pt1 | contig 24813 bp, 41 predicted proteins | sample Su13VDMLBSD_FD_130110 | JGI IMG/M metagenome (GOLD analysis project Ga0181343, IMG submission 130110) | Freshwater viral communities from Lake Michigan, USA - Su13.VD.MLB.S.D | ecosystem: Environmental > Aquatic > Freshwater > Lake | place: USA: Michigan | collected 2013-07-15
AGTTAGAGTTGCCACGGCAAAAACACCTGCATCGGCATCTGATACTGGTACAACCGGAGAGATTTGCTGGGATGCCAATTACGTCTACGTTTGCACTGCCACGAACACATGGAAGCGCTCAGCAATCAGCACCTGGTAACGCCCTTTAGACCTACTCACTGCGATGCCTCACGTTTCTTACTGCTGCCAGCGTTGCGGTGAACAGATCGGGTGGGTTGGGAGATTCTTCCAGCTCATCCGTTGCGTTGATGCTTTGTGCGAAATCGCCGCTGAGCTTGAAGCCCAGTAGTCACCTTCTCTAGTCACCTTCTAATTTGACTCAAATTTGAAGTTGGCCAGTCCACGTCGCTAGGCGGGCAACCGGCCTGTTCAACAGGTTGCACCACTCTTAGCCTTAAGGCACCGCCACACCACCCATGGCTGACACCTACACCTGGACCGTAAACCAGCTCGAACGACTGGCGCAAACCGGAGAGATTCAGACGGTTCACTATTCGGTGGCCGCTCGCAGTGAAGATCAGGTGTACGCCAGCTCGGCCTACGGCAGCCTGGGCCTCGACCCCGCTGACCCAGACAACATGATCCCCTTCGCTGATGTCACCGAGGGCGAAGTGGTGAGCTGGGTGCAGGCCAAGTGCGGCGAGGAGAAGGTGGAAGAGATCCACCAGGCCCTCTCGGCGCAGATCGCAGAGCAGCGCAGCCCTAGCAAGGCTGCAGGTGTGCCATGGGGGTGATCCTTATGTGTACTGCATCACTGCTAGCCATCGCCATTCTCGGAATGATGGTCTGGCAGTGGTGTCACACTTCTGATTGGCAAGATCGCTATTGGTGACGATCAACGCAAAAGGGTGGCAGGTAGCCGGTCCTCACGCGGTGCCGGCCTCACCGCAGCCTGCCACTGCGGATCGCCTAAACGCCTCAAAAGGGTTTAGGTGTCAAGCTTAGCAGGTAGCTAAGCTAATGGCATGATCGAGCTGATCGCTGCTGTTGCCGGGGCTTCGATCTCCGTTGCCGCGATGGGCGCGATGGGAGTCAGTAGGCGCAACGATGAGGCGAGAGACGCCGTGGTGCGTTTGACCAGCGCCGTTGAGCACATAGCCACCCAACTTGAAGTGCTCGGCAGCGACATCAAAGAAGACCGCAAGGAAACCTTTACGCGGCTGAATACGGTTGAGCAAAGGGTATCTAAGCTAGAGGCACGGCCGCCTGCTTAGCCATGGAGTTTCTTTCGCATCCTGCCTTCTGGATCTGCGTCGCTGCTGCCAGTGAGTTGATTGCGCTGTCGCCTCTGCGCGATAACAGCATCATTCAACTGGTGTTTCATGCGCTGCGCGCGCTGAAAGGAAAAAAGCTTTGATCAGCTTTGGCAAGCTCGGTTGGCAGCGTCGACTAGAGCAAGCTATCCGTCAGTGGTGGTTTGAGCTGACGTTACCGGCCAAGCTGGATCAAGCCGAAGCGGAGTGGCACGCAGCGCAACCTGCGGAGCCAGAGCCGGTGATCACTCATCACGCGGTTGACGATAACCTGCAGACAGGCGAAAGCCGCAAACTTGGCGGCGCAATGGAGATCAAGTCACCATGGTCAAACTGACCGACCTATTCAAGTACTACAAACACGGCACGCCGCATCAAATGGCGGCCATCTCTGAATTAGAGGCTGAGCTATTAAAAGTTGCGCCTGAAGTCTTTAATAGGGATCAGCCGTGGCACAAGACTTGGCAGGCTGGCGGCAAGTTGCATAATTATGACCCAGCCATAAAACTCATTAAAGAGTTTGAGGGTGTGCATCTCAGCGCTTATCCAGATCCGCTGCACGGATGGGATGTGGCAACGATTGGCTACGGCACCACGCGCTACCCAGATAACCGCAAGGTGCAACGCGGCGACAAGATCACCGTGATTGATGCCGATCAGTTGCTGGCGCTTGAGGTGGAACGCATCGCAGCAAAACTGCGCAACAGCGTGCCGTTTTGGAATGAGATGACGGGCAACAAGCAATGCGCGTTGATCTCCTTCGCTTACAACCTTGGCGCCGGCTTCTACGGCAGCACTGGTTTTGAGACCATCAGCAAATGCCTTGTCGGCAAGGACTGGCAGGCAGTGCCAGCAGCAATGGAGTTGTACCGCAACCCAGGCAGTGCCGTAGAGGCAGGTTTGCTGCGTCGTCGCCGCGCAGAAGGCAGGCTATGGGCTGGTGAGCAGCAGCAGGATCCATCCAAGCTGTCACCCAATAGCGCATTTACAGCTCGCATTACGCCGCACGTGCAGCTTGGTGAGTTTGCGCTATTTCAAGAAGCACGGCGCTTTGACTATCAATACCAGCTCGACACGGCAGCAGAGCTAGCGGCATTCCTTGAGCGTGCACGTGTCAAGTTTGGCGGCAAGCCCGTGGTCATCACCAGCGGCTATCGCCCGCGTGCCATCAATGCAGCGGTAGGTGGTTCCAGTGGTAGCGAGCACCTATACGATGCGCCTGACGTCGGTGCTGTTGATTTCTATATCCGCGAGGTCAACATTAACCACGTGCAAGAGTGGTGCGATCAGAACTGGCCGTATTCACTCGGCTACGGCGCACCTAAAGGATTTGTGCATTTAGGAATGCGTCGCGGCAAGCCAAAGGTACGATGGGATTATTGAAGCCACTGCGTGGATCACTGCATTGATGGCGCAAACCTCATCCCGAAACGCAGTGCAAAACATAGATTCAGGCAGCAAATCTTTGATGCATGGCAGCATCAATGTGCCTACTGCGGAGATGCAGCTGACACGTTAGATCACGTCAAGCCACGCCATAAAGGTGGCGCTACTGTAACGACTAATCTTGTGCCAGCTTGCAGGCCATGTAATCGAAAGAAGGGCAGCGAAGAATGGCAGCAGTGGTTCAATCAGCAGGATTCTTATCTGCTAGATCGTGAGCTTGCTGTGCTGCATTGGATTCAAGCATCTGATGATAGAACACCCTAGCCTGCCATTCTTGCTGGTGATCTTTACACATTCCAGCTAGGCAGACCCTCCAGACGTTCCCGACTTTCTGTATTGTTGGCGCCAAGTGGGGTGCCTGCCAGCGGGTTGCCTATCAGCATACGAAGGCGGCTGATGCCACGCCTTTGTATTTCGCCCATGCGCGCACGTGACAGGCCCATGCGCTTTTCTAGGTCATTCCATGGCACTGGATTGCGACTGTTGCGTGCGTAGATGATTTCACGAGTGCGATCATCTAAATGCTCATCGCAATAGTCGCGCACCGTTTCAAGTTGCCAATCGTATTCAACGTCGTATTGTCTTTTATCGGCAATGATGTCAAGAATGTTAGATGATTCATCTTGTGCAGGCTTATCAAGACTTGTAACTCGATACGACTGCTGCAATGTGTCAGATATTACCTTAGGGGTCACATCAAGCACTGCAGCAAGCTCCGCCATGGTCGCTGTGCGTCCATGCTCTTGCGCAAATGCCTGCGCTGTCTTGTTGAGCTTGATCAGCATTTCATGCACGCCAAGAGGCAGCCTGATGATTGGATCGTATTGAATCAATGCACGCCCGATGGATTGACGGATCCACCAGTAGGCGTAGGTGCTGAATTTGTAGCCACGGGTGTAGTCAAACAACTCAACAGCGCGCGCAAGACCGATGTTGCCCTCCTGGATCAGATCCAGCATGTCAAGCGTTTGCGTGTTGCGCCTGCTGTACTTGCGTGCAACATGCACTACAAGCTGCAGGTTGGATTGCATGAACTTTTGCCGCGCGCGCTCACCGCTGCGTAGTTCACGGCGTTCTTGTGTTGTTAAAGGTCTTTCAAGATCCTTTAATTCTCTCCACTTTGAGACGCGACGGCCAAGTTGTATCTCTTGTTGCGGCGTGAGTAATGGATACCGCGCGATACTGTTTAAGTAGTCGCCAATAGCGTCAGACATGGAGAATCCGTTAGTACATACAATGGAAGCACAATTCCACGGTGCTGCCAATGCTGCGCAGCTACGTGCGTTACATGCTGCAGCAGATTGGGGCGGACTGTTGGAATATGCGCTGCTGCTAGCCGAGCAAGAAGCAAGCCAGCGGTCTCAAATCCACTGGCTTGCGCAAGAAGCGTCGGCAGCGTTGCGGACTGGTCTAGAGCAGTGGCACCTAGATGCCGCTGAAGAACTGCTTCGAGGCCGTCGTCGTGAGATCTGAGTTGTAATGGCCAGTGACGCTGTAGCTGGTCACCGGCTGCTGGCTCATGCGGAAGAACACCATCTGCCCGATCTTTAAGCCAGGCCAAAGCGGCAGTGGCAGGATCTGACGTGAGTTCTTCAGTTCCAAGGTCAGCACGCTGCCATGCCAGCCAGGATCTGCGTAACCGGCGTGCAGGTTTTCATAGCCTTCACGTGCGCGGCTTGACTTAAGGAAGAACAGGCCGGCAATGTTCTCCGGCATGTTGAACACTTCAATCGTCTGCGCAAGGATGAATTGCCCAGGCTTCAGCTCGTAAGGGTTCTCTGCCGTGCGTCCTGTAATGCTGAGCGGCCGCATGTTGAGGTTTTCAACAGACTCGATCATGATCGTGTCACCAAGCCGTAAGTCAAGGCTGGCGGGATTGATCAATGCCTCGTCGTAGTTCGGCACCATGCCATCGGTGCACAGCGCTTTGATCTCGTAGTCGCAGAGGATTGTCATTGGTTGAATGGGTAGTTGGTCTGATTATTCGGGCAGCGTCTCCAGTGCGCGGCGGATAGTATCGGCAGCTCCTTCCTTGAGGTAGCCCCTGTCAAAACTGATGTGCAGCTCGTCAAGCGCCTGCTCCTTCAAACTCGGCGGCTTGGGCTCGGGGCGGCGGGTGGTGCGGAGATCTTGTGCAATATGAGCAACTGTGGTCACCTTCAATCGCTCGTACACATATTCACAACACGCCTTTAGCTCCTGATCTGCGCCCCATTGGACGGCGCGATTGGCAAGGTCTAAATGAAAGTTGGCTTGGGCAACCGTGCCACCAAAGTAAGCATCAACCCATTGCTGCACCAGCTCCGGCGGCGGGGTGATGGGATGTTGTTGTGTCATTCAAGCCAGCTCCATGCAATGCGTTGGCAGATGCGCCATGCGTGTTTTTTGTCAATGCCGTAGCGTTCTGCTAGTTGTCTGTAGCTGTTACCAGCAACACGCAACTGGCGCAGTTCACGTACATGATCTTCTGTAAGAAACGCGGCGTAGTTTGCCTCGCCGCGCTTAAATGGATCACTCATCTACATGCAACAGCAACGCACGCATGTACCAGTCGGCTTTGCCGTAATCCTGATCGGCATTGCCCTTGTGCTCAGCGCGCCACAGGTATTTGATGACGTTGCCTTTGCAGTAAGCGCGAAAGCCGTCATCACCGAGTGCTGCCTTAATGGCTTGAATGCACTCAATGTCGCCGTGCTTGTAATGCGGCGGATGGTTGACGAGATCACTCATCACCTAAAGCCTCTGCCATGTCGCGGCGGATCAGATCAGCAATGCGCTGTTGATACAAGCCGGTGTAAGTGCAGCATGTCCGGCCGCTTTGCTCGTACAACCACTGCAAGTAGTCATCACGGCGCTGCTCAGTTTTGTGGTTGATCATCTTGCGTCAGCTCCAGGAGTTCAAGAATATGCGCGGCAAATGCCACGTGTGTCATTACTGCATGGGTGCCGGGAGGGCGCCCGTAGGACGCCTCCCACCACTCCTTGAATGCAATGTCAAGTGTGGTTTCGTTCATCAGAACACAGGCTCCTCGCTGGTGGTTGCTGCGCCGCGTGGCATGAATTCAAAGCGCTGGATACTGAGCACATGCTTGCTGCGCTTAGCGCCGGTTTCCTTGTCGTTCCACTCTTGCCGGCGTACAGCACCAGTCACAAGGATGCTGTCGCCTTTTTTGAGCTTATCAACGATCAGCTCAGCAGATTTGCCCCAGATCTCGCAGTCGATTGCGTTATTGATCCAGTTGCCGTCTTTGTCTTTGCCTTCCTGGATACCACCAGCGAAGTTGGCAACCATGGTGCCGGATTCAAAAGCACGCAGTTGCGGGTCGGTGATGATGCGAACGATGCCGGTTGCGTAAAGGCTCATGTCAGTTCAGTGGTGTAATGCCATTGGCTTCTTCAAAAGCCAAGACTTGTGCAAGGGGATAGCGAACACGTGGCGTGCCTGCTGGTAGGCCAATGCGTGGTGCAGTGATGTAAGCAGGGCCAATACCGCGTGCACGCTGGTTTTTGATGGCGGCTGGCTTCAAGCCCCAACGTGCTGCCAGCTCATCAGTGGTGAGGAATGGTTCAGTCATCAGCGAAGGGATCCTCCGATGGCGTGTCGGATAGAACCGCTTCGCGCTCTACAGCAAGGCGCAGCAACTCATCGTTCTGCTCATCGCTGAGATCAGGCTTGCGTTTATCCATGCGCGCTACCACCTCCTGCAGTTTGTCCAGCGTGTCGGCCTTGGCAATCGCAGCCTTGCCGGCCTGGAACAGCTTGGCGTCGCCTGCAGGTGCAGGTGCAGCGGTAACGGTCACCGGCTCCACTTCTGCCTGCTGCATCTCATCGGTGCTGTACACGCCTGAAAGATTGGCGGGAAAAGCCCGGCGCAATGCCAATGCCTCAGAGCACTTGGCGATCATCGCGGCACCCATCTTGGACCACAAGCCTTGGCCGGCATTGTAATCTTGGAACCGTGCCACTCCTGTGAATGGATGGCTAGCACCTTTGCGCCAGATGGTGGTCTTGGCCGCGGCAGGTGGCTTGCTGCCTAGCCATACATCAGTCCACTGGCCGTCTTCACCGCACCATTCGGTGATGCTGCCATCCAGTTGCCCAGTGCGCTCGGCAATGGCACGCAAGCCGTCGATGCCGGCTTGGATGGTCATCTTTCCAGCCCGCTTGATTGCGTAGATCTGCTTGCTGAACGGATCCAGTCCAGTGCGCTGGCAGGCGTAAGCAAACAGGCGCAACTCGTCATTGCTGCAGCCAGGCGCAATGGTGGTCGAGATCAGCTGCGTTTGCTCTGGAGTCCAGAGCGTGATTGATGTGCTCATTGTGCTTCAGTTAATGCTTTTGCGTCTTGAAATAAAGTGATCGCTTTAGCCAGAAAGATTCTGGTTTCTCGACTGAGCTTTGGAAAATCAGCCGCAACTTTGCTAAGCATTGCAGTGCTCCAGTCGTCCATCTTGATGCGATCCTTCAGTGAATGGCATTCTCGGCAGCAATCGACAGTATCAATGCCGCCGTGCCGCATCGGAACAGGGAAATGATCGCCAGGGGCGGAGCGGGAAACGCTGTAAACGCAATCGCAATACACACAAATGCGGTGTACGCGATGGTTGCTCATTAAAAGTCCTCCGAAGTAATAGCAGACTCGTTGCGTAATGCCCATGAAGGTAGGCTGAGCGCTTGGCACGTGTCGCCGTAGCCAGGCCACTCCTTGGTGGCTTGGCAGTCGGCAATCACGCGCATGTCACGTTGCCGTAGCTCATCACCAGCAGCCATGGCCGCGGCGTCCAGCTCGTAGACAGCAACCGCATACGGAGCAGTCTTCTCAACGGCAATAAACACAAACCGCTCAGCACCGTGCAAGCCGGCTAGGTAGTGGCTCGCTTGCACATGGTAGCGGAAGGTAGCCACGCTACGGGCGAAGCCGGCAGGGCTGGCATCCGTGGTGGTCTTGAGATCCACCACAGTGCTGCCGTAGTACCAGTCAGGCCGGCACTTGCACCGCAGCCCGGTGCCGGCATCATCCCACCAGAAGGACTGCTCAGCCTTGCCATGGGCAAGCAGTGCTGCTGCTGCTTGGTGGCTGCGGACGGCATCGGCCATTGCCAGTGCCAATTCCATATCGCTGCCGGTGACGGCTTCAATGCCAGCAGCAGCCATGTCGGCAGCCTGCTCTTTGCCGGCCTTGGTGTTGCGTGGAGCGCAGACGCCATAGCGGCCCGCTAGCTCACTGGGCTCAAGCACTGCGCAATGCACCAGTGAGCCAAGCCGCATAGCGGCAGTCGGCTCGGGTGCGCTGCGCTTGGGGTCGAGGTAGCGGCTCCAGTAGTGGTAGGGCGACTTGGCCACTGCGTGCAGGTGCGAAGCGCTGACGGCTGGGTCAGCGTGGTAGTCGGCGTTGCTGGTCACGCTGCTGCCCCACTACGCATCTGGCGGTGCATCCGGCTGGCGGTGCCGTAGGTGGCGACCAGCTCGGGAAACGCATCCAGCAGGCGGCGCTTGTTGCCGGGGTCAGCCTTGAGGCCAGCGTGCGCTAGCGCTTGGAAGAAACCACCGCCGTGCTGGTAGGCGGTGGCAAATGTCCAGTAGATGTCTGATTCAGTCATTGTTGGTAATAGCGTCACTAATGTTGACGCCAGCATCTTCTACGTGAATACAAATACTGGAAAGCTGTTTTTCAATGCGCTCAAGACTATTTGCGATGAGTTGCATTTGATCGGCAAATAAAACAATGGCTTTAATTAGATCAATGCTGTGTTTTTCAGTCATGGCTTGAGCTGCTCTTGGCAGGCGTGATGGCTGTAGGCGGGCTGCTGGCGGCCGGTGTCATAGGCCATTGCCCAGACACCGAAGATGATTGCCAGCACGGCAAAGCGGTTCAGGTTGTTCATGCCATCAGCGCCTTGCGGACGCGATAGGTGGACAGGTTGAGGCGGTCGGCAATGCGCTTCTGGCTCAGTCCAGTGCGGCGCAGTACGCGGATGCGGCGGTCGTCAGAGGCGGTGAGCCAGTCGATCACGGCGACTACTACCAGCAGCGGCAGCAGCAGTTTCCAGATGATCAGCAGTGCGGTTGTGAGCATGGTTGGGGTCGCAGTGTGTGGTTGCCGGATTGGGAGCGGCTCCGGCGGGCCGCGTGGGCTCAGTCGTCGAGCAGAGTCTGGTCAAACCACCAGCAGGTTTTGAGGAAGGCGTTGGTGCGGGCCTCCTCCGCAGCGCGCTCAGCGCGGTCACGCTCGCGGAGGCGGATTGCGCGAGCCAGCTGCTCGGCTTCGGTGAGGCGGGGTTGTTTCTTGGTCATGGTTCTCGGGGTGGGGTGCAGGACTGGTTGCCTGCTGTCCCCATATCCTACACCATGTGCAGCCGTGGTCAACCCTGCCTAGTAACGAATCGACACAGTTGCGGTGCCATCTAGCGGCACGCCTAGGCGGTAGGCGGCGCCGGCGCTGAGATCCAGCGACCCGCAGTCGCAGCGATCAGTGACTGGCACGGTCAGCAGGCGCCCGCGGTGTTGCACCGTGACGCGCGTGCCGCATGGCAACCATGGATGGGCGGCCGACACATCCCAGTGCCGGTAGGTGCCACCGCAGTACGTGGTGCGCCCGTGGTACCAGCCGTCGTAGACGGTGGCAGTCACCTGCCGGGCTTGAGCAGGCGACAGCAGCAGGATTGCTGCAGTAATCAGTGCACGCATGATGCTTGAGGTGATTGGTGTGCCGGGCCAACCGGCGGTGCGGGCTTATTCAGGCCCTGTTGCGCTCGGGTTTAACGGCCTCGTGTGCGCTGTTCGGCCGGCGGTTGAGTTTTGCGAGTGGGCCGCTCCCCTCGTGACGTCATCCTACACCATCGGCAACCGTGAGCAACCGCTCCGCATCGCTGACCGATCGCGCCACGCCGGCAATGCCACCAGCCGCCTGGACCGCATCTAGCCACTGCTGCTGCTCAGGGCGCAGCCTGCCGGTTGCGGTTTTGACCTCTATGGATAGGAATACCGCCACGGTGCTGCCGACCATCTCGGGCGTAATGGTGACGCGCTTCCAGCCGATCAAGTCAGCGCTGCCCTTGCACAGTCCGAACTGCACGGGGCGGCCATTGGCGTCCTTGAGCGTGCCGGTGTTATTGCGGAATAGGCGCGTGTTGCCGTTGCTGCAGGCGATGCGGATGTGCTGCTGAATCTGTTGCTCAGATGCCATGCCTCTTAGCCAGTCGCGCCTGGTAGACACGTTCCGCCCATCCTCGCTTGTAGCCGCGTTGCTGCGCTAGCTGGCGTAGGTCGTCGAGGGATTGGGCGCTGCCTTGTTGGCGTTTTACTCCTTGGCTGTCCGGTCTAACGCGTGATCTGTCGACATCCATTTTATCTCCAGGTCCAATCAATCCAGCCTGGGTAGCTTCTACGGTAATAGTTTTTTCTACCCATTGACCATTAACTTTTTCAGCGGAATATCTACATACCTCGAATCCACTCATCCACCCGTAGTCTGAACCAAAATAAACTTCTACGGGGCTTCGATATCTAAGCCACGATTGATCCAGAGATTTTACCTCCACCAACTCCCCATCAACCTGCTGCAGCTCGCGGCGTTCCTGCGGTGCAAACACATGACCGCATTCGCGGCATACCTGCACCGCACTGGCACTAGTGGCGAAGCACTGCGGGCACACCTTGACCGATGGCGCCTGCTCGCGGTCGCGTTTTTTGATGCCATCCAGGGTCCAATCTCGTGGTTCTAAGTGGTGTCCCATCCTGAGCGTGTTGCCGACGTGATCGAGCACTACGGCGCGCTTGCCGGGTTGCGGGCGCAAGCATCGGCCGATCATCTGCAGGTGCAGCGCCACTGATGCTGTTGGCCGCAGCAGGATGCAGCCGCCGACGCTTGGCACGTCCACGCCCTCGCCGATCAACGCGCAACTGGTCAGCACCTTGATGCGACCTATCGCTAAATCAGCCAATAGCTGCCTTCTATTGGCTGCATCCATGCTGCCGTCGATACTGGCCGCGGCGATGCCTGCTGACTGGAAGAGTGCTGCCACTGCCTCCGCGTGCGCCACAGAGCAGCAGAACGCAATCGCGGTTTGGCCTGGCAGGTGCTTGCGGTAGTGACCAAGGCAATCACCCATGATCGTGCCGACGCGCTGCTCAGCCTCCTTGGGGTCGAAGTCACCCATGCGCTTGCGCAGGCCGGTGCTATCGAAGCCAGGCGGTGCCAGCACCTTGGCAGCAGCAAGGAATCCATCATCCGTCAACTGCTGCGCTGTTGGACCTTCCACCATGCACTGATAGTGCTCGCCTAGGCCGCGGCCATCCGAGCGGATCGGTGTTGCCGTCACACCCAGCAACTTGGCGGCTGCAAAGTGCTGAACCGTCTTGGCCCATGTGCCAGCCGTGGTGTGGTGCGCCTCATCGACCACTAGAAGCTGGAAGAAATCACGCGGTAGCAGGTGCAGCCGGCGGGCAACGGTTTGCACGCTGGCAATCTGCACGGCATGACTGAGATCCATGCTGCGGCCAGCGCTGATGCGGCCATGCGGCATTGGCATAACGCGGCTGGCCTGATCCAGCAGCTCTTGCCGGTGCACCAGCACCAGCACGCGGTTGCCCTTGATGCTGGCCTGCTCTGCGATGTAGCTAAAGCACACCGTCTTGCCGCCACCAGTCGGCAGCACTGCTAGGACTGACTTATGCCCTAGCTGGTACTGCAGTCGGATGTCGTTGATTAGTTGCTGTTGGTAGGGGCGTAAGTTCATAATCAAAACTGATCAAGGTCGATCAGCGTCGGCTGGTCTTGCTGCCTGGTTTGCTCTACAGCAATCTCCATGTTCTTAATGGCTTGCTTGTAATAGCTCTCCTTCAGCTCAATACCAATCCCACGACGCCCAAGCTGAACAGCGCCATAAACTTCACTGCCGACACCCATGAATGGTGTCAGCACTGTCTCTCCTGGGTTGGTCCGCAAGCAAACCGCGCGATCAATTACGTCAAGCTGCAGCGGATGCACATGCTTTTCGTCGTCTGGATCTTTGCAGTCACGAAATGGCAGCACCCGACCCATGTTGATGTCATCCCAGATGGATGACGCATACCGACGCCAGATCCAATGGCTAAACCTATTCTCGGTTTGCTTGCCTTTCCAGTTGCGGTACTGTTGTAAATCTGCTGGGATCGGGCACTCGCCGGCGTAGTGATCCAATCCAGTTGGATTTGCAATCGGTATCTTATTTGCGCCACTGCGACGGAATACCAGTAGGTAGTCAGCAGATGCGACGCCTGCATAGGCTGCATCGTCAACGATGGTCTTATGCGCCAAGTTCTTGACCATGGTGCGGTTGCGAACCCATAGCGGCTCTTTCCAGATCGTGTGGCGCGCCACATAGTGCCAGCCGCATTGTTCATGGAGCGCGATGATTTTGCCAGGCAGGTCCAGCAGTGAGTCCTGGCCGCTATTTCCGCTTGGAATGTCAGTGCAATGCACAGCCGTCAACCGACCTGGCAAGGTCAGCCGATGTAGGTCGCGGACCACATAGCCGTAGTGATCCATAAACTGATCGTAGTCTCGACAGTTGCTGATGTCACGCTCGTTTGAGCTGTAGACATACAGGCCCGCAAATGGTGGCGAGTATACAGAGAAATGGATTGATTCAGATGGCAATCCTTGCATCACTTCAATGCAGTCGCCGTTGTAAATGGCGTAACGGTCGGTAATCACAGCCATGATGGAACCTCAATAGGAGTGGCGTTGTATTCTTTGCGCTGGATGTCCAGCGAGTGATTCATTTCGGCAACTAAGTTGCCAAACATTTGCTCAGCCTGCAACCGCTTGCGGTGTAGGTTCTCCATGATCCGCCGCTCTCCTTCGGTGAGGATGATGTCAACGGTCACAGGATTTTTCTGTCCAAACCGCCAGCAGCGCCTAACAGATTGGTAGTACTGCTCAAAGCTATGGGACGGGAAATAAGTCACATGGCTGCAGATTTGAAAATTCAATCCCCATGCGCCGATCTTTGGCTTGGTGACCAGCACCCGCGCTCGACCCTCAGCAAAATCAATCAACCGCCGCTCTTTCGTATCGTCCTTGTCTTTGCCAGATACCTGAATAGCGCCCGGTATCAGTCGCTCAAGCAAATCGCCCTCCTCGTTGAGGTGGCACCACACCAGGGCACTTTGGCCGGTGCTGGCAACCATACTGGCAACCTGCTCGCACCGTTCGATGACCGTGCGCTTCTTCTCTGCGCGTTGCTCGCGTAGGTCAGTTGCAGGGATCGCAAACAGCATCCCATCAGGTACTGTCTGCGTCTCTATCAGGTGATCGCGCTCATGCAATGCCGGCAGCACAAACCGGCCGTCATCAAAGCCAAGGTCTGATGGTTTGCGGCAAGCTCTAGCCCAGCTTGTCACCCATCGCCAGAACGGTATTTCGGCATGGCCCTTAAACCTCCACTTGGGCGTCTCGCCGTACATGCGCCGACTGGTCAGGTTGTTTTGGTCGTTCTTGAAGAACCGAGCCAGCATGTCCATATGACCCATGTAGCCAAGGGCTTCAGAGCTGGTGCCTAGCTCTATGAAGTCGTTAGGCGCAGCAGTGGCGGTGGCTAGCAACCGATAGGGAACCTTGCGCATGAAATCGGTGATCTCATTGCGGCGGGCGCCATCAAAGCTCTTAAGGATGCTGCTCTCATCGCACACCACCCCGGCAAAGTCTGCTGGCTTGAAATGCTCAAGTCGCTCGTAATTGGTAATCACAATGCGGCCCGACACGGTGCCATCGCTGCTGCGGCGACACTCGATGCCGAACTTTTCACCCTCGCGGATGGTCTGCGCAGCAACAGCCAACGGCGTCAAGATCAGCACCGGCTTACCAGTGTGGCGCGCCACGTTCTCAGCCCATGTGAGCTGCATAGCGGTTTTGCCTAGCCCGCAGTCGGCGAAGATCGCAGCGCGACCCTTGCGCACAGCCCAATCAACCAGCGACTGCTGAAAGTCAAACAACTGATCCGGCATGAACACCGGGTCAAACCCGTGGGTCGCACCCTCGTGTGTCTTTTGGTCTAGGAAATCTTTGTAGGTCATTCGTTGGGTTGAGTCAGCCGCTTGTGCTGCAACAATGCTTGAAAGTCTGTTGGCTTTGAGATCCACATGTGCCCATGCGTAGGACAACGAATCTCGCCGTGATGCTGGGTGTCAAGTCGAAGCCTGAACGGTGATTCTTGCCCGCATTTGGGGCAAGGCATGGTCTCCATAGGCGCGAATGCCGTGAAGTGCCCTGTAACCATAGCGGATCCCGCTAAGCTTGGCAAGCCTTCAGCCAAGACCGTGCATCCCATCTCAGTTTTGTTCGCGCCGCAGCAGGTGCAGTGGCTGGATCGGCAGCGGACTGCTGGTCTGTCCCGCAGCGCCGTGATCCGCCTTGTGGTTGAAGAAGCCATGCGCCGCGCCAAGGAGTCCAAGTGTGCCTGCAGCAAGAATTGGCCCGCCTGCCCGACGACTGGGGTTATGTCGCCGTGGATGGGCAAAAGCGCCCGTATCAGCCGGCGTGGCAAGACAACCCACTTAATAAGGATGCGCTGCTGGCCGAACTGAGCAGCGGTCGCGCACGTGCCATTGGCGTGTGCTGCGGCGTGCCGTCCGGTGGTCTGTTGTTTTTGGACCACGATGGCAAGTCAGCCAGCACGCTCTTGGCCGAGTGGGATCTGCCGCTGTCATCCCTGCCGCGCAGCTGGGTGGTCAAATCAGGCCGCGATGGCCGGATGCAAATCATCTACCACGTGCCTGAGCAGTACTGGGATGCGATCGCCACGCGCAAATACAAGACCGGCGTTATTGATGACGACGGCAAGGCCGAGCAAGTAGAGCTGCGCTGGAACGGCTGCCAGTCCGTCGTAGCCGGGGCACACCCACAAACCACCGGCTACTACTGGGTGCCAGGCCATGGGCCAGGTGACCGCGACATAGCAGAAGCGCCGCTTGGATTGATTGAGCGGATGCTCAGACCGCAGCCGCAGCCGATGCGCGCCGAGCTAGTCCAGCTGCCTGACCCGCAAGGCGATGCAGATCGCGCGCGGTCATACCTCGCCGCATTGGATGCCAACCGCGCTGATGACTACGACGACTGGCTTGCGGTTGGCATGTCGCTTCACAGCGTCGGCGATGACAGCCTGCTCGATCAATGGGAACAGTGGTCGGCGCAGTCCGCTAAGCACAAACCCAGCGACTGCCAACGCAAATGGCGGAGCTTTAAGAAATCCGGCATCACGCTCGGCACCCTTGGCGACATGGCCAAGAAAGACGGATGGCGTAGCGCCAGCCCGGTACGGCGTGAGCCTGGTGGTCGCACTGCTGATCCCGAGCCGCAGTCTGGCGGTCGTGCGCCAGTAGGCGGCAGCCCGCAAAAGCTAGAGGCTGCTGAGCTGCTGGAGTACCTGCGTCGCAATGCCGGTGACATCAGGCTCAACATCTTTACCCAGCAGATCGAGGTCGATAACCAAGTGATCGAAGGCGTCGACCGCTATTACCTCAAGCTGGCAGAGCAGGGCTACAAGGTCGGCAAAGAGCTTGCCATCGACTGCTTGGTCCAAGTGGCAAGCGAAAAGCCATATGACCCGGTGCGCCTTTACCTAGAACACTGCGCCGACCACGTTGCGCCGACCTACATCGACAGGCTGGCCACCGCTTACCTGCGGCCGTGCGATGCCGCGCTGCCAGAGCCGACCATCTATGACGAGATGCTCAAGCGCACGCTGATCGGTGCTGTAGCGCGTGCCTTCAACCCTGGCTGCAAACATGACACCGCCTGCGTATTGATGGGCGATCAAGGCGCCTACAAGTCCAGCTTCTGGGGCTGCCTAGGTGGTCCGTTCTTCTCAGATGCGTTAGGCGACATCAGCACAAAAGACGACGTGATGGTGCTTCATCGGTCGTGGATGATGGAGTGGGCGGAGCTTGACCACATCACAGGTAGGCGTCATGCCGGACAGGTAAAAGCCTTTCTTTCGCAGGCTATTGATCTAATGCGCGTGCCTTATGGCAAGGAAGTTGAGTCATTCCCAAGGCGTGGCATCATCGTTGGCACAACTAACAAAACCACTGGGTTTCTAGTGGATGAAACTGGCAACCGCCGCTTCTGGGTGATCCCGACCACTAAGACGCAGCAGGACCAGATTGATACCGCTTCACTGATGCTTGAACGCGATGCGATTTGGTCCGCTGTTGTACATGCCTACAGGGCAGGTGAGACCAACCGGCTACCCGTTGAGATGGAAGTCAAGGTGACCGAAGAGAACGATAACTACGTGATTGACTCGCCATGGCATAGTGCCATTGAGGAATACCTTGCCCGCAGGCGCTCTAGTGATGTGCTCACGATTGAGGACGTTCTTACTCACGGAATCAAAAAACCACTCGAGCGGCAGAACCGCTCGGATCAGATGCAGGTGGCTGCGATTCTCAAGGATCTCGGGTTGGTCCGCAAACGAGAGGCGACAGGCAAGAGACGCTGGCACTACGCCCCGTCCTAAGTGGGTGCGGACGGCGAGATCCATTGCGGTGACTGGGTTTTGAGCCGTCCTATCCCCGTCTGGTCCTACATAGGGTTTAAGAGTTTCCTAATCCCCCTCCCCCTCCCCCTCTTTATCCCATTTTATTAAGAGGTTAGGACGGTAGGACGGTAGGACAAGCCCAGTGGCCGCAAGGCGTCTCACCGTCCGAACCCCGCAAACTGCGTTAGGACGCCGCTTTTTGCCTATGCTCCGCCTCGATTGGAACCACTGAATGCCCGAAATCAAGATCAATGTCACCGCTGACGACCTGGCGCGGTTGAACGCTGAAGCAGCAGCGCATGGGATGCCGCGTGCGCATCTGATCCGGCAGCGTGCTTTGAGTGGTGGGGTTGTTGCAGGATTGACCACGGCGGCTTACCATGCTCTGGTGGCGGACGCCTGCGCATTCATGCGTGGTGATCTGAACCGCCGACACGTTGAAACCCTCGTCGCATATGTCATCGCTCATTCACATTCCAGCCAAGCAGCAACCGGTGATCAATCGGCTGCATGAGACCATGACCCAAGCAGTGGCGCATGCCGCAGCCATTGCCGACAACGCCATTGATGACGGCGTACCGCTACCCATGGAGCTTGTGGATAGCTTCGCCGCTGATTACGAACGCATCATCACCAGCCTCGTCACTGCCGCCACCGTCAAATGAAAGCCGTCACCTGCCAAGCTGATCTCGATCACGCGCTGCGCACCATTGCGCCAGCCGTTGGTCACCGCAGCAGCCATCCGATCCTTGATTGCTGCCCGATCCAATCCGCTGGTGGCGCCATGACCATCACCGGCTTCAACCTTGACCTCGGCATCACCGTCACCATTCCGGCCGCAGTGGAGACCGATGGCGCTGTAGCGCTGCCGTATCGGCTGCTGGCTGGCCTTGTGAGCCGCTTTGACGGCGATGAGGCTCTGACCCTCGCAGATGGCGCTCTGACCGCTTCTGCGGGCTCCTACGGGCTTGCAGCGGCCGATGCGGCGGATTACCCCGCGCTGCCGGTTGTGGACGCTGCTACAAGCGAGCTGCACCTATCCGCCGGCATCCGCGCCTGCATGGCAGCTGCCAGCACCGACGCCAGCAAGCAGATGCTCCAAGGCATCCACCTCGGCAACGGCCACATGGAAGCCACTGACGGGCATCGCTTGATGCGTTATGCCATTGACCTGCCAGATGGCCTAGACCTCGTGCTACCAGCCAGCACCATGCGCCTGCTGCAGGATCGCGTGGTCACCATCGCCGTTGCCAAAGGCCAAGCCGTGATTGACGCAGGTGATGGAGTCATGGTGTACTCGCGCATTATGGATGGCACCTACCCAGACGTGGCCAAGCTGGTACCCGCTGAGTTCAAAAGCACCATCACGGCCGACCGTCGCCGCTTGACCCGTGCCTTGGAGCGTGTCGCCATCATTGCCGATGCGCACAACTCCGTGGTGAAGCTGGAAGCCGTAGGTGGCACCATTGCCATCACTGCTGAATCAGACGCCAACAACGGCAAGGAGCTGCTCAAGGTGGAAGGCACCGCCAATGGTGCGTGGGCATTCAACGTCCACTACCTGCTAGACGGCATCAAGGCCTTCAAGCCCGCAGAAGCCATCACGCTGCACGCCAATACGGCAACCACACCCGTGGTACTGACACCTAGTGGCGTGGACGGTGTAACTTATCTAGTAATGCCTGTGCAAATTAAGGGCTAATAGGTGGCAAAGAAGAGCACCAACACGGAGATCGACGAACGGGTCAACACCGTTTACGATCTCCTGTTGCGTGCTCATAGCAGGACGCAAATCGTTCGCTACTGTTCGGAGAACTGGGATGTAGGCGAGCGTCAGGCAGAGAATTACATGTCTCGCGCTCGCCAACTCATGGCATTGGATGCAGAGCTAGAGCGGCCGCAGTGGCTAGCTGCTGCTGTCGCTCGCCTGCAAGATTACGAACGTGAAGCACGCGCTAAGGGGAACCTCAGCATTGCAATTAAAGCGCTAGAAGATCAGGCCAAGCTGTTGCGGTTTGAGATGTCATGAGCTTGCTTGCCGGCATCTGCCAACCCGGCAGCTTGCTTGGGTTTATGGATGTCGCAACGCAAGAGGACACGGGCGATCTGCTGCAACGCATCCGCGCTGACCTGCACCCTGGCCAGCTTGCGTTTGTGGATGACAGTGACACGCAGATCCTTGGCATCTCAGCTGGTTATGGCGCCGGCAAGACACGTGCGCTGTGCGCTAAGGCGGTGATGCTGGCCGCGGCCAATCAGGGCTTCATCGGCGCAGTAATGGAGCCGACTGGCCCATTGATCCGCGATATTTGGCAGAACGACTTCGAGAACTTCCTAGAGGCGTATGAGATCCCCTACACCTTCAGGGCGAGCCCGTTGCCTGAATACATGCTGCACCTGCCAGGCGGTGACACCAAGATCCTGTGCCGCAGCTTCGAGAACTGGTCACGCATCATCGGCTTGAACCTTGCCTGGGTGCTGGCCGATGAGATCGACACAGTGACGCCCAGCATTGCCAATAAGGCATTCCCCAAGATCCTTGGCCGCTTGCGCTCCGGCAACGTGCGGCAGTTTGGCGCTGCATCCACACCAGAAGGCTTTCGCTGGATGTGGAACACCTTCGGCAGTGAGGACGCCAAAGGGCGTGCGGATCGCAAGCTCATCAAGATGCGGTCAGCAGACAACCCGCACCTGCCGCCGGACTTTATCGAGCGACTGGAAGCCAACTACGATCCCAACCTGCTGCGGGCCTACCTAGACGGTGAGTTCGTCAACCTCACCACTGGCACCATCTATGACCGCTTCAGCCGCGACAAGCACGTGGTGGTTGAGCTGCCAGACCTAGACCGCGAGCCGCTGCGCATTGGCGTTGATTTCAACGTTGGCAACATGTCCGCCGTGATCGGCATCCGCACTGGCAGCAGCCTGCTACTGATTGATGAGATCAGCGGCGCCCATGACACCGATGCATTGGCGCAAGAGATCCAGGCGCGTTACCCGCAGCGGCGTATCTACATCTACCCAGATGCCAGCGGCGGCAACCGCAGCACCAACGCAAGCCAGACCGATATCCAGATCCTGGAGTCCTACGGCATGTCAAACCAGTCGCCACGTGCAAATCCTCCCGTCCGTGATCGCGTGGCTGCTGTTCAGGCTTTGCTGGAGAACGGCAAGGGCCAGGTCAGGCTCACCATCCACCAGCGCTGCAAGCGACTGATCGAATGCTTAGAACTGCAGTGCTACACCGACAAGGGCGACCCCGACAAGGATGCCGGCCATGATCACATGAATGATGCGCTCGGCTACTTGGTCTGGCGTGAGTTCAACCCATTGCACGCAGGTGCTGGCCGATCTACAGGCATCAGGCTATATTGATTCCGCTAATCATTAACTCTACCCATGCTCAAGGGCGTCGAACTACTCGCCAAGGTCAAAGAACTGGGCAATGCGCCTAAGTCCGAACTGGTGCGCGCTTGCGGCTACGTCATCAAGGATCGCGTGGCATTCACGCAGTTCTATGAAGCGCTGCTGGAAGCCAAAGGCGTTGATCTAGGCAGCAAGACAGCAAAGCGTGGCCGCGGCCTGACCTATAAGGCAAAGGTGCAATTCAACGGCAAGCTGCAAATCGGTGATGGCTACTTGCGCGAGATGGGTTACGAGCCCGGCGCTGAGTTTGACATCAAGATTGGCCGCAATAGCATCACGCTGACTGCTGCTGCCTGAGCGCAGCTTCAATGATGAACGAGCCAAGGCTTGAGACGGTGCGACCCTCGGCCTTGGCTTTTTGCTTGAGAAGCGCTGCTACCGCTACTGGCAGCACCACTTGGACTCGGACACCTTGCGCCATGCTCTGATCGTGGTATGATTTGCGGAGGATCGAACCCGATCCGCGCACACCGTACCGCAAATGGAGGCGTATTACCAATCAGCAGCATGGCAACGCAAGCGCCAGCAGCGCCTTGACCACGATCAACACACCTGCCAAGGCTGCGGCATCACTGCCGCGCAACTAGCAGAGCTGGGCTGGCCATCACTGCAGGTTCACCACAAGAACGCTGGACCGCCGGACTACCGTTACCCATCGTTTGGCAACGAGCAACTTACGGATCTTTTGACCCTGTGCTCTATTTGCCACGACGGCATTACCAATTCAGTCAGGCAACAGCGTTTCAAGTTGGATCCACGCAAGCAAGTGGCATCGGTCAGCGTCGCAGCGCCATCACTTTCTGTTCCATCATCAACAAACCAACGTGTCCAACCTCAATACGATCCAGATCACAATTTTGGGCGAGTCTCCATTGCTGTGCCACAACGGGCAAACAGCCGATCCGCGAAATACCTACGCCAAGGCGATGAAGGCGGTCAGCAGCAAGCGGAAGAAAACTGACGCTGATTACGACGAGATGGCAAGGCTTGAATGGCTTGCTGGGCTCTACCGCTTTCGTGATGAGCTGGTCATTCCCGACTACATGCTTGAAGCCGTGTTTATCAACGGCGCTAAGAAGTCAAAGCGCGGGCCACAAGCTAAGTGCGGCATGTTCTTTACTGAGCACGCACCGCTTGAGTTTCCGGGCAAGCCCACTGAGATCAACGACGACACGCTTAGCGAAATGTTTGCTAGCGGTGAGTTCACTCATACGGTTGGCGTCAAGGTTGGCATGGCCAAGGTCATGCGCACGCGCCCGATGTTTCGCAACTGGAGCCTGAAAGCAACTGCGCAGTTTGATCCTGATGTGCTCAACCTGCGCGACATTGAAGAGATCGCTATTGATGCTGGCAAGCTGGTTGGCCTGGGCGACTGGCGACCCAAGCATGGACGGTTCACTGCTGGCATCCAAGTGGTGTAAGTCCAGATGTGGCGATGCCTGGCTTGGAATGGTGAGTAGAGGCGGGGCGAGTTAAGACAAGGTGCGGCGATGTCAGCACTGAGGGCGAAAGCCCTCTCTGCTGCCTTCATTGGGCAGACTTGGTTTGCTTTAATGCCTAGCGGTTCGGCATGGTTGAGTTGGACTCGGAATGGTGAGCAAGGGTTTGCAATGGCAAGGGCTGACGATCTCAGCGCTGAGGGCTTCGGCCCTCTCCGCTGGGTTCTTAGGAATCCAGATTTGGCGGATCACGGTCTGATGCGGTCTGGTCGGCAGAGGTCTGGTCAGCAGAGGTGAGGTGGGGCAATTGCTGCAGACGGCAGCACTGGGAGCTTCGGCTCCCTCTGCTGCTCTCTTTGGAGAGTAGATGGGGATTGGCAGGATTGGGATGGGTCTGACAAGCTCGGTTGCAACGCGGTGCGGTGCGGTGCGGTAAGGACTGCAGACGGCAGTACGGAGGGTTCACCCTCCCTACTGTTCTCTCGGGAACAGGTTTGGCCTGGTGGTACAAAGTGAGTTCTGTTAATGCGTGGCTGGGCACGGCTAGCCGAGGCTCTCAAGGGTTTGGGTAACACCAAACCCTCTAAACTTTGCCTATTGATGGCGTGTCATGTATTCAGGCTTTGGTTTCTACGATCGACCTATTGCGCAACGCAAGGTAACGCGCGTCCAAGATCCAAGTACGCCTTGGTACGCGATGGAACCGCACTGGATCCTGATTGAGGATCTATTGCAAGGCACTTATCAAATGCGCAAGCGCCATAGGCGCTATCTGCCGCAAGAGCCAAGGGAGTTAGATGAGTCCTACGACAACCGCTTGGCACGCAGTGTTTGCCCGCCGTTCTATCAGCGTCTAGAACGGATGCTGGCAGGGATGCTCACCCGTAAGCCGGTAAGGCTTGACGATACGGCGGATGTGATCCGCGAGCAGCTTTTTGACGTAAACCTTTTGGGAGATGATTTAAATGTCTGGACATTTGAAGCCACACGCAAGATGGTCCGTTATGGCCACGTTGGTGTACTGGTGGATGCACCTGCTGATGGGGGTAGACCCTACTGGGTGACATACACACCACGGCAGATTCTTGGCTGGCGTGGTGAGCAGCAAGAAGGCCGGCAAGTGCTAACGCAGTTGCGGCTAGCCGAGACGGTCACCGTGCCTGATGGTGAGTTCGGCGAGAAGGCAGTCGAGCAAATCCGGGTGCTGACGCCAGGTGAGTTTCAACTGCACCAAAAGCAAGACAACGGCGACTTTAAGGTTGTCGACGAAGGCCGCACAAGCCTTTCTGAGATTCCCTTCTCAGTTGCCTATGCGCAGCGCCATGGCTTTATGGAGTCACGTCCGCCGTTGGAAGACATCGCTGAGCTGAATCTCAAGGCATATCAGATCCAGAGCGATCTCGATAACCAACTTCACATCAGCGCTGTGCCGATGCTGGCGTTTTATGGCTTCCCATCTGCAGCAGAGGAAGTTAGCGCTGGACCTGGCGAGGCGATCGCATTCCCTGCTGATGGCCGCGCTGAATACATTGAACCTGCCGGCCGCAGCTTTGATTATCAGTTCCGCAGGCTTGAGCAGCTTGCACTGCAGATCAACGAGTTAGGCCTGTCGGCAGTGCTGGGCCAGAAGCTATCGGCTGAAACTGCTGAGGCAAAGCGCATTGATCGCAGCCAAGGCGACAGCACCATGATGGTGATTGCACAAAACGTGCAGGATATGATCGACAACTGCTTGCAGTTCCATGCGCAGTACATCGGCAACAACACATCTCCTGGCAGCAGCTATGTCAACCGTGACTTCCTCGGCACACGCCTTGAACCGCAGGAGATTCAAGCGCTGCTGCAGCTTTACACCGCAGGCACCATCACGCAAGAAACCTTACTGCGTGAGCTTGCCGAAGGCGATGTACTAGGCGACGACTTTAACGTGGATGAGGAGCTTGAAGCTACGGCCAATGCGGGGCTTGATCTACAACCTGCTGGATTGGGTGACCGACCGCTTAGTGGACCTGATGATCTGGATGGAACCGAGGAAACCGAGGAGGCAAGAGCTTGATTATCACATCAGCGCCTTGCCGGAACAGGTCTTAGCCATCGTGCGCATCAGCTGGTACAAGGAAGGCAAACCAGATGAAATTGACGAAACAATCCTGTACGAAGACGGCCAAAATGGTTACGACGCATTCGCTGCATTGGTCACTACTGCATTGAACCGCGGCGCTAATGTCAGCATCCGCAGCGGCTATCAACCGGAAGATCTTGGCATTGAACGATGAGCACACCAGAAGCGCTCTACCGCAATGCAATAGACCTCAACCGCTACAGCAATAGCGTTGCGCGGCGTGTCATCAATGCTTACAACGACATCATCATTGATGCGGTCAATCAACTGCGCACCATTGATGAGCTGTCGGCGCCAGTCAAAGCAGCACGGTTGCGGGCGATCCTTGCTCAGTTAAAAGACAGCCTGGCAACATGGGCAGGTGATGCAACTGAGCTGACAGCATTAGAGCTGCAAGGCATTGCAGAGCTGCAGTCGGAGTTTGTGACCGATCAACTGCGGCGTGCATTGCCAGCAGGTGCACGTGATGCGGTGCGCACCGTTGAGATCAGCCCGCAGTTCGCGCAGTCAGTGGTGACCACTGATCCAACGCAGATCAATGTGGTGGCGTTGTCGGACGACTTGTTCAAGTCTGTCTATGGCGCGGAAGCCCTAGCGCAGCAGGCTGGCACCGGCACGTTCAGCCTCACCGCTGCCAAAGGCGCCACAATCACACTGCCCAATGGCGAAGTGGTCACCAAAGCATTTCGCGGCATTGCCGTTGATCAGGCTGAGCGGTTTAGCCAAGTCGTGCGGCAAGGCTTGCTGACTGGTGAGCCGACGCCAGCCATTGCCAAGCGGCTGATCGGAAACCTTGAATTTGGCGAAGAGGCAAAGACCGTGAAGCAGCTAGTTGCAGCAGGCGGCCAAGCAACAGCAGTTGCCGACAATCAGATCGTTAGCATTGTGCGAACCAGCATCAACCAAGTAGCCAATGCAGCTAGTCAACAGGTGTATGAAGCCAATCAAGACATCACTAAGAAGTATCGCTATGTGGCAACACTGGATACCCGCACCAGCAGCATTTGCCGTGCATTGGATGGCCGCGAGTTTGAATATGGCAAGGGCCCGACTCCGCCGCAGCATTTCAACTGCAGATCAACCACGGTGCCGGTGATTGACTACGACGAGCTAGGATTCACACCACCACCACCAGCAAAGCGTGCATCAGCAGGCGGCCAAGTGCCGGCGGATCGGACTTACGGGCAATGGCTGGCAAAGCAAGATCTTGAGACCAAGGCCAAGGCGTTGGGCGCCAACAAAGTGCCCTACTTCAATCGTCTTGCCGACAAGTATGGCCCGACTGATGCCATCGCCAAGCTAGTTCGTGATGACGGCTCAGAGCTAACCTTAGATCAGCTCCGTGCACGATATGGACCTGCCTAGCCTGCGTCATTTTCAGAATGCTGGCATCTACTTCATCTCAAGTGATCCCGTAGAAGCCCTGCATGGCGAGGCATGGGTACCAGCTATCTACACCGACAAGGGTTGGGCAACAGCAGACGGCTCTACACTGTTAACAGGTATTGAGGAATGGCGGGATGCCACTGAAGCGGGGCAAGTCGCAGGCTGCAGTATCAGCCAACATCAAAACCGAGATGAAAAAAGGCAAGCCGCAAAAGCA
>Ga0181343_1000271_pt1 | contig 24789 bp, 29 predicted proteins | sample Su13VDMLBSD_FD_130110 | JGI IMG/M metagenome (GOLD analysis project Ga0181343, IMG submission 130110) | Freshwater viral communities from Lake Michigan, USA - Su13.VD.MLB.S.D | ecosystem: Environmental > Aquatic > Freshwater > Lake | place: USA: Michigan | collected 2013-07-15
CTCATTCCCGCGCCCGCAATTAGCAGGGTGTTGGAGAGGAGAGGAATAGACTTAGACGCATCTTCAATCAACAAGTACCGTCGAGGGGAATTCGCTCATGTCACTAAAGGATGAATTAGAGGAGCAATCCCAACCGCCTGAGAACCAACGCGCATGGGCTGAAGTAACACCTGATGGTGGTGAGATTTCTACCGGTGTTCTACCCACACCAATCACATCAGACTGGACAGCAATACTTGTCGGGTTCGGTTTAGACCCCACCGTATTTGAAGTCGTTGACGACACAGTACGAATGTCTAAATGGCAGACCTCTAAGCGTTTAGAGAACGGTGATCGAGATGTTGCATGGCTGTACTCGTATCGTGCCAGGTTTCGTCGCAAAGCAAACAGGGTTTTACCTGATGAAGATATTGAGGCGTTACGACAGAAGGTTTCCAAATGGAAGCAACCTAAACGCCCCGCAAACAAACCATCTGATGAGCCATCATGCACGTTCGTAATCAACTGGGCTGACTTACAACTTGGCAAATCTGCTGGCGGTGGTGTCGAAGCAACCGTTGAACGGGTACTGGAATCATTAGAGAAAACAGTTCAACAACTCCATGACCTTCGCCGTAAAGGTAGAAACATTGAGGGTGCTGCATTAGTGAACATGGGTGATCCGTTTGAGGGTTGCGATGGGAACTATGCGAGCCAGCTCTTTACCGTGGAACTCACCCAACGTGAACAATTACTACTCGGTGCAGACCTGTTTGCTAAAGGCATCAGCACTATCGCATCACTTGTTGATGTATTAGATGTTATTGGTGTGTTGTGCAACCACGGGGAATGGACACGCCGAAACGGGAAAGCCGTAACATCAGACTCAGACAACGCTGGTGGATTCCTAATGGATGTGCTGTACCGAATCCTTGACACACAGATACCGAACCTTGAATGGACTATCCCACACGATGAGATGGTCACAACCAAAGTGCTATCCGATGTCAAACTTGCGTTCGCTCACGGCCACAAAATCACCGGCAAAGAAGTCGAATGGTTGAACGCACAGTCGATAATGATTCTGCGTGAACAAGGACGCGAACCTGACCTGTGGATCACCGCCCACAAGCATCACTTGCAAGTCACCGATCACGGTGCATACACCCGTATCCAATGCCCATCAATGGATGGTGGATCAAAGTGGTTCGCTGACTCCAAAGGCATTTGGTCTACCCCAGGTACGCTCACGCTGCTGGTGGGTCGCCATGACAAACGGAACTGGTCTGATCTGGAAGTCCTATGACAGACGCACGTTTATGCCTATGCGTATATCGTGGGGTGATCCCTCGATCCCCTGACTGTGGAGAAAAGCCCGATGACTTTGATGAATAGAACCGTCGTTTACATCCAGTGGGCTGACACCCATCTGTCCGAAGGTGGCTGGCTGAACATGGATGAATATGAGGACGATGGTGAATGTCTCGTAGACACCGTAGGGTTCCTAGTACCAGTCGGTGAACCAGGTTCCAAAGATAACCATGTGACCGTATGGCAAACCATTTGCAAAGAAGAAGGTATCCACGCTATACATATCCCTGTAGCGATGGTGCGCGACATGAAAGCGATTGACTTGACAGTAACCGTGTCACACCCCTAGATTAAAAATACCTGCACAAACCATAGGAGGAACAATGCAGAATCTATCAACCATCCCCAAGCCAACACACGGCAGCCAAGACTGGCTTAACCTACGTTGGGCAAACGAAAAAGGTGAGAAACGAATCACCGCATCAGTAGCCGCAGCAATTCATGGTGAACACAAATACACCACACCAGCTGACCTAGCGGTAGAACTATTGGCAGCAACACCCCCTGTGCCAACAGAACAAAACGATGCGATGCGTCGAGGCACAATCCTTGAAGGCCCACTCATGGGTTGGGCAGGAGAAATCCTTGGTGACTCAATCGTGGAACCGGCAGAGATGTACTGCTACGAAGAAAACGGTGTACGCCTCATGTCCACAATGGACGGTCGTTCAACTATCACTGGAAAGTTTTACGAACTCAAAACATATAACAAGCGCTGGACGGGACAACTTTCCCGAACCTGGTACTGGCAAGGAGTTCAGCAAGCGATATGTACTGGTAGTAACGAAATCTACTGGATCATTTTTGATAGCGACCTCCAACTCCAGTTCCATACACAGACCGTAACTAGCGACGAAAAACAGATTCACATAGAAGCAGCCCGCAAATTCTTGGGCTTCATCGACATGGGCATGATGCCTGACGTGGCTGATCCCACCTACGACAACGCCAGTACGCTCTACCCCGAAGGTTATGGAAACACGGTCGTATTGGGACATGAGGTTTACGCGAGTTTAGAACGATTGGCACAAGCCCGTGAACAGAAGAAGCAGGCTGAAGCTGTTGAGGAACTCATCAAGGGTGAACTTGCGATGCTATTGCAGGACGCTGAGTATGGCGCGATTGACGGGACCCAGGTCGTATCGTGGAAGAACAGCAAACGCACATCGTTTGACACCAAGAAGTTTGAGGCTGAGCATCCTGCATTGGCAGAAAAGTTTAAGAAAACATCAACCTTCCGCACTATGCGGATCATCGCTAAGGAGGCGAAGTAATGAAACTAGAAGAAATCATCAGCAAGTACGGCGTACCTGATCCGAAGATCGTAGGCAAACTCCCTAAGGGTGGGATGCAGCTTGACTTCGTAGGTCACGCAGACGTAACCAAAATGCTTATCGAGATTGACCCTGAGTGGACATGGGAACCAACCGCGTTTGATGCGAACGGTCTACCGGCTTACCGTGTAGAGAACGGCATGGCACACATGGCAGGCTGGCTCACCATCCTCGGTGTACGTCGCTTGGGTATCGGTTCGGTCATGCACAACAAACCTGACCTGCTCAAAGAGTTGATCTCAGACTTTATTCGTAACGCCAGTATGCGCTTCGGTGTATGCCTGTCGTTGTGGACTAAGCAAGAGTGGGACGATGTATCACACACCCCGATCACCTCTGCACCTAAGCCTGCACCAGTAGCAAAGGTTGAACCAGCCAAGCCAAGCGATCCGTTGGTATCAATGGACAACATCAAGCGTTTCGTCGAGGCTTGCAAAACAGCAGGACTCAACCATGAACATGTTGCTAAGTCAGCAAAGCTTGACCTTGCAGACCTCAAAGAATCACAGATGCCACAACTCCGTGAAGCGTTTGCCAAAGCAAAAGAGTTGGCAGCACAGTTCAATGACATTGAACCTGAAGTGATGGACGACTTCAACCCTGCGTTCAACACCACCCAAGAAGCAGTAGCAGCAGTAATCAATATGTTCTCTGCTGAAGAAGTGATCGCAGAATCCAAAGCGAATCACCCTGCTAATGGCTCGCCACAGATCAAGGAACCTGGCGCACCGGCAACAACGAAACAGATCGGTATGTTCAGGGCTTTGGCATCAGGCAAGGGCATCGCAACTAAGGCAGAGCAACTATCTATGGCATCAGACTCAACAGGCCGTGTCATCGAATCGTTGGAAGCCCTAACCAAGTCAGAGATTTCTGAACTCATCACCATCTTGAAGGCGTAACCATGGCTAAGAAAAAGAATGATTCACTAAGCCAAGCTTTCAGAAATTTGCACAAAGAGATCGCTTTTCTTGTCGCAGACCGTGACTTCTACCGTGAACTTTCGTACATTTGTTTTTACGAATTATCCAATGAACATTGGTTTGATGAAGATGTTGAAGATATTGTCCAACATTTTTCTACGATGGCAAAATTGTTGGTCAAAGATTATACAGATGAAAAATATCTGAACCGTTTGGAGGTGGATTTTGTCGTTGGAACAGAACAGGAAGGATTACTGTGAAGGCAACAGAGACAAATGTACGGTTGACGGCTGCCCCAAGTTCGGAACTTTGGGACGTGAAGCTCGTGACGGTAAGCGACGGGTCAAAGGATGTAACGATCCTGTTGCTCGCGGAAAACGATCACGAACTAAAGGTGATAGCAAAGCTCGACGTGCTAGGAAGAAGTTGGGTCTTAGTGCGACAGGTAATGCAGGCACTCGCCATGAAGAACATTGGGGTGGCTTCTTTCGTGTCGAAGTCAAAGCGGGCGCACAGGTGGGTCCGATCGCTACTCGTTTCAACCAGGCTCGTTTACAATCTGAAGCATCAAAGTCGTTGGGTGACATACGACCTTTCGCGATGATTGCTATGCCTGATGGCAGTAGTGACGGTATCGTGTTAATGACATTGGATGAGTTTGCGGAGCTAGTTTCCCTTATCTCATAAGCATTAGGTTAACTTTTGCTAAACTTGGAGGACCGATGAGATTATTTATACGGCTATTTGCCGTTTCTCTAGTAGGGATTATCACCTTCGGCAGCATGGTTCAAGCTGCTGAAGCCCCTGCCAACCCTGCGAACCCGTCAGTAACACCTCTCTCGGAGGCTTACAGAGCGTCTGACAAGGTTCTGGTACTGCCTGTTGAGGTGGTTCCTGAGGGTGTTCCGGCAGACAAAACGAAGCGTTGCCCCCAATGGGAGGATGAGTTCGCAGAGTTCGGGCTACCCGTCGAAACGTTCTCGTATATTGCTTGGCGTGAGAGCCGCTGCAACCCGCTATCCCACAACAAAACATTGAACCGTAACGGCTCACAAGATAGGGGCTTGGTCCAAGTGAACTCCAGTTGGGTCACGGTTACAGCAAAAGAATGTGCTTCACAACGAGGCGATCTGTCAGTACTGTTTAACGTACGGTGCAACCTTGCGGTAGCCCGATACTTATACAGGAACGGCGGGCTAAGGCATTGGAATCTATAGACGAATATCAAGACGACAACGAGGGAGAAGAAATGTCGGCAGCCGAAGATTATTACAGCCTGGTAAACAACCAGTTTGCTTTCGTAGAGGAAGCAGCGTGTCGAGGAGCAGGCCCAAGCCTGTTCTTCTTAGACGAGGAAGAAAAAACAATCAACATTATGAAGCTTGCCCAAGCACGACTGGTTTGCGCGACGTGCAAAGTACAAAAAGAATGTCTTGACTTTGCTGTACAGAACAATATAAAGTCAGGTATCTGGGCAGGTACAACACCATTACAGAGGAGAGGGCTACGCCGTGAGTATAGAAACACCAATAGAGTTTGAGTTAGAGCAATACAAGGATCGTGTTGATGCGATGCAGATGGCGAACGAACTGTTGCGCGAGGAACGTGACCGTCTAAAAGATGCTGCTGATTCACTTCACGCAGAACTAGACGCTTGTCGAGCCACGCTAAAGCAAGCGGAGTCAGTTATTTCCCGCTTGCGTACCCACATCGCGCAGGGTGTGGAGTTGTGACACCAGCGTTAATTGAGTTGTTCGTTGATCGTTTATGCGGAATGTATCCGACAACGAATATCGCACGCAACACGGTAAAAAACGCCTGGGTCAAAGACGAGATGCTGCTCGACGCTTCCGAAGATGACGCTAAAACCGTACTCAAAATGGCTGAATCATTAGGCCATTACCCGAACCAGTATGAAGTGAAATCGTTATTCCAAAAGGTAATGGGCGTACGTCAAGCAGAGGTGGGTTGCGACGAGTGTGACAGCACCGGATTTATTTATACCGATCCAGATTTCAATACCGATTCAGTAAAAACAAGATATGTCAAGTCATGTGAATGTAGGAGTTTCTAATGGCGTTAACTTTTGGAAGTTTGTTTGCTGGTGTCGGCGGATTTGATATGGGCTTTGAACAGGCAGGTTGGGACTGCAAGTTCCAGGTCGAATGGGATAAGAACTGTCAACAAATCCTCAACAAACATTGGCCCGATGTACCTAAATGGGGTGATGTTTCCGATGTTAACGGTGCAGAAATACCACCAGTGGACTGCATTATTTTTGGCAGCCCGTGCCAGGACCTCTCCGTGGCTGGTAAACGAGCAGGCTTAGAAGGCGAACGATCAGGACTATTCCACGAAGCCGTACGAATAATTAAGGAGATGAGAGATGCAACCAATGGAACTTTTCCCCGATGGACAGTTTGGGAGAACGTCGCAGGAGCTTTGTCCTCAAACAATGGACGAGATTTCGGGACAGTCATCAATGAAATGGCTAAAGCAGGGGCGTATCTCCAAGAGTACGCTTTGCTGGACGCGCAATACTTCGGAATCCCCCAACGACGCAGGCGCGTGTTCCTCATCTCTTGCTTTGATCCTGCAGCATCCGAGCGATGTCCAATCCCGCTACTACCTGTCACCGAAAGCTTGCCAAGGGATATTAAGAAGGGCAAATCGAAGAGGGAAGAACCTACCAGCCAAGTTGCAGAAAGCTTTGGAAGCGATGGTCAATGGGCGGCAGGAAGCACCGAAGGGGGAGACATACTCCGAACCTCTGTGACTTCAAAATGGCACAAGGGTTCAGGTGGGCCAAGTGGTTCCGAGTATTACAACATGGTTGTTGAAGGGTTTACGCCTTCATCGTTTGCTAACTACATCGAAGGTGTTGGCACACTCAGGTCCAACGGAGGTGATCTCGGTGGAGGTAGCGAAACATTGGTAGCAGAACCAATGTTGGCTTTTGACACACAGTTTGGTAGCAACGCCAATGTGTTTGAGGATCAGTCACCAACATTGAAAGCTAGTCAACAGTCGCCGAGTGTCGCATACCCAATAGACACTCGTAATGCTTTGCGTGATCCGGAAAAGTATGATGCACAAAATCGTCAAGGTTTAGGTATCGGGGCAGACGGCGACCCTATGGCGACACTCACATCTGCTCACATCAACGCTGTTGCTTATGACGAATACAATGACAGCATTAACGACATCCATCATGCGTTACGAGCAGGTACAAAACAATCAACTGGTGTGCTTGAACCAACGATGGCGGTGCGTCGACTAACTCCAGTTGAGTGTGAACGATTGATGGGTTGGCCCGATGAACACACCAGGTACAAGGCTGACGGAACAGAGCAAGCCGATACTCACCGTTACAAACAGTGCGGTAACGGTGTTGCCACTCCTGTCGCTAAGTGGGTGGCTCTGCAAATTGGGAATGTTGAATATGCCGAAGGGTGAACATTGGTCATGCCCTAAATGCGGTCAGCGCATGATTACCCATGTCACAATTAAAGAACCACCGACGTGTGGGAATAAGCACAAACCTGTTCCGATGATTCCAGTTAAATAAAAGGGACCGCCTCAACCCTTCGGGGTAGAGAGGGGAGGCGATCCCGATGGTGACAACACGGTCACGGGTAGGTACCCCGCAAGCGTTTAGTTGTTGCCTTACCTCTTTTAGACTATCTGCCGAACACTCACCCCAAAGAATCCGCTTCCGATAATGGCCGCGTTCGCGCTTTCGACGTTGTTGAACAGATACCAGAACCGTTCCGATGTCGTGAATGTCTGCCCATTCCACCGGTGAGGCCCTGCCCACGTCTTGCCGTCGCGGTCACGAACCAACACCCAACGACTAGCCGACGGTCGAACATGGCGCGACGTGACACGCCTCCACAGAACACCCCATCTCATAGAGTGCTAGATAGTACGCGAGAACCCTCGTCGGTGATCTCACATACTTGTTGCTCTACACCCGCGCTAGATGTACGTGTCTTACCCGTTGGTCGAATGTATCCTGCCTGGCGTAGTTCGCTGCACCGTTTCCAATAACAGCATTTCGGGAGCATGGATAACCCGCTCGCGTTGCCCGCCTCCTCGTCGGTTAGGTACACATTGGAATCGTAAACCGCTAGGAGAATCGCGCGTTGCGATCCGGCGCGAACCGTCATCGCTTTAGAACCCGCTTCCGATGTAGCCCCATCGTTACGGCGTACACCGAGCCACCCGTTCGCGTGACCGATAGCCGACCATTCCTCGTAGTTCATTGATCCTCCCCCTCGCTGTATGTTTCGCGATCAAATAGGTAGGCCATAAGAACCGCCCGCAATTCATCGTAGGTTAGGACGTGGGTCATTCCGTCACCGCCAGAGAGTACGCGGTGTATTCATACCAATGGTCGATGCTGTAACCCTGAATCTGAGTCCATACTATTTGCGATGGGGACTCATGTAGGGCGCGTACTGATTGACCCAACGAGAATACCGCCTTTACCGATGCCTCCGGTAGATCAGAGGCAACTAGCACCCCGTCATATCCCCCCTCGGTGTTCCCATTGGCGACACGGTAAACGACGCGCCACAATTCAGATTCGATGCACGTTCCGTCCGCATCGGCGTGTTTACATACCGTATACGCGCCGCGAGGCGTGTCCACCGTGTCAAGTAGGAGCGATTCGCGCTCCTGCCCGCAAGCTTTACAATTAGTTACCATAATTTGACCCCTCCCAGAGCCGTGTTTACCTCACGATGAGGTAGTCCCGTGGCGCGTCGCGAACGTGCTGCCCCCTACGGGGTCACGGGTGGCGGGTAATCCGGTCTAGTCGGCTTCCCAATAATCAGGGGACTCTGGCGAGACTCTCTCCTCCTTGTTGGTGAGGTAATTCCACCTACGCCATTCCAATAGTTCGCCGCAAGGACACTTAACGGGAGAGTAGACATCATTACACCCATTCCACCCGCTGTAGTCGGGGTCCTGTTTCGCGCACATATCGGAACAGTAATAGTTAGCCCCGATTACGTCCACCTCATTCCCCGCGTCATCTACGTCGTATATTTCAACGCGGTGACTCATGCCAACACCTCGCCGTCGGTGTTCTCGAATGTCTCCACATCGGAGAAAATGGCGGGATCATCGTAACCCATAGAGAGCCAGATGTTCCGGATATTGCGGACACTCTCCCGATGTTTTTCTGTTTCTTCACTTGCCATAAATACCCCTCCCGAGGTTATGTGTCTAGCCTCCTTGACTAGATCGCGCCCGCCGTCATCGTGAATGACGCGCCCCCTACGGGGAACGGGCTACCTACTACCATCCGCGGCGGTTTATCTGCTCCCGTCGTCGCTCCACTATCTCGCGGGTGTGTGCCGCACGTTCGGCGGGTGTAGGGCGACGGTCAAGCCAACGGACGAGGAACCACGTTCCCCAAATAGGAGAGCAGAGCAACATCGCGCCCGCCCCAATAGATATAAATTCCCTAACCATTAGTGCCACCTCACATCGTCGAATTGCCCGCCGTTCGCCTCTAATTCGCGGCGAAATTCCCTCTTGGCGTCCCTGATGCTGTAGCCGATGTAGGTTCTCTCCCTCCGGAATGGCCCGCACGATTTACCGTCCTGAACTATTGCCGAGAGAACTAACGCCCCGCTATGTTCTCTCCGTGTCGTGAATATCTGCCCCATCACTTGCCCCCCTTGTTCTCTCGTACTATGTCCATCAATGAGATCACGCGCGGAGCGTTGGCGGGACGCTCGTAATCCCACCCCTCGGAGATCATGTCTACCAATTTATCCATGACCCGCGCCGACAATTCATGCGCGAACGATGTTCGCCACTCATCGAATTCACACGCTTGATACTGATAACACTTGACCGCGCCCATCGCGCGGGCGATGCTCGCCTCATCACTTGTCACCCGTCGCCAGATGTAGCCCTCTGAGTAGTATCCGCACATCTCCACCCCGTCCGAGTAGCGGGCGGTCAAGCTTTTCACGTTGGCATCAATCAATTCACGCCCGAGCGCGTCTGCCGTGGAATGAGTGGCGCGGGTGACGTGATGCCCGCCGCGTCCCTCCGTCTCCTCTAGTAGTTCCTCGTCCGTTGGTAATGCCCCGAACGTGTAGATATATGGACTACGTCCACCCGGTCCGCCCCATTCAATTAGGACACTCACCATTAGATCAATAGTGTCGCGGTTTACTTGATATGCACTCACATTTACCCCGTTTCTATGTTGACGGCAACGCCTCCGCTGCCGTGATCCCGAGACTACCCCGAGAGTCGTCCCCATCGTGAATTGAATCACCACGCCCGAGGCGATGGGGGAACTTCGATAGAACCCAATTTCTAGGACTCGTCCTCCACGGTATCCCATATCCACCCGTTCACCTCGTAGAGATCATCGCCCCACGTAGTCACGAAATCAAGGGTAGACATGTCCACCGTGGCACTATTGACAATTTCACACCCGTCGCCGTCGTACAGTAACCCGCCACTATTCACCACGGCATCGCGCACCGCGTCTAGTTGCTTACGGGTGAACACGGGACGCGCCCACCCATTCCAATAACCCGCGATGGACTCACATTCCACCGAGAAGACGTCATCAATCGTGACCCGTGGCATCAGATCACCTCCCCATTCAAGAACAGGACGCCATGACGCGCGAACGTTTCCGGATCTTTCGCGAACATCTGTTCAAATTCATGTTCTCCACACTTGACCAACACGGCAACACGGAGCAAGGCAAGCGAGAGAGTCGGGAATTCTTCCCGCCATACGTTCGCGACATAATCCCCGCAAAGAACCGCGAAGACACCGCGCTCCTCTAGCACCTCTATATATGACCGATTCTTATAGTCAAATTCGATGACCGTACTCATTGATTACCCCTTTATATGTATCCCGTACCGCTACGGGATCAGACTAACTACTAGTCCGATGCACTGAGTATAAGGACACGTCAAGCGAATGTCAAGCCATAACGAGTATCGAATTTCTGCATAGCGCGACGACTACCCCGACGAGTCACCCATCACTAGATCAGATAGCACCCCATCACTAGGAACGATAGGCGGATCTCCTAGCTTGTTACTCATCGGTAACTTACCCGGCGGTAACATAGCTCACTGTGGGTGGGGGTGGGGTCACGGTGAGTGAGAACGCGGAGAGTGACCACGGAACCACGCACGGACACCAGGCGAACACCCGTTCGGTCGAATCGCGGGGCGGGGGTGTGCCTTGGCACTCCCCCATACAGATACATATTAGGGTTGCTCTCTATATGTGGTTTTGTGACTACTCTGAGTGGTGGGGTGTGTGGGTTATCTGCTCCACCTTGGGAGGTGGGTTTGGGGTTGTTGGTGGTCGAGTTGATATTCACATAGGTGTGTGTATCTCTCTACCAGTGACTAAGGGATGTGTGTTGCTCCCCCCACGGTTCGCTCTAAAGAGCAGGTCGCCGTAGCTAGTTTCTTTTAGCCGACACCTTGTAATGATTTGTTTACCCCTGTGAGGATCGCGTGTGCGGCTCTTTTGACATATAGGGGTCGATCCCCGTTTCCGGTCACGTTTCGCGTTCCCACCCTGCTGTCACTGTTTTGTGGGGTCTAGCGCATGGTTGCCTGGTGTCTCCCGACATTCAGGTCTTGATGAAGTTAGTTTGAGTGTAGCACACCTTTTTGTTTTTTGGTGGCCCAACGTTCTGCTTGTTTTTGTGCGTTGCGGAGGAGTGCTTCGTCTGAGAGTGGGCGGGCTGGTTTTAGTTCTTTGCGGCGCATGATGCGTCCTGATGTTCCTAATTGTTTGCCCATGTTTCTGAGTGTATCAAGTGTTGGCGGGTGTGAGGAGGACCGGAGCCATCCAGTTCATTTAAGTGCTGTTGCTCTACGGCACACCCACCAACGATGGTAGATTAGCAGAACAATGACAGCGGGGCGTAGCGGGCGACGACAAGTTCCACCACAGGATGTGGCACGTTTTTGGCAGGCGCGTGCGTCTGGTATGTCGATCAAGGATGCAGCCAAGATTGCTGGTGTTCATTACAACACTGCCCAAAAGTGGGATGCGAAAAAGAAGATTGCTAAAGCCGAGATAGAGGTTGGGAAGTTGGAGCAGGGGACTGCCCGTAAGAAGGTGGGTGGTGTTCAGGCTGATGCTTGGGCGAAAGTGATGGATGTTTCTGATCTTCCTCCTGTTATCCCGTATGACCGTTTAAGTGAGGAAGCACAACGCGGGCTTGTGGACTTTGATTATTTCAGGCGCAGATATTTGGGTCGTATTCCTAGTCCGTGGCAGGTGGATGCCGCATACAAGATCGAAGATTATTTGTTGTCTAACGATAAACAGTTTGTGGTGTTGAACTGTCCCCCAGGTGCAGGTAAGTCCACCCTGTTTCACGATATTGCTGTGTGGCAGATTGTGAAGAACCGCAAGATTCGTGTGATGATCGGCTCCGTTTCGCAGTCACTAGCCAAGATGTATAGCCGTCGTATTCGTGAAACTTTGGAACGCCAGTTCCCGTTGGACCCTGACCCTGTGCTGATTGACAAAGGGCTGGCTATAAAAGCGGAAGCGTGTTTGGCGATTGACTACGGTAGGTTTAAGCCTTCAACTTCAGGGTCGTTGTGGCGAGCTGAAGAATTCATTGTTGAACAGGAGGACATGGGTGGGTTGGATAACAAGGAACCAACTGTTTCTGCTTACGGTATTGAGTCTGAATTCATTGGTCATCGTGCCGATCTATGTTTGTTTGATGACGTTGCGTCACCGGAGAACGCTAAAGAGTCTGCGGCAAGAGACAAACTCATTGAGAGATGGGATTCAATGGCTGAAGCACGAGTCGATCCAGGCGGTTTGCTCGCCGTCGTCGGACAACGACTTGGACCGTTGGACCTCTACGCTCATTGTCTCAGCAAAGTCACCTACGAAGATTTCGAGGATGATTATGACGGATCAGATACAACGGACATTTCACAGGACACGGAACCGTTAAAGAAACAAAAATATCATCACCTGATCTATAAAGCGTATTATGAGGATTTGGATACAGGGCTTGCGTCTAAACGGAACTCGTCCCCTGCTTGGCCTAACGGTCCACTCCTAGACCCGCATCGTTTGTCTTGGAAAGACCTGTCGTACATCAAACATTCCAACCCATCCAAGTTTGCGGTGGTATATCAGCAAGAAGATCAAGCTGAAGGTAACTATCTGATTGAACGTGTGTGGGCAACAGGCGGAATCGGCCCTGACGGGGTGCTGTACCCAGGCTGTGTGGACAATGAACGTCGCCCAGGCCATGTACCCCACAACTTGCAACCCCCACTCATTTCGATTGCCAGCGTTGACCCGTCCCCAACAATGTTTTGGGCTATCCAATGGTGGATATATCAGCCTGAAACGAACCTGCGGTTCCTGATTGACGTGGAACGAGTCAAACTCACAGCCGAACAGCTCCTCGGATTTGACACCACAACCCGTGACTACTCAGGGATCATGGAAGATTGGCAAAACAGGGCAATGGACATGGGGTACCCCATCTCACACTGGGTAGTTGAGGTCAACGCAGCCCAAAGATTCCTTTTGGCACACGATTTTGTACGCAAATGGCAGTCCCGACACAACGTAAACGTGATCGCGCACACCACCAGCCGTAACAAAATAGACGAAAATCTTGGTGTGGAAGCGTTGCTTCCACAGTTGTTCCGTTCCGGTGCAATCCGAACCCCATCTATGCGGGAAAACTGGAAAACACTAGCCTTCATTGAGGAACACTCATCATGGACTAGGGACAAGAAGAACGGCACTGACCTTGTGATGGCGTGTTGGATGGCGATGTTGCATCTACCTAACTTGTCACCGATAAGTCGGCCACAAAAGAAATGGCGACCATCTTGGTTGGTGTGATACCTTTATAGGACTTACGCGAACTGAGGTTTTATGGCTACAGCAAAGAAAAAAGGTGCAAGTAATCGTGCCGTTCAAGCGCAAGCAGCGCGTAGCACCAAACAGGGTTTGAAGTATGCGATGGAAGACCTTGTTGAAGCAGACAGACAGCGCAAAGCGATGGGTCCAGATATGGATTTTTCTCCAGCAGTCAAGAAGCGTCTTGCACAAAACAAAAAGTTTGTTAATGACAACCGTTTGGCATACACCAACCCAGCATCAGTCAAGGTAAAGAAAGCTGTTAAAAAGAAAAAATAGATGCTGACGACTGAAGAAATCGTAAAACTCTACGAGCAACGCCGTAGGAATCAGGGTCCTGTTCAAGAGCAGATGCGTCGTGTACGCGATCTAGCCAACGGCGACGTGATCGTTCCACTAAACGAACTTGACAAGAACGCTAAATCTTCAGTAGCAAACCTTTTGGTGCAGGGCTTGGATCAGATGTCTATGCGTGTGACATCAACAATGCCATCCCCATATTTCCCACCAATCAAAGAAGGCTCCGAGCGTTCCAAGACCTCTGCCCGTATGCGTAAGCGTGCCATGTTGTCCATTTGGGATCACAACCGTATGCAGATGAAGATGCGCCGTCGCGCACGACACCTCCTCGGCTACTCACAATCTGCTGTTGTTATCAAACCTGACTTTAAAACTTTGATGCCAGTGTGGTCTGTGCGTAACCCGTTGGACACTTTCGCTGCACCAGTGGACGATCCGGATAACCCGATTCCAGAAGACTGCATCTTCACCTACAAGGCAACTGCTAGTTACCTGTTGCAGAACTATGGCGAACTTGTGTTGGGCAAATTGCGTTTAGGAAAAATTGCTGCCGACACCCGTTACACGATGCTCGAATATGTTTCCCCAGAGTGCATCCAACTGATTGTGCTTGGTGCAGAGGACTCACCGAACCTAACCCCAGGTGAACGTGCAGGCATTGAAGCGATGATGCTTGAATACATCCCGAACCGTACAGGTATGCCATTAGCAATCGTCGCTAACCGCATCACCCTAGACAAACCACGCGGACAGTTTGATGGTGTGATGGGAATGTATTACACCCGCGCACGACTACAAGCCTTAACTGAGATAGCTATTGAGCGCGGTATCTTCCCTGAAGAATATCTGATCGCTCGACCTGGTGAGAACCCTGAGATTTTGCAGATCGCTGACGGCAAAGCCGGACAACTTGGTGTTGTTAAGGGTGGCGACATTCAACAGTTGCAACTCAACCCAGGTTACAAAACCGATACAGCACTTGACCGTTTAGAGCGACAGGAGCGTTTAGAAGGTGCGATCCCTGCCGAGTTCGGTGGAGAGTCAGCATCCAACATTCGTACAGGTCGCCGTGGAGAATCCGTGTTGTCAGCAACAGTTGACTTCCGTGTGCAAGAAGCACAAGCAACGTTTGAACAATCCATCTTGGAAGAAGACAAAGTTGCTATCGCTATCGAGAAAGCGTATTGGGGCAACCAACAAAAGTCTTTTTTCTTTGGACGCAAATCATCTGTCGGAGAAGAAACCTATACGCCAAACAAACTTTGGCAAACAGATTTCCACTATGTTGCATACTCTGCTGCTGGCTCCGATGTGAACTCGCTAATTGTCGGCCTTGGTCAACGACTCGGAACAGGACTTATGTCTAAAGAATCCGCTCGTGAAGCTGACCCGCTGATTAGCGACCCAGACCTAGAACATGACCGCATCATCTCTGAAGGAGTTGAGTCTGCTTTACTTACAAGTATTCAGCAACAGGCTGCGGACCCTAATGGTCCGTATCAGCCAGAAGATTTGGCGTATCTGACCAAGCTCGTTGTCGAGCAAGACGTACCGTTGTTTGATGCTGTGCGTCGTACCGATCAACGCGCTAAAGATCGTCAAGCAGCAGTAGCCCCACAGGGCGCACCTGAAACAATGCCAGGTTTAGGTATGCCAGGTATGGGCATGGAACAACCAGCAGGTCCACCTGCACAAGCAGGTCCACCACCTATCGGTGATCTACTCGCACAATTAGGAGGGTAAGTGAGCGACATTCAAGCAGGAACCAACCGTGTAGCAATTCAGGCTGCAACGGGTCAAACCTATGGGAAAGCAACAGAGCAACGGAACGCTCAACGTGCTGTACCTATGGGAACACCACCAACAGAAGTTCAACGCCCTGTGCCTGGAACTTTGGGTTCTTTGACTCGACCAACGGAACGACCAATGGAACCAATTACTGCTGGCGCACCATTTGGTGCTGGCATGGGTCCAGTCGCGGCAGGTATCCCACAACCTACTGGTGACAACGCTTTGGAAGAACTGCGAATGATTTACCAAATGTTCCCTAACGATGATCTAGCAGATTTGATTGACTCATATTCCCGTGATGGTTTGTAATGCCATCATCATTTATTGATGCTGTATCTGAACAGCGGATCAACGACTACATTACCAACAGGGACCAACAGCACACCCTGTATCGCACTAATGCGACACCGCAAGTAGCGCAAGCCGCAGCCACGATTTATCGCAATAGCCCGTGGCTTACCCCAGGTCAAGTGTTGGCTTTGGCTAAAGGTAACGCTTCACCACAAGCGGTTGAACTTGCTTCACAAACACAATCAAATTTGGTCCCAAAGATTATGGACCCACAGAAACCTAAGAAACAATCTTGGTTTGAACGCAACGTGTATGGCAACATCAAAGAAACTGCTCGATGGGGTTTTGCTTCTTTGCAGTTCGCCCCTGAGATGGCGCAAAACGTTGCATCACAAATCTTTTCAGAAAATGATCCTGCTGGATGGGACGGTTGGTTTAAGTCAACCAACTTGGGGACAATGGTTTCTGACTCTGATGAGGCTGGAACGGGTTGGTTTGTTGGTGGCACAGCAGAAGAAAAGCAAGCTGAACGCGCTCGACGATTCCGTGGAACGATAAACGGTAGTGCTTGGACTGTTGGGCGTGGTGCGGCAGCAGGGGTGTTCAAACCTGGTTCTGTTCAGTACAACGTGTTGTCAGGTTTCTTGGATGCTGCAATCAACGTCGTTGCTGACCCAACCGTTATTGGTGGAAAACTTTTGGCTCCAGTCAAAGCCTCAAAAGCCACGATCAAAGGTTTGCAGACCGTAGAAGAAATTGCTGCTGCAACAAAGATTGCTAATGCTGGAACACGTGCTTTGGCTGGTTTGTCTGCTGCGGAAGAAATAGCGTTTGACTCATCAAAGTTTATGAAGTTTTTTCAAACTGACCGCAGAGCTGTCCGTCTTGTTGAAACTCTTGCTGATCCTAAGAACGATGATCCGTACAAGATTATGCGTGATGTTTTTGATTTTAAGATTGACATGGACACAGCAAAGTCGCTTGCTAACGCTGGATCAAAAGATCAAATTTATGCTTTGCTCGGTGAGCAGTCAGCAATCTTGGACAATGTTTCAAAAGGTATTATGCCTACCGACATTCGAGATATTCGTGGAGCAAAGTGGGGAAATGTTGTCAAAGAACGTATACCGATGTACAACAACTTCAGAAGGACGATAGAGCAGTCGCGTTTGTTGACTGAAGTTCCTGACAGTTTGGTTATTCACGGGTCTAGTGCAGATCGTGTAAAAGCGGTAAAGGATTACGGAAACTATTTGAACACCATCAAGGGCGGTTTTACTGACACCCCTGAAGGCACAAAACTAATGAGACAAGTGTTTGATGCTTACGCTGACACATCTAAGTCTGGTGTTGACGCAGCACGTGATGCCTTTGATGCAACAGTAAAAACGCTCATGGAAGCAGAAGGTGCTGACCCTATTCTGATTAAAAGCGTGTTTGACAAAGTTCTTTCAAACATCGACGAAACTAAAGCCTATTTTGTTAACGAAGCCGGTGACGCTACCGATGCTGGATTCGTTCAACAGTTGATTGCTAGTGGAGTTATTGACGCTGCACAGTTTGGGAATCTAACCCCTCAACAGATAGCACAGTTTAGGTTGGTTGGTCCTGGCTCGGTAGTTGAACTGTTGAACTCTGCCCACGTTCTTCCTGATATTCGTGCTATCCGTCGAATGACCGCAAACCCTGTCGTTAAGCGAGCGGTGTTGCGAGCAAAGGATGGCGACCAACGTGCTGCTGTAGAGATTGCCGACTATTTGCAGAACAAGATTTGGAAGCCAATCACCCTTGCTACTGGTGGTTACATCATGCGAAATATGTTTGATGCCCAAGTTCGTATGGCCACTATAGGTAAAGACGGTTTCTTCAATCATCCTTTGCGTTATATCCAGTGGGCTATGGGCGAAAAGGGTGCTGAACGAATCATTGGTCGAGATTTTGACGATTTCATTACGTCCACTGTTAGCGGTTTTGACGACGCTACCGATTATTTCGCCGAAGCAATGAAGATTTCTTTAGGCAAAAGCCTTGATGATGTGGTTCCATCACAAGTTCGTTTGGTCAAAAACGGTTCATACAAGATTGTTAGCCAAATGTCGGAACCTGAACTATGGGCTAGCGGCTTGCGTGACGAGATTATTCAAATTTCTAAGGACACGTTGGAGAACGCCGTTGCTAAGGGAATCTCGACAGATGATTTGATTAAGTATTTGCGTAATGACCCAAAGGGCCGTGAGGCTTTGAAACAGGTTGAGGATTATTTGCGTGGTGGCATCAACTTGGCAAAAGAAAGTGGTTATTCGCAAAAAGTTAAGATTACGAATGTCACCGATGATGTGCTGAAAGAATGGATTGACCGTCTTGCTAGGGGTCGAGTGCTAGTTAAGACTGGTGGAGATGAAGAACTAATGATGGCTATTGCCTACAAGCGTGTCCCTTTGGCAGATACGTTTGATAATGGTTTCAAGATACTTACCCCTAAGACCGTTGATCTTGATGGCGTGGTCAGGAATGTTCTTGATGGACCGCAGAAACCAGGTAGGGGTTCGTTGATTGATATGGGTGTTGACCCAAAAACCAAAGAGCAAATATATGCCGTTGTCACAAACGAGTCTGGTGGCAGGTGGCAGTTGCAGCGTGTTTCAACAAATCAGTTCACAGGCGTGGGTGTTGAGGCAGACGAGTTGGCGCGTGGTCGGACCGAACTAACCAAGATGATTCAAGATAAGAAAAGCGTTCCGAACAATCTTCCAGCAAAAGTAAAATATGCTGAACGCAACGTTGTTGATGAAGCAAAAAATCCTTTAGACAAAATGTTGCGTCGAGGGACAGACTGGTTCTTCCACCAAATCTATGAAAGCAAAGTCGTCAACAAACTTGAACGATCACCTGTCTACCGCCAGTTTTACTATGAGCAGGTAGCAAAAAACGTTGACAGTCTTACTCCTGCAGAAGCCAGCAAACTTGTCCAAGACATCAAGGCTCAGGCTTTTGCGTTAGATGAAATGAAGCCGTGGGACTATGTTGGCAGTAAGGCAAACTGGAAACAAATACAGGACCTTGCCACAAAAGCAAGAGGAACCGGAACGATCAAAGACCTTGACGATTACGCTGGTTTGTCTGCGCTAAACGCTACAAAAGAAGCGTTGTTTAACGCAACTGAGCGTAACAACCTTGAAGACATCATGCGTATCGTTATCCCGTTTGGTGCTGCATGGCGTGAAGTGCTTGGAACATACGGCAAGTTCTTGGTTGAGGACCCAACCCGTATCCGTCGCGCACAACTGATGTTCAAGGGTGCAACAGACTTTGATCCAGATGGTAATGGTCGAGGTTTCTTCTACAAAGACCCAACAACAAACCAGTATTCGTTTAACTTCCCGTTGTCCGGTGAATTAGCCAAACTCGCTACTGGTGTTAACGCACCTTTGCAGGGAACTGTGAAGCGTGTTTCTGTTGGTTTGGACTGGCATCCAGCATTAGGTCCTTTGGGTCAGATTGCTGCTGACAAAATCATTCCTGACACACCAAAGTTTGACGGGATTATTAGCATCTTGATGCCGTATGGTCGTGGAACATCTGCTTCATTGTTGCCTTCATGGGCAAGAAAACTCCAATCTGCTATTGAGGCTGATCCGTCAAAGTTAGAAGGCATTTACGGAAACACATACATTGACACGATGAGGGCGTTATCTTCATCTGGTGACTACGACCTAGATACTGTTGAAGGCCAAGACAAGTTGATGGCTGACGCTAAAGGCAAGGCACGTATTTTGACCGCCATGCGAGCTATTGGACAGTTCTTGGGACCTACCGCACCTGGAACAGAGTTTGAGATTCCAACCAAAGACGGCGACATTATGGCTTCACAGCTTATTCAAGAGTTCTACAAGTTGCAATCCGACAACTATGACACCGCTGTCGGAGAGTTCTTGCGTGTCTACGGTGAGGACGCGCTGTTATATCTGTCTTCAAAGTCACAGGCAACTGTTGAGGGTCTGGAAGCGACTAAAGAGTTTGGCGATTGGGAACGAACCAACGGTGATGTCATTAAGGCTTTCCCTGACATCGCAGCGTTCTTCGCCCCAGGTGGGTCGGACTTTGATTTTCAGGTTTGGCAACGCCAAATAAAGAGCGGAAAGCGTGTTCGTTTGACCGACAAGCAGGTTATTGAACAAGCCCAATATCGTGTCGCTGCAAGCCAATATAAGGCTTACCGTTCGCAAGTCAGCGCATACCCAACAGCAGACGAGCGAGCATGGTTGAAGACTGTCCGTGTTGAGTTGAACAAGAAGTACCCAGGTTTTCCTGTTGTCCCTGTATTCACGGTTGGCGAGTTTGAAAAGAAAATTGGTCAAATGAAGCAAGCTGTTATTGACCCACGTTTGAAAGACAACGATGTGGCCAAGGCGATCAACACCTACTTCGGTTATCGAGATCAGGTGTTATCTGATTGGGTTGCTGCTGGTGGTTCTGCACAGGGTTTGGCTACCGCTAAGGGAGCTGAGCCGTTGAGAGGGTACTTGACTAGCATTGGTGATGCGCTTGCTTTACAAGTTCCAGATTTCGGGCGTGTTTGGGAACGTGAATTACTATCTGAGGTAGACCAATGACAACTGACCCAAACCAACCAGCACAGCCAGCGCAGAACACCAATCCTGATCCGTTGGGCGTTGGACCGAAGCCAGTAGTTGTTGCTGGTGGCGGGGATCAACCGATCCCACGTGAAGTCACTGGTGTGGCCCCTGCATTGAAATCCCAGGTTCCGCTAACACAGCGAACCACAACAGGAAAATACTTGTATTCAGGAACATATCTTGCTAACGCACAAGGTCAGGTTTATCGTGCGGCCTACAACACGCAGACTGACCCAATCACTGAGTTGTCAAAACTTGATCCGACCACAAGCTTTGCTTTGCGTACAGAGTTGTATCAGCGTGGTTTCTACGATGGTAAGGCTCGACCAAGCGGAGAGTCGGTGACTCCACAAGATGTCAAAGCATGGCAAGAATTTTTGCTTACTGCCAACACTTATGGATACGATTGGCAAACATCTTTGAATTTCATACGACAGGAATACCCTGTTACCGGCTCAGGTGGGTCGGGTCGTAAAGCTACTTCTGCGGTTGACTTGGGCAAATCGTTGCAAGATGAGGCGTTTACCATGCTTGGTCGCAAACTTAGCAAAGAAGAATTGCAGCAAGCGATCAGTTCTGTGCAATCCAAAGAAGTTTCTACTAATACTTCTACGAGTACTCTTGTTCAGATGGCCCCACAGCAAGTTGACCCTACACAGGCTCAGGCTTACGGCTTTACTCGCGCCGCAGATATCGTTTCTCAGATGCTTAGGAATGGTGGATAATGTCAACTCGTCCTTCTGACTTGTCTATCGGTGGCTCCGAGTCCAGTGCTGACCTTGTTTTCTCTGGCAACCAAATCCCTGCCCCGCCGACAGAAAGAACGTCTGCCGAAATTGAAGCAGACATCAAAGAAGTTAAGGAGTTGTTCAAAGACCTTGAAAAAGGTTTTGGCAAAACAACATTAGTTTCTTTCCCCACGCTTACCGCATTTGAATCTGCTAAAGCACAGGCTTACACAATGCTTAACGAAACTTTGCCTGCCGAACTTCAAGAACGCAAAGCGTGGGACAAGAAATACCGTCTTAAAGTGTCGGGTGTTTTTGGTACTGGTTTTAACGAGTACACGGTTCTCTCGGCTGACGAGGTATACCAGTATCAACAACTGTACAAAGATGCAAATAACCCTAACGACCCTGAACTTAAAGCGTATGACACTGCTGTAAAAGCCGTCAACGATTTACGCACCAAGATCAACACTCCTGGTACTAAAGAATCAAAACTTTCTCCAATGGATCAGCAACTTTTGATTGCTTCTAAATTGAAAGAAGTTCAACCTTTAATTACGCCGCGGGTTGTAGAGTTGCGTTCACAGAACATCCCTCTTGAAGTTGACAAATATGGTCGAACGATCAGGTCAACAAGTTTTGCTTTGGTTGGTCAAATTGATCCACAAATCAATCGCGCCATAAACGAAGGTGTGCGTATCGCTGAACGTGTGTACGGAACACAGAAACCTACAGCGACTCTGTATGGTCAACCAGCAGAACTCACAACTGTTCGCAACCAAGAGCAGACACGCCAGTTGTCAGAGTTTTTGGATCGTGCAAACACTTTGCGTGGTCAGACACCTTCTCAGGCTGGAGCGCAACCAATCACCTATGCACAGCAACCAACTGCTACTGGCGGTCAGCCTGCTTCTGCGACTGTCACACCTACTGGTGCTTCTAAGCGGGCTATTGACGCTCAGGCTCAACGCTATACGGCTATGGCTGGACAGGTCGCACCGACCACAACCCCAACTGTGACCCCTACGCCTGGTGCTGGTGGAGCGGGTGGTGCAGGTCGTGTTGGTGCTGGTGGAACTATCGGTGGTGGAACTGCCGAAACACCAAAGTTCCAGGTCGGTGACTGGCAAGCAGTGTTGCAAGATCAATTCCCTGGCTACTCAAAGGACTGGTTGGCTTCTAATGCCACAACCCATTTTGGTCAGGACATGATAAACCTGATGACCGAGGCAGCAAAACCAAACGGCAAGTATTTGGGTTTGACCACACAGGCATCGGTAGATGCTTTTAAGAAAGCAATCAAGCAAACTGTCTATTGGCAAACAACTGAAACGTCTGCAAAGAGTTTTGACCAAGCAATCGGTGTTGATCGTGATCGTCTGATTAACAACAAAAAGTTGGAGATTGCAAACTCGTATGGTGATGTGTCGTTTGATGATGCAACTCTTACTCAACTTGCCACCAATGCGGCACGTTTGGGTTTGACAGGACTTGGTTTGCAACAGGCTGTTTACGCTGGTGCGTTGAAGCCTGGTGCTGGTGGCTCACAGACCGCGTTGGCTGGTCGAGTGTTGCAGGGTGCTGACGCTGACCGTATTCGCAGTATTGGTCGTGCTTGGAATACCAAGATTTCTGATGGTCAGGTTCAAGCAATTTTGACTGGTCAGGCTGATCCTGCTACTGGGATCGTGCTAACTGAGGATGCTTTGCGTGAACAGTTGCAAGCCAAGTGGAAGGGTGCTATGCCTCATTTGCGGGATCAGTTTGATGCTGGTTTAACTTTGGATCAGATTGGTTCGTCATACAAGACTTATGCTTCGCAGTTGTTAGAAATGCCGGAGGATCAGATCAATATGTTTGAGGGTCCGTACCTTCAGGCTTTTGATAATGGTGCGGGTGGGCAGTTATCGTTGTCTCAGTGGATTGAGAAGGTTAAGACTGATGACCGTTTTGGTTGGCAGTACACGAAACAAGCTAACCAGCAGGCTACGGATGTTGCTTTGACTTTGGCTAGAGCGTTTGGGAAGGTTGCGTAATGAGCGACGTTGGTTTTGGTGGGGTTGATTTTAGTTTTGCTTTTAATGAGAACTTTCAACAAGATTTAGCAGCGTACTTTCAGACCCCTGAGGGTCAAGCGAATCTTGCTGCATCTGGTCTTGAAGTTCCGGTTATCCCGACTGGGCCTGATTACACGCAGATAGTTAACGATGCGTACGCCCCTAAGTACGCAAACTACTTTGGTGGTTTAGGAACTGGCGGTGGTGCTGATAGTAAAGAAACAGAAGCGGAACGTATTGCCCGTTTAGATCGAGAAGCAGAGGATGCTCGACGTGCAAATGAACTTAATTTTGCTCAACAACAAGCAGCACTTGAAACAACACAGCGTCGTCAAAATGCCCGCTCAACAATGACATCGGTTCTCGCAACCTACGGTCTAGGGGACTTGTCTGACTACGTGTATAACGAAATTATCGCTAAAGAAACAGTGAACATCAACAACCCTGACGCAATCATTTTTGCTATCCGTGAACAGCCTGCATATCAAAAGCGTTTTGCTGGTAATGCGGCCAGGTTGAAGAAGGGTTTGTCTGAACTTGACCCTGCCTCGTATATCGGGTTAGAAAATCAGTTCCGTCAAACGCTCCAGTCCAATGGTTTGCCAGCAAACTTCTATGACCAATCAGATGACTTCCAAGCGTTGATTGAGGGTGATGTATCCCCTGCGGAACTTAATGAGCGTGTCCAGCAGGGCTATCGTGCTGTAGCTGACGCTGATCCAGCAGTCAAGGAACAGATGAAGAACCTGTATGGCATTGGCGAAAGTGAACTAGCCGCATACTTCCTTGACCCACAGCGCACAGCCCCACTACTTACCCGTCAGGCACAGGCTGCAAGTATCGCAGCCCGTGGACTAGAGCAGGGTGGCATCCAGTTATCAGGTGCGTTTGCTGAGGACTTGGCTCGACGAGGAATTACTGAGCAGCAGGCTCGCGCAGGCTTTGGTGAAGTCGGTGCTTTAGGCGAACTAAAGCAGACTTTTGCGGGGGAGACTGCACTATCCGGTGAACAACTGGCAGGTGCGGCGTTCGGGCTTGATGTCGCCGCGCAACAAGAGTTGGAGCGTAAACGTCGCCTTCGTACAGGTGAGTTTGCTGGTGGCGGTTCGTTTGCTCGTACAACTGGTGAAACATCAGGCTCAATTTCTACTTCGGTTGGTAAAGCCCAATAGCATACTTGACACTTGCAAGTCAAGTGTGTGTATACTAGGAATGTTCGGTTACGGACACCATTGGAAACCCCCCGATTTCAATGTGCAAAAGGGGTGAGACTTGCAGCCATTCGGGAACCTCCAGCCGAATGTGGGCAGAAGGAGTGGGTCATGTCAGATGCAAACTATGAGTTTGAGGATGATGTAGTGCAAGACCAGCAGCAATCGAAGGACCCTGTGCGAGCGCACTTGCGGAAACTTGAAGCCGAGAATAAGGCTTTACGTGAGCAGGCAGCAGGAGCAGAGGCA
>Ga0181343_1000272_pt1 | contig 24784 bp, 32 predicted proteins | sample Su13VDMLBSD_FD_130110 | JGI IMG/M metagenome (GOLD analysis project Ga0181343, IMG submission 130110) | Freshwater viral communities from Lake Michigan, USA - Su13.VD.MLB.S.D | ecosystem: Environmental > Aquatic > Freshwater > Lake | place: USA: Michigan | collected 2013-07-15
ATTATCAATGAAATACTGAAGGACATTATCAAGCATCTCGGCAGTATCACGCAAAAATAGTTTGTCATTTTTCCATTCATCAAAATACTCCAAATTAAGTGATGATAAACAACAAACGGCTGTTCGTTCTTTATCTGTTGGTAGAATAATTTCTGAGCAAAGGTTTGATTGTTTAATTGATAGACCAAGTTTCTTTTGAAATTCAGGCATGGCTTCATTACTTGTATCAATGAAGTGTAGATATGGTTCTCCAGTTTGCATACGAATTTCTAAGATACGCTGCCACAATTCTTTGGCTGAAATAGTATCACGCACTTCGCCACTATGTGGATCTTTGAGATTCCATGTATCGTCAAATGCTGGGTCAAGCATCGCCTGCTCAATCAAATGCATGAAGTCATCGGTGATATTAATGCCATGATGTAGATTTTGGCACCGCATGTTTTGATCGCCAGTAGGCTTACGCATTTCTAAGAACATTAAAATATCTGGATGAGAAATATCCAAATAGGCTGCATAGCTGCCTCTGCGTGTGCGACCTTGACGATATGCTAAAGAAGATGCATCATATGTGCGTAAATGTGGCATAATACCAACACTCTTATCATCAGCTGAACGGATACCTAGGCCAATGCCTACGCCACCGCCTAACATTGAAAGCCAATTTACTTCCGATAGAGTATTGACCAAACCTTCTGCACTATCATCGAGATAAGGCAAGAAGCATGATATAGGAAGGCCACGCTTAGAACGCCCAAAAGAAAGAATGGGAGTAGAATAAGACAACCAATGTTTACTGCTATACTCATACAATCTCTGTGAATGGTCTTTGTTAGACCCAAAGGCTTTCGATACATAAGCAAATCTTTCTTGTGGTGAGGTTTCATCCTCTTTCATGTAACTTTCTTTTAATCTTTTGATTCCTAATTCATCGAAAAGAGAATCACGGGAAAAATCAACGGTGATGCCGTGAACAATGTCTGACATTCAATACTCCAGTTATTATTATTTTGTTATAAATTCATTCGCCATTGGAAATACTTTGGCGATTACTTCAGCGCATTTCTTTGCTATTCCTATGTGTTCTTTCTGTGTGCCATTTGCTGAACGGAGTTGTATATAGTGAATCCAACTACGCAAAGTTCCATTCATATACAAACGAGAGACAGTATTGCCTTCGGGCAGAACTGCCCTAGCCTGCTCTTTTGCGATGCCCTGTTTAATAGCCCATTCATATGCATGTTGAGCTGCATCAATGACTTCTTGTTGCTTCCATTTCCATTGCTCAATTAAATTTTGTTCTGTTAAAGTTAAACCAGAAATTTCAATGCTATTTTGGCGATTCTTAGGGTCTTGAAGTCTCGCCTCTCTTAAAACAAAATCTAAGTCTTTTGTTGGGTCTGCGTATCTTTGGGAAAATTCTTGAAAACTGAACGACCTGTGTCTTAGCATTTGTCTTGCGATATCTCTTGTAGTTTCAATTTCTAAACACATTGATACCATTTCAAGTGGTGACCAATGTTGATTTTTAATCAAATAACGAATTAACTTCTCACTTGTTTCTTTGTTGTCTTGATTATTTGGATTTGATACTCTTGCACAAAAAGCAATTAATTCTGTTGTATTTTCTGCAAAATAATTTTCTGGTTGTGAATAACTAATTAATTCTACCTTCATACTATACTTTCTTCCAAAATACAAATTTAGTTTGTGCTTCAAGACCTGAGTAGGTGTTACTACTTATAATTCTTTCTATCTCATCCACAGTTTTTCCAGCAATAATCATTTCATTTATGTCTTTGCCTTGTGTGTTGCTTGGCCAAATTACAACATTATGACCTGATTTGATTGCATTTTGCATCATCTTCACGATTTCTTTATTGCGTGGTTCATTATCAAAAATTAATAATTTCTCATCTGATGAAATTTCATTTGCTGCAATTGATAAGTTAGCATCTCCACTGGCGATACAATTGTTAAGAAATAGTGAATCAATTGGACCCTCAACAATTTTTACTGGTTGTTTTAAATTAACTCTGTCTATTCCATAAATTAATTTATTCTCATTATCATTTGTTCGAATTGTTATATATCGTAATGTTTTGTCACTTGTTTCTAGGGCACGACCTGATACAGCAATTAAATCATCATATTCATCATAAAATGGTATGACCAAGCGAGCATCATCTACAATTTGTTTACCATGATTTGGAACCAAAGTATCTACAAATTGTTTATAGTGTTGTGTAAACAATAATTTGTTTAAAATATTATTAGGTATTTGTCTTTTTGTGCAATACTCTAAACAAAAATGTCCACTTGGTAGTTTGTCGACCCATTCTGCATGTTCGAATACTTTTTGTTTTTGTATTTTATCAAATCGGGGTGATGGTATGTTGAATGTTGGATCCTTGAAATTTGAGAAACCGGATTCACCCGATTTGTATCGCTCAAGAACATATTCTTTGTGTAAAGAACCGTCCACATGTTTGACCAAGTTACCAACATTTGTACTTACTCCGCAATTATGACATCGATAAAATAGATTTGTGCCTTTTTGAAAAACATAACCTCTCGCTTTTGTTAGATTTTTTTGAGAATCGCCACAAAAAGGGCATGAAAAGTTCCAAAGGTAATCATTCTTCTGCTTAAAATTACGCAGACGATGAGATATTAACCTTACATATTTTGATTCGATGTGTAGTGACATAAACCATAATATAACACAAAATCACAAAAAAAACAAGCTTATTTAAATACTATACCTGAATTAACCAAAAAATTTTGTAATGAATTCCAAATGGCCAGATACCCAACCAAAAACGGCAAGGCCACCAGCAAATAACCATACCCATTTATCTCTTTGAGATTTTAATGCACTTATTTCTTTGGCCAGTTCTGAATGTTGGCTACATGAAGCATTATACATGGTTTTAAGCTGTCCTGTCAACTCTTCACGAGTTTTATCAAGGCAATCATGCATATCCTTAACATCAATTTTTAGATCATCGATTTTTTCATCAAGGCCATGTACCTTGGTTTCGACTATGCCTAGTCTTTCGGCTGTAGTAGGCATTATTTTTTCTCAGGTACAGCTGTGCCGTCTAATTTTTTATGTACCTTGATTTCTTTACAAACTTCTTTTTCTTTACCTGTTTTTGCATCTTTCTGCATGACACAGGCTTTCTTTGTTTCAGCTGCTTGTGCCACTTGGTATCCAACAAGAGACCAAGCCACAAGATTGAGTGCGATTAAAAGTTTTTTCATTTTTCTTCTTCTTCTTTTCTTTTAGCAAATTTTTCTGAAGCGGTGAAACCTAGTCCTGCAATCACAAGGTATATCATCGAATCAAACAATGATGGTGTTACCTTGTGACCAAAAATATCAGCAATAAGTGCAAAGGCACAAATTAGAAATGCCAATAATGTTACAACTCTTTTACTACTGATCGTGCCATTATGGCCATCGGATAGTAAACTATTTATCCAATTCAATTATACACCCAATACATGAAGTGCGTGTTCATAATGTTTAATTCTATCTTCAAGACCAATGGTACCACCATTGATACGCTTTGTTAATGTGAGTATATCACCTTTGTCAGCCCATTGGTTTAGATTGTTTGTTTCCCAAAACCAGCAAGCAGATTGAGCGGCACCTTCAAATGTTTGTAGATATTCAGATGCTTGTTCAACAGGTATTTCAATTGAGGCAGCAAACCAAGAATAATTTTCTTTACCTGTTAATTGAATTAGACCACGACCACAATATCTGAAACCATCACCAGAGGCCTCATCGCCATTACCCATACGATTAGCATAGATACGATTTGCAACTGCTTCTTGTTTATTTGGTTTGCTTGCGTACTCATTTGCTAATTCATCTGTAGGAAAATACTTAGCAAACAATTTGCGTAATGTAGGTGCTTTGTAATTTAGATTCTCTTTGAGAAATACAAAATTACCAGATTCGTGAGCACATTGAGCTATGAAGGCTGCGATACGCTGTGGTGTATTGATACCATAGTCAGGTAACAATTGTGCCAATGCATTGTGCCATTGGTCAATATATGGATTCTTTGGAAGCAATTGCTTCAGTTGGTCTTTTGTCAGTTCCATTATTTTTTAATCATTCCTAAAATTTTAGCTTTAATTGCTTTAGCCCAAAAAGGTTCTGGAAAGTGCCAACCTACAAATGCACCGACTAAAATCCAAAAAAGTGTATCTACCATTTTTTACTCCTTATGCCATTAAAGAAGCTGCACTAATAGCAGCGTTGATAATTAAATTTAATTGTTCTTTTAACGCCAAACCTTCAGCGTCATCAGCAATACCTTCCATAATATTAATGCCCTTCAACAATTCCATATATTCTTCTTTTGTAACTAGTCCGTCTGCCAACATTTTATTGTATTCAATAATGTAAGCATTTAATTGTTCTGGTGTCATCTTGGTTTGCTCCCTAAAACATGTTGAATGGTGTCTGCTGAATTAATTACTTGTTGCAGTTTTGTTTTACAGAAGATTAGTGAAACTTTTTCTGCTTTATTAAAGTAATCTCTTGTGTCTTTTGTTAATGTCAATAACTTGGTTGACATATTGTTTGCATCTTTGTTTCTTGGTATATGAGTTGTAAAGTTTTTGAACTCTAATGATTTAATATACAATTCATTTACCTGTGTAACCACCAACAAATGGTTGCCACAGTTTTCTTCGGCAACCTGTGCCTTTGTTTTAATTTCATTGACTAAAGCATATTCGGTGGTGTCATATTTGGCCATAAAGTAGGCATCAAATAAGGCACAACCAGATAAACTAAACGCAAATATAACTATAAGTATTCTTTTCATTTTGGTCTCAATTCAGGATATTTTTTATGCATTTCTTCCTTTGGCAATTCATGCATATCTTTCCATAGTTTAGCTTCTTTTTTAGTTTTAGTGGTTCTAATGTGTCGGCCATTTTCATCATGCACCTGATACTCCACATCAGCAGTTGTTCTGCCACGATACATTGATTTTTTAGTGATAGTTGCTTTTTTTTCTTCAGCAATAAATGATTTGAATGTTTTCATTTTACACTATCAAAAATTTGTTTTTGTGTTTTGTACCAATACTGCCAGGATTTTAACTTTTCTCTGGTTTCGTAGCAGGTGCCGTAGTTTTCGGTGACTGTGGTGAGCAGTTCTGGCACTTTAACATTGGAGGCTCCTGTAACAGTTCCGATGGTACTTGGGGGAAGCTCATTTTGACTGGCACTATTGTGGAGCAAGACACCAGCATTAGACAACTTACAGTCATCAGTAACATATTTCGTAATCGCTTCAGTATTTGCATTTGTTGTTGCCTTTGTTTTATCAATATTTTTCTTTAATTCGCTAGCAAGTTTTACATTGGCTTCCTTGGCCTTTTGTTCTGCTACCTCAACTTGTTTCTTGTAATCTTCAGCGGCTTTGCGATATGCTGAAGTACCGTAATTATATCCTTCTAAAAATAAACCAGCAATTAGTAATAGTCCTGCAACGGATTTAACTACACTACCATATGTAGATATAAATGGAATCTTTGATGCAAAAGCACCAACAATAAAACCAATTATGCCTAACGAAAAAATACCATGAATGGCATATGTAATCCAAGCATCAGGAATAAAAGATAAAAACCACATTAATTAGGCATTTTCCTTGTGAATATAGCAAAAGGAATTACTTTTTTCTTTTTCTTCATATTCACGCCCGGTTCACCTTGTGGGCCAACACCAAGACCAGCAACCGCACCAGTTCCAGCCGCATTTGTTGGAGAATCTTCTTTCATTTTTAGTTCATCTTTTCTTTTACCAAAAGTATTATGAACAAGAGTATCTAATTTTTTATGAAATTTAGTTTCTTTGTTTTTACTAACTCCAGATTCTTCTTTAACTGGTTTAACAATTCTATCCATAGCACGATTGATGCCTGTTTTATGTTTGTCAGACATCTTGTTATATGCATCAGATGGTTGAACTTGACCTTTCATTGTTTTTACATAACCAAGGGTTCTTTTCTTAACATAATTGGCCGCTAAAGTATCTGAAACTTCATCTAATTCAACTTCTTCTTTATTAACATGTTTTTCTAAACGGTCAATAGCAGCAGTCATACCAGAACCATCTTTAGACCGATTTTTCTCAATCTCTGCATGCTTCTTTTCTCTTTCAGCTGCAGCTTTACGAAACTTCTCTAATGCTGTCATTTTGACGGCTTCTTTTATATTTTCTTTCATTTTTTGCCTTGACAATGTGTTCTTTCGCTCATTTTATTTGTCTTAATGCGTTTGCTACCGTCATATCTACTGAAATTTCTGAAGAAATTATATCATGTCCTTTAATGCCTTTAACTTTTTCAGGCATACAGCTTAAAAATAACAAATATGTTTTAAGTATGGAGTAATCTTCTTTTGAAACTTTAAAAAATAACAAACGGGTTGCTATTTCAGGACCAAATACATTATTTAAAACTATCAAATGATTAATAACTAGTTGGTCTCTTAATTCATTTAATTTACGATATCTTTTAAATAACCTTTTGATATAATTGAATCTTTTCATATCTTCTTTAAATTCACTCATTATACAATTTGGCTTATCATACGCCTTCATTGCAAAAATCATTATGTTGTCATTCGTCAAATTTTCAAAAATCATTATTATATTTCTTCGTTGTCTTCCTCATCCGACAGTAGTTCTTCCATGCGTTCATCATCGCCAATTTCAGCGTAAAACTCATAACGACCATCATCGGTGGGTCCATATAAAACATAAAAATTTGTTTCTCCTAAATCAGTCACCACTTCTTCTCCTTCAGGACTTGCATCGTAAAGTGCTGGTAAATCCAATTTGAATTCTTCCAACACTTTACGAATTGCTAAGATGCCACTTTCTGGAGAAATAAAAGTTTCATCTAATATATCAGCTAAACGAAAATTAACTTGTGATAAATCTTCAGAACTTTCAATTTCTGTTTCATCACTTTGGTTATTTTCCACCAAAGTTATTTCGTTTAGATATTGTTTAAAACGCATTTTTAGCTATCAGCAAAAATAGCGTCATCAGATCCGTCACCAGTCATGGATCCCATTGCAACCAATGTTTCAGATTGAACACGATTTGCACGACCACCCATTGTTAGTGTAAATGTGCAGTTAGCATTTCCTGTTACAGTTGCTGTTGGTGTGGATGAATACGATCCGCCGGTATATACTGTAACACTTTCAACAACATTTGATACCGTATTTACAAAGATACGAGCATTTGCTGTAGTGTTTCCTGTACCGCCGCCTGAAAATTGAATCCAAGCATTTCCAATGTTACTTTTATTACCAGTTCCTACTGAAATTGAAAGAACTGGACCTGTTCCGGTTTTACGCAAAATCCAACCAGCGTGAGATCCTTTATTTCCTGCATTTCCAGCAACACCTTGTTCTGTGGCGTCAACACCAAAAACACCAAGGCCTGCATTTGTAACAAAAGCAGATATTTGAGTATTTCCAAACAATGTTGAACCGTTTGCGGAACTTCCTAAGCCGCTAGCAACCGAATAGAGCGGTGCATTTGAAGCGGCATCTTGTGATTTCCATAAAGACATTTTTTTCTCCTAAAATATGAAATTTGATTGTATATTTATGCCTACACTCACTACTATATTTTACTTATTGTTGTTGATAATTCAGGATCTTTCTGAAAGGCATCTTCAGAATTCTTTTTTTTCTTCATAATATTTTTAACGATTGCAGCTTTTCGTGATTCTTCTTTGATAGGAGCTTTCTTCATTAAATTTGTTTGTTTTTTCAATGCCATACGAGCAATATCACGAGCACGGGACATTGGGCTATGTTTTGCACCAGATTTGTCTGTTACAACTTTTTTAACTGTTGTATATGGCTTATCAAATGGCGGTTCTGTTGCTTCACTTACAGATTTCCAACCACCGCCCATGGCCTTGTATTTCTTTGCTGCCCAACCATTGGCATATGCCGATGGGTAAACATCAAACTTGGCTTTGGCCTGTGATTTTGCTTGAGCCCATTTCTCCGGTGATGTTGGCACATTCTTCTCATCAATCTGTTCAACTTCTTCGTGAACACCTACGCCAGCAGAATGTTTGATTTGATTAACGGCATCGTGGTGACTACGAAAGTCATCAATTTGGCCGTAATCATCATCATCTTGTGGACTATGATAAGCAGTATGTGTGCCTGATGGTTTATGATGAACTACATAACCAATTTTTTTGCCGTTATGGTAAACACCATGCTCGGCTTCGGTTTTGTCATTGTGTTCTTTTTTAACTTCAATACCTTCTTCAATCTGTTCAACTTCTTCATTACGAGCTTTAGCTAAATTCTCTTTAGCAGAAATTGAATCTTTGCGTGGTGCCTTAACATCGGCCATAGTCAAAGGTTTTTCGCCTTTTTGTTTACGCAAATAAGCAGGAACATCAACTTTACTTACTTCATTTTTTGCTTCTTGATTGAGTGGTTTAACCATTACAGTTTTATTGCCTTTTTTAACTAAACCAGCTGGAGTTTCTTGGCTAATTTGTTCATCACCAACTTCTTTGGCTTCTTTAACTGGATGATAACCTTGTGGTTTTAGTTGCTTTGCTTTTTCAGGACTAACAACCAATTCTTTACCAGAAGTTTTGTGTTTTACTGTGACCGTTTTTACTTCTTCACCAAATCTGGTGCTTCTTGGTGTATTACGAGGATCATTAAAATCTATACCAGAATCTCCTGATTTATAATGTTTCATAGTTTGATGATCCCACTCAGTAGGAATGTTCAATTTCTTTGCAATATGTTGTGGTTTCATACCTGTGGTTGCATGGTGAATAATTTGTTTATCCATTTTATCTTCATTTACCACTTCTTCGCTCATCTCTGCGGTCATATAATTGGCAACAGTAGAGATATAATCTTCTGCTAAAGTAATTTTGTTCTGACACCATTCTGGAAGATTGTCTGCATCTTCAATCATGTCATGTAATTTCTTTGAATTGGCCATGATTGAACGCAAGTCAGATTTGGCCATATCACCTTCTTGGTCATATTCGCCTTCATCATACTTGTCCTTCTTTTCTTCTTTTAGTTTAACACTTGCACTATCAGAAGATTGACGAGGACTTACACCTGCCATGCTTGCAACATTATGAGGTTTGACAGGATGAAACCTGCCTTTCTCACGATGTTGCTCGGTAAGTTCTTTAAATTTTTTCATTTTAGTCCTTCATAGCTTGTTTGGTTGCTGTGGCATACATTACTTCTTTTGCACGCTCACCATAACGCTCTTTGAAACCCTTCATACCTTTTTTCATTGACTTAACAATTTGTTCTTTTTTCTTCATTTCAGGTTCGGTCATTTGACGCTCTTCAATGTCAACCATTTCAACACCATTTGCGATGTCAGCATTAATAACTTGAATCTCTGTTTCTTCTTGTTTAATTGCTTGAACAGAAGCCGCAGCAACATCAGCTTTTTCTTTGCCTACAGACTTTGCTTGAGCTTTTTTGATTTCTTTATTAAATTCTTCTTCTGTTGGTTCTTCAGCTATAACAGAAAGACCATGCTCTTTGTATGCAGCAATCATTTCAGAGAAGGTCATTGGTTTTTCTTGCTCAATTTCTTCTTCTACTTTTTTCTTAGAACGAAGAAGTTTGAAGTCGTGAGCATCAATCTTGTTGTTTTTGTTGGCATCAATCTTGTGTTGTTGGCCTTTTAATTCTTCTTCTAACATTTTTGGTTCTCCACTTACAGTTTCGCCAGCCAAAATTTTGGCAACGGCATCTGCAACATTACGAGTTTTTTGGTTGTCGAATTGCATGTTTTTCTCCTTGTTTTTATTATCTTGAAATTTCTTCCCAATCCATTGCAGCGTAAATATCTGCACCGGCGGTACCTGTGGCACAACATAAAGTTAATTCGTAAGGTGTTCCTGCTAAACCATCTCTTTCTAATTGAAACTTGAATAGTGCTTCTTTTAGAATATCTATTGGAACACTACTTTGTGTGGTTGCAGTTGAAAATCCTGATGCAAGAATTCTACCACCAGAAACAGTAGCAGAATCTAATTTATATTCAACAGCAGAATTTGGACCTGCACTAACCCAAGAACCACCAGATGTGGTTGCACTTGCTCGAACTTGCCAATTGTATATTGCATTGTTGGTAATACCCAATAATGATAGTGCTGTCATAATGATAATGGCATCAAGGGCTGTAGATTTTAGCCGTATTGAAACTAAATTGTAATAAGTTCCTGCAGCAGGTAAATCTGTTGGTGTTCCAACTACATTACCAACTGCTTGTTGTAAACCATTTAATTGATAACCGCCTTCTGAAATTACAGAAGAACATATTTGTTTCATTGTGCTACTATTTGCAGTTACACCAATATTTTTAATTTCTTGTCTTAATGGTAGTGATGCGGTTGTAATGTATGTTGTTTGGATTATATTTGAATGATTGAATCTATGACATAAAATAATTTCACCATCAATGACAAATCCCATGCGAACAGTACCTAAGCCTAGCCACTCAATATCCATCCACATAATTTGTGCTTTGGTGAGGTCTAATATTCTACCTGATGGACCAGTTCCATCCATTTTATCTACACTCCAATTGGCCTGTGCAATTCTGTTTTCAACTGCACTGCCAGTAACATGACTCCGTTCAACAAAACTAATTGATGAATTTGTTTGTTCTAGGTACATACCGTTGTTTGCACCAAAATATCCAGCTCTTTGTCTTAAATTGGTTTGTGGAGGTGCAAATACAAATGTATGAAAAATCAATAATGATTTACCTGGTTGATAAGAAAATACTTTTGTTGTTTCTCTAATGATTTCGGAGTTAGCTGTCGTATCAACATTTAAATTCATCAAACCTTCATATTCACTAAACACAACAGTTGTATTGGATGTATTGGATGTGGCCCAAAGATTATTATCTCTGTAACGATGTGATGAATCAAATAATGTAAATGGTTCAGATACACGCAAACGACCAAAGGCATCTGTGGATGTGCCACCAGTTCCGCCTGTTACATTACCATACTTGTCTGCCAACATAACAACTTCATAAATTGTTTTGTTAGTGTTTAAGTATTCGTTTGTATCTACTCTATATTGGGTCACTTAGCAGTTCCATTTCCTTAATGCTTTGTTGATACGGCTATCTGGATCATTTGCAGTTTTTGCCGATGTTAAACGCTTCTTCATTCCACCCATCCGAGCACAGAATGATTTACGGCGATTGGCTGCCTTTGAACCAGGTTTTAATTTACTTGGCTTTGTTGTAACTGCCATTGAAAGTTTTGAACCTGGATTTTCACGGCGATATGATTCAATACCTTTACGATTCAAACCACCTGATTCAGATTTACCTTCTTTGCGTTGCCATGCAGCCACTTCATCAATTTGTTCTTCTTCTTTCACACAAGAACCTTTTGAGTAAGCTTTTTTGCCTGGAGTTTCTTTGTATCCATCCCAACATCTTTCGTCAATGAATGCTTTAAATGATTTCATATTATCCTACAAATTTCTTTGCTTTGAATGATTGTAAATTTATGCCAACTTTTTTAAGTTCATCTTCTTTTTTGTCACCAATACTCATCGTAGTTTCATCACCAGTTAATTCTTCAAGTGGTTTCTTAATAGGTTTGATTCTAGTAATACCGCCTCTTGTTGAATTTTCTCCTGATGATGCCATTGAAAGACCAGGTTCAATACCTTTATCAATGGACTCTTTTACTTTCTCTTTTTGTTTGGTGCGGATTTGGCCGAGTGTGATTTTTTGACTTGACCGGCCGGTTTCTTGGGTTGATGTGGTGCTTGGGCCGGTGATGCCTTCACCTCTGGCGTACTCTTGGCCGCTGGTAAGCTCGGCAACTCCTTCGTTGGTTCTGGCTCCGTATTTTTTGGTTTCAATTTCAAATAATTGATTAGTGCTTTGAACATAGTCGTTCTCCTCATTAAGTTTAATTACATAGCCATTTTTATAGGGCATGACTGTGCCATTAATTGTGTGTGCTTGTTTAGCCGCAGCTCTACGAAGCATAAATGTTCTTACTTTACCATCACTATCTTTGAATAGTTTGGCTTGTTTTTTTTCTTCTTCAAAATTATCATAATCAACTTCATCGATTCTTGTACCAAGCAACAATAAATTCATAGCACTAGAATCGGATAAAGAATAAGATTCTGATAATTTACCTTTGCCATAATTTGATACATTAATTGGTTCACCTTTACGCTCAGGATTTGGATCATGTTTACGTTTGGCACGAACCGCAGATGCTCTTTCTTTTTTAGATAGAGATTCACGCTTGGCTCTTGACATACATTTTGGTTTTGGTTCGCCTGGTTCTCTCGCACAAGGACCAATTGCTTCACCTTTACTGTTGATTCTTTTCCAATCACCGGCTGGGTCTGTTTTGCTAAACCATTTACGCAAATCTTCAGAAAACACTTCTTCAAATTCTTCATTGACATTTTTCTTTGGTGTGCCAGATGAACTTGAAATTGGAATATTTGGTTGTTGTGGTTCTTCTTTTTGTACTTCAACCAATTTATCATGTATGGAACGATGTGTAACTTTACCATTGCGACCATAACGGCCAAATCCATAATATTGTAATCCCATTTGGCGAGCTTCATCAGCTGCAGCTGAACTTGGATGTGGAAGCATTTCTGCGCCTCCTTTTGGCACAGGCAACTTATCTGACAAATCTAACTCATGTGCAACCCACAAAGATGCTGCTTCTGATTTTGGCGGTTCTGCTATAAACTGTTGAACACTTTTGTAGAGATTTAACATTTCATCTTTTTTGGCTTTTACAACTTCGGGTGGTGCATTTCTCAAATCTTCAGAGTTATCGAATTCAACATAACGGTTACCAAATAATTTTGCTAGTTCTGGCCTGGCATTTTGTACCGCTTCCCATTTTTGTCTGCGAATATTTTCAGGTACAGTACGGCCTCCTCTTTGGCCTCTTTCAATGTTTCTTTGTGCTGAAACATCATCATTTGTGTTTACCATAATCATGGAAGTATCGTAACCGATTTCTTCTAATCTTCCTTTGATACGAGCAATTTTTTCGTAGTCATCACCCGTACCGTTAATAATTAAACCATTTCGTCCAGTTAAAGAAAGCCTTTGCTTTAATTCAGTCATGTTCTTAGCACGATTACGGACAATATCTCGTTTTTCTGCTTCAGATGCCGGCATTGTTTTGTCAAGGCTGTTTTTGTCCATCAAAAACTCTAATGCTTTATCTGAATTGATTTCTGTTAAGCCGTGACCTGCAAGTGTGTTATCAAGCACATAATCTTTACCTGAACCAGGACCACCAGCTAAAAACATTGCTTTGAAAATAGCCTTATCATGGACACCCTCAACAAGCAATTGCTCAAAATCTAAATTAACATCTTCTTTAACACCCATGCCTTTGCGAACATGGTCGTACATTTCTTTCGCATGAGCATCAGACATTTTTGATGGCACACCAGAACGAAAGGCTTTAAAATTGCCTTTTGAAGCATGTTCTCTCATTTTACTGGCTGACATACCTTCTACACCTTCGGCATCTGGATCTCGGTCACCAGCAGAATGAACTTCAATGTGTTTGAAGTTATAAGAACCATGTGGTCCTTTTACACCATTATATTTGTGTAGGAGTTTGTGATATTCTTCGGCACGGTCTGAACCGCCAACCATATGGAAATGTGTTACACCTTGTTTGTGTAACTTTGCGGCTTGTGCTAGAAAATTTGGTGCTGAAGCATCTGATGCCGATACATTGACACCAGGAAAAGCACGCTTGGCGTGTTTGAGTTTTTGAGCGGAAGTAAGAGGATTCTTTTGAGGGTCTTGGGAGTGTGAAACAACTATATGAGCAGAACCGCCAACTTTTTTGGCAATTTCTTGTACTTTATTGACGAGTTTTTCATGGCCAACAGTAATAGGATTTAACCTACCAAAGGCCATGACTGCGTGTTTTTCTTTCGCTTCCCGTAGGAAATCGTTAAATCTCATATTTCTCCCGCCTCTACAGCGTTATGTTGATAGTGTATTTATAATCATTTAACCTTGTGTAACCAACTTGCCCAGCCTACATTGAAAATTTCAATGTCATTTTTATTTGGAAAAATTTCATCAACTGCTTTTCTAACACCATTAAATTCTTCAGTCTGGTCAATATCATGGCCACCAATGAATCCACCTGATTTTACTTTTGGCAACCATGCAAGAATATCTTCTTTGACGGCTTCATACAAATGTGACCCATCAATGAAAACAAAGAACAAGCTTTTATCTTCATATAGTTTTGCAGCTTCTACACTTGGCATTTTTACTGGTGTAACAATATGTTTAACTGGTTCTATGTTCTTTATAAACTCATTATATAGTGTATTGTTTTTAATTGATTCATCATTCATAATAACTGATTCGCCAGGTGAACCTTCCCATGTGTCAACAGAATCGATTGTTATGTTTTTACCAGAATTGATAATCTCAACGGCTGCATAACAAATTGATTTGCCTTTCCATGCACCAATTTCAACATATTTTTCAGGTGAGTTTGATGGTGTATAAGTGATTATATCATCATATACATTTTCATAATTAAAATATCCAGGCACAGTTTTATAAAAATGTTCCATTATTCTCCAACAATAAACGCATTACCAAATGGATGTGGTTTCGTCCAATTTTCTTTTAAATGGCCAAATTCATAATCAAAATATTTAATTTTGAAACCAGCTTCAACCAAAGTTGTTAACCACCATTCTTCAGGTTCTCTTACAACATGCGTAACATCCATCTCATATTCTCGAATACGATATCTTTTGCCGTCACCTAAAGGAACAGCAACAAATATTGTTTTACATCTACGCCTTAATTCAATTAAAACTTCAGGAATCAAGTCTTTTGGAATATGTTCTAATACATCTTTTGCAATAATTAAATCCCAACCACCTTTAATATCTTGAGCAGTTTCAATTACAGATAGATATTTTTCCACTCTTGGATGGCAATTTTTTACTGCATACTCTGATACATCAACACCATGTGCTTCTTTACCAAGAAGCCGCAAAGCGTATACCATAAATCCCTTTGCACATCCATAGTCTAATACTGTATCAAATTTGATATTATTAATGATTGAAGAAGCTTCACGAATTGTGCGTTCAGGCATCCATCTATAGTTTTCGTAAGCGCTTACACGATGACGAACACCATCTTCAAAATACTTTTCATCAAATACATTTTTAAGCGAATTCATTATGTCTGGTCTCCGTTACTACATCGTCAATTAATTCATTTTGATATGCATATTTGCAGAATGAACATCCATGGTGTCTACGACTTACGCCGGCACCACCAACTTGTGAATTATAAAAATCTGTAATTCCAGCAATATCAGAAATCTTAAATTCTTCATTTACTGCATAGTTGTTCTCAGGTGCCAATTCAGCAGAAGGACAAACATACACATTACCATCTGTAAACACACAAGGTTTAACCATGTGCATATAACAGTTATCATTTCTACGAACACCTTTAAAGTTAAAGTCTGACAAGAAAGCATACTTCAACTTGCCATTTTTTTCTTCGTGTTTAGCAATCAACTCACCAATTTTAAGAATATCTTTCTGTACTTCTTCTACAGATTTAATTGCATTGAAGGCAATACGACATGGGATTTTCTTTTCTTCAACCCACGCCAACATTTTCATAAAGTTTTCTTCTTTGTATGAATTAGATGCAAGTTTTTTGGCTTTCGTATCAGTCCACTCACCAGTAATATTTGGGTTAGTAGAAGTTTCTGTTGCACCATCCCAAACATATGCGGCTGAAATTTCAATGTCTAATCCTTCAAATACTTCAAGGTGATACTCATATGGTTTCTTTTCATCCCATGAATACATGCCAAGACGAACCCAAGATAACATATGCCAGTTTTTAACTTTCTTCAATCGTGAACCATTCGTACAGATACCAATTTTTAGACCACGACTATGTGCATGAGCAATCGCTTCATCTAGTTGTGGATGTAATGTTGGTTCACCGCCGCCTGTAAACTCCATGCCTAAAACACCAAGGTCTGCAAACTGGTCAATTGCAGATTTCATTTGGTCTAGTGTTAGCATCTCTTTCATTGCACGATTAGCGAAACAACAGAAAGAACAAGTTAGATTACATGGATTGGCAGGTGACATGTGAAACATGACAGGCTTTGGTCTACCACCATCTTGAATGATTTGTAACCTATCCATGTGTTTCAACAACTTTACATGATTACTTGTGTAACTGCGACCTTGAACCTTGTCGTCAGGAACTTTTTGCTTCTTTTTCATTATCGCACTTGCATTAATTACTTGCATAATTATACCTTAAATGTAAATTCATATTCAATTTGTGGTTCGTTATACGGACCAACTTCTTCATTATATCTATCCTTCATAAATTTAGGATAAACTTCTCTTAGTATTTTGTCCATCTCAGCGAAAGCTGCACCCTTATCATAGTAACTCGATTTACCAGGATGATACATTGATACTTCATGCATCACACCAGCTTTTTGTTTTGTGATTGGTGAAAGAATGATATCAAACCCCCAACCACTTTTAACCTCGTGGTAATTCCAAAAATCCATTATAGTAGGTATCAATGATGAATGGAAAAAATTTCCCATGCCTTCATTAAAATTTGTTAAACTGTAACTATATCCAGGAATTTGATGAAGAATTTGATGCGTTGATTCTGAGCCTGCAATAGTTGACATCTGAAACATCTTAATGTCTTTTTTAGTTGCAATCTCTAATGCTCTGTTGATACTTTGAATATCAGTAACCAAATCATCGTCCCAAAAACCAATATAATCATAGTCTTTATAATCGAAGGTGTCAAGAAAATGTTTTGCTAAATCCCATTTAAATCCTGTGTCCCTAATTAAATGATCATAGGTGTTTGGTTCGATATCAAAATCTTTATATTGATAAACGATTGTTTCATAATTCCGTTGAATACCATTTGTCTTACGCCAATGATTATCTTTATCATAGGCATCATGGTAGTTGAGTGGTATTCCAACGGGGCAGAAGATTACATTTTTCATTCTGGTCCCCCACGATTTAAATATGCTTTTATGTTGTCATCAATCATTTGTTTCTCAATAATAAATGGTTCATCAAATATAGAACTTTCAGTAAAATTGGTGTTCAAATAAAAACTACTATTTTTACACACAACAGTATCTTTTGATGTTTTTCTTATTTGCTCGGATTCTTCTTCCATATATTTTAAACCATATAGAGAAAATTTTTCAATCCAATATTCTTTTGGTTTTTCATTGACATGATGGTGACCACCTTGGCCGGGTGGTGCAGCTGATATAAAAATATATTTTCCTTTTTGAAAAAGAGGCATAAAATTTTCAATATATTTTTCTTCAACATGTTCTAAAAATTCTGTTGAATATACTAAATCGAATTTTTTTTCGAGTGTAAATGGTCCCTCTGTGAAATCGTGCAATAGAACATAATCTTTTTTTGGTAAATCTGGATCACCATCTATTCCAATAGCATATATTTTTTTGTAATTAGCGTATTCAACCATTCCAGCTGGGCCGCAACCAATATCTAATATTGATTTTATTTCATATTTTTCAGTAATGAAATCAAAAGCGCTTCTCACCATCGCTGTAAATCCAAAATGACCGCCTAAATGACTCATGTATATTTTCTTTCTATAATTTGTTTCCATTCTGGTACTCTATCATATTGATGTACGATTGAAAACGGTGTACCATCACTTGTGCATACCATGTCATCTTTTAAAATTGGAGATTTCTCGACCAATTTATTGGCATATTTTTCTGCGACCTGTAAACCTGTTGTTCCTAATTGAGCAGCATATCCATCTTCACTCATAGCAAAATTAGTAATATCTTTATATGGTTTCATATTCAATAATACATTAAGTGCAGCTTGATCTGGACCACCGCCTCCAGGAATTTGATGTGAAGTACTGTTTGATACCATAAAAATATTTAAGAAAAAATCAAGCATTGTGTTAAAATCACCTGAAATAGTTCCTGCATTAAAAATCAAATTGTCTTTATTCTGTTCGTAGATATATGGACCAAAAGATTGAAATAGGTTATTATTTCCCCATTCTTCATCAATATATTTTATTGATTCACATGCCACATTAATTTTTTTATCTTTTATATTATTTTCAAGCCAAGTAATTGGATTTGTTTGAAATACAACATCCTTCACATCAGTTGTAACAATATATCTGTATTGTCCTTGAAATTTTTTTAAGAAATACCAAAGATGTAAAAACCTCTCAACAACAATTGAGAAATTTTCTCTAAATTCAAATCTTTGTTTTTCTTCGTTGCGAGAAAATGCTAGAACGGTGTAATTTCTTTTTGAAAGTTCTTCGACTGTTGCAAAATCGATATTATAACAAATCATGGCTTTTACACCATCAAATCCACAATTATCTAATGAATTTACCCATGGTTTAATTTTTTCAAAATCATATCCAGTAATACAACCAATCACAATGTCTTTCATAATAACTCCAATTATTTTTTATATTCTTTAAATCCTAATATTTTAGATTGACCAGGAGTGTCCTTCATATAAGTTTTAAGTAACTCATCTGTACCCCATTGGCCAGCTCCAGATTTTGGTAAAATATCTGGACTAATTTTTTCATTTACACTTTTATGTAATTTTACACCAGTAACATTTTGTATATGTTTCCAAGCATTTTTTGTGTCTTTATTTTTTATAAAAACTTTTAATTTTTCTTTTTGATCTTTATTGGCTTTTTGGTAAAACTTAAACATTTCCATTGCACCAATATTACCAACATATGCTGCTTCATCTACTTTGCTTTTAAACATTAACCCCTCGTCAAAGTAAGAATTTTCTGTATCTGTGATTCTAAAATAGCTTTTCGGTTTGGCCATTTTATAATTGGTTGATCAGAAGTTTTAAGTAATTTTGTGAGAAAAGGCATGATAATTTTTTCGACTTGTTCAAGTCTTGCTTTATATTCTTCCACAGTTTCATCTTTTTCTGTAATAACAGCATTATACTCTTCTTCCGATATAGCAGAAAAACCAAAATCGTCATCATCATACTCTTCTATAATTTTATTTAAATCGTATGCCATTTATTTGTCCCAATTCTTTGCAGCATTAAAGTTTGCTTGACTGAACTCTAGGCGGTCAACTAACTTAACTGCATTACCTTTTAATCTATCTACCGCAACGAAACCTTCTGGTGCGGTAATTCTAAATCCTTTTTCTGTTTTTACAAATGTGCCAATTGATTTAACTGTTTCTAGTTTACGAACAATCATTAACTTGGCATCTACTAAAAAGTTTTGTAAATCAAATATAGCTCTCAATTGTGATGCATTTTGGCGAAAGAACCGCATGATTTCTGTTTTAGCGGCAATTCGTTTTCTCTTTGTTTCTTCTTTCTTTACATCAGCAATATCTTTATTTAGCTTTGCTTCAACCCAACGAATCAATTCTAATGTGTGCTGGTTTGTATTCGTAATCTTTTTACCTTCACGCACTTTTTGATTATTGAATGTTTTGATGTATGTTTTAATTACTTCATTGGTTGATATGCGATTTAAAGTTGCAGATGAAATGCTTTGAAATGTGCGGCCTGCCATTGAAAGAATCATTGTAAGTTGTTTTGTTTCTTCTTCTGTAAATGTGGCAGAACCAGAGGTGTCAACAAAAGAAGCATCACGAAACCAAACATCTTTTGTATGTGTAAGGCCACCGATATCCACATTAAATGACGCCTTCATATCTTGCATCTTTTTACCTGTATATGATGTATGAAACACCACACCAACCTGAGCATCTAGCATTGACTTGGCTAGTTTTGTGTCAGATGGTACCGCATATACAATTGTGTTTGGCATAAAAGTGATGTATGATTCATCACCAATTATTTCTTTTTTAATGTCACCTTTTGTAAACATCATATCACCTTGCAAAACACCTTTGATACCAAGTTTTGGTAGATAGCGTAATGCAACTTTTAATTTTTGATTAAGGCCTTCTGAAGGATGGTTTTCATCAATATCATTTTCTGTGTAATTTAATTTTGGGCTGACATTGAATACACCTTTAGTGCCAACAAAAAACTTACCATTTTCAGGATTATTACCTGCAAAAATAGCAGGAGCGCCATCCCATTTTGTCGTAACATTTATTTTGCTATCAGAGTTACCAGCTAGCATGTTGCGAAGTGATTGTAGAAAGTTGATAGCAGACTTGGCACCAGATACACCGAAGTTTAAAACTTCATCTTCAATGTGTTCAAGGTGAACATTCTTACCTTCTTTACCTTCTGTTAAGTATTCTGTGAAGTTCATTTTTTTATGCCACGGTATAACAATTTAAGTCCAACAAATGCACCTAATTTGCCTTTTGTTTTTTGTTTTCTAAATTCGGAATCACTTCGTATAGTCATTAATAAAGTTACTGTATCTCTGCCAGATGTAACATCAATGAACCATTCCTGAACAGAATTTGTATTTAAGTAAGCGTGAATCTTTGTTGCTCTAGGTAACATATCTACTAATGGGTCACCAGCCAACTGAAAGTTTGTTCTAATTGCTTTAACTAAAATCAATGGAACTTCTTCACCTTTCTTTTCTAATCTAAACTCTTGGTCAATCCATTGCTTAGTTGCTTTAATATCATTGTTAATAACTTCACATAACTTTTCACGACAAACTTTATTCATTACTCCATAAAGTCTATCGAATTCAGTTGGATCAGCCTCAAATAAATCCACCATTTTATCCATAATAATTGGATTTGGTTTCGTTGCTTCTTTTTTACCAACAGATACAAAGTAATTATCAGCATTAACAGATTTTGGTAATGAAGGAATTTTAGAATATACTTTAGTCCATAACTCTTTCTTTAACTCAGGTACTGCTCTTGGTGCTGACTTTAACCACATTGGTTTAGTTAATGTGGTTTTCACATAACTATTCAATTTTGGTTCAGCAGACTTTTCTGAACCAGCTTTCAAAGAAATACCTGCACTTATAGGATATATTTTTTTATCTTTGAAAAAAATGAATACATCACCAGCATGATTAGAAGGAATACCTTTTGGTTTCTCTCTATATCCCCACATAACTTTTTCTATTGCTCTATTCTTATGTGTTCCAAATAAAAATTTCGTAATTGCATAAGCATTTTGAATTTTTTCTTTTTTCATATCTGGACGAATTCTGTCTTTTAGAACCACAAATTCTTTTCCAGCTTTAAGGTTACTATCAGTTACAAATGTTTTTTTAGAATTTGGTGACGATAAATTTAGTTTATTAATAAAATTTTCCAAATCTTCTGGTGTTTTTGGATTGAAATTGTTATTAAAACACAAAGCAGGAAACAACTCTGTAATAGTAGAGTTAACTGTTGTTTGTTGACCGCCTGTTAAATATTTTACAGCCATTAAATTCTCCAATTCATTTAGTAGGAGTATTTATCCTATCACAGTCACCTAATTATGTCAATAGGTTTATCACCAGTCCAAACTTCCATTTCTGTTCTTAAACGATTCTCGGCCTGAAGTGTTGCATATCTACTACAAGCCTTTTTCCTCCACCATTCTACTAGATTCACCAGGTAAAATTTATCATAGTTTTCTTTATCTTTAATCAGTTTGTCCGTTTTACCAAGAACCACATCTTTGAAGTTAGAGAACCCATAGTTAGAATAGTAATAGCGCTTTTGTTCAGTCAGGCCTTTAGCCTTCTCAATTGTATTCATAAATGAATCATAATCGTCTTTATTACTCTTTAATGCTGCCTTGGTCATAGCAATAATCGTGTTACTTATTTTCAGTTTACGAGAACTGGCATCGGCAGGCACAAACTCACCCACAATATCTTCAACATAGTTCTTTAAATCTTCATATGGTTTGCCGTGCATCATTGGCAAAAAGTTTGATTCTGTTACACCACCAAATCGTAGATAAGGTTTCATACCATCGTACTGTGATACGGCTTTTGTGGTGCCATATAAACTGGTCGTTTCAAACAAGCAAGTATTCATATTATATTTTTTGTTCAACATCTCTCTTACTTCATGTGAACAACAGATACCTGCAAGTAACTTTCCACCAAGATAATTGAAACCGAAAGGTTGTGCTGGTACGATTACGAATCCCATACCTGTGGCTTTGTTAAATGCTTTTGTCGTTTCTAGTTCATTGGTCATTACACAACCAAGAAGTTCGTTTCTTGGCTTCATCATAATCGTTGGTGAACCGACACGAATAAAACCAACCCACTTCTTTGTGTTTTTTTCCATTACTGCAAGGCGAAGGTTGCGACCAGGACTACTAAGGTTGTTATGTGATGAAATAATGTCCAAATATAATTGCCATCTAGCTGATTCTAATTCAACAACTTCAAATTCCATATCTCGTGGGTTAATTGTGAATTCATCAAATAAATCAGTTTCTGGCCCACAACCTGGTAAAGAAAATGGCATTTCTGCAAGAGAGTTCAATTTCTGATCTCTCATATATTCATCAATTCGGTTAAAGTCACCAAAGTAATCCTCAAAAACCTTAGCACAATGTAAGGCCTGCTCATAATTTAAACTCATACTTTTAAGCCACTAAAGTTACGAAATTTAGTTTCACGATTACCAAATGTATTGATTGGTCCAGTATCTTCATCTTGACCCGAATCAGTGATACCTTTCTGCGCCGATTCTTCAACATCATATAGCCGCATTTTTGACCGATCAACGCCCAATACAAATCTTTTATAAGAATTTGGGTCACCATATCTATTTTTTAATTGTTTGACCAGTATTTGATTTAAGCTTTCTAATTCTTCGTTTGTAATCAAAGCAAACATAAAGTCAGCTGTTGCAGGCAGACCAAATGATTCACTTGTGTCTTCCAGTCCAGGATCGGAGTTAGAAAAACCACTTCTTGTAGTTTGAGTGGCTGAAACAATTGGTAAATTATTTTCAACAGCCAAACCACGCAATTCTTCAGCAATAGATTTAATGTAAGTATAACTGTTCACATTACCGCCTGGTTTAATACGAGCAGAAGAACAGATGTTCAAATAATCAATAAAAATAATATCTGGTTTAAATGCTTTCTTTAATGCAAGTTCATTTAGCAGAGCACGAAAATGTAATGCAGAGGCCGATGCGGTTGGATACTCTTTGATGATTAACTTGCCATGTGTCTTATTCTTTAAAGCACCAAATTTTCTTTCATAATCATCTTTACTCATAGTGTGTAGTTCATTGAAATTTACATTCAATAAATTAGCATCAATGCGCTCTGCAATTTTTTCTTCGGCCATTTCTAAAGTAATATACAATACATTGTGGCCTTGCGACAAACAAGAACCAGCCATATGACACATGAACAATGACTTACCAACACCTGTGCCTGCAAGTGCGATGTTCAATGTTTTAACTGGCAGACCGCCTTTTGTAATCTTATTAAAAATGTCTAGGTCAAAACGAATACGAGATTCAACTCTATGATAAAAATCATATCGATTATCATAATCGTTTATATAATCGTGACCAACATTACTATCAAAAGAAACACCAAGAGCATCAGAAAGAAGTTTTGGAATTTCTCCTTTAGATTTTTTTCCATGTCTATCATCAAGAATCGATACTGATTCCATAATAGCATTGTAGATTGCTTTGTCTTGGCAAAATTTTTCGGTTTGTTCTACAATCCAATCTAATTCAACTTTTTCTTCTCGGTTTGAATGTATGTCTTTAATAAGATCAATTGCAGACTTTACTTGTGGCTCAGTAAAACTTTTACTTTCTGTAAAATTAATTATCAGAGCTTCTTGTGTTGGAAGGTTTTTATATTTGTTTACAAAATCAAAAACTTCTTTGAATACTATTTTTTCTGTGTCATCTGAAAAATAGTCAGAACGAATGAATGGCAATACTTTTCTTGTGTATTCCTCATTATAAATCAAATTCTTCAGAATTATTTGTTCCAAACGGTTCATCTAAGTTTTTCTCTTTTTTAAGAAAGTTTTTATCAAAAATTGATACTAATATGTCACCCATAATTGTAACAAATTTTTCGTTATCATGCAAGGCTTTTACTTCATATTTACCTGAATTCTCTATTACATAGTCGAATTGTAAACGTGGTATATCATTATCTGGTGCAATACCTACTTTACCATAATGAAAAACCACATCTTTAAATTTACCTTTTAAAATTTGAACTGAAGTAATTTTTTCTACACCATCAGAGTCGAATAAAGTGTAGTCAACACCTTCTATTGGCCATTTCTTTTCTTTAGACCATAGTTTCATTTTTCCTCCTTAAGCATCTTCAACTTCTTCTAAAACAGCAGTTTCTCCCATAATGTTTCCATAAGCAATTCCATATTTTTGATTTACGAAGTCTTTGAATTTTTCGTCTTTCAATAATGGTAACATGAAATCATCTGATTGAGTAGCTTCAAACCTTACTTTGTCGCCTATTTCACCACTTTTTTGGTCGACTTTTGCATACCAGCCCGGAGATGGTTTAGATAGAAACCCACCTTCAATGGCAATATCCACAAGGCCAGAATACTTTTGGATACCACCATCAAAAGATACGCTGATAGGAATCTTAGACTTTTCTTTAACATAACGAGATTTCTCCACATTGATAATAAAATTG
>Ga0181343_1000273_pt1 | contig 24695 bp, 38 predicted proteins | sample Su13VDMLBSD_FD_130110 | JGI IMG/M metagenome (GOLD analysis project Ga0181343, IMG submission 130110) | Freshwater viral communities from Lake Michigan, USA - Su13.VD.MLB.S.D | ecosystem: Environmental > Aquatic > Freshwater > Lake | place: USA: Michigan | collected 2013-07-15
GAAAGGCTTGCGAAATTCGTCGGAGGAGTAGCTATTGTTCACGTTGGTGGGAATACTGAAACTGAAATGAGGGAGAAAAAAGATCGTGTAGATGATGCTCTTCAAGCAACTAAAGCTGCTATTGAAGAAGGTATTGTACCTGGTGGTGGTACCGCTTTAATCTATGCTCGTGAAGCAATTGATCGCTCAAATATTGGAGCTGAAATTGTTTGGAAAGCTTGTGGTAAACCATTTGAACAAATTCTTGTTAATGCTGGCTTTGATTCAATTGAAGCCCAAATGATAGGACTTAATCTAGACCCAGTTAATAATTGGCTAGGCTATGACCTTAAAAGTGGAGTAATTGTAAGCATGAAAGAAGCAGGTATTATTGATCCCGCTAAAGTAACTCGAACTGCCCTTGAAAATGCAGCTTCAGTAGCAGGCACTATTCTTCTTACAGAATGTGTAGTGGTTGATAGTCCTGAAGATAAAAAAGAAACAAACTCCCTTGCCGGTATGGAAGGAATGTTTTAAATTTAGGACATGAAAGATCATACCCTGTTAGTTGAACGCTATCGTTCTAAATCCTTAGACGAATACGTAGGTAACGAGAATATTAAAAAAACTATCGCTCAGTATTTATCACAAAACGATATACAAAACCTAATATTCTATGGACCAGCTGGAACAGGTAAAACTACTCTTGCTAAGCTCATTGTTAACAACCTCAATTGTGATCATCTTTATATCAATGCCTCAGACGAAAGGGGAATTGAAACTATTAGGGAAAAGGTTCAAGGCTTTGCTTCAACAGCTTCGTTTAAACCTCTTAAAATAGTTATTTTAGATGAAGCTGATTTTTTAACAATTCAAGCTCAAGCATCACTTCGTAATGTCATTGAAACGTTTTCACGTACTACACGTTTTATTTTAACGTGCAACTACGTGGAACGTATCATTGATCCTTTACAATCACGTTGTCAGGTTTTAAAAATTGTACCTCCATCTAAAGCTGATGTTGCTAAACATATTGCTTGGATTTTAGACACAGAAAAAACCTCTTACGAATTAGAAGCCATTAAAACAATTACTAACCAGTTTTATCCTGATTTACGCAAGTGTCTTAATACTATTCAACTATCAACTCAAGATAATAAACTTATAATTGATAAATCAGTACTTGTATCATCTAATTATATGGACCAAGTACTTAGAGAACTTGTTCAAAAGAAACCTAACTGGTCTAATATTCGACAAATTATTTTAGATGCCAATGTTCAAGATTTTGAAGAATTATACCGTTATCTCTACGAGAATGCTTCTGTGTATGCTGGAGGGAAGGAAGGTATGGTAGCAGTATACATTAATGAATATTCTTATCAAGCTAATTTTAGAATTGATAAGGAAATTAATGTTATGGCTTTAATAGCTAAATTAATTGAGTTAACTAAACCTCAAGTTATTAATGGATAAACCTTACCTTTTACATAATCTAACATTTACTTCAGATTATATTCAAGATGAAGAAGGTGGATTTGTTATGATAGGACATGAAAATCCTATTATGAAACAAGCTGCTAAAGATATATGTAAAAATAGGGGTAGAGTATTAAATGTTGGGTTTGGTATGGGTATTATTGATTCTTATATCCAAGAATATGATATTGATGAACACTGGATTATAGAGGGTCATCCCCAAGTCCAACAAAAAATATTAGATAAAGGTTGGGGAAATAAAAAAAATGTTAAACTTATTTTTCAACCTTGGCAAGAAGTTTTGCATAAATTACCTAAATTTGATGGAATTTATTTTGATACTTATGGTGAAAATCAGGTTCCATTCCATGAATATGTTCATAATATTTTAAATTTTAAAGGTATATATTCTTTTTTTAATAATCCTAATACTGCTCAAGAAGAATTTAATTATCCTTATTTAGCACTACAAGAGATAATTAAAAGTCCTATAGATGAATATTGGGAAAAAGGTCCTCTTAATCCTGAAGTATTTTTTCGTTTTAATATTAATTTTACTTCTATAGAAGTTGATCCAACTCATATTAATTATTTTAATCCTAATAAAAAAATATATTGGCATCCTGTTTTAACTTTTAAATGAAACAATTCCTTAAATACACTGTAGTTTGGATTAGTCAAAATCTTTCCATACCTTTCTGGATGGTAGGACATGTACACTTAAGTACAAACATTTACCAAGACTTACACGAAATAATCGCTAGTGTAGGTATGAATTTAATTGTAGCGATTGGTTTTATAATAGATTATAGACAAAATGGAAAACAAAATTAACATGAACTTCGACCTGAAAAACACTCAGGAAGTTCTAACTTCATCAGGTGGTAAAGTATGGCAACAAGGCTTTGTAATTCGTAAAGTATCCAAATTTATTACCGGTACTTCTGAAGACGCCGTAATGCCCATCCCCGTATTTTACGACCCTAAAACCGGCGAAATTCTCCAAGATACCCTACCAAAAGAACTGCGCGATGCACAACCCGAAAACAATCTTCGATTGGTTAAACCAGATAACGCAAACTAAAGCACCTTTAGAAGATTTCACGGAAGAGTCATGGGACTCTTGGAATAGTTATATGGTTCATAGATATTTATCTATGGATATAAATTACATAGACATTGTAAATTATGTTCAAAAGATAAATCCACAGAACAAAAAACAAATATATTCCATTTACCGCGAAATGATCCCAAAACAAAAAGTTTGGCTTAAGTATATTAAGAGTCAAACACCCAAGAAGAAAGAAGAATTAGTAGAATACGTAGCAAAATATTTTGAATGCTCCTTAGGAGAAGCAGACCATTATATTGATATTTTAAGAGAAACCGGTATACGAGGTATTCTTGGGGAAATGGGTGTTGATATAAAAGAACAAGATAAGTTATTTAAAATAAAATAAAATGGAAGAACAAGCAGGTTACGAAAACAGTAAAGTAGTTGCTGATTTTGAACAAAAATATTCTGAACTAGCATATGAATTTCAACAAATTCAGAAAGAACAATATGAATTGTTTGCTGCTAAAATGATGGATTATGGTCTTCAAAATATTGCTTTAGGTTCTAATCTAGAAAAAGAAGAAGATATTAACCTTTCCATTACAGGTATCTGGCTTCGTTGTAATGATAAAATCAATCGTTTAAAAAATATGCTTCAACGTAAGGGAGTGAATTACGTTAAAGGGGAAGCTATGATTGATAGTTTTATTGATATCTCAAACTACGGAATCATCGCTCAGTTAGTAATGAGAGGTAAGTGGAAATGAAAAAATTAGTTCTGTTTGATTTAGACGGTGTAATAACTGATACCAAACATATCCATTATCAGGCACTAAACGATGCTATATCATCTTTTAATCCTGATTTTATAATCACAGAACATGAGCATTTATCACGTTATGATGGGTTAAAAACAGGTACTAAACTTAAAATGTTAAGTGAAGAAAAAGGATTACCTCATACTGCCCATCAACAAATTTATAATCAAAAGCAAGATTTAACTATTTATCATTTTTCTCAAATTCCTATAGATAATAGGATGAGAAATATTTTTAAAACTTTAAAAGAAGAAGGTTATATTTTAGGTTGTTGTACTAATTGTATTCGTAGAACAGCTTTAGTTGCTTTAGCTAAAGTAGGAGTAATTGAATATCTTGATGTTATAGTAACAAATGATGATGTTAAAAATCCAAAACCCCACCCTGAAATTTATTGGAAGGCAATGAGTATGATGGGGTGTCTTCCTGAAGAAACCTTAATCATAGAAGATTCTCCCCAAGGTTTATTAGCAGCTACACGTTCTAAAGCAGATGTAATTAGAGTAAAAAACGCTTCAGATGTTACTTTAGAAAAAATCAATAAAAGACTAAAATTTAAAAAGAAAATTGTGAATAAATGGCACGATGAAAATTTAAATATAGTCATCCCAATGGCGGGTGCTGGTTCAAGATTTGCTGACGTAGGTTATACATTCCCTAAACCTTTAATTGATGTTAAAGGAAAACCTATGATTCAGGTTGTAGTTGAATCCTTAAATATAGTAGCTAATTACATTTATATTGTTCAAAAATCTCATAGAGAAAAATATAATTTAGATGCTTTACTTAATTTAATTACTCCTAATTGTAAAATTGTAGAAATTGAAGGTATTACTGAAGGAGCCGCTGTTACTACTTTACTAGCTAAAGATTATATAAATAATAATTCTCCTCTTATAGTTACTAATTCAGATCAATTTATTGATTGGAACTCAACTGAGTTTATGTATCAAATGAATGAAAAAGATTTTGATGGAGGTATTGTATCTTTTCCTGCTACTCACCCAAAATGGAGTTTTGCTAAAGTAGACGAAAATAATGTTGTTTTAGAAGTAGCTGAAAAAAAGCCTATATCGGATAAGGCAACAGCTGGAATTTACTATTGGAAACATGGTTCAGATTATGTAAAATACACTGAACAAATGGTTAAAAAGGATATTCGTGTTAATAATGAGTTCTATGTTTGCCCTGTTTACAATGAAGCTATTCAAGATGGAAAACAAATTTTAAATTTTGATATCGAAGCAGATAAAATGTGGGGTTTAGGAACACCTGAAGATTTAAATTATTACTTAGAAAATTATGAAGGTTGATAGAATTGAAAACATGAAAGGTGGTTGGTTTGTAGGTAATTTTGAACCTACAGCCTATAAAACACCTGAATTTGAGGTATCATATAAAGTTCATCCTCAAGGTGAAAAATGGGATTTTCATTATCATACTGAAGTAACTGAAATAAATTACTTAATTCGTGGTAAAATGACTTTACAAAATAAAGTACTTACCTCCGGTGATATCTTTACTTTAGAACCTTTTGAAATAGCAGACCCCGAATTCCTTACTGATTGCGAAATTGTCTGTGTTAAAACTCCTTCAGCAAACGATAAAATAAGCTTTGAAATAAAATGATTTTAATTAGCCACAGAGGAAACATTTTAGGCCCTAATCCTGAACAAGAAAACCACCCAGATTATATTTGGGCTGCTATCCAGGCAGGTTACGATGTAGAAATTGACGTTTGGTTTACCGAGGGAAAATTTATGTTAGGGCACGATAAACCACAATATGAATTTCCATTCGGTTTAATACAGAATTACCATTCTAAAATTTGGTTTCATTGTAAAAACATGGATGCTCTTTCTAAGTTAAATGAATTAGATCCTGTTGGCTCTAAACTAAATTACTTTATGCATGAAAGTGACCTTGGAGTTTTAACTTCTCGTAATTATATTTGGTCAACTGAGTTATTTGCTAAAGGTATTTTAGTTATGCCTGAAGTTTTTAATAAAGAACCGATTGAAACAACATTAGGTGTTTGTAGTGATTATATAGAAAAATATAAATAATATGTTTAGCCCCGAAAATAAAATTCCATTATTTAAAGTCTTTATGGCTGATACTGCTGCTGAAGAAGTAGCTAAAGTTCTTAATAGTGGTTACATTGGACAAGGTCCAAAAGTTGAAGAATTTGAAAACCAACTTAAAAAATATTTTAACCATGATTATGTCCAAACCGTAAATTCTGGCACTTCAGCTTTACATTTGGCTCTTCATCTACTAAAAAAACCTGTAAGATATAATAAAACTTATGAGGGAATTATTGGGTATGAAACAGAATGGCCTGGTTTGCAACCCGGAGATGAAGTGTTAGCTACGGCTATGACTTGTACTGCTTCTAACTGGCCCATTTTAGCTCATGGTTTAAAAATTAAGTGGGTGGATATAGACCCTACTACACTTAATATGGATTTGGATGATTTAGCTCGTAAAATTAGCCCTACAACTAAAGCTATTATGTTGGTGCATTGGGGTGGTTACCCTAATGATCTTGATAAAGTTAGAAAAATCCAAGATAAAGCTTATCACATGTATGGTTTTAAACCTGCTGTAATTGAAGATGGTGCTCATTCATTTGGTTCTACTTACAAAGGTAAACCAATTGGTACTTACGGCAACCTAACTATGTTTTCTCTCCAAGCTATTAAACATATTACCTCAGTAGATGGTGGTTTATTACTTTCACCTCATAAAGATCTTCATAATAGAGGTAAATTAATTCGTTGGTACGGTATTGATAGAGATGGTGATCGAAAAGATTTTCGTTGTGAAGCCAATATTGAAGAATGGGGTTATAAATTCCATATGAATGATGTTAATGCTACAGTAGGTATTGAAAACTTTAAACATGCGAACGAAATTATTTCTAAACACAGAGAAAATGCTGCTTACTATGATGAGCATTTGCAAAATGTACCTGGTGTAACTTTATTAAAGCGAGAAAAAGGACATGATTCTGCTTTTTGGATTTATTCAATGTTAGTTGAAAACCGAGATGGATTTTATAAATGGATGGATGAATGTAAAATCGCAGTATCTCAAGTTCATGAACGTAATGATAAACACACTTGTGTAAAAGAATACCGCTCTTTTCTTCCTAATTTAGATAAAACAATTGGTAAAGTAGTTGCTATCCCTGTTGGTTGGTGGATTACACCTGAAGAAAGAGAATATATTGTTGAATGTATAAAAAAAGGATGGTAATATGAATAAATTTGAAATAAAATATAAAGCTATTAATGATGCTTATCAAAGTGTTGGTTTTGGGACCGATCAAGAACCACAATCAACTATGCTTCTTACTACTTTTTCTGAAGCTATGGGAGATTCCTTTAAAGAAGGAATAAAAATCTTAGATTATGGCTGTGGCTCAGGAAGATATTGTAATTTTTTAAGTCAAAGGGTTAATAATTTTGAATATTTTGGGTTAGAAAAACCTAATAGTTCTACATTATGGGGAGAGCAAGCTATTAAAGTAGCTTTAAGTCATTTTGCTCAAGATAAAAGAGTAAATTTTGGTTTTATAGATACTCCATTAGAAAAAAAAGCAATTGAAAATTGTAATGTTGTTTTATTGTTAAGTGTTTTTACTCATACTACTATTTTAGAAACTCATAGAATAATTGAAAAATTATTACCATTAGTTTTAAATGGAGGTAAAATTATTTTTTCAATGATAATTGGTGATTCATATCAAGAAGAAGGGAATTTATATGGACATACCGATGCTTTTGGGGTTACTTATAATACTATCAATCAAATAGAAGAAATTAAAAATAAATTTGATGTTAAAATTACCTTAGAAAATGTTTTTTTAGCTAATGGTGGTTTTAAACATAACATATATTCTTTATATAAATGATATCATTAAGACTTTTAACTAAAAAAGATTTGCCTTTTTTATTAGAAGTAAGAAATGATGATTCTACAAGATATAATCTTGAAAATGATTCTATTTTTACTCTAGAACAATGTCAAGTTTGGTTTGACAATCTTAAATCTCCTTGGTATATTATTGAAATAAATAGATTTGCTGTTGGGTATATAAGAACAAATGGAGATGAAATAGGATGTGATATTCATCCTAATTTCCGTAGAAATGGATATGCTAAAATGGCTTATGAAATTTATTTAAAAGATAAAACTTATGCTACTTTATGGGTTTTTAGTGATAATTTTGCTAAAAATTTATATGAAAAGTTAGGTTTTAAAGAAACTGGGGAACACAAAAATATAAGAGATAGAAAATATATTAAAATGAAATACAACAAACCATGAAAAAAAAATCTGCAATTTTTACTATAGTTAAAGACGAAGCATACTATTTAGATAAATGGTTAAATTATTACTCTCAATTTTTTAATAAAGAAGATATTTACATATTAGATCACCAAACACAAGATGGTTCTACTGATAATCTTAATTGCAACGTAACTAAGATAGTAAATGAAGTAGCATTTGATCATATTTGGTTAGTTGAACAAGTGCAAAATTTTCAACAAACTCTTTTAGAGCAATACGAAGTTGTAATCTTTACTGAAGTTGATGAAATACTTTATACTTTAAATCAATCTTTTGATTCTTTTGTTGAAGATTTTAGAAATAATAATAATTTACAATATTTAAGTGCAATTGGGTATGAAATTAAACAAAATATTGAAACTGAAAAAACTTTAAATAAAGAAGATAATATAATAAAAAATCGAAATTTTTGGTTTAGATATCCTAATTATGATAAAACTTTAATTACAAAAATTCCTTTATATTATGGGGTAGGATTTCATGATTGTCAATATCCTAAAATACAAAGTAATTTGTTTTTACTTCATCTTCATAGAGTAGATTTAAATTTAATGATTGAAAGAAGACAAAAGCGAGCTACAACTTGGAATTTAAAACAAGATGATATAGCACGTGGGTGGGGAACTTATCACCAAGACGGAGAAATAGAAAAAATTAAATCTCATTTTGATCATTATCATAATGGCGTACCTATTATAGTTGAACCTATTCCACAAGAACACAAAGATTCAATTTATGGTTTATGATTATTTAATTGTAGGTTCTGGTTTCTTTGGTTCTATTTGTGCATATGAACTTAATAAAAAAGGTTATAAAGTATGTGTTATTGAATCTAGAAATCATATTGGAGGAAATTGTTATACTAAAGAAGAAGATAACATCCAAATTCACCAATATGGTCCCCATGTATTTCATACATCAAATGAAATTGTATGGGAATGGATAAACCAGTTTGTAAGTTTTAAACCTTTTATTCTTAATACAGTTGCCAACTATGAAGGTGAAATATATTCACTTCCATTTAATATGTGGACTTTTTCTAAACTTTGGGGTGTAACTTTGCCCGAAGAAGCTAAAAAAATAATTGAAGAACAAAGTAAAGAAATAAATGAACCTTCTAATTTAGAAGAGCAAGCTATTAAATTAGTTGGTAGAGATGTTTACGAAAAACTAATTAAAGGTTACACAGAAAAACAATGGAAAAAACCAGCTTCTGAATTACCTAAGGAAATTATAAAACGTCTTCCCGTTCGTTTTACTTATGATAATAATTACTTTAATGATAAATATCAAGGTATACCTATTGGAGGATATACTCAAATATTTGAAAAATTATTAAAAGGAATTGATGTTAAATTAAACACTAACTATTTTACAGACTCCCTCCCTGAATATAATAAAGTAATTTATACAGGTCCTATAGATAAATTTTACGATTATAAATTTGGTGAGTTAGAATACAAAACAACTCTTTTTGATCATTATAGATTAAAAAAAGAAAATCATCAAGGGTGTCCTGTAATGAACTATACTTCTTTAAATGAAAAGTATACCAGAGTTATTGAACATAAACATTTTGAACAGACCCCTTCAGAATATACTTGGGTTACATATGAATATCCTAATAATTATATTGCCGACCAAACCGAACCTTACTATCCAGTAAACGATAAAGAAAATACTGAAAAATATCTTCAATACAAAAAATTAGCTGATAAAGAAACCAATATTTTGTTTGGGGGAAGATTAGCTGAATACAAGTATTATGATATGCACCAAGTAATAGACTCGGCTTTAAATTTTGTAGATAAAGAAATACAAAATAATGGATAATTCTATTTTAATACTTTTATTTTATTATAATCGTCCTGAAATGGTAAAAAATGCTTTACAAAGCATTAATGAAAGTACTTATACTAATTTTACTATAGCATTTATAGATGATGGTAGTGAATTCGAAGGAAAACCTATTGTAGAAGAAATTTTAAAATCTGAATTATTGGGTAAAGTAATTTTTTATAATACCAATGATTCAATAGAAAACAAACTTGCTCAAGGAGGGAGTGTATTTGGTAAACTAGCTAACGAAGCACTGCAAACTACAAACTGTGATATTGCTTTAATGTTGTGTGACGATGATGCTCTTACCCCAGGATATTTAGAGTATTTAAATGAGTATTTTAAACTTAATCCTGAAGTTAATCATTGTTATAGTAAAGTTTTATTTTATAATCCTACTAAAGAAAGTTATAAACAAAGTAAAGAAACTACTGATTTTAATCATGTTGGGACAACTTACAATTTAAATCATTATAATACTCCTATTAACCCTTATTGTAAAGTAGACTCATCTCAAGTAGCTTGGAGAATTAAATGTAATTTAGAAAATAATATTTGGTTTCCTTATCCTCAAACTCGAAATTTAGATGCTTCTTTGTATAAACAATTATATGAAAAGTGTGGAGAATGTTATCCTACTTTTATATTTGGGCAATGTAAAGGTGCATTTGAAGATCAATTAGGAAATCGTTTTAATTCTACTAATAACGAATATCAAGTATATGCATCCTAAAGTCTGTTATATATCTAATTTTTATTTAGGAGAACGTAGAGTTGAAGTTACTCGTCAAAAAAAAGACAGACTTCTTTATCTTAAACATCAAATAATAACTTTATCTCAATATAATCATAATTTATCTAAAATAATATTTAATTTTAATTTTAGAGAAGAAGATATTAGTTATATAAATGACATTGTAAATTTAACTCCAAAACAAATCCAATCTACTCCTGTAGAACTTATTTTTAGAAAAAATAAAGGAATGTCATATGGAGCTTGGTCAGACGTTTTTGTAAAATATCAAAACGAATTTGATTATTACATTTTTAATGAAGATGATTATTTTATTAATGATCATAATTTTGACCAATATTTAGTTAATACTTTTAACCAATATAAAGATTGTGGATATTTGTGTGCTGTAGTTTATGAAGGAGGTAAAGATTATCCCCTTCACGCTGCTAACTGTTTTGGTATTTCTTCTTTTGAAGTATTAAATAAAGTTTACCAAAAATATGGAAGGTTATTAGGTGAAATGGATAACTACACTCAACAACACATAGGAGGAGAAGTTCATTTAAATGGTCAAGTAGCCCATACTTTAGTATTTAAAGAATTTGGGTACGATATATATGATATTCGTGAACAATATCGTGTTCTCCATTCAATGGGTACTAAAGAAAATAATTTTTTTGAATTTTATTTCCCTTGGAATGAAAAACACCTTATCTTCCCAGCCGCTGCTAAATTTTTTGAACCTATACGTTATATAGAAAAATCTGAAGAACAATTTAGCAAAACTGGTTTAAATAACAAATATGAAAAAAAAGACTCCATCAATAATACTGGAAGTTAAAAATAACACGCCCCCAGACATTGACTATAGCTATCAAAAGCTCATCTCGTTTAGTCAATTCTCCATGTACGAGCAGTGTCCACACAAGTGGGCACTGCAGTACAGGGATGGGCACAGAAAACACGAGTCTTCTATTCATATGACTTTTGGAACCGCAATTCATGAGTCATTGCAATTGTATTTAACTACAATGTACGAAATTAGTGTTGCGGAAGCTGATCGAATTGATTTAGTAGCTCATTTTGAAGAGACGCTAAAAAAACAATATAGAGAAGATTACGAGAAAAATAATAAAGTACATTTTTCAAATTCTATAGAATTAAGAGAATTTTTTGATGATGGGATTGCTATCATCAATTGGTTTAAAAAGAAAAAAAATCTGTATTTTAAAAAGAAAAATTGGTGGATAGTTGGTTGTGAAGTGCCTCTCCAATTAACACCTAATCCCGCGTTTAAAAACGTTATTTACCGCGGATTTCTGGACGTTGTGTTGTACAATGAACAGGAAAAAACAATAAAAATTATTGATATTAAAACCTCTACTCGCGGGTGGAAAGACAAAGAAAAAGCTGATGAGGTTAAAAACATGCAGTTAATTCTCTACAAACAATTCTTCTCCCAACAATATAATTTCCCCGTAGATAATATTGATATTGAGTATTTTATTGTTAAAAGAAAAATCTATGAAGATGGAGATTATCCTGAAAAACGAATTCAAACCCATATCCCATCATCAGGTAAAATTAAAATAAATAAGGCAATTAAACGACTAAATGAGTTTATAGAATTTGCCTTCCAAAAAGATGGTTCGTATAATACCGGACCGCAACTAAAGGTTCCGTCAAAGTGGAATTGTCAGTTTTGTCCATTTAACAATGATATGACTCTTTGTGATAAAAATGAACGTAAATAAAATCCACATATATGTATATCAAAATATAATGTTATGAGTAAAAAAGATATGACATTAACAAGCGTAAAAATACAAAGCGACTTGTTTGAAACATTTAAAATCGAGTGTGTAAAACGAAAGTTTTCATTTCAAAAACTTGCCGATCGAGCAATTCATTTGTATCTTACAGATGAAAATTTTAGAAAACAACTTCACAGTCACAACGATTTAGATATTTAAAAATGATAGAAGGTTATATCCCTCAAAAGCAAAGGAAAAATATTCTTTTGCTTACAGACGATATTCGTCTCCCATCCGGAGTAGGAAACATGGGTAAAGAGCTAGTGCTAAACACAGCTCACCACTACAATTGGATTAATGTTGGCGCTGCGGTTCAACATCCTGATCAAGGTAAACGCTTTGATATTAGTAGTGAAGTAAATCAAATGCTAGGAATTGAAGATGCTTTTGTCCATGTTATTCCTAATAATGGATATGGTGATGCTACTCTTATTAGAAGCATCCTTAAACATGATAAAATTGATGCTATCTTTTTAATTACAGATCCTCGTTACTTTACTTGGTTATTCCAGATTGAAAACGAAATCCGTAAAAAAATCCCTCTCATTTACCTAAACATTTGGGATGATTACCCAGCTCCAATGTATAATAAGCCATACTATGAATCGTGTGATGCTTTGTTGGGTATTTCAAAACAAACAGTTAATATCAATAAACTTGTTTTAGGTGATAAGGTTAAAAATAAAATTATTGATTATGTACCTCATGGTGTAAGTACTAAAGTCTTTAGACCTATTACAGAAGAATCTCCTGATTATAACGATTACAAGTTGTTTAAATCTAATGTGTTAGGAAAACGAGATTTTGATTTTATTCTATTTTTTAATTCTCGTAATATTCGTCGTAAATCTATTCCTGATACCTTATTAGCTTGGAAATATTTTGTAGATCAACTTCCAAAAGAAAAAGCAGATAAGTGTCTATTTATACTCCATACTGAACTAGTATCGGATGCTGGTACTGATCTAATGGCAGTTAATAATTACTTGTTTGGTAAAGATTATAAAAATATAATTTTTTCTACCAGTAAGATTGCAGCCAATCAGTTAAACTTTTTCTACAATATGGCAGATGCTCAAATTCTTCTAACATCAAATGAAGGGTGGGGATTATCACTTACCGAAGCTATGATTGTAGGCACTCCTATTATTGCTAACGTAACAGGTGGAATGCAAGATCAAATGCGTTTTGAAGAAGAAAATGGTAATTGGATTAATTTTGATGCAGATTTCCCATCAAATCACACGGGTAAATACAAGAAATGTGGTAAATGGGCATTTCCTGTGTTCCCAAGTAATCGTTCGTTAGTAGGCTCACCTCCCACTCCTTATATTTGGGATGACAGATGTACCCCTGAAGACGCTACAGCTCGTATAATGGAATTGTACAATATGACTCGTGAAGAACGTAAAGCTCTAGGAGCAGAAGGTCGTAAATGGGCATTAAGTGAGGAAGCAGGATTTACAGCTGAAATAATGGCTCAACGTGCTATGAAAAGCATGGATAAACTTTTTAAAAACTGGACTCCTAGAATAAATTATGAGTTTATAAATGTAACTGAACTTGAAGAAGATAGATTACCCCACAAATTACTTTACTAAATGAAAAATACGTTTTATATAAGCTCTCCATTTGATACCTACTCAGGTTATGGTGCACGTTCTCGAGATTTAATCAAAGCTATTATTGAAACTGGTAAGTATGATATAAAATTACTTTCTCAAAGATGGGGTATTACTCCTTTTGGGTTCTGTGAAGACCACCCTGAATGGAAATTTCTTTTAGATTATGTTTATGATTCAAATAATCTCCCAGAACAACCTGACATTTGGATGCAAATTACAGTACCCAATGAATTTCAAGCTGTAGGTAAATATAATATTGGAGTTACAGCAGGTATGGAAACTACTTTAGTTCATGGTTCATGGGTTGAAGGTGTTAACAGAATGGATCTTACATTAGTTTCTTCAGAACATTCTAAACAAGTATTTTTAAATTCTAAGTTTGAAAGTAAAAACCAACAAGGTCAAAGTTTAGGAGTTGTAGAAGTAAACAAACCTATTGAAGTTTTATTTGAAGGAGCTAATATTAATCTTTACACTTCTACTAAAGAAACTTTAGATTTAAATATTAAAGAAGATTTTGCATTCTTGTTTGTAGGTCACTGGTTACAAGGTGATCTAGGAGAAGATAGAAAAAATGTAGGTTTGCTATTGAAAGCATTTTATGAGGTTTATAAAAACCAAAAGAATAAACCTGCACTGGTTCTTAAAACAAATGGGGCTGGTGCTTCATACATGGATAGAGAAGAACTTCTTAAGAAAATCCAAAGCATCAAATCAAGTATTAACTCAACTGACTTACCTAATGTTTATCTACTTCATGGTGAATTATCTGATAAAGACATGAATAAACTTTATAATCATCCTAAGATTAAAGCTATGATCAATTTAACTAAAGGTGAAGGATTTGGTCGCCCACTTCTTGAATTTAGTCTTACTAAAAAACCTATTATAGTTTCAGGATGGAGTGGACATATGGATTTCCTTAAACCAGAGTTTAATGCTATTATTCCTGGATCACTAAAAGAAGTTCATCGTAGCGCTGTGGTACAGAATATGATTCTAGCTGACAGCCAATGGTTTAGTCCAGATCATGGTTCTATAGGTAGCCTAATGAAAGATGTTCAAAAGAACTATAAACAATATGCTGAAAAAGCTAAACGTCAAGCATTTTATAGTAAAACTAATTTTAGTTGGGATAAAATGAAAGAAAAACTTGAAGGAATACTTTATAAAAATGTTCCTAATTTAGCTAAAAAAATAGAACTTAAACTTCCCGAATTAAAACTCCCAAATCTTTAAACATGGATAATTTAACTACATGCACCCGTTGTGGTTCTGATGCTTGTTACGTACAAGAAGTAAATAACGAAATTAAACTTTATCATTGTTATGGATGTGGTTTCCAAGCTAATACAGCTATGAAACGTGATTCAGAATTTTTTAATCAACAAATGGAAGTCCTCCCTGAACTTTATAAAGAATTAATGGGCGAAGATGAAAACGGAACAATTTGGATGCCCTCAGTCGTTAACATTCCTAATAAAGGAATGGTATTTGCAGATGGTACCCGTGCTTTTAATTGGCAGTGGGCTGCTATGAAAGCAGTTCCTATGACTGAAGAAGAAAAAGCTAAGTTTAAAGAAAAAGGAAAGGAATACGAATTCAAAATGGACAAAGATACAATGAAACATTTTGATGAACGTGATTATATAGAAGCCTTAGATTATATTGGAGTATTTGAAGCCGAATAATTATGAAAATTAGTTATGGATTAACCGTGTGTAATGAACACGAAGAAATCAAAAACCTTATTGAATTTATTATAGAGCATAAACAACCTGAAGACGAAATCGTAGTTGTTTATGATCAAAATAGGGTTACTGATGAAGTAATGAATGTATTAAAAAGTTACCTCTCAGTAGATTCATACCCATTTGATTTTCAACAAAATTTTCTTGACAATAAAAACTTTTTAAATAGTAAGTGTACAGGAGATTATATCTTCCAGTTAGATGCTGACGAAGTACCCAATTATTATCTAATGGCTTATCTACCTACTCTTTTAGAAATGAATGAAGGTGTAGATTTACTTATCACAGCTCGTAAAAACTTAGTTGAGGGTTTAACTCAAGAACATATTCAAAAATGGGGTTGGAGAGTAACTGAACAAGGGTGGGTTAATTGGCCTGATGCTCAAAAACGTATTTACAAAAACGATCCTAAAATTAAATGGTCAGGTCACCAAGTTCATGGTATGGTAAGTGGATTTGAAACTTATGCTACTTTACCTTTTGAAGAAGCATTTAGTATTACCCATAATAAAACTATTGATCGTCAAGAAAACCAAAATAACCGATACGATAAAATTGAAAGAGGAGAATTAAAATGATTTCAGTAATTATCCCAACTTACAAAGAACCTGAATACTTAGATTTATGTCTACGCTCAGCATTTGAAGGACAAGTAAATAAAAACGAAATTATAGTAGTTGTAGATGGTTTTTACGAACTCAATAAATCAGTTTTAGATAAATATCCTGAAGTTGTAATATTGAATTTAGAAACTAATCAAGGTTTATCTGTAGCTACTAACTGGGGAGTATATAATTCTACTTATGATTATGTTTTAATTGTGAATGATGATAATGTATTTCCTAAAGATTGGGATTTACATTTAGAACCCCATTTATGTAAAGGTAGAGTAGTTAGTCCTAATCAAATTGAACCTAAACCTTCAATGTTTAGACAGTTTCATATTCATGATTTAGGTAAAAACACTGAAGAATTTGATTTATATAAGTTTTGGGAATATGAAAAAAACCTATTTCAAGACTCTGATCAAACAGGTTGTACTTTACCATTTGCTATGTACAAATATGATTATTTAGCAGTTGGTGGTTGGGATATAATGTATCCATCTCCACACGTAGTTGATTGGGATTTCTTTCTAAAATGTGAATATTTTGGAATGGAAATGCTTCGTTTATATAAACACTTTTATCACTTTGCCTCAGTCTCAACTCGTAAAACCCCAGAACAAAGTGCTGAATCAACTCGTAAAGAAATGTTAGCACATGATTTTTTTGGGTTAAAATGGAATACAAGAGCCGAACATAATCCCTTGGATAATTCAAAACTACTTCGTAAATTTAAACAAAAGTAAAAAGATGCCAAAAAAGTATTTTTTCTATTCTAAAAATGATTCGGGACAAGAACCCATCAATTCAACTTTTTCATTTTCAAGATTACAAGCAGCTAAACATTTTGCTAATCGCAAACAACTCCCTCTTAAAACATTCCTACTTTTATTTTCAGTTTCTAAATGATTAATGATTCTAATATTCTAGAGTTACTTCAAAAATTTGCGGGTAAAGGAGTTCAAATTAAAGAATCTCCTAAAACCCAAGAAGAAAGAGAAGAAAATCTATTTATAGAATTAATAGAAACCCTAGAAATATCTTGGAAACAAGAACATGAATTGTATGAAAATCATGGAGTAGACGTGACTGGGTTCTCTCAGTATCTTTACCATGCTATTGAAACTCTAATAGTTCTTAAATACGGCTATTTTAGAGCTGATATGTTTTGGTGGTATGTTTTAGAACGTTTTGATGCTGGGGGAAATCTTTTAGGATTAGAAGATGAAGAAGGAAAAACATACTTCTTTAAAACCCATAAACAATTTTACAAATTTTTCAAAAATTTTAAAGGTTAATTTTTAAATAGGTTATATATATGTATCTCGAAACCGTAACAATGGAGAAATATTGTGTTGGATGTAGTGAGCAAATCCACCCTAAACGAGTAGAAATTCTCCCTCATACCAAAACTTGTGTTAAATGTAGCGAAACAGGCCGCAAACGTGGTTTGAGCGTTCAAGTAGGTGAGGGTGATCATTCTTACACTGATGTTGTTATTTTGGAAGAAAAGCAATTTATTAATTATATAATTGCTGAAAATAAAATGCGCAAAAAATATTCAGGTCAATCTAAAGCCGAATTCTTTAGCTCAGACGATGATGATTACATTTCTCCAGATGCTTCTGAAAGTGTAGATCAAATCGAAGAATAATGCCTGATCCCAAACCCCTTAGTAAGGAAGATATCCTACGAGCAATGAATGTCACCCAGTCAAATAGGGCGGCCGCACGTTACTTGCATGTATCTTATATTCATTACAAAAAGTGGGCTAAAAATTATGATGCTACTGAAGAAGGTTATAGAAATTTATTTGAGCAACATAAAAACCAAGCAGGTAAAGGTATTCCTAAGTTTTTAAAGGGCAGTGGTAAGGAACCAGCTTTAATAGATATTATTGAAGGGCGAATAGATGCTTCTTCATTTAGTCCTGATAAGTTAAAATATAGACTTATTACTGAAGGATATTTAGCTGAAGAATGTGCTACATGTAGGTTTCATGAGCGCCGTGTAAGTGATTACAAGATGCCTCTATTACTTCATTTTAAAGATGGTAATAAAAAAAACTATAGAAAAGAAAATACTGAGTTACTTTGTTACAACCACTATTTTTTAACAGTTGGAGACATATTTACCGATAAACAGGTTAAAGGTATTGAAGACCATGTTCCAACGTATGAAAGTGAAGTAACATGGGAAATGGACGATTACACTCGTCAACGTCTTGAAGAATTAGGGTTAGTAGATAAACCTCAAAATGATGATGATCCATATAGCTTAGTATCTCGCAGATGAAAAAACGTAAAGACCCTTTAGACCAAAAAAAGCGTAAACACGATAAATTAGTAAATGATTACGCTAATCAAAAAAACAAACACCTCGAAAAAATGGCCGACAAAATGTTGGAAAACGATGAGAAATTTCGTAAATTGGGGGAAAAGAAAAGTGAAGGAAAATTTTTAGATTTATTCTGATGGTAAAAAGAATCACAGTAAAAAGTATAGAAGAATTCGAAGAAATGCTTCAAACCCAAGATATTAAAATATCTAAGGCTATAGTTGAAGTTGCTTTAAAAAATCTAAAAAGTAAAAAACGCTTTGTTCCTGTTTTAGAAGTTCATATTCAAGAAGAAGAAACTATTTTTGATATTACTTTAGATAGAAATAATTTAGTAGAAACCCTTAAACAAAATTTACAAATTTTTGAAGCAAACGAGGAATATGAAGGATGCGCTCGTATAGCCTCAGCCATTAAGGAATTAGAAACCAAAAAATAAAGGTCATGTTTTATACTTACAACCGCAAAAACCTCGAACTTAAACGATTCGGGCTCAAACATTATTCAATTTTAGTTCTTGCTCTATTTTTAACCTACACCGCAGGTCGTTTTGTTCAGGTTAATCATCTTACTTTATATGAAAAAGAATTTATTGTTTATATGGACCGAAATTACTTTAGTCAAGATGCTTTAGTTGAGTCCCTTAAAAATAAACATTTAAAATTTCCTCACATTGTTTTAGCTCAAGCTACTCTGGAGACAGGTGGTTTTAGATCTAAAGTATTCAAACAAAACCACAATTTGTTTGGGATGAAGCAATCACATCGTCGTCCTACAACTTGTAAAGGAACTAAAAATGGTCACGCGTATTATGATCATTGGGAATCATCAGTTGAGGATTATGGTTACTACCAGGCAACAACTGGACTAGTTAAAGCACGAACTGATCAACAATATTATAACCTACTTTCACAAATGGGTTATGCTGAAGATCCAAACTATATTATAAAAGTTAAAAAACTAGCCGAAGAACTTAAGGATAAATTCTAACATATGTATAACTGTTCAGTTATTACTAATGTTAATTTGTTCTTTAAATGGCAAAAATTAAATCCCAAACTACAACTACGTTCCAAGAAAAACCAAACGTATCTCGTCCAGGTGTTCATGCTAAAACTAAAACATCTAGCCTTAAAACAAGCAAAAACTATAAAAAGGCCTACAGAGGGCAAGGTAGATAAGATGGCACAATCAGAGAAAAAACGAGTTGAGGGTAAAAAACCTCTAAGCAGAAGTACTAAAATTAAATTTGGAAAACGTTTAAAGGCTAATTATATTATATTAAATAAATTAACTAACTAATTAAATTTTGTTATGAGTAAGATGTCAGCTAAGACTCGTTACGAAGCATTTTCTGAATGGCACAAGTGGGCTCAATACCAGTATAAGTCAATGAAGAAAAAGAAAAAAGCTCGTCCCGACTATATGGCGTATGCAGAGAATGACTATTAAACCTATAGATGTGTTGTACATGCTAGATGATGAAGATCTAGCTACAATTGAATCTGAAGATTTAACTAGTTTATGTGTCGCTATATCATTAGATTTACAACTAAGAAGGGAAGAAAATGAGCGTGAAAGTATTAGTAATAGGAGAAGTTTGCACTGATAAATTCGTTTACTGCGATGTTAAACGATTGTCACCCGAAGCACCAGTTCCAGTTTTAAACCCGATTAAAACGGTTAAAAACCAAGGAATGGCTGGAAATACCCTAGCTAATATTAAGGCTTTAGAATCGGATTATTATACTATGCTTCTAGGACAAAGCGAGACTATCACTAAAACTCGTTATGTAGAAGAAAAATCTAACCATATGTTTCTCAGAGTAGATGAGGGTGAAGATAAAATCACTCCATTTAAATGGTCTCTAATGGTTGATACAATGTTAGGTGAAGCCGATATTGTAGTTGTAAGTGATTACAATAAAGGATTTCTTACTAATGGTGATTTAAAAGAGATAGCTCGTAAATCTAAACTATCAATTTTAGATAGTAAGCGTAAATTAACAGATGATATTACTAAAGGATTTACCTTTGTAAAACTGAACGAATCTGAATCTAAAAATAACCCAGATTTAACAATAGATAATATTATAGTTACTTTGGGTGCTAAGGGTGCCACATATAATGGAAAATTAATCCCACAAACTAATCCAAAAGAAACTATTGATGTAAGCGGAGCAGGTGATACTTTTACCGCTGCTTTTATCTTAAATTATTATAAACACAAAGATGTAGATAAAGCTATTACTGAAGCTAATATAATTTCAGCTATAGTAGTTTCTAAACGTGGTGTAGCAACTCACTCTTCTTGGTTATAATAAATTATATAATATGGTTTTAAAAGACGAAAAAATATTCTTTTACCATGTCCCCAAAACTGGGGGGACAGCCATTGAAAATTATTTATTCACTCAGTTTGGGTATGGATTTCCCAATTACACTACATTTACCGGAGGATTTATTTCTCGAGATTTACCGTCAAGTAGTGAAAAGTGGACTATTACAAGTTTAATTCATATTCCATTTTTAGAATTAGCAGAATTAGCAGCTCGTTCCAAAATTAATATAGATGATAGTTGGAATACTTTTACTATAGTAAGAAACCCTTATAATAGAATCAGTTCAGCTATCTTCTTTCAATCTGTTTTACGTTGTAGCACTAATATTCATACTTTAAGGACACATAAAGAAAAACAATTTTTATTTAACAAAGCTCAATTTGAATTTTTTTACGACGATAACCCTCATACTTGGTTTGGACATGCTTGTAGTCAAAATGATCTTTTAAATTTTAATGATAAATTTAGTGTTAATGTATACAAGTATGAAGAAGGTTTAGAAAAAGTAATTAATAATGAATTTAAAAATACTCTTCCTAAACCAAGTTTAAAATTAAAAAGAGAAAATGATAATTTTTTGAAATCAAATATTCCTAAAATTTCTTATAATACTTTATGGACTTATGATTTTATCAAAAAAATAAATGAAAAGTATGAAAAAGATTTTGAAAGGTTTGGTTATAAAATGTTAAACCCTAATGATTATCCTAAATTTTAAATATTTATAATAAAAAACGTTATGTGGAGTCCCGGTAAAATTGGTCCTAATTCTAATTATGCAACTGAAGGTATAAATCCTAATTTATTACCTTTGGAATTTCAATATCCCCAATCTAATAACAGACAAGTAGATGTAAATTGGGGAAATATTGATTTTTATAAAGAACAATGGCAACGTGGTAACAACGCTGTCCTAACTGATTTCTTTGATGAACAATCCGCTCTAGCGGTTTGGGATTATTACTACAATAAATCTGATCATGATTATGATTTAGCAATATTCCCAGACCATTTCGGTCATTACGAACCAGGAGTATACCCACTTTATAGATGCAAACCCAATGACCCTTCAATCCCAGATAGGATAGCTCATTCACTTAAGGTAAATGATGAAGGTGGATTCTCTTACATGTATAGAAGAACCGAAGATTATCACCCCCTACTTAATTGCTTTGCTGAGGATTGGTTTATTAAAAAACTAGAATACATTACAGGTTATCAAGATCTTAAGTTTACTTGGGATATGACATTTGTTTCAAATTATGGTCCTGGTCATTATAATGGACCTCATACTGATGGGATGAATGGTAGAATTGCATTTGTATTTCATTTATCTAAAGATTGGAAACCTTGGAATGGTGGTTTATTCTTAAGAATGGATCATGATTGGACTAAAGCAGATGCTGTAATATCTCCTAGCTTTAATAAATTAGCTATGTTTAATGTATTCGGAGATGGATATGGAGCTCCTCATTTGGTAACTGAAGTGGCTCAAGGATGTACCAATCGTAGAATTAGTTACACTGGTTGGTATCAATAATGAAAGAACTAGTTATATTTGGTTCTTATTGTAATACAAAAGAAAAACTAGCAACTCTAGAAAAAAGTATTATTGATGCTAAAGCGTTAGGTTTAGATGTTTTAGTATTTGGTCGTTACCCAATCCCAGAATCAACCCAACGAATGTGTGATTACTGGATTTTTAATAAATCCAACCCCGTAATGTTAGATAGAGCACTTAACCATTGGTTTATGACTCATGGTAAACATATCTCTAATTGGTTTTATGATTATGGGTATGCTGCTTTAGAACAAATAGTTAAAACTTTAGGGTTTGCTAAATCATTAAATTATGACATTGCTTATTGGTTAGTTTATGATGTTGATTTAACTCATTTTCAACCATTTAGAGAAATTTGTTTAGATAAACTTCAAACATATAATGCTGTTTGTCATTTATTCCATCCTACAAGTCATGGTCCTGCTAAAGGTATAGATGGTACATCTATTGGCTTTAAAGTGCAAACTGCTTACGATAAATTAAAAGGCACTATTACTGAAACATTTTATCGTGATTTAATTTCCAGACGAGACCACTTTATCTCAGAGGATTTTATGGAAGAATGTTTTAGAATAAGTGAAATGAATCATTACATTTTATCCGAAAAACCTAACCTCCCAGCTACTTTAACATCAACCGGAGTTAGGAAACACGGAGATGTTCCCCCCGAATTTAGTAAAACTAGAGAGTATTTCTTAAATTTTTTTGTGGGTTGGGATGAAGATAGAAATCATCAAGTAGCTTATATTTACAATATAGTTAAACCTTTTAGTAGTATATCGATTTCAACCGATGATAATTTTACCATAATAATGGATCCGATTGAGGTGAATGAACACGGGTGTGTTGAAATTGATCTCTACGATACTAAAAAAATTGTTATTGAAGAAATTAATGGTGAGTCTATAGATGAAACATTAGATTTAGAATTAACCGAGTTATATTGGGAACTAAATAAAATTAAAAATATTCAATAAAAAAGAGCGCTTAATTGCGCTCTTCTCTATTTTGAATTGATACTGCAACTATTCGATTATAATCTTCAATTGACATTTTAGTTTTAGTAACTATAACTACGTGATCGTCGTAAATTAAGGCTTGACGTGTAGTTGTTGGTGTGTTACGAATGCTGTGTGTAGCATGGTTAGCTGTTGAACAAGCAGACATAACTAACGCAACCCCTAAAATTGTAAGTATATTTTTCATGGTATTAATGAATTTAGGTTACTAATTGATGACTATAAATATAGTTTAGTAATATTGGAGTCATATTTAATGCAAAGACGTCATATGACGTTTTTTGGTTATCTGGGAAAGAAGTTGTACATTTACTCAAATAAAGGAAAATGAAAAAGTTATTGACAATGGTTGCCCTTTTGGCAGCGTTTAGCTCGTTTGGGCAAGTTTCAAAGTGGGTTAAACCCACTCATTATGCTTCAACTACACAAATGGTTTGGAGCCAAGTAGATCAACAATTTTTGTTTTTTGATAATCACGATTATCACGAGCAAGGAGCGGTTTGGGAAATTACATTGGATGAATCAACTGGAGAAGGATTTATTACCTCAGGTTCAGTTACTTACCGAGTAAATAAAACCACTATTGAAGAACGAGATGGCATTTCAATGGTAGTAATGAATGCCTATAACGAGCGAATTGATGCTCCTGTTATGATTATTGCAAGTACAATTAATGGAATGTTTAAATTAGGAGTATTTGTTGAGTCCCACAAGAAAGTTTATTACTTTTACGAATAAATAAAGGAAAAAATGAAAACTATAATCCTTGGAGATACTCACGGTTTGAATTTGTGGAAGCAAATTATCGAACTGCATAAAGATGCTCAGCGAGTTATCTTTATGGGAGATTACTTTGACTCATTTGACATCTCAGGTGTAGAACAACTACATAACTTTAAAGAAATTATTCAGTTTAAAGAATCAACTGATAAAGAGGTTGTAATGTTGATTGGTAATCACGATCATCACTACATGGATGTAGGTGAGACTTATAGTGGATATAAAGCAGCTCACAAATGGGATTTTAATGATGCACTTAAAAAGAATATGCACCACCTTCAAATCGCTTATAAACTTGATGATATTTTATTTACTCATGCAGGTGTGAGCCCGGTTTGGATGAATGATACTTTTTATAGACAAGTAAAACAATCTTGGAGTAAAGATACTATTGTAGAAGACCTTAATGAACTCTACAAAGTCAAACCTACACTATTTAACTTCAGCCATTTAGGTTGGGACCCAAGTGGTGATTCAGTTGAGCAAGGTCCTCTATGGATTCGTCCTCGCTCATTGATGAAATCAAATAAGGGTGATGATGGATTGAAAAAACGTTTTAGACAAGTAGTAGGACATACTCAAGTAAATAGCATC
>Ga0181343_1000274_pt1 | contig 24582 bp, 18 predicted proteins | sample Su13VDMLBSD_FD_130110 | JGI IMG/M metagenome (GOLD analysis project Ga0181343, IMG submission 130110) | Freshwater viral communities from Lake Michigan, USA - Su13.VD.MLB.S.D | ecosystem: Environmental > Aquatic > Freshwater > Lake | place: USA: Michigan | collected 2013-07-15
GCATATAGTTGATGTGATTCAATAGCTTGAGTTCCAGTTAAGGTAACATTGTATGTATTTATCATCAAAGATGATATATCTGCTAAAGATGAATACATGAATTTATAATTTGGATGAATACCTGTATCTAAGACTGCGGATACTAGTATCCTACATGGCTCTTCTAAGAATCCACCAACTCCACCACCTACGATATCATCATTAGAATACTGTAAGTAATATGGTATATGTCTTAAATTATAAAATGTACAGCTTGAAAAGCTAAAGTCTGAGCTTGTTACTAAGCTATAGTCTACACTATGATTTTCATAAAATGCTAAAGGTACATCACTTAGTGTTAAAGATGATATAGTAGACCATAAAGGTCCAGCTACCTTGTTTTTAGCATAAAAATCTGATATAGCGTCTGGATTTCCTGATCCAGCAGTCCAATATAAAATTGGATATGCAACAGTTTTTAAATTATTATTAAAATCAGGTATAGGCCAATAAGGAGTAGAGCCAATCGAACTTGGTGCTCCAGTCCACCATACTTTTTTAATATTTAGAGCAGGAGCTAGAGCAACTACTCCAGCAGGATGTAATGCACTAGGAGAGCCATCAATCATTCTAGATGCATAACTCGTTGCACATCCCCCACCCATTGAGAATCCAAAGAAATATATTCTTCTCTTATCTATAGGATAATGATTTACAAAATACTGTAATATTTTATAGAAACTATCGAATGTTTGCTTACTATTCCAGTTTCTTAAAACATCTCCCCCATGATTATAAAGAGCACTTACTTCTGACTGATAACTAACCAGTTGAGAATTTGATAAGGAGCTTCCGTCAGATCCAAAAAACCCATAATTTGATAATGTTGCTGAGTTAGTTCCTATAGCCCCGTGTACAGCTAAATAAAAACATCCTCGATCAAGAACATTGTCATATAAAGAAGATGGTCCTCTTGGAGGCGTTCCTTCTCTATATGATGAAGGAAATCTCCATTGACTTTGATTGCTTCCTAAACTGTGAAATGCTACTACTAGTGGGGCACCCTCATAATTGTATGAAGAAGGTATACCAAATTCGACAAAATCACCCTGATATGTGCCTGTCTTTATATCACCTAATCCACTAGTAAATTCAAAATAATAAAATTTCTTAGTACTTGGACCAATAAATCCTATATTACCATTTTCAATATCTTTTACTGAAATTTTCCAAAGAATAATTAAATCAAAATCGGAGTTTTTTTGAATAGGTTCAAAAGATTTATATGCAATAAGAATAGGTTGTTTCTTATTTGGGTATCCATCTGGATTATCCATAAATAGTCCTATTTCAGATATACTTTTACCATTAGCCATAGTCTTATCTAAGATTATTCTAGTGGAGAACCCATTTTGATTTACTATTGATTTATTATTGCTATCAACTCCAATAAATGCTGCACTTGCAGTTGTATATGTTGGAGGATATATAAAGTTTCCTTCTACAGAAACAATATGGTCTAATACTGAAATTTCTTGAATACTATCATTTCCATAATCTGAAGCTTGTAAAGCAGAAGCTAAAGTATGAAAAGATTTGTTTGTATATGCAGTTGGAAAGTTTGAAGATAAATTACCTACCCCTGCTTGAAAATAAGAAATATTATAGTCTTCCAAATCCTTGGATCCATAAGCTGAAAAAAGATTAGTAAGCCCGTACCCTAATCCTTCAGCAATAGCATTTGTTGATTGATGTACAATCTGACAAAGACCATTGTCATATTGTTTTATTATTTCTACTTCACCTACAAATTTCATATAAAATATATTCTCCAGATAACGGTTATAGTTTGATGACTATTTAATCCAGCCCCAGAAATAGAATCCACTGTATAAGTTAAATTTCTATTAAATACTTTTTTACAAAATAATTTATACTCTGTTTTTGGCTGTAAACTATCAAATATAAATGGAGGGGTTGAGCCATTTTTTAATGTTTTATTTATGTCTATACACCAAAGACCTAGTATATTTATTCCTCCAAATAGGTTAACTAAGCTAATATCATCTAATCCTAAAGAAAACCTATAAGTTACTTCCCCTAAAGAACTAACATTGCTTGGTTCAGCACTAAGAGCTAAAGCCGCAGCAGCATTTTGAGATTCTTCCCTTTTTCTGACATATCCTCTCCAATCCATAGCAGAATAAAAATTAATATTACCGTTATATGTTGCTCTTTGAACAATCAATGTAGAACTAGGAGAAACTAGACGAATTCTATTAAATCCATATCCAGTGGGTTCTGGATAACATCCTAGCAATGCAGCAGAAGAAATATCTAATGAGCTAAACATTGGAGTTGCAGAAAGACCTACTCTCCACAATCCAATAACATTTAAATTTTGACCAAAAGATCTAATTAGTTGTGCATCTACTGAAGAAGGTAAATGAGAATATACATCGTCAGAAAGTGTTTCTAAAGTTCTGTCTAATGGATCTGGATAGCTAGGTAAACTATTTTGAGGAATATAGCTAGATACAACAGAACCAGATGTTATAGCCTCAACTGTTAGTCTAGTAAGGTAAGCACTAACTGCTGACAAGTTATAAATTGAAGAACTGTGACAATTTGTTAAGAACGCTGCTGCATCTTTTCCAGTTGAATGTGCATAAATTGTGTAATTAGATGTATCTAATAAAGCTGAAGCAGTAGGTATATTCGCTAAACTAGGAGAAACGGTCATTATGTCTGCGAGTACTTCTGAACCAGAGTCAACTATTAGATTTTCTTCTCTAGAAATTAATAGATCTCCTTGATATATTTCAACTACGCCTCTCATTAGTTTACTAGCTCCATTGAAGATAAAATGAATGAACTAGTAGCTCCACCATTCCAGAAAGGAGACTCTCTATAATTTATCCTGCTTCCACCAGAGGTTCCATATGTTCCAGAAGTTATGAATACTCTTCTACTGGCCTTATCGTTTGCAATATCTTTCATATAGTGAAGTGCATAAAGAAGTAATTCAGGAGTATACTCTTCTGCATATTGTTTCATAGTCAAGTCAACTAAATTTACTTCATCAAATAATACATACTCATTATTAGAATTTTGTGGTATCTTAAAAATTTCAATTACATAGTTCTGATTTGTCTTGTGAACTTGATTAAAATCCTTAAAATACACTTGAGGTAACTCTATTACTTGATTTTTGGTATTAAATTTTATAGTTAAAGTGTCAAACAATTGTTCTTGGAGATTTTCTAGAGTAAGTCTAGAAGCTGATTGTAATTCTTCATTATAGCATTGACCAGCATAACCGCTTACATATTCTAATGGTACTTCTCTAAATTGCTGTGTATGCGTGTGTACATAAGGCACTATATTTCCAAAAGATAATGTGGTTGGCAAAGTATATAGTTCCCATTTACCTTGAGTATTCAACGTCCATACCATACCATTTTGTGGCTCTGTATGAATCCATACTCCAATAGACCCACCACCCATATTTTCACCTGTTTCAAATCCAGCAAAGTATTTAACATTCAGTTCAAACTCATGTTCAGGTATTAAAATGTTAGAATTTGAACTAAGATGATAAATCATTCTTGGAAAACCGTTTACAGCTTTTTGTTTTATAAACGCATTTTCTATAGGAAATAAAGAATACCCAGCGGACTTCTTTTTATTACTAATCAAATAATAATTAAATTGATTATACTGTGATGCACCAGAAGTGTGAACTAACTCTACATTGTCTAGTATATCTTTATTTCTAAATTCAGGACCAAAGCATACTCCTGTAGAAACTATATAAGTTCCATATGCAGAACCTCCGTACAAGCTCATTAATCCTGATCCACTATTATAATTTATAGCTGATCCCTCATTAAAAGAAGATGCAACTATTGATGGGTCTAAGTATAATGCAGAACCAAATTTATCAAATTTAGAGTTGTAAACCACAGATCCGTATACATGAGAGAATATATCTTTACCCCCACTAAGCTCTAAAGATTTTTTATTTATAACGTGTCTTCCGAATATCTTTGACCATGCATTATAGATTTTATGTACTCCTCTTCCAAATTTAAAATCTTCATATTGAGAATAAGAAGAAATAGAGAAGCTAGAATTAGCTAAACTTGTAGGGACATCTTTGTAATAAGTAGCAGATCCGTACAATGTCCATCCAGCAGAGGTGTCTAAGTAATTTTCCCAATAATCTATCTCTCTATTGTACAATATTTCATGTATCAAATAGAAAATTCTATTAGTATCATTTCTTAATACATTTTTTATAGTGCTGGATAACTCTATAGTACTCAATCCTCTAGAAGGATAAGTTGTACTTACCGTAACTCCACTGTATACTGATGAAGAATTTAGATTTTCACACTTGGAGTATATGGCAGGGATTGAGCTTATTACAGGGATCTCTACGAAAGCATTAGCCGAAGGGATATATCCAAGAGGCAGGTAGCCTAAATTAGATAGAGAATGCTCTGTAGTGGAAGGCTGTAAAGACAGGGGAGCATTAAATCCTGTTCTAGTGTATAACTCCTCTCTTGGAAGCACATAATGTAACGATCTTCTTCTTATACTATTTCTAGGTAAATTAGCTATAAAGCTGGACGCAGACATTACTGCATCATTAAAATCGTTTACTACGTTTCTTCCAAATGTCCTTCCTAAGGAGGACATATTTAAGCCAGAAGAATAGAATCCCGGAACAACACCCGATCCGGGGAAATACTCAATTAATGAGTAGTTAAGTTCTAAATTTTGTTTTTCAGTATAGTCAGCATAATCATTTTCATCTGTAATTAAATTTATATCTGGAATTGAGTGTGCTGGAGTAAATAGGGTTACGGCTCTAATTGCTTCTTGCAAAGCAAGTGTAGAACTAGTGACTAGTGATCTATTATCATAAATAAATGAAGATGAAAATAAATCTAAATTGAAATGAGATGAGTCAGCACTCCACAAACCTAAATAATCTATTCTGCTGTTCTCATAGTTAGATAAGATAGTATTATAATTAGGAGGAGTTTGTAATCCTGAATAAAAAAATAACCATCTATTGTCAACATGAATATAATCTTCTGATTCTAGCGTGTAAAAAAGAATAAAGTTCTTTAACTCATCAACAAAGGATTTAGATACATTGAAACATGAAATCCTGTCAATTATAACATCAATCATGTCAGATGTAATCTCTACATCTTTGTAATAGTTTACTTCCTCAAAAGGAGGAATAGGGAATACTCTATCTCTATAACTAAATCTAAAATTAGGATCATTTAGATTCCAAGTGCTATTACCTAGTTTAAAATTATCTGTAAATCTTGCTGCTATATCTAATAATATATAGTCTACGGCATAACGAATATTTTGATCTAGACTTTTTGTAGAGTAGTCATTAACGCCTAATGATCTGGCTAATGTTACTGTCCAAGTATCAAAACTCTTGAATAAATCAGATTCAGTAGCCAGCGCATAGTAAATTAAGTTTGGTATGTAAGACTCATGAAGCTCTAATATGCTTCCAGAAAGATTCATGAAACTTTCTGAGAATATTGAATCAAGTGCTAACTGAAGCGATCTCTTTGTTCCCTTAGCTTTGTAAATACGAACCGCATTCTTAAGTTGTAATCTCCATCTATTTGTATCATAACCAAATAGATGCCATCCTAAGAGTTGAGCAAGATAGGGAAGATACTCTTCAGGACATTTATCTATGTCATATAAAGTTTCTAATTTAGCTATTTCATTATCTATATCATGCTGTAAATATGATAAGGCTTTCAGGAACTTAAATAACGGTCCTTTGCTTTCATAGTTTTCCAATATGCTTTCTGAAGATACATAATCCTCAAAAGCATCTTTGATATAGGTGCTATCGGAATTTAGATAATCATCAGAGTAAACTACTTCTGTTAAAGTAAGTAGTTTATTTAGTTGTTGTGTTCCACTAGTATACGCTGTAGTTCCAGATAAGAATGTTTGAGGAACTAAGCCTAAGTTTTGAAGCACAGAACAAGCACCATAGTTATACCAAAGGTATGTCTCTAATCCTTTTATACCATCAACTAAAGTTAAAGACTTACCATAATATAGTTCTGTTAACTTATCTAAAACATATGAGGATGGAGAGTAATTAGTAGCACTAAAGTTCAATAAATAGAACCATCCTAGTCTATCTATTAAGTATTCGTGCGTTCCAGACGCTGTAGGTTGTAGTCCCGATACAGGTGTATTTAATCTGGAATTAGGTAAAAAGGTGCCGCTCAAGTACTGTTTAAAAGCAGCACTGGTAGCGAAGTTCCCAAAGTTTTGCCCGAGCGGCACCAGAATTTCGTCCTCAAAACCAAATGGTGTAATACTAGTTAACTTATTTTGAGGAATAAAGAAAGGATATATACCTGATAAGGTATTGATCGAAGAGTAGTTAGTAGTAGCAGAAACATTTATTATACTTGATATGTTTTTTGCTAATAGTAAATGAGTATTTACTAACTGATCTTCTAACTTGATTGATATACCTGAAGAAATAACCTCATCATCTAAATAGAATCGAGGAGTTATTATTTCAAAGACTTCTACTTTATTGTGTTTGAAATAATTTTGAGCCATTAAACGTATACCATATTAATTGTAAAGTTATTTAGTTGAATAATTTCATTCATTTCAACTAATATGTCAGAATCTAAATTATCTACAGTGCAAAATCTAACTTCATCTATCTTAAAAATTGTTCTATTTAGTTCTGATATATTTAATGATTTTCCAAAATCAAAATTATCTACATTGAAGAAATTAAGCAACTCTTCTTGAACTTTACCCTTTATTATTTCTTCTTTTGGCTTAAGCTCTCTATCTATTCTAACAGTCATTACTAAGTCTAAAGTTCTAATCAATCCATCTACAATTACAACTTTTGTATTCATCAGCCTCTTAGGCTCTATAGCTTGTAGAAGATCTAATTTAAATGCGTTAGTAGCTTGTTGGAGTTGGGTGTTAGATGCTCTCTGTAGTAAATAAATATCCACGATATTAGCAGAGCCATGAGCAGTTCTTGTTACTGCTCTAGCCTTACCTGTAGCTCCTACAGAAGTGACATAGGTGTTAGCAAACGATGTAAAGTCCTCTAGAGTTACTAATCTATCTTGCTGCTTGAAAGTATAAGGGGCATATTTCTTTGCGTGCTCTACAGATTCAGCATCCTGACCACCAGTAGCAATAGAAATATTTTCTACTATTCCAGTATACCCTTCTGGTATTGTTATAGATGTATTTATAACTTCAGACTGTAAGTTTCCTCTAGTTCCACCACCTACTCTATAAGTAACAACGTATGAAGTATTTACTCCGGGGGAGCTTCCAAGAATACCATCACCAAATGTTACGGTAGCATTTAGGTTGTCATCATAATTAACTTCAAATATATTATCTCCTGCTCCTGAAGCAAAGAATAAGCTGTCAACATATCTCCAAGCACCAGAAAGACTGGCACCATCAGTTATGTAAACTTGAACACTGTTTTGAATAACAGGACTTTGTGATAATAATATTCTTTTAATTGTTTGTGAATCTGTAAAGCTTCCTGATTCTACTACTAATGATCCTTCTAAGTATGCTAAGTTAGTCCATACTGAGCTAGTAGAAGAATCGCTCTCTGAAACTCCTAATGATAATGATGCATCTGAGCTTATGTCAGCAATATTTCCATTTACTACTTTATAAAGTGTATAGTTTAGCTGTCCTCCATCTTCAGGAGAAGAAATGGTTACAGTTCTTTGATTAGCAGGTATTGTAATTGTATTAACTAATGAAGGTGTATTGAGTGTTAATTTAGCATTAGCAGAAGCTCCTATTGGACCCTTCATCTTTACACCGATAAGCTCTAATAGCTTTTTGACGTTATTTCTATTCTTGGCAGTTTTTAAATAAGCCTCTTGGGCTAACATATCTGCTTTTAATGAGTTGACTGCTGCACAGTATGCAGCTAACTCGATCAACATCATGCCTAAGTCAGACTCTACAAAGTTTTGATACTCTAATGGATAGACTGCTTTGACATATTCTATTAATCTATCTCTAAAGGTAATGAAATCGGTTGCAGCAAAATCAATAAACTCAGATTTTTTATCATCTGGTATATTTACTAACTTTAAAAAATCTGAGGTTACTTGTCCTGTAAAAACCATTTAACTATCCTATATTTATTGTAGTCTCTATTAGAGAATTTGGAGAATCTTTTAATCTTACAACTAAAGTTATTAAAATTGCAGATACTCCCTCTAAATTAACTTCATTAGAACTAACAACTCTTAATGTTACTATCTCTACAGAAGGAAGATATCTTGTTATAGATGTAATTATTTCTTTTTTAATAGAATTAAAAGTATTTTCATCTAGTGGATCAAATAGGTATTTTTTTAAGTTACATCCATAGTTTGGTAACATAACTCTTTCACCTGTTTCAGTTTTAAGAATCTGAGTTAAATTACCTCTTATTAATGCATCCCCAGTTTGTTTGGAGAAATAACCCCTACCACTACCTATTGGGTATCTTAAACCATAGGTTTTGGGTTCTATGACTTTAATGTCATTTTTAATTTTATTAGATGTGAGTTTTCCGTAAACTGTAACAGCCATTATATTTGTATATTCTTAAAGAAGGGAGACTGATTGTTATAATTGTATAACACTTCATCATTATTTAGTGATCTAGAGTAGAATTTAAAACTACCAACGTGCCCCTTTAATCCACTTTCTATACCTGAATCTTGACCCATAAATCCTCCTAATGAGGCTGCGCCATCCGTATAGCCTCCGCCTATTATCCAAGGTGTGAAACTACTTACGGTAGGTCCATCTGCAAAAATGGCTAATCCTGTAGAGCTTAGGGTGTATTCAAAGCTATTGCTTTGTGCGAACGATGGAAGTCTTGGTGCAGTAAATGGATCTACACCGAATACTTCAGGTATACTTGATGTAGTCATTAAAATTCCATCAAGATAAATTTTAACTTGATTATCCTTTGGAGCAGTTACTACTGCAACGTGCATAAATGCTCCTGAGGCATCTCCAAACTTTTTACCACTAACAACATAGTCTAGTGGAACTGAGCATTTTAAAGTTTTATATGTGGGGGATGCACAATCAACAGTAACAGTATCCCGTATAAATGCGACATCAGATCCATTTATAGATCTGGTAGGAGCAATATAGAAATGTATACTGGACGCACTCACAGGATTTGCAGCACTATCTGAACTTGGAGTTAAATTACTTACTATCTGTCTATCTCTAGTAAATCCACACACTAAACCTCTCACAGTATCTACATCATAGTTTACTTGAGCAAAAGCAGCATTTTCGTTTTTATTATCGCCTCCTGTGTTCTCACAAGCAAACACTACCCTGTGTAATGTAGATGTTCCCCAATATGAATTATTCTGGAAGTTGACTGTTGAGGTTAGTAAATTAGGCATATAAACCCAAAAATCTACTGTGCATCCATCTTGCTTATAAAATAAGTTTTGATATTCTTGTATCTCTGGAAGTTTAATTACAGATCCAAGACCATTAGGAATACCTGTATCATTACTAAGAGTAACCATTCCGTTTAAATATGGTATACCTAATCCGCTAACAAATACTTCTGAAGGAGCATTAGCGTATAATTGTGCTACTTTTTCTTTATTAGTTTTAGCTGCACAGTTAAGTACATTATATTCATTAGATCCGGGAGTTGTGACTTCTGAATCTAAGAAGTTGTAGATAGCAATCAATCCTTCTGTAACAACAGAGTCTGTTAAACTTAATATAGTCCCATTAGTTCCACTTCCACCATAAGTAATTGATCCTGCACCTACGGGAGGAACAACTAAGTGGTCTAGTGAAACTACCGACTGTCCTTCTGCTGGTTTTACAAACTTAGGTTGTAAGGGAAGTACAACTCCTGATACTTCTGCTTGTCTGAATATAAGCTTTCTCTGATTTTCATAAGCAACAGACAAGTTTAAATTAGATAAGTAAGAGAAGTCATTAATTGGTATTTCACCAAAATCAAAATTTCTAGAAGATCCAGTAATTAATGGAGCTTTTACAGCTACTTCAATTTGCTTTTTACGCTTATTTATTTTCTTATTATGTTGGGCAGCTACGGATTGTAATTGCTGCTTGGTATTTATTACCATAGCAGAATCTTCTGAATATCCTTGAGCTATTAAGTCATTTACTTTTTTAGAAATTGTATCTAAATGTCTAAACTTTTGACCTATCAGTACCTGCAAGAAGTGATCAGCATCGTAGTGTCTCTTTAAATCTAAACTATCATCTACTACATCTGCATCAAAGATAGTGTCCACATATCTATTAAGATCCTCTAAGGAGATCATCTCTCCCTTACCCCCTAGGTTAGCATCATAACGGAATTTGTATTTTTCTGGTATAGATACAGATCCCGATACTTCTGGAATACCTCCAGTTTGAGAATCATAGTACAATCCATCCACGGAAAACAAGAACTGACCTGACTTGGATCTTGGAGGACCAAAAACTAATCTGAATACTGGTTCTAGCTCTGTTGGAGTTGTTGTAACCCCGGAAGTTCCATCCAAAACATCTTGAATGAAATTAGGCTCTAGCGCAGGATTTCTAAATCTATCTGCCATCACACTTCCAATGTCAGCTAATAATTTATTAGCTTGATCCACGAAGTTCTGGGCATCCTGCATTTTTTGTAATTCTAATGCATAAGCATCAAATACTTCTTCTGGTGTTTTACCTCCAGATAATGAAGATGATCCTTTTTTACTATTGTAAATTGCTGCAAAGTTTTTAAGGCACGCACTAGCTGAGTAAGCTCTATCATATTGAGTTAATAAGTCTGTTACTCCTGCTCCTATATCTGTAGACCAATTTAATATTTTACCCATCAACCCAGTAGACTTTGAGCTATTGGAATCTAATTTATTATTGGATGAGTCAGATACTAATGTAAAGCTACCGTTATTAGTATCTGTTTCTAACAGACCTGTTTCCATTAAAATTTTCTTTTGAACTCCAGCTATGGAGTCTTCTGCCATGTCCTTTGCTTCGGAAACAGATTCAGATAATGGTCCTAAAAATTCGGAGGGCAAAAGTTTTAGTATGTCTTTAGTAAGATTAAGAACACAATCAGGAACTCCAAAAGCCATACCAAAGGTATCTAAAGGATTCGATCCCCCAGATCTACCTAAAGCGACACTATATTTTCTTATTACTTCAGGATCAAATGCAGCCATAATTAATTTAGATAAATTTTAGAACCTTGAATTCTTACTTCCCCTCCAGAAGTAATATTTACTCCCTTATCACCATCTATATCTATGGTTCCAGCAGATTTTAACACAATATGACTATTAGATCCCTTAGCTTCAATGAAAATTGTTGCCTGATCATTTTGTTCTCCAACAGTTAAATTTATATCTGCATACTTAGATTTAATATTTATATTTCCCGGAGTAGTATCTGATGAATTTGCTCTTTTAGTTCCAGTAGAGTTATTTTCTATATTTATCTCTTTACCATCCTGTAAAGTTAAATTTAAATGGTCCCCAGATCTAGAAATAATGTCTATAGATCCTCTACATTCCATTTGTATAGATCTTGGACCTATCGAAGACCCCGGAGGAGGTTTAGAAGATATAATGACTCTATCAGCGTGCTCATTCTCAACAATTAAACTATCTACCTTTGGGCTATCTACCAGTCTAACTCCCTTTCCAACTCCTGATTTCATTTCTAACTTAGTATTAAAAAACTTTTCGTTATACTCTGAAGATAATACTATCTTGTTACCTTTTAAATCCCCAATATAGCTTTGCATAGGGGTTCCTCTGGCTCTATAGATGCTTGGATCTATAAGCTCTCTTGTAGAGGCTATCGGACCACTAGCAACAGCAGCAGACTTAGGTGGCGCAGTTGTGGTAGTCAAATAATGCCATTCATTATCATTGTCTGGTAGACAAATTAAAATTCTTGAGTTTACTGGAGGTATGGCTACAAATGAACCAAGTTTGCTAAGATAGGGTGATGTATAATAAACATGGTATCCTGTGGTGTCTGAGTTATCATCTCTACACCATAAGTAACCTGATTTAGTAACGTCTGAGTTACTTTGTACTACTGCTATCTTTATATCCATTATTGCGCTCCTAGTTCCTTAACATCTTCCTCAGGCTTTTTGCCAATCGTATAAGCAGCAGGTCTTGAATCTCCTGTTCTAGATAGTGAGAATGTGGATGATATATCGTTTTCTGATATAACGTGTCTAAATCCTACAATTGTCCACATTCCACTAAACAGCTTAGAATGCACTTTACTTGCATTTGCTTTATATGTCTGATCATAAATGTTGCTTTCATTAATGATCATGTATACAGGATAATTCATAACGTGAGCCATCTTGTTTAGTTTAAAGAAAGGCACAGTTTTTACACTAGCGATAAAGGGTGCCTTATTTAAATTATCATACAAATCTAATTGTCTTTTTAACACGCTAGATTTAATTAATTCATTAATTTTAAAAGATGGACCTATGGGTTTATCTCCTACTGAGTTAACCAACATTTGAAATAGTAAACTCTCGGATACTTCAGCTTCAAAACCTTCAGGTATCTGACCAAACTCTCCCTGAAGATCTGTAGCGTCTTTAGCTATTTGATGTGGGCTATATCTATTAGCCTCTCCAATATATTTTCTTAACCTTTTTTCTATATTCTCTACATTATACTGCTCTCCCGTCATCTGCCTCTGAATACCTTGTACTACATCTCCAGAATTTAATGAATACGGAGAATCTTGATCTAATAATGTTGGAGTAATCTTAGATTGTAAGAAAGCATAGTAGGTAGAGTCTAAGTTCATATCTAATGACAGAACATTTGAGTTTTGCACTCCCTGTTTTAATACTGGTATTCTTAAATTAGCTTTAGGATTCTTTACTTGCTGTCCATTAGAGTCAAAGTATGCATACTCATCAGGTAAACTATAAATTAGATTGTCAAATAGTTCATCTTCAGATTTAACATCTAAAATAATGTCTCTCATTTTCTTTCGATAATCTGGAGTAGTCAGCCATAGAGTGCTTTTATTAAACATCTTACCTAATTCTTTATCTATGACTGATTCATCGTAAGAATCATTACCAGTATATTGAATTGCGTAAAGCCAGTTATTTAAAAATCTGGATTCACCGTAAATCACTACTGAACAAGTGGGGTCAAAAGCAAAGTTAGGATCTCTTGTATTTCTTATAGTAGTCTCAATTAAGCTTAAAACTCTTAAATCTGATTCATAAAATAAATCAAAATTAATCATTGCTTCATCAGAATTTTCTTTTAATCCAGCTTCTATTTTTGTTAATCCATCGCTAAAGGTTTCAGTCTCATTTAACACAAATGTTGCATAGGAATTCTTAACTATTCTTCCCATTTCTGGATTTAAAAAATTAATATACATTGAGTCATCTATTGTTATTGTAGATAATAAATGGGACTGTACAGAGTTAGTTAATTCATTAGTAAAGTCTGCACCTGTTGACTTGAACGTAGTTTCAGCTATTGAATCAGTATCTACGTCATTTGGAATAGCTCCAAACTTCTTTGCAATATTTAAAGCTCCTTTAGTCGCATCTTTGAAAAGAGTTCCAGAAGCTTCTGGTCCTACAAAAGGAATTTTTGATGCAAGAGCTTGAATGATATCTCCTGTAGCTTGTTGAGCATTAACGAATCCTATTCCTGCCCAAGCTTCAAAACTTCCAGTCTGTTCTTTGGGTCCAAATTTAAATTCTTTTACATTATTTATAAAAGCTGTATCTAAGTATCCTTGAACATCCGCTTGATTAAGTTGGTCAATGGAATCAATATAACTAACCTTTAGTCCCATTTGTCCTAAGGTCATGACTCGTTCTTGAAATGGAACTATAACATGGGGTTTAGTATTTAATATAGTTGATGTGTTTAAGTCAATCTGTTCTTTTTTTGCCGTATCTAAGTCTGGTAATAACACTAATACGTTTGACTTAGGAACCTGCAATCCTTTAGCAAGATAATCTGTTATTACTCCTGTTACAGAATCGTGTAAGGTTCCATTTAATGATTGTGCTGCTGTAATTGATCTTCCCATGCCCTTAATCATTATTTTTTCTTGGGCAGCAGTCATGGATCCTGTATCTAATGCACTGTATTTTACTCGAAGTGTTCTAACACCACCTTCGCCACTGTAAAGATACTGAACTCCAATTAAAGTTCCATAAACGGGTCCAGCCCAAGAATCAGGATTATCCCCTACTCCGTAATAGAAATAAACTTCAGGAGTTACATCTTTTTTAAGATCTTCAATTTGTCTTCTAATCTTATCTCTATATCCTTCAGCGGACTTTGCAATTTCTTGAATATATCTTTCTCTTAGTGTGTCTCTTATGGTTGATCTATTTTCTATTTCTTTGTTTCTTTTTTCTACAGATTCAGCTTCAGCTTCTAATGCTCCGCTCCAGAATCTTAATAAATCTGTGCCTCTTGCTAATCTTCCTGATCCCAATGAATCCAAGGCATATTGTTGCCTTAATTTCTGATTCTTCTCAAAAGCTGTAGTTCCTACTTTATCTTGTAGCTTTTTTAATTCTTTATCTGCTAATTTAAGACTTCCAGATACTTTTCTAAATTCATCCGATAAGTTGTAATCAGTTTTATCCAATGATTCTGTTAATCTAAAATACTCCTGAGCAATTTTTTTGTTTGAACCTAATAATGTCTTTAATGATAAAGACATTAAGTTTGTCTCAAATGTAGATAAAGGGTCTACAATCTCAATAGTTATACTAACTTCCTTACCGGGAGTTCCCCCTTGATAGCCTAAACATTCATGAGTAAAAGATAAGAAGGTGTCAGCTTTATTATCAAATACTACCCAATCCTTTTCTCTAGCAAGATCAATTACTTCACTAGTTCTTTTTCTAGATGCTACCTTAGCAAGTTCAGGTGTTTTTAATAAACAAATTATGTTAGCTGTGGGAACTGATTTTGTCGTATCCATACTAAATCTTTGGTATCTTTATCTGATCTCCTACATTCAATCCCTCAAATGGATCTGATATGTTGTTAACAACCATAATTAACCACCAGTAAGCCACAGAGCCATAAAATACTTGTGAGATTATATCTGGTCTATGTTGCGCTCCAGCAGGAATATACCCAATATCATACTCAAACTTATCTTCAATTTTTTCTATAAATTTATCATAAGTTAAAGATCCTGTTGTTGTAAACATTGTCTTATTCTTATGCAATACTTGTACATTTCCTAATGTTAATCTATCTTTAGAAATCATTGGTTATGCCTTTATAGGTAGTGGATCCATAGTAAGCGAATGATTAGTATCAGGTGTAATAACTGCTTCCCAACCAACAATATTATCTCTCTCAATAGGAACTCCTGCCTTGTAGTTGGTGAAGTTTCCATGTCTTAGCTCAACCAGATCTAGATCTACGTTTATAACGCGAGGCAAGAGGGTTGCTGGGTCATACCCCGCTGATTCTTCGGGTTGCATACTGTAAGACATACATAAACAAGGAACTTCTTGGAATAAAATTCCATGAGTAACTCTGACTACTGGTGGTCCCTGATATACCTTTACTGAGTTATTTACTACACAGGATCTAATTAAGTTAACCCAGTAAGCTATAACGTCTATTATCTTTTTGTTTTGTGCATTTAGCTTTCCTGCTTCAAGATTTTCAATTAACTCAAAACTAGTTACGTTATCTATAGTAGATAAATACTCTTGTTCAAATTTAGCAGCATCGTTTTTTTCTATTCTATATCTTGAAGGCTCAGAAGAAGATCCTACTTTAAAATCTTTTGGAGTTAGTTTACCATTATTAGCTGAGTCTCTAGGGAAAGTTATAAGAACTAAATCTCTAGAAACTATTTCTTGAATTAATGGTAGAGTAATCTTAAATGCTATTTTAATTTGTCTAGATTCTGATCCAACATAGGAAAACATAGTACTAGATCTTCCAAGAGGCTGATACCTTACATAATTAGCTCTCTTATTTTCAGATATTTCTATGTTTTCGAAGAAAGGTAATACTCTTATTTCTCCACCGGGAAACTCAAAAGTAATTTTACTTCTCTCTTCAAGTTTTTGATTTATTCTTCGTCCTTTTACTGTCATATATTATCCCTTTTACTCAGATCTTCTAATACCAGTTGCGACACTTGGTTTTTGTGGTTGAGGAGCAGTATTCTTGGAAGTCTTAGTAGAAGACTCTGCTATTTGTTTTAAATGCTCATTCATTTCTTGCTGTTCCGCCCATGCGCGACCTTTAAACATTTCTTCTTCTTCGCTTACAGATGTACCTCTTCTACTTTTGGAAAAGTCAACAATACCTTTAGATTTAGCTCTTAGATAAAGGTCTTCATTTTCTGCATCTGTTCTGTTTGAAGTACTAGTGTAAGTAACTAGTTCTGCATTACCTGAATTTTTGACTTTAATATCAGATAAGTTTCCTACAGGTGCAACATTCTTAGTAGAGACTCCAAGATCTTTAGCATTACCAACGCTTTCTAATGGAGAGTTTTCGTTCTTAAATCTCATCTGCTCTCTTACTTGCTGTAGTTGGTTTCTTCTTCCATCGTAATTTAAATTCTTTTCAATCTGTCTAGCTCTATTTGCATTAGCAGCATCCTTATTCTGACTCATACTGCTTTCTATATCTTTTAATCTCTGCTCTTCCTTTTTATTAGATTCATCCCACATATCGTAAAGTTTGGAAGCAAGTACTGTTCCTAATAACAGAACTCCTCCACCCTTTATTAATCCACTACCCCTAAATCCACCAGTCTTACCCGCTGAATCTGCTACATCTTTAATTGACTCAGCAGCTTCAGCAGCCGACTTTCCTACTTCTGCTGTCTTAGCAGCACTTTCTACTTTTCTTAATGTAGTTAAATCTGTAAGTATATTTTTGTATTTTTCAAACCCACCTTTTATTAAGTCTTTAGCTTGACCAGCAGCCATTATGGCATTTAATGCTGTGATTGCAGCACCTATTCCTATAAGTATATTTGTGTTATGGCTTAGTATCTCAGCTACACTTCCACCCCCAGAATACATAGCTCCCTGAATTCGACTCATCGATTCATTCATTTGAGCTTGGAATTGATCATTTGCCTTTCTTCTGTCAGATTCATCCCTTGCTTGACGCTTGTTCATGTCATTAAGAGCGTTTCCAACAAGACCAATCTCACCAAACATATCTTCACTTATACCTAGAGCATTTTGTGTTAGGTTAGCTCCAGTTGTAAGACGATTAGTTAAGGATTTAGTTTGATCTCCCGATTTTCTAATTATTTCTTCTAATAGTTTAGCTTGCTCATTTGCATCAGTAGACTTCATCATATCACTAACTAATGTTTGAATGCCAAGTCTAATCTGATTGTCTAAATTATCTCTACCAGCTACCTGAGAAACAAATCGAGAGAGTAATTCTTCAGACCCTTCGCCTAGTTTACCTGCAACCTGTGCAATCGCTTCTTGGAAAGATCCTGCTGTATCAAGTAAATTAAACTTTAATAACTCTTGGGATACACCATCTAAAGCATTTACTATTGTTTCAGCTTTTGTTCCGTAAGTATCTGCACTTTCTGCAACAGCAGTTCCTAATGATGCTAATTCTTCATTTGTAAGACCACCCACAACAGCAGATTTTCTCATTGAAGCCATGAGCTTCTTTGAGTCCTGCCCAGTTAACATCATTGCAACGCCTAAGTCTCTTAATGAATCTGGAAGTTCTGTTATACCTGCTTCAAGACCTTGTAAATTAGCTTCTGCCTGAGCCAAGAACCCTCCCATCCCACCTTCAAACTTCTCTCTCTTTCCTCCCTTTAATAAATCTAGTTGGGTTCTTCCAAATGCTAATGCTCTAGTTCTATCCTCTAGTGTTTTCTCTACGGAATTAGCCATCTGCTTCAAGAACATACTTGTAGCAGGACTCATTGTAGCTAATCTATAGTTAATGCTTTGCTTTGAGAATAAGGATCCTAACTGATTCTGCTGTCTAATTAATTGTTCCTTAGACCGCATCTCCTTAAGCTGAATCTTTAGATTTAAGTTTCTTTGAGCAATTTCTCTTTCTATTTGCTTTTGTTTTACTTGCTCAATTCTAAGTTCTTCTATTTTTATTCTGTCTTCAGGTGTTGCGGCCATTAGTCGTTTTCCTCCTCATTTTGTCTCATATACTCTTCCGAATAATCTATTAACTCATCTTCATCATCTTCAGGTAGTTTTTTAACTTCTAAATAGATCTTATAAAGATATCTAATCTTATCTAGCCTATAAGTTCTATAATTTAAAGTTCCCAATAACGCAACTATACCTTCTTGTACTAGTTGTCTTTGAGCTAATTTAGGCTTATTGTATAGTTTCTTTAAAATAAAGCTAATAACAAAAGGTGGAGCGTCTGCTAACCTAAAGCAGGATAAAAGTCTGTTTCCCCTCTCAGATGTGTATCCTATCTTACCTAAGTCATTCTTAACCACTAGGCACATTTTATAATCTGATAACCCATCTAGGAAGTATCTAAAAGATATGACGTTTCCCGGACGCAAGAATACATACGAAGGTGCAACCTGAGTTATTTTTACCTTAGATTGGTTTAACTCAGACAATAATCCCTGTATTTCTCCACTTAATTTTGCCATAAATCCTCTATTATATTTAGATGGATTCGACTGAAGCTGAACTAATAGATTTAATAGATTTAATCGACTATACTTTAAGTGATAAATTTATCCAAAGCTGGAGATACAAGTATAGCGAAAAGTTCATTCGTCAATTCCAACTTAAACTATTATCTACCCTAAAAGATAATAAACCAATTAAGATTAAAACTCTTACTTATTTCTTAAGAAAGAATAATAAGTATTCTATAGAGCAAATAATTAACTTTTACAAGTCCATTAATATCAGTTTATATAGTCCAATAATACAAGGAAATTTAAATGAGTCTTTTTGACAATGACTGGATGGATTTAGACCTTAAGATGCGATATCTAAACTCTACACAACCTACTTTAGGTTGTTTTTTGTATTTCTGCTTTATCGTCGCCTTTGGACTTTTGATTATTAACAGTATCTTTAGTTGATTCTTTATGTTCTCGAATTAACTTGGTAATAGTATTCTGGTCCGTGAATAACGGGCAGAGATACTTAAATCCACACCAATCGCAAAACCGATTTCTAATAGGCTGGAAATCGGTTTTACTTTTTTTTCTGATTGTCCATACCTCATTCTTGATATCCTGAATAAACTTGGATACCTGAGGATATTGGAATGTAACATAGACAAAGTTACCTGTTATTGGGTAAAAGTGACCACAGGTTATCTTGTTTATAGGTACATTCCAATTCTTACTGATAGTTACAGCATAGCCTATTAGCTGCTTATCAGTAAATAAATCTAGCTTGGTCTTTTCTCTTTTGCTAGTCTTGTAGTCTACAATCATTATAGACCCATCTTCTGCCTTTAAAACTCGGTCTATAATTCCTATATAAGCAAAATCATCAATCTTTAACTCTTCATTTAGTTCTGTGCCAACAGTCTGAGCTTTAGATATCTTAGAATTAAAGTCAAAGAAGTTTTTTAGGCATTTTGGTATGAGCTTATTATAATCTTCATCATACTTATAGTTTACTTTTACCTCTTCTGCTATCTTACTCAGATCTTGTAGAGAAGAGCAGTTTAGTCCTAACTCAAAGACCTTGTGCATATAACTACCAAAGGCCATAGCCGTATCACTACGCTGCTCTGGCATCTTCTCATGGTATCTAACGTAATACTTATAAGGGCATTCACGATAGTTGTCTAGCTTACTGTTGCTTGCCTGTACGATGTATACCATGCCTATTTTTATTCCTTGCTACATATAATTATAGTATGAACGACTTAAACTTAGTAGACTTCTTAGAACCTTATCTCACATCTAAGTTTAGTGACTTCAAGATATCTGGGCAGAATATGATGACCAATTGCATATTTTGCAACGACTATAAGAAAAAGCTTGGGGTACATTTAAATTCTGGTCAGTATCATTGTTTTATCTGCGAAGCCAAGGGTGAGTTTGTATCTTTATATGCAAAGCTTGAGAATATGTCTGTATTCCAAGCACAGATACATCTGAATTACAAAACCTTCCTTGCAGAACCTAAGCCAAAACAATCAACAAAGACTGTAGTATCCGTATCATCACTTGAAGATGAGATTAACACCTTTGATCCTCTGAATCTAGAATCTCATGATTCAGATTGTACTTTAACTCAAAAAGCATGGTGTTATCTTTATTCTCGGAAGCTATTCGATCTACAGAATCTAGAAAATAATAGCTTTTATATATGTAAAGAGGGTCGATTTTCAAATCGTCTGATCTTACCGTATATTTACAAACAACACATTTTGTATTTTCAGGGTAGATCTCTAATCGAAGGGTTAAAACCAAAGTATCTAAATCTTGATGCTTCCTACGGAGTTCGTTCCGCAGATATTCTTTATCCCTTTCTACTATCAAGTAGGGAAATCGTAGTCTGCGAGGGGCCAATCGACGCTCGTTCATTGCAACTCCAAGGGGTTAACGCTACTTGTACTACAGGGTGCTCGATGTCGAACAACCAAATAGAGATACTTAAGAACTGGGGTGGCAAAATCATTATTGGTTATGATAATGACTCTGCTGGTTTAAGAGGTATAGAGGAAGTAGATAAGTTAAGAAAAAGAAAGAACATGAGTCCCATTCACTTCTGTCATCCACCAAGTGGATTCAAGGATTGGAATGAGGCTCATGTCGCAAATGTAGATTTAAAAAGTTGGGTTAGAGAAACCACAAAAGAGTATCGTTTCGAGAACATAATTCTCGAAAAGTTAAGTCAGTTGGAAATGTAACAAGTCACTAACAAAGGTTTGATTTAATACGTCAAACTTGGCTTGTAGTGCATATGTTCCTACGATAGTCCCCATGTTGCCAGCCAAGGCTTCTGGGTGAGTTGCTAGCGCAGTTGTATCAAAGTTTAATACTAGGGTATTCTCACTTGTTACATCAATAACAGAGCTTGTCTGGGCGTAGGAAGATACTGTTACCTGCGCGGGCAAGTTTGTCATGTTATCATTGATCTTTATGATCTTGAATTGTGGATTCTGTATTATGCTATCCTTAAAGATATTCTTTATTTCTTGAGATATATCTTTGTTAGCCACAGTCATATCAGTAGTAACCTTAAGATCAATCTTGGATCCAAATCTTACATATTTTGGATGTAATTGATTTTTGACTGTTAGTAATAAAGGTTCGGATAGCGTGTAGAAGGTATCATTGTAAAGTTTGAACTTCTGAATTATAGTTTGCCAAGATCCAGACTGGAATAACTTGGTTGTCCAAACTGCAATGTAATCTCCTATTGCACTAGCTGTATTGGCAATAGCAGATCCTTCATACACTCCTGAAAGAGAAACTCCACCATCTAGAACTACAGCATACTGACCTGTACCTATTTTAAATATACCGCTGGCTGTGCTGCCCGGAGTATAGTTAGAAGCGTTAAATGCAGCATTAGCTGTAACCACAGAAGAATTAGCGAAATTCATTCTAGGGGTTAATCCAGACGTAAGTAAGTTATCTGAATTTAATACAGTATCGGGATAGCTATTAGTGGATAAATCGAATACTGTTACAGCCGAAATAGCATAAGGATCAGTGTAGACCCCGCCATTTAAGAAATAGGCTCTAATACCGACCTTTTGTAATACCGAAGGTCTATTGTTAAAATCTACTATAGAAGTACCATTGATCTGCATCTTATTTCTTTGTTTGCTCCAGTCTTCGTTTCCATTCTTCCTGATATATATCCAAAAGTAAATTAATCTCAATTCTGGTGAGATTTTTTACTTCGGATATACTAGATATCCCTATCTTATTTATCAGTATGTAGGCTTCTTCATATAATTCTTTTAATGTCAAATTTTTAATTAATTGACTGAAAAAAAATCGGCACCTATGGTCATTGTTACAGTGCTAATCTTTTGGCAAGCCTCGTTACAGCAGCTATACTCTGCTTCTGTTCCTACACCATAATCTGTTAAGGATATGTTAGCTAAAAGGGTCTTCATGTCCTTTAATGGGAATCTAGGGTCATTTAACAACTCTGCAATCTGAGCCTTATCCTCACAATCACCTACGGATTCTACAAATCTCCATACATTGTTAGCGTTTGTTATAAATCCCTTATCGTCTGCTCTTCTAGGGAATCTAACCTTAGCTTTAACATTAGTAACAGGTAAATGAACCTCTCTAGGATCCTTAATATTATCTTCTACAGCTTTAATCGGTAGAATACTCATTTTAAAATCTAGGACATTATCTGTGTCACAATGAGGACATTCTGTAGTTACCTTATAATCGTCACCGTAAGAAACTTCTCTAATTTTAAAGAGAATTGCTAATATATCCATTGAAAGAAGTTCATCTGATTCTACACCTTGTACACAATTTTCTAAAATATAATCAATAGGTGTAAAGTTAGAATCATTAGATCTTTGAACTAAATTACTCTCATCCTTGAAAGTCATAGCTCTAACTTTAACTCCTACAGCAGGATTAAAGCTCTTGTAGAACTTGCCCTTAGAAGGTAAATTAACAGGAAATGCCATGTCCTTAGGGATATTTCCTAGAAGTTTATCAACCAACTTTTCCATATTTTAACTCCGTTTTAACTTTTTTTAAGTTTTTTCCAGATTTCATTTAATTTTCCTATAATATATAGGATTGATTTTAAACTGGTTAATGTACTAGAGTAACTAACTAAGCATACATAAACCATACATAACTATAATACTGATTCATGGTTATAAATGGTTAAATTATGTTGATTAAATGTGATGTATTAAAATCCCAAATATTTACCGATAATCCTAAGTTACTTAAGTCGCTTTGTGATCTTTACGCTTTTCCTGTAGAAGGTGCTGCATATTCTCCTCAGTACAAAAGAAGAGTTTGGGATGGTAAAAAGCACTTCATAACTAATATAGGTGTTTTTCCAACAGGACTTCTTTCTAGATTATTAGAAGATCTAAAAAGAATAAACATCAAACCAGAAATAGAATACATCACTAATTCTTACACTTTACCAGAAGAAAAAATACAGTTACAGAACTGGGTTTTTAGAGAACATCAAGAAGACCTAATCAAGAAGGCTCTAGAATCAAAAAGAGCTATACTCAAAGCTCCTACTGGATTTGGAAAAACAAGTGTAATTGCTTATCTTATCGACAGATTTAAAGATAAGAATGTTTTAGTTCTTTTTAATAGAACTCAATTAATTACACAAACATACGACTTCCTCACTAAAACCATAAAAGTCCCATACAAGGTTGGTTTAGCGTTTGGTGGAGTAGATGAAGGAAGTAATATAACTCTAGCATCAGTTCATAGTTTAGAAAAAGTGCTTGGAACACCTGCTGAACATCCTGATATACTAATTGTAGATGAAGTTCATGAATTTAGTACAGGAAAATTTACAAGTCAGGTAATAAATGCTTTTCCTACTGCACAGTATAGATTTGGATTAACTGCAACAGTACCATCTGATAGAGTAAAGCTATTCACCTTAGAGGGGGCTTTTGGTCCTATAGTATCTTCGATAGGAACTCAAGAATTAATAGAAGAAGGATACTTAGCCAAACCAATAATTCAAATAATTCCAGTAAGCTGTAGTGCTGCTCCTAATGACGCTACTTATCTGGATTGGTACAAGGATTATATTGTAGAAAGTGATTACAGAAATAATCTAATCAAAATGGTTGTTGATGCTGCGTTAAAGAAACCTAATACTAAAATAGCAATCATTACAAACAGCCTAGAACACGCCGAGAAGCTAAATGAGCTTCTACCCCTGTCAATCAAGTTGGAGGGCAAGAACTCCATCTCAGAGAGAAAGGGAGCCATCCAAGAGTTTGTGCAAGGCAAATACCGAGTTCTTATAGGTACTACAATTCTACAAACAGGTATTGACATTAAAGAAATAACTCATTTGATCAATGCTAGAGGTTTAAAGTCTGAAACTCCAACAATTCAAGCTTTAGGAAGAGCGTTGAGAGTAGATAAAGATCCTGTAGTATATGTTTATGATTTCTTAGATGAAGATGGTTGGTTATTAGAAAAACACTCAAGATCAAGAATAAAAGCTTACAAGAAAGAAGGGCATTTAGTGACCATAATGCCAAAAATATCAAATGGAAAAAACAAATAAATTACAACAGTTTATAGAAAATCAGTTAGGTGATTTACACTCTACAGATAAAGAAAGTTTACAAGAAATATTAAACTACATTTCTGTAATTATAAATCAAAAATCTATAAATGAAGAAACTTTGATGGTATTAAAAAATGCGGAGGACTCTATTCGAATCCTCCGCGACAAACTTGTAAACCGTTATATTAATTTACTTAAGACTACAAAGTGAACCCTTGAGCTACTGGAACCTTCTTCCATACTCTATA
>Ga0181343_1000277_pt1 | contig 24407 bp, 11 predicted proteins | sample Su13VDMLBSD_FD_130110 | JGI IMG/M metagenome (GOLD analysis project Ga0181343, IMG submission 130110) | Freshwater viral communities from Lake Michigan, USA - Su13.VD.MLB.S.D | ecosystem: Environmental > Aquatic > Freshwater > Lake | place: USA: Michigan | collected 2013-07-15
AAGGTGCAACAGGTGCTACTGGTGCAACGGGTTCTCAAGGTGCAACTGGTCCTCAAGGTGCAACAGGATCGCAAGGTGCAACAGGTGCTACTGGTGCAACGGGTTCTCAAGGTGCAACTGGTCCTCAAGGTGCAACAGGATCGCAAGGTCCAACAGGACCGAGCGAGGATGTTCTTTCTGTATTCATAGATTCCACTCCTGATGACATCTCAACAGGAAAGAAGGCATATCGTTTGATTCCCTATGATTGCCAAGCATTGGAATGGTATGTCGTTGCGGGTCAAACAGGTTCGATACAGTTTGATGTGAAGAAATCATCATTTGCCAATTATCCATCAACTACAACAATTGTTGGATCAGACTACCCAAGCCTTAGCGGTCAATTCAAGGCTTCAAACACAGGCATCACCGCATGGTCAGGAATGAGTGCGGGAGACATGGTGGACTTTGCGATAAATAGCAATACAGGAATACAGAGCGTAGGATTGTTCATCAAAATACGGAGAATCGCATGAAAGCAGCAGTAGATCATCATTTTACAGCCACAACTCTTGGTTTTACAGGAGGACTTCCTGCCGTTGGATCAACTGCGGGTGGCTATGACTCCAGCAAGACCATGCTTTCCTCGCTCATTCGTCAAGCCACGGGAGCAAACTCCGAAGACAAGTACATTTCTCCCGATCCAGCAGCCATCGTAAACATTCCTGAAGTGTTTGTTGGATCACAGTTCATGCCCCATGTCTACAAGTGGTCGGACAACATCTATTGGATTTTTGCAGCAACCAATGCAATTGCTGCCACAACAAGAACCATAACACTCACGGAGTTTAACTCAAGCACATTTACCTTGACCTACAAGGGATTCATCACGCTATCGGGAACCACGGTCGCAGGAAACAAAACTGTTCGTTCGCTTCGTGGAATCGTGTATAAGCATACATCGGGAACAGTTTCCACAAGTGGCTCTTCCACCACCATCACAGGGTCAAGCACACAGTTCACCACCGACCGAATTGCTGTCGGTGCAAGAATTGGGTTTGGAACCACAGACCCAACCGCAGTCACCACATGGTATGAGATTAGTGCCATTGCAAGCGACACTTCGCTTACAATCAGCGCACCCGTAAATTTGAATGCAGGCACATCGTATGTGATTGAAGAAATTCGTCTTGCGGTTGCCTGCACAAATGCAACAGTTCTTAACGGCGGTGTGCATCTAATCAAGGGATTGAACCACGGTACATTCACAAGTGGTGGAACAACCATTACTGAAGCAACCACAACAGACAATATTCGTGCATCGTATTTGCTTACGGATGGGGTTGGCTCTTTGGGAACAGCAACAGCAACCGTGTCATACAGCACTACAAATATATTGAGTTTAACTGGTCACGGACTCAATGTGGGTGATGCTGTTCAGTTCACTACTACAACCACCCTACCAACAGGATTGGCTGCGGGAACCACTTACTATGTTATTGCCACAAATCTTGGAGCCAATCAGTTTTCTGTTTCCACATCTTTCAATGGCTCCATAACATCTATTACTGCTGCGGGTTCGGGAACACACACGGTTCACTCTGTCAGTAGTAAACTTGCAGCAACACTTGCGGTGGATGATGATGGTCGTAGTGCCACAAGCCACGATTTATACCTTGTGAATGCCGCAAACTGCCAAGTAGTCAAATACAACATACGAGCAGCATTGACTGTTGGCGCACTTACAGGTGGTCCTGCAAGCGGAACAAGCGTGAGCGCATTCGTCCACAAAACAGGAACAGTTGCGATTACAGGAACCATTTCACAGGTCAACAGCGGAAGAATCTTCACCGTGAATCACGGTTCTGCATCTGGTGTCAAGAGTCTTTACTTTACAACTACAACAAGAGTTTACCGATGCCCTGTGTCCTCTCTCACAAATGCAAGTACATCTTGGCTTCAGGATTCTATGGTTGAAGTTCCACCAGGCGGTTCGGTAACATATACCACACTTTCAACAATGTCTCAAGTAGACTACTCTTCCACTATTGACCGTCTTTTTATAACAAACACAGGCGGAAGATTGGGAACTTATGTGACTCCGTATGTTACAGCAGGAGAGCAATTTGAGAAGTATATTGGAGCAAACCTTAGCCGATTGAAACTTACTAATACCCCATCAGGTGCAAGCGATGGTCTGTTTCCTCAAGCATCTTTAACTATTTGGACAGAAGACGGTTGGATGTTTGCAATTCCAAACTCAACAACATCCGGACAAAACTGGTTGTATGTGTTCCCGTTCGGCGTAGATGCGTATTACGAATCCACAAGCAGACAGGCGGTAATTACACCTAAACTTGCAACCACGAACGCAAGCCGACTCTACCATGTGTATGTTGACCATATGGAATATGCAGGTACATACGGACTCGGATTCCCTGTTGAATCGTACAAGATGTGGTATCGCACAAGTGGCATAGACGATAATAGTGGTGCATGGACAGAAATTGCTATAGGAGCGGATTTGGAAGCCGCTGCTGTATCTGATTATATTCAATTCAAGATTGCGTTTGACATTATGGGCGAACTCTGCGTTCCCACTCGCATATACTCTATTGCTTGTTTGTATGAGGACTCCAATCAAGATTCCCATTATCAGCCATCTCTGTCAAAATCTTCTACGGCAAGCAAGATATTCGCATGGAAACAGGTTGCTGCATGGGGATCAAATATCCCAAATATGAGAATTCGTTTGTATGATGCAAGCAACAACAATGAACTACTGAATGATACCGTAACTCTGTCCTCCTACGGTACATGGCAGTATTCGACAGATGGAACTAATTGGAGTTCTTGGAATGCGGCACAGGATACGGTAGGAAATTATATTCGCTACACCGCAACAAGTTTTGGGTACAGCGGAGTCACCGTCAGAGCATTGCTGACACAGGCATAAAATGGATGACATCATTTTCTACAGCGAATACTTCTTTCTTGATATGCCAGTACAGGCATCGGGAACGATATCCGCATTTGAGGCAGACAGTTCGTGGTTTGTACTGAGACTGGCGTTGCCCGAGAGAATTAGCATAGGTTGATAAATGCCCATACAATTTCCAACATCTCCGTCAGTAAACCAAGAATACCCCTACGAAGGAAAGGTGTGGCGTTGGGATGGTTCTGCTTGGGTGGGTGTGCGTCAACAAACAGAAATACAAAAGAGCAATATATGGGCAAAGCAGAACTTGCTTGTTCCGAATGGGGAGTTTCAGGGCGCAACTGATGTTTAAATGTTAACTATGTTTGCGGTTGTTCTTTGACTAAAGAATATTGGGGATAAATAAAGCGAATAAATAAAGAATGAGGAATTGACAATATGCCCCGTGAAGAATACATTCGTGTATATCGATCAGATCAGCCAAACGCAACCCCTTCCCTAACCGCAGGAGAAATTGCTGCAAATCTTGTGGATGGGAAGTTTTTTGTTGGTGGAACAAATGGTTCGTTAATTTCATTTAACGACATTACAAGAAGCGTTGCTAGTGTTGCCGTTGGTGCATCTTCATTCACAGGTGCTGTTTCAATAACAAATGGCTCAAATGTAACAATTTCTACTGCAAATAATACAATTGCCATATCTGCAAGTGTTGCAGTAGGTGCCACAGGATACACAATTGTTTCTGGAATTGGTTCGGGCATTTCTTCGATTGCTGGAAACATCTATTCGATCAACAACCTCGGTGTTACCAGTTTCAATGGTTCAACGGGTGCCGTAAATTACTATCCCCCATTTGCTACCGCATCTGTAACAGGTGTTGCAGCATTCCCTGCTTCGTTCTTCTCGGTCGCTAATGGTGTTGTGTCTCTATCCGGTGCATATGCATCCACACTCACCGGAGACACAGTTGGTGCCACCGGATCTATGACTGCGAACACCGTAAATGGCGTAAAGATCATAGATGCTCGTTTGGCAACAATAAATGCCACAGGTGTCGCATCGTTCTCATCGACAAACTTTGATGTAGCCAATGGTGCGGTCAGCATCAAGAATAGTGGAGTTCCTAATACTGCACTAGTAAATTCAAGCATAACTGTCTCTACCCTTGGACCAGGTCTTGGTGGCGGCGGATCTGTTTCTCTTGGGAACACCGTGACTTTGAGTAATCTTGGTGTTACCGGTATTTCCGCAAACACAAATAGCGGAATCACAATCAGCGGCACTACGGGACAGGTTGTCATCTCCAATTCTGGTGTAACCGGAGTTACTGCTGGATATGGAATCCTTGCATCATCAATTACAGGAAACATAACTTTTCAAGTAGCGGGACTGACTACAACACAATCTCTTGATTCGTTTTCTGTACAAGGAAGCAATGTATTCCTTTCGCTCGGACAGAAAATCAATTTGATAAGGAACAGTCAGGATTATGTTGCTGGTTCCTCCGACTGGAATGCATACGGTTCGCTTTCTCCTACCCCAACAAGTTTGGGAAATAATTCTGATTATGGTTGGCCCGGAAATGCAACTGGCGGAATTGAGATTGTATTCAATACTGCAAATTCAAACAACGGAATTTATCAGGTATGGCCCACGGGATCTTTACAAGCAAACACAACTTACACCGCCTCCTGTTGGGCAAGGACAAATGGTGGCGCAGGAAAATGTCGTTTCAGTTACTATGACAATGAGCGCACCACCAGTTTCTTTTCAGACGATTTCGATCTAACAGATGTTCCACAGAGAGTTGCTTTTACATTTACTACTCGTTCGGCAAATACATCATCAAATGTTGCTTTTGGCAATGGTAGCGGAAATGCGGGCGGCACAGTACGAATATGGGGATTTCAATTAGAAAGAGGAAGATTTGCGACCGATCCTGTTCGTACATACGGAGCAACTGCTGCATCCACTCCAAGAATTATCAATATCAATGATGCTGGAGTTACCGGTATTTCCGCAAACACAAATAGCGGAATCACAATCAGCGGTACTACGGGACAGGTTGTCATCTCTAATTCTGGTGTAACAGGAATCAAAGTTGGAAACACCACACTTAATGGAAATGTTTCAATAACAAATGGAACCTACAGTACCGTAACTGTTGCAGGAAATCAAATAACGGTTGATTTGAACGCATCTTCCATCGGTGGTAGTTTCAATGTAAGGGATCAGTATGGAGTAAGCGATACGGTAAATCTTACAGAAACATTGACATTTACTGGTTCACCTGCAATAGCAGTTTCGGGGAGCAACAATCAACTCACATTCTTCAATACAGGGGTCACCAGTTTCAACGGTTCAACGGGTGCCGTAAGTTACTATCCACCTATTGCATCGGAATCCGCCACAGGCGTTGCATCATTCAATAGCACCAATTTTTCAGTAAATGAATATGGTGCCGTATCACTCATCTATAATGAATTTAGTCTAAAGGATGGTGCTGATAACACCAATTCTGTTTCTCTTGGTGACACTCTTACGATCACCGGTGGTCGTGGTGTTGCTTTTATTCGTACTGCACCCGATACCTATGAGGTTCGTGGCGTAACAGCAACATCAAGCGTTCTTGGTGTCGCATCTTTCAATTCCACTCGGTTCTCCGTAGTAAATGGTGCCGTAGACCTTGCTGCTCCCTATCAGATTACTGGTGACACAGTAGGTGCAACGGGATCCTTGACGGCGAACACCGTAAGTGGTGTGAAGATCATAGATGCAAGACTTGCCGACACATCTGTTACCGGAGTCGCATCTTTTAACAACCTTTACTTTGATGTCACTAATGGTGTGGTTTCTCTCAATACAACTGTTAGAAAAATAACAGTAAGGGCATCAGACAATACCTCCGACACTATCAATCTCGGAGATACCCTGGTATTAACAGGAAGTTACCAAACAGGAATTCATACGACCAAAACAGCGACAGACACAATTCTTTTTACCAATGTTGGTGTCACAAGTTTCAATGGTTCAACGGGTGCCGTAAGTTACTATCCACCTTTTGCAACATCATCCGTCACCGGTGTTGCATCATTTCCTCCCACATACTTTTCGGTCGCAAATGGTGTCGTGTCTCTATCTGGTGCCTATGCATCCACTTTGACCGGAGACACAGTTGGTGCCACCGGATCGCTGACAGCGAACACAGTAAGTGGCGTAAGGGTCATTGATGCCCGTTTGGCAACAATAAATGCCACAGGTGTCGCATCTTTCGACACCAACAACTTCACGGTCAGCAATGGTGCGGTCAGCATCAAGGTTGGTGGTGTCACCAATGCTGCATTGGCTAACTCATCATTTGTTATAAGAGATGGTGAAAACAGTACCAATTCTGTTTCTCTTGGAGAGGTATTAGTTATCACGGGTGGAACAGGAGTTGTATTCAAGAAAACATCTGATGATAACTTTGAAATCTATAGCAATTTCACTATCAACGGAACCCCACCAGTCGGCAACGATTTCACAGTAATAACTGATGGAAAACTTTCTATTCCACTTGCATCCGATTCTGTCACGGGTGTTGCATCGTTTAGAGATGGAGACTTCGATGTTTCCATAACAGGCGCAGTTTCTCTAGATGCAGTTGTTGCTAAAACAAATACTGCACAAACATTCACGGCTTTGCAGACTTTTTCTGGAGGAATTACAGGATCAACTGCACATTTTAGAACGGCTTCTATACCGCAAATTGGTTCAGAACAAATTGGTCTGTCCGGTGATGGTGCAGGAATTTACTTTGCTTCGGGCATTGATCCTGCATATCAACCATATATCGGATTTCCCCAACGAGGATTAGATGATATTCATATTGTTTCTGGCGGGGTAATTAGGATCGGAAATCCCGATTCAGATTATCCCGGAAATGATGGTGCAATCATCATCAATGATGGTGTATTGTCAATACAAAGTATCAATACAATAAACGGTGCGGTTAGAACTGTCAATCAAATAGGAAATAATGTAACGATAAACGGTGGTCTCGGAATTCGTGCAGATACTGGTGCTACAACAATCACGATTCACAATCTCGGTGTCACAAGTTTCAATGGTTCAACGGGTGCCGTAAGTTACTATCCACCTTTTGCTACACAATCAGTAACAGGTGTCGCATCTTTCGACACCAACAACTTCACGGTCACCAATGGTGCAGTCAGTATCAAAAACAACGGTGTCCCCAATATTGCACTAGCAAATTCAAGCATAACTGTCTCTACCCTTGGACCTGGTCTTGGCGGTGGTGGATCTGTTTCTCTTGGGAACACCGTGACTTTGAGTAATCTTGGTGTTACCGGCATTTCTACAAACACAAATAGCGGAATCACAATCAGCGGTACTACGGGACAGGTTGTCATCTCTAATTCTGGTGTAACAGGATTCCGAGTTGGCGGAACTTTGCTGACAGGAACACCATCACTAACAAACAACAGTAATATTACTAGGAGTGGAATCAATCTAATTCCAAGCGGACAGGATATTGCGGTCTGGAATGCGGGGGTGACCTCGCTGAATGGTCTCACGGGCGCACGGACGCTCACGGGCGATGGTGGGGCGATTCGTGGTGTTAATAACAATGCAATAACAGCACTTACGGGAGGGTGTGGTTTTACGGGTGTTGTTGGAGTCGATTGTACCAAATTCATAATCAATCAAAGTGGTATTATCACGGGATTGGTTTCAGGGGGATCTAATTGCGATCCTCAAAATCCTCCCACCACCCAAGCCGCATGTGATGCGTGTGGTGGAACATGGCAGGGCAATGTGGGTGGTGGTGGCAGTTGTCTGTTGGGGTTCACTCCTCTTTATTCGGGTTTAGGAAATTCGGCAGCAGCCGATGGATCGATTTCATACTTTTATCTTGATGTAAACAATCTTTCCTCATATGCCGGAGATTTTACTACCAAAACGACTCCAAGGGTGGTCATGTTTGACCCCGATGAAACTGGCTTCATCAAGTCCAAGTCCGTATCGATCCAAGACCTGTTTGTAAAAAACTACAATGTGTTTGAAAGCAAGACACCGAATCAACTTGCATCGCCAAGCAAGAAGAGTTCGAACGACAAAATCGAACTTGAAATTGTGACGGGATTGATTGCACAAGGGGATCAGGGTCTTCTGAAAGGTGCGTCTGCACATGAGTACATCACAAACAACACAATATCGGCAATCAATGGATGCACAGGCGGTACTTTCAGCATCACGGGAACGACACAAGAAGTAACAGTAACTACGGGAATCAATTGCCGACAAATTGTAATTGGACTTCCCGAGCATGTTGTTCTGACTAGTATTTCTGCTACAGGAGCAACATTCACACAAACCGTAACTGCGACCCGTTTCATCGGAATTGTCTCGGGTGGGGACTTCTAAATAAGGATACAGGTATTCGTTATGCCCAAAGAAAGCACAATTCAGCACTACACATCCTCAACCACGGGAAACGCACCCGCAGGGGTTGATCTCGCATCGGGCGAGTTGGCGATTAACACAGCCGACGAGAAGATTTTCTACAAGAACCATGTAGGAACGGTTCTCTCGCTGTCGCAGACAAAGGATCTCTCGGGTGCGTTTGCACCGAGAAGTGGTGTTGTTACATCCATTAATGGTGCTACGGGGAACATCGTAAGTATCGCAACCACGGGATCCAATGTATTCACGGGTCTGAATACTTTCAATGCAGGTCTGTCCGCTGCGAACCTCTTCGTATCGGGTGGCTCTACATTTGGTGGAGGCATTTCTACAACTGATCCGAATAACTTCAATATTTTGGGCGATCAGTCCACTTTGATGAATGTGGGTGGTTCACGGATTCAACTTGGTTGGACGGGCAGTTCTAGTACCACAGGTGGAAATATCTACATCAGTAATGATGGAGAGAACATAGTATCAATTCGTGGTGGAGATGGAGTGACCATCAATGGCGGAACCGCATGGCACTCCCTGAATGACGGCAAGGGAAGCGGTCTTGATGCTGATCTTCTTCGTGGTATAAATGGTGATCGTTACCTTGAAGAGATTCAGACAGGTCTGTTGTATGGCGGTGTACTAAGTATAAATGCAGGAAATACAGGATTCAATGTCTCTGCGGGTGCGGGAATTGTCGTTACCGTCAATGCTTCTTTGACAGGATTCCCCACTCCAACCCTGACAAATGTCACATGGAACTCCTTTACGGGACAGTCAGTACTAGGACTCACAAGCGGAGACTTTACCTTTGTCCGCATTGACTCTTCGGGAAATCTGCAACAGTCAACTAGCGATTTCACACAGTCCGAATACCTCAACAGCGTGGTATTGGGAAACATTGTTCACCCAAGTCGCAGCGATATTGATCGTGTTCACTCTCACCCAATCGTAGCCTACGCCTCAAGCGCACAATACGAAGCCTTCATTCGCTACTTTGGCCCTCTGAAGGTATCGGGTTATGCCATGTCTGGTTTCGGAACAACAGGTCAGGTACAGGTTTCTTCGGGTGTTGTGTTTTCCTTGGGTGCAAACATGATAACAGATCCAAACAACCCAAGCGTTGTGACGGATTCTGCGTCTGTTCCTCTTTCTACCTTCTACTATCTGTATAGAAACGCAGACGGTTCTTACAAGACTGATCCTGCCACCAGCACCACAGTCAATTTTGGCAATTACGATGACGGTGATGGCACACTTGGAACCATATCAACCAACAACTGGTCTATACAGCGAGTCTACAAGATTCCTGGATCAGATGTGGTGTATGTGTATTACGGAAGAAACTCATACTCCACTAGCACCACAGCAACTGCTGCAATTCTGACAGAATCGTTTGACGAAGCAGACATTACACGATACAACGGTGTGTTCTTGGGATGGCTTATTGTGCGTGGCGGTGGTTCTGATGTGACTTCTACAGGTGATTGCGTCATTATTCCTGGTGGCTTCTTCCGCAACACGACAGGTGGCGGTGGTGCTGCAACCATATCCAGTTTGGATGACTTGAGTGATGTTACAATCACATCACCATCAAGCAATCAGATTCTGCGTTATGACGGCACACAGGGATTGTGGGTCAATTCTGCCGTCACCACGCTTCCGTTGGTGACTTCTATCAATGGCATCACAGGTGCTATTGGTATCACCGCAGGCAGCAATATCACCATCACGCAATCAGGATTGACTTTCACGGTTTCGTCATCTACTCCACCTCTAGCATCCGCATCTGTCACGGGTGTTGCATCGTTCGGTAATGAGTTCATCGTCACCGCTGCGGGTGCGGTAGGTCTCACCAGTAACTATGTGAAGAGCATCAACGGTGCAACTGGTGCAGTCACCGATGTTGCCAAGACAAACACGGCACAAACCTTCACGGGATTGCAGACATTTAGTGGCGGTCTTTCTGGAAATCTAACTGGTGCAGCAACTCTTGCTACGATTGAAAACACGAATGCAGGAACAAGATATATCTGCATGGTTGGGGGAACAGGGCAAACAGGAATATTCGTTGATGCTGTCACCACACCATTGTCATACCAACCCACAATCGGCAGAATGTCAATGTCTTCTCTTGTGGTTACTGGAAGTGGATATTTTACAACTATCAATTCAAGTTCAATTGATGCAAATTCACAATTGGTTTTCAATGGTCCAGATGGTGGAGCATTTACATCAGTCAACAACAATGCATCTTTGTATTTTGATGTTCCTAATGGGGATATTTCCTTTGGGGATATTCAAGGTGTGTCTACTGGACTTCAGTATGCGTTTGTTCCAAAATTGAACCTAGGAGTCCTGTCTTCACAAAATGCAGGAAATGCAGGAAAAGCAAAATTCGGAATCAATCGTGATGGTACTGGTTGGACCGCAAGCGGCTATGGTATTGAATTGGGCAGAGACAATGGAAAAATGCTTCGAATGGTTTACACCGATAGCATTACCAAGCAGTCTGATGCTAGCCCAACAGCGAATGCAACATTCGAACTTTCCAACAATGGCGACCTGACCATCATGCCAAGCGGGGGAGATGTCAATATCTCTGGCTCATTGACCGTTACTGGAACAGGACTGAGCGGCAATGTAGTCATCAACAACCAATTGAATGTTCTTAGTGGAGCAACTTTTGCGGCATCTACCGATGTTTATTTTGGTGGTTCTGCCAGAGGACTGATCATCAACGGTGGAAAAGGATCTAGTGACATTGCTGCATACGGAAACACGGAAATCAATATTGATGGCTATTTTGGAAATGGTACAGTCTCCCTCCGTGGATACATCATCAACATGGGCGATATTGATGGAACTTCAAACAGCACATTTATCACAGTTGACGATTCTGGAAGTACCATCAGCCATGAAGCAAGCCTTGGACATAATTTCGGCGGATCCCGAATTAGTTCACTTGCGGGAATAACTGCTGCAAGTCTTTACATTTCGGGTGGTGCAACATTCGATGGCAACACGACAATAGGAAATGCTGCCACGGATACGACAACCATTTATGGATCGAAAGTTGTAAATGAAGTTGTTTTCAACAACGGAACCGCAAGAACAGTCGGATTGAGTTGGGCAAATGGAAATGTGCAGTTGCTCGGAGGAACGGGTTCGGGTGCAACGGGCGTAACCGCAATCTATTTTACGAACGCTCCTGCAACAGGATCGGCAAGCATCACGCTCATCGTAACCAATGGCGGAAACATGACGGGCAACACAAATTTCTGGGCTACAAACATCAAGTGGCCCGGAGGAAACAAGCCAACTCTTACTGCATCGGGCGTTGATGTGGTTTCCTTCGTGACACCGGATGCGGGATCGACAATTTATGGATTCGTTGGAGGCTTGAACTTCGCATGATAGGCGCAGCAAGAGGTCCGCAAGGAAGGGACTATCAACTCCTTTCCACCAACACATTTACCACGGGAGGAACACAGTCCTACAGCATTCCTTCCGGTACGAGGTATCTCCACATTCAAATGTGGGGAGCAGGGGGTGGTGGCGGCGGCGGAAGAGCAGCAGGATCAAGACCGACTCTTTACTATGGCGGTGGTGGGGGCAATGGCGGAAACTATGGTGAATTTTTTTTCTATGGTGGCGATGGATTGGTGCTAAAAACTGGTGCCATACTGATGGGTGAAAATCCATTTACTGGTCCATGCAACAATTTCGATATGCAATCGGGTGACATCATAGAATTCTATGTCGGAAATGCTGGAGCCGGAGGAGCAGCAAACGGAAACGGTGTTGCTGGTCAAAGTACGAGATTGATATCTCACAAAAGAAACGGGGCTGTAGTTCTTGATCACGATGCGGTTACTGGATGGACTCAAGACGATGAAATCATTCCCGACAATTATCTCTGTGATTCAAGTTATTTTTATTCATTGAGTGTATTGGGGGGTCAGAATGGAACATCCCCAACAAGTATTCCGGGTGGAAGTCCCCAATTATCGATTGAGCAAATCTTCTATCCGGATAGAAGAGTTGGGCTTTCTGCCGGTAATAACGGGACAAACAACTCGGGAAATACCACAACATCTCCGGGCGGAACAGGTGGTAGGGCAGGGGGAACGGGCGGTGCAGGAGGTACGGCAGGAGCGGCGGGAGCAAACGGAACGGCAGGAACCTTTCCCGGCGGCGGTGGTGGTGGTGGTGGATCGAATGCAACAACCCGTGGTTCGGGCGGAAGAGGTGCAACAGGACAAGTAATCATAAGGGCATACGGATGACACGGATACAGGTCAATATTCCCACCGGAAAAATAGGAAAATGGTCAATTCGAAAGGCTATTGGGGATTCCCCTGCTTATGGAATCTCGCCCATGTTTTCCGAAATCATGGGACAACCCTCAACATATCGTGAAGAACCCTTCGGTGAATATACTTTTCTCTGTCATGATGACATCGGTCCGATCATGCAGGATACAACCCACGAATACATTGAACACCAACCCCTTTGGGAAGAGGCAACGGGAAATGTTTTGATTGGTGGTTTGGGAATTGGTCTTGTTAATGAAAAACTCATAAACTATCCGAATGTGACGAGCATCACCATCGTGGAAAAAAATCAAGAGGTGATTGATCTTGTTTGGAATCATTGCTCGAAAGACGAGCGATTTTCCTTGGTTCATGCCGACATAGATTCATGGATACCGCCCGAAGGATCTCATTGGAACTATGCATGGTTTGATACATGGATTGGGGACAATTCCATACAGACACAAAACGAATACAATCAAATGTTGATTCAAAAATATGGCGAGTATTGCGATAAAATCGGAATTTGGACACAATCATCGTGAAATCCCGACTTTTCAAAACTCCATAAACTTTCCCTAAATATGCGATATGGGTCTATTCAAGGTCAAGAGAACCAATGTTGTCGGAAGAATTCCCGTGGGACTTACCTATGGTGAACTTGCCGTCAATATAGCCGACAAGAAATTGTTTGTCGGCGGAACATCGGGAACAGGACCGGCGATTGAAATAGTCGGGGGCGGCGGCGGTGATGGTACAGGACCAACATGGACAAACTCAACGCCGACAGTAGCCACAAACTTTGCAGGAATACCCGCAGGAACAACATTGGATGCCGGATTGAATTCCATACAAATACTTGAAAAACTTCTTTATCCATATCAATCTGTCAGTTTCTCAGGATTCAATCTCAACCTTTCTGCAAGCACATTTGATCTTGGTCAGACATCTGCGGCGGGGAACTACAATGCAACTTGGTCTGCAAGCAGCCCGACAGGAAATTGGATAGCAGGAAGTGTTGGAATTTCCCGTGAAGGAACAACTCTTGTTTCGGGACTGAATTACAACTCTTCCCCGACTTCAATCACCCATCCCGCCTACAGATACACATCACCCACAACTCTGTCTTTTTCATTGACTGGACAGCAGTTGCAGGAATCAAACCCGAGTGCATCAAGAACATATTCTTGGCTTCACAAGATTTATTGGGGCAAGAGTGCATCAGATCCCACATCAACAAGTAGCGTTTCCACAAATGGAGGCAATCGCTTTACATCAAGTACAACTTCTTTGGGTTCTTACACTTATTCGTTTACATCTTCCGGGTCTGCTCTTGCTTGTTATGTGGTTGTTCCTTCATCCCTCACCCAATACACATCATGGAAAGACGAGAATAATGCAGCATTTGGACCAGTATCAGGAACATTTACCGAGACAAATGCACATGGCGTATCCATTGGGTGGACTTGGTATAAAGTAAATCTTCCCACAACATCACAATTGAGTGTTTCTGCATCATAAAGACCAATCATGCCAATCACAGGCTACATTTCCTTTGGATACCCCATCGGTCCGAAAGCAACGACCGATAGTTATTATGTTACAGATCCACAATATGGTCTTGGTGGTCTTCGTACCGTAGGAACCACGGCAGAAAGAGATGCAATTACGGTAGAACGCCGTCAAGTCGGCATGATGGTGTATGTCGAAGATGTTGATGCCTATTATTCCCTTTTAGGCGGAACAAGTAATTTGGATTGGGTCGAATTTACTTCGGGGGGAAAGGGATCGCAAGGACCAACGGGCACAACAGGTACAACCGGAAGCACAGGACCAACAGGACCACAACTAGTAATCATCGATACAGTATCCACTACAATCGATGAAGCAATACTAAAAGGATCAACCTCGTATTCTTTGGCGGGGGATTCTTTTGTTTTGACCTATGCGGGAGGAATCTCCCCCGCAACGGGGTGCGCTTTTCTCACAGATCCCACCAAAGGAACGGGATTCCCCGTCTATTTCAGCACGGCTTCAATGACAGGAATTGATTTCACTACACAAACCCTGACAGCGGGAGTGGGAGATTCGGTAACAATTCGAATCGTTGTGACTGGAGCAGGGACATATTCATCAGACTCCTATGATTACGAAGTTACTTTTGAAAATGAATTGCGTTGGGGGGCAACAACAGGCGCAAATTTAACGGGACATGGAGTCCAAACTGTTTTAAACAACACAGTAGTCAAATCCAGCCCCGATCATACATTTGACTTAAATTTGGACTACGGGGAATATGTTTATTTTGCATATCCCGTAAGGCATGGCGATATTGTTCATTCTATAAATAACGGACCGTATGGTGGCATGTCATTACAGGGAACAAAAGGAATTGCCGGAAATCCTTCTGTTTTGACAACTAACAGTAATGGGTTTACTGAGGCTTTCTATGTGTATAGAAGCGTCAATGGCTTGGGGGAATTTCTTCGTATAAAAACCGAAGCAATGTAAAGGTAAAAAACAATGCCCATTAAACTAGCAGACATCATCAAGCAACAGGGTCGTGATGGTAGTCAAGGTCTTTCGGGATCTTCTTTCTACTATTTGGTCGATGTTGCTGATATCGATTTCCGAGTAGACGGTTTTGTAACAAATACAGGAATTAGCGGTGGAGTATCGGTTCCTGCCGGTCCGTCTGCATTTGGTAAAAAGTACATTGTTCTTGATGCGGGGGGTCTTGGTGGATTTTCACCAACCCAAAATGGAATTGGAAACAATGACATCATAGAAAAGCGAGATATGGAATGGGGCATTCACTTCGATGCATCTTTGAGTAACAGAGGTGCATCTGGTGGGGCACTTGCATATTCTATTCCAGAAAAAGCATTTTTCTATTATGAGGGATCATCGTGGAAGCGTCTTGGATCTGGATCATTAGAAGCAAGTAGTCTGACTGCTGGAGTTGCGATTGGGATTTCAGCCGGATCAAATAATGTTCTATACTTCAACAACCTTGGCGTAACTGGAATTCAAGTTGGAAACACAACCCTGACCGGAAGTGTCTCCCTGACAAACGGAACATCTACAACAATCACCGTTGCTGGAAATGAAATCACAATCGGTGTCGATACAGGCTCATTGGGTGGCAACTTCTTTGTTGGTGATGGGTTTGGAAACCGTGATCAAGTTGATTTAGGTCAGTCCTTGACATTTGCCGGAAGTGCTGCAATTTCTGTATCGGGAAGCAACAATCGACTTACATTCTTCAATATGGGTGTCACCAGTTTCAATGGTCAAACTGGTGCCGTAAGTTACTATCCACCATTTGCTACCGCATCCGTCACCGGTGTTGCATCATTTCCTCCCACATTCTTCTCGGTCGCAGATGGCGTTGTGTCTCTATCCGGTGCATATGCATCCACTTTGACCGGAGATACTGTTGGTGCAACAGGATCTTTGACTGCAAACACCGTAAGTGGCGTAAGGGTCATTGATGCGAGATTGGCTACTGCATCCCTCACCGGTGTTGCATCATTTCCTCCCACATTCTTCTCGGTCGCAGATGGCGTTGTGTCACTATCTGGTGCCTATGCATCTACTTTGACAGGAAACACAGTTGTCTCCGGTATTGCCGCAGGGGTTTCTGCGGTTGCAGGAAATATAGTTGCAATTAACAATCTTGGTGTAACGGGCGCATCCACCAACTTTGGTAGCGGGATCTCAATCAGCGGAATCACGGGACAAATCGTATTCGTCAATACGGGTATCACGCAGGCTAATGGTCTAACCGGCACTATCGTATTCCGTGAAGCAAACAACACAAATCGCTTTGCTCCTGAAACGCTAACAGTTCATGGTGCCAGCAAAGGAGACAACAATCGTTGGTACGATGATGTCTACTACAATACAGGGAGAGTAGAGAATCAATTCAGAAATTCCCAATTCAATGCGGGCGCATGGTCTGCTTATGAAGAACCTTCGAATGATAAACAACCAACAATATTCAATCTTGATCGTGCAGATTCTGGAACTGCGGGTTGGGGTACATTCGAAAATGCTCTCGGCATAACCGGTGGATTCAGTCTGACCTTTGGTGCTGGTGGAGGTACGGCAGGAATTTATCAAGCATTCCCGGCGGGAAGTACTGGCAATGGATTCGTCTGGACTGTATCTGCATGGGCTGTGGGCAGAGTGAATACTGCATCATCTTTGATTTTCGCCTATTTTGACGGAGTAAAAAGCAATTATTCGCCAGTATTTTCGGTACCAGGAGCAAGTTCCGGACCACAACGGTTCTCTTGGACTTTTGTACAACAACCACAAAATGGTTCGTTCGAGAATGTTGCAATAGGAACACCAAGCGCAAATATAGTCGGACTTAAACTGTTTGGACTGCAACTTGAAAGAGGAAGTGTTGCTCGGGACTATGTTCCGACATTTGATGCAGTTGATGCAGTTGTTGGCGGATCAGTAAGAGTTTCCCCAACAGGAAGCCACTTCATTGCTCTGACGGGACCAACAATTTCACACAACGGAGTTGATTTTCCCAATGGTCTTTCTGCATATGGCGAAATGGGTGACAGACTAGTTGTTGCTACTGGACCAACAAACGATCCATTTAGAACATATGTGCGTTTTGGTAATTCTTGGATACAGACGGGTGTCGTTGGTATTGGTCAGGGTCCGGTTGGTTCTACTGGCGATCCAGGTATAACAGGTGTCACCGGTTCCACGGGTGCTACAGGTGCCGCAGGCATAACAGGTTACAACAGCGGTGCTTTTGTTCCTTTCAATACAGCGGAACAGGGATTGAGTTTTGCTTCAGGTAGCATATCTTTTACCGACACTTATCGTTCTGAGGGGCTTAGTGCTGTCGCCGCCATTATTTCGGGTTTAGGGTCAAATGCAGATTTGACAATACTAGTTCGAAATGAGCGGGACAGCAGCAAACAGGTTATTTTCCGTTCAACAAGTACGATACTAAACCAACTAGAAGACCCGCCGTTTACGACAACAAGCAGTCTTATTGGTTCATATGTTGTCGGAAATGCTTCAACATTCCCATATACCGGCGCAACCGGTGGATTGTTGGTTACAATTATTCCTGATGGAGTGGCAGGACAGACTGGTTCTACTGGTTCTACGGGTCCGATGGGACACCATATTTCTGTCTTCAATTCTAACGGTACCAAAGATCAGATACAGTTCATTGATGCTAATAAACTTGGATTTAGTGGGAACAATCTTGATGCAAATACCACTTCCGTACTGAATTTCATGATGTCACAATTGGTTACTGGGCAAAGTCCATTGACCATTTCAATGATGTCACGAAGCAATCCTTTGAATTTTGCTGTTTTTCACACACCAGATAGTGCGAAAAATCCAACATACACCTGGGAATTTGACGGCAATTACATTTACGGTAATAAAGACACTATTGGAAAAAGCAGTACGGTTCCAATCGATATCCATTTCACAATCAACGGCAGAGATGGTGCTACGGGGGCTGGTGGGTTCGCTACAACATGGGGTATTACTGCGGGTGCAGGAGGTCCGGCAGGAACCACCGCAGGGCAGATTTGGGTGTATAGAACTGCGGTAGCACAAACCCCAACCACAATTTTCATGCCACCCTACGATAGGTTTGGTAATTCTCTCACAGGAATTTACCAAAATGCATGGGCATTTGGCGGTACAAATGGAAATCCAATCAAGGGTTTCTTGTATGTGACTCTTGAGGGGCAGGGTGCCCAAGGAGTAACATCGGATACTTTTGTTTTCAATGTTACAAGTATTGGCAGCATTACGCCAGCCAGACACACGCCGTTCGTTGGCACAATCATGTCCGGTTCGACAGGAATGTTCGGACCAAATCCAGGATTGCAGAACGCAAAAACCCGTGTTCATTTTATCCCAGCCGGTGCGGCAGGACAAACAGGGCAAGTGAGTCTGTCCGGATACGGCACATATTCGGGACTCACTCACAGTTCTTCAACCCTTGATACTTTCACAAATGTTCGTGGAAGAAAGTACTTGTATATGAAAGAAGATGGTGGAATTACATGGGACTACATTAGACCCGTTGACATATACAATAGTGCAGATTTCTACTTTGGAATTCAATCTTTTTCCTTTAATCCTGGTGGGGTATCGCTGATTAATCGACTATCAGCGACAAATTACAATTTGCTTGATGGTGGTGCTGCATTCGATGCAAGTTACAAATTGGGACCACCAGTAACTGCAAATATTAATGCCAATACTCCGTCATTTGCAGTTAGTGGATTCCCAATAAAAGCAAACAATGACGGATCGACAGAATTTGGTGCTGGATCACCAACGATAACCGGAGGAACCACCACAGACATTGTGATTACCTTGCAGGCAACCGGAACAAACGATATTTCTGTCGGTGGTTTTCAATATGTAACATCTTCAATAACATTCAAGAACAGAAATGATTTTGTGTATGGAGTAACATTTGCCCCATATCTAACCGGTAGCGCACAAACACCGAATTTGCTAGTCGGTGGAAAATTAGAAACCGATTTTTCATCAACATATCCCGCAGCACAGCAACCAAACGGATTCACCAAAACTTTTGCAATGTCTTCGTTTGGCGCACAAGCAGGGGTCGATCAATACATCTATGTTGCATATCCCGCAAGATTGCATAGTGCAAGTTTCACATTCCAATTGGTGAATGCACAAACTGCATATGGAGGAATGCAATTGCAATCAGCGGGCTTCAATGGTGGATTGGAAACTGTTGACTACACAAATAGTGCAAACTACACGGAACCGTACAAGATTTGGAGAAGCAATCAAGCATTCAGCCCGTCAACTGTTCCGAATGTATACTTTAAGATTGTGACATAATATGCCTACAGAGATTGCTGACAGTTTTCGTCAATTGGGCAGATCGGGAAGTGTGGGAACCTCCTCATTTTTTCCCATAGTAGAATCGCAAGATGTGAATTTTGCAGTAGAGATGGTGGTTACGGGAAATGATTGCTCTGGAAATATAGACACAACACCAACAGGAAATGGGAAAAAGTACATAATAGGACCAAATAGTTGTTTAACACCATCGACAACTCCTGCTGTTGGAACATGGGATATCGTAATGCGGACATCTGGTGGCTGGGAGTTGTATCAAGATGTAAGCAACAATGAAACAAATCATGGAATTGTTTTTGACAGGAGAACTCAAAAGTTTCTCCAATATAGTGGAGATACTACATTGGGATGGGTTTCTGTTATTAGAAGCGGTGGAATAGATGGCGGCACTTTCTCATAAATAGAAAGCAAAGGATAAAAAACTATGCCTGACGATTTAGATGGAATTTTTGGACCACCCGAAGCCCCTGCTCTTGGAGCGACCTATGGGTGGGGAAATTTGGTTTATGAATACGCATCAAACGGTGTTTGGAATATTGTCAGCGGATCATTGGTTGGACAAAGAGGACCACAGGGGTCGCCCGGAGATCCAGGAGCCAGAGGAATTACTGGTTCTGGATACACCGGTGCATTTTTGAAAACCGATGGAACTCTTCAAATCACTTTTGCCGATTGGTCCACAGGTACTTTGTCTTCTACATTGGTAAATGTTGGAACTGTTCGTGGTTCTACTGGACATACAGGATGGGGTTATACAGGAGCATTCATAAAAACCGATGGCACATTGCAAATGACTGCTGTTAGTTACAATACGAATGGAAGCGTAAATACAACCCTCATAAATCTCGGAAATGTGGTCGGTGCAACCGGTGCTTCTGGTCCAATTGGTGGAACTACAAGCCAAGTTCTTTTTGTAGATGCAAAAGGAGCAAGCGGAACTAACAATTTCCAATTCAACGGAGTAACTGCACATTTTGGTGGAACAAATACTCGGTTTACTATGACCGGACCAACAATGCAAATAGGATACAACACCGAAGTCATTGACGGTGTTTTCAAATCACCTAGGGAATTTTCTGGATGGAGAAATGTAAGCGGATCGACACTATCAATAACACCTTCCGATGGAACAATACAAAGAATTCAGATTGATCCTGGAAATGCAATTACAATCAATGCGGCAAACAGCGGTTGGTCTTCGATTACCGGTCATACAGAAACAATCATGTGCTTCATTAAACTTCTTGGTGGAGGAAATGTCGGTACAGGAAAATTCGCTGACGAAATTCTATGTGAATCACCAAGAGCAACAAATATCTGCGATCATGGTGCAGGAGTAACTGGAACAATTGATGTGGTTACCTTGATGAGAATCTGTGTTGGAACTACATCGGGTGGGGCATCGAGGGGTCTTACAATGGGTTTTTATGTTGCCCGTGGTCTTACAAATAGCACAGATTCGGCAGCAAGATCCGGACCAAACTGGCTCTTTGCAACTTAATGAAATAAACAGCATATGAAATTCTCGTACAAAAAAATCTTCGGTGGAACCCATCCTGCGGAAGTGGTTCCGCCAATTAAATGTCCCAAATGATGCTATCCTTGTACTCCAATATGCACAGAATGGCCCAATTGTGATTTTGGGGGAAACTGCAACTGCGATAGTCAGACAACACCAAATGAAACAAACGGAGCATGTGCTTGTTGCTCCGAAGTTTTCATTTCTATCTGTTCTCAAACATGTGCATATAATTGTGCGCCAACAGTTGAAACCCAATGTGCAGATTGCAACAATCTATCGTGTACTGGATACAGCGGAGGAAGGTTTTGCAGCACATGCGAATTTAGTCCTCCCCCATCCCCACCAATAGGCGGACCAATAGGAAGCGGCAGTTCTTGCCAAATTGTTGGTGGAATTGGCGGTCCGTATGTAAACCGAATCGATTTGCGGGGACAATATGGTGGATTTACAGGATTCCCGAGCAGAATGTTTAACTTCGGATCATATGGTTGCGGCAATCCAGGCAACTGCGGTTTGTATTACGGAGACTGTGATCCGGATTATGCCAGACCATACATCAAGAGATATTTCAAATCTCCGGAACAAAGCGGAGTAATTGGAATTACGGGATTTGGAATCGACTATGCGTGTTTGAGTTGGAAATCCGACAAATCAACACGGGTTATGGCTTTGTCGGGAAGAAATGTATATCGTTACAGCGGATATCTTGCCGGTGATACGGGTTCCAATTACGGCACAGACTATGCTTATGGATGCACAAACGGAAACTATGTCAGAAAATACTACCCGTGGATCAGTACTGGTGGTCTCACTACATTCTGCTCCGATCCCAATCTCAATCCTATAGGTATTAGTGGTATAAGTGAAATGGAAGGTTATTTGGGCAGAGCGTTTCCTCTTGAAGACCGAATTTCGGGGCTACCTCTCTGGGGACAAACAAACCAATCCGTTGGAATAACAAACGACCATGGGATTTATTGCGGCTCTACTGCTGCTTGCGTGGGGTGTGAGTGTCTTACCGGATCAAATGTCATAACATCTATTGGTCACTTTGGATACGGATTGACTTCACAGAGACCTTATAATCCACAAGGATATATTGCAGAAGCATTAGCACCTGCTGCTCTGGATTATGTTGGGGACATCAATCCAATTTGGAGAGGAATTCCATCTTGTTCAGTTTGGGCGTTTGCAAACGCCGTATATGATCGAATTGCATATTTGACCTATAGATCGGGTCTGACAGGTATTCCTAATCCAGGAGTTAGATGGAGAAATGCTTTTACTACCGATGGGTTGTCTGCCGATGAAAATTTCCCGCAGTTTGGCAATTTTATCGATATTCATCATGAAATGTTCAAATCCAAACCGGATTATGTCTATACCGATCCCAAAGATCCGAATTACAAAGTAAAGAACATGATGAATTATTTTGCCAACGATTGGTCAAACGCAGTCAATCGTTTGACAGATGAATTGGGGTTCTTTACATTTAAAATACAACCACCAAATGTGTTTCTTTATGACCGAACCCCTTATGATGCAGCGTCAACGACAGAAGACGCATGGAAGCACATCTACATCATCGGCAATGCTAATGTTCTTTTTGACTCGGGTTGTACATATCCCGATGGATTGACAAACAGTTTTGATGATCGTACAAACGAACCATATACATCTCCAGACGGATTTGATCCTTCAACTGATATTTTCTCTACAGATGATGTTCGTCATCACATTTTCAGACTTGATGAAATAAATCATGCTCTCAATAATGGAAGACCAGGACTTACAGCAAATTCTGCAAGACTTGTAGTATTTCCTGCTTGTAAGATAAATGGTGGAGAAACTGCCGCTTTTCAGGTTTCAATAAATCCCCTGTCTCCTTTTGTAATACATGGAGAATGTGCGGTTGATCAATGCGGTGTATATCAAATTGAGACAGACAGCCTGTCAACAGAAGGATTAAATACACTATCATGTGCATGTTCTGTGTGTGCAAGAATTGGTGACGGTACAAACAGATATCCTGCGTATTCCGATAGTCTACTTTATACACAATTGGGTGGAAACATTCCCTCTTGTTACTCAGAGGACCCCACCAATTGGAGAAGAAATCCAAATGATAACCGATATTTTCCGCACCCAAGATTGATGTCGGGTACAGATAGCGGAATAGCGGGTGATTGTCGATATTACGGACCAAGAAGATTGTATTGGTATTTTTAAACACAACAATTTGATTTGATTGACTGCCTCTTCATAGTGTGATACAATCATCAAACGATTCTTTCAGAGTCGTGACAAGAAATACCCGCAACTTGCGGGTGTTTCTCTAAATACCCTGACCAAAACAGGAGTTCACAATGAGCGAGTCACACAGTCTTCCGACAGCGTATCAGCAATTTATTCACCTAAGCCGCTACAGCAGATGGCTTCCGGATCAGGGTCGCAGAGAGTCGTGGGAGGAGACTGTTGACCGATACTTCAATTTCTTCGACAAGCACCTGAAGGAAAATCAGAGATTCCGTCTTCCGAAGGATGTTCGTGAGGAACTGCGAAATGCAGTACTGAACCTTGAAGTCCTTCCTTCCATGCGCTGTCTCATGACCGCAGGAGAGGCACTTGAGCGTGACAACATTGCAGGATACAATTGCTCTTATGCACACATCAATCGTGTCCGTGCATTCGATGAGATTCTTTATGTCCTCATGTGCGGTACGGGAGTCGGTTTCTCCGTTGAGCGTGAATTCGTTGACAAGTTGCCGACAATCGCAGAAGAGTTTTCTGATACCGACACCACGATCATCGTTGCGGACTCCAAGCAGGGTTGGGCAAAGGCATATCGTGAACTTGTGTCATTGCTGATTGTTGGTCAAATTCCCAAGTGGGATGTTTCCAAGGTTCGTCCTGCGGGTGCAAGGCTCAAGGTGTTTGGCGGTCGGGCTAGTGGTCCCCGTCCCCTTGAAGACCTGTTCAAGTTCACCGTAGAAACATTCAAGAAGGCAGCAGGACGCAAGTTGACATCGATTGAATGCCACGACATCGTTTGCAAGATTGCTGAAATCGTTGTTGTTGGCGGTGTTCGCCGTTCTGCATTGATTTCTCTTTCGAATCTCACAGACGAGCGTATGCGTGATGCAAAGAGCGGTGCATGGTGGGAGGCAAATCCGCAGAGAGCATTGTCAAACAACAGCGTTGCTTACAAGGAAAAGCCCGAGATCGGCACATTCATGGAAGAATGGCTGTCGCTCTACAAGTCCAAGAGCGGTGAGCGTGGAATCTTCAA
>Ga0181343_1000278_pt1 | contig 24382 bp, 41 predicted proteins | sample Su13VDMLBSD_FD_130110 | JGI IMG/M metagenome (GOLD analysis project Ga0181343, IMG submission 130110) | Freshwater viral communities from Lake Michigan, USA - Su13.VD.MLB.S.D | ecosystem: Environmental > Aquatic > Freshwater > Lake | place: USA: Michigan | collected 2013-07-15
CGGTAACGTTGGATTGTCGGCGCTTGAAGATGCGTTAGCGGCACAAAATGCGGCAGGTGCGTTATCAAACAAGGTTCGGCAGCAAAATGCCATACTGGCCAAACAGTTGCGCAAAGTATCCGGTACGGCGGAGGATATTGACGCAGCAACGGCGGCAGTTCAAGAGCAAAGCGCAAAACGCTATGAAGCGGCACGCAAAGCCGGATTTGTGCCACAAACTTACAGCCCAGAGGCACAACAGAACATTAAAAAGTTCATGGAAAGGATACCTAACGAACTTTTCCAACACGCGCAAAAGTTAGCCCAAGTAGAAGGGATTGAGTTAACGGAAAAAACAGCGGTTCAAGGGTTGCATTGGTTAAAAGAAGCGATCGATGATGTTATAAGCAAAGCAGCAAATCAAGGAAATAACAGAGTTGCTAATGCTTATATGAGCTTAAAAAACGATTTATTAACAGGGTTAGAAAATATGCAGCCCTTGTATAAGACCGCCCGAGAAGCACACGCCGCGGCGATGAAGCCTATTAATCAGATGCAGGTAGGGAAATATCTGGAAGAAAAACTTATCCCCGCAGGTTCAACAGAAATCCCCGAGCGTTTGAATTACAGAGCGTTGGCGCAGCAGTTGCGCAACCCAGACATACTTGCACAACGTGCGACCGGATTTAGCGGGGCAACGTTAGAAAATACTCTCACACCCAAACAGATAAGTTCGATAAAAGGCGCAGCGACCGACGCAGCGACTATCGCCGACAGTATGCAGCGAGCGGTCGGAGCTTCAGGACAATCAGCAACGGCACGCAGATTGGCGACGGGCGGGATACTGGCGCAGCATTTAGCCAACGAAGCGCCAATTACATCAAAGGTACTTCAATTCCTAAGTAACGCCCCTGGCGTTGGTGTGGTGGGCAGAGCAACCGGCATGGTTAGTGATTTGATAACCAAGCCGATTGAAAGTAACATCTTAAGAAACGTGGATGAGATGTTGGCCAACAACCCCAAAAAAGTTGCCGATTTGATTGCCAAAGAAATCGGGACTATGGACATGCCAACACGCGAGAAAGTTCTAAGCGCATTACCGCAAGCGGTAGTCAAAGCATTACCCGCCACAATTGCATCAATGAAGGAATAACATGATAGGCCAATTTATAGCAGTTCTGTTTTTAGCCAGAGACATAGCGCACCGAGAGCATTTGCGAGTGTCGGGGCGTGGTTCATACGCCAAGCACCAAGCATTAGGCGCATTTTACGAAGAGGTAATAGGCCTTGCCGATTCGCTGGCCGAGGCATATCAAGGCCGCCACGGAATCATCAAAAACATTGCCTTTCTTGATAACGAATTTCCAGGCGAGATAGTAACAAGCCTTAAAAACCAATTGAAATACTTGGAAGCAAACAGATACAAGGCCGTACAACGAGAGGAAACGGCATTGAACAACATTATTGATGAAATAGTGGTGTTATACCTATCGACGCTTTACAAACTAGAAAATTTGGAGTAAACCATGCCCCGTAACGGATCAGGACAATACATCCCATTAACAAACACATGGAACCCCCCAGTAACGGGAGTTTTGGCAACGGGCGCAGATTTTCAAGCGCAATTAACAGACATAGCCGCAGCCATTACGCAGAGCTTTAGCAAAGACGGGCAGACACCCATGACGGGCAGTTTGCCCATGAACAATAACAGCATAATAGGTGTAGCCGCAGGCACAGCCGCAGGCCCCTCAATTTCCCCCACAGGCGACACTAATACTGGCGTGTATTTCCCCGCCGCTGACCAAGTGGCAATTAGTACGGGTGGAGCGCAAAGGGTAGTTGTTGATGCAAGTGGGAATGTTGGGGTAGGTGTTACGCCGAGTTCCGCACCATCTGGAACTTCTATGCAGTTTGGCCCTCCTGCATCAGGGCTATTATTCTGCGACAGCAATAATACCAATTTAGCATCAAACGCATTTTTTGACACCACGTGGAAATATCAATCGACTGGTGTTGGTTCCTCACGATTTGCACAATCAAGTGGCGGCTACGGTTGGTACTCAGCCCCTGCAGGCACAGCAGGGAGCACTATACCGTTTGGCACCCCGAAGATGACGCTGGATGCGAGTGGAGGGCTTTATTTTGACGGAGCCGAGACAATTGGCGGTTTTGCTGCAAAAATCCGAATAAACCATGACGGAAATAATATTTATGGCATTACCTTAAAAAATGTATCTTCTACTCTGGAATCTCGGGCAGCAAGTTTCCATAATTCGACAAACGCTTCAATCGGCGGAATAGTCCTTAACAACACAAGCACTACTTATGTGACTTCGTCAGATTATCGATTAAAAAAAGACGTTGCCCCGATTCAAAATGCCATAGGTCGAGTACTTTTATTAAAACCTTGTTCATACAAATGGAAAACGGACGATTCAGACGGCGAGGGGTTTATTGCTCACGAACTTGCAGAAATATGCCCGAGTGCAGTGACAGGACAGAAAGATGCAGTTCGCATTGTTGACATCAAAGACGACGAAGGCAATTTAATCGGAACGGAGAAGCAGCCTGAATACCAAGGAATTGATACTAGTTTTGTAGTGCCTCTACTAACAAAAGCCATTCAGGAACAACAAGCCCTAATCGAATCACTCATTGCCCGCATTGCTGCGCTGGAAGAAAAATGATTTGGCTTTTGCCTGCGTTGTGTTTCAGAATATGGTTTTGGTGGATACCAGAAATCCCCGTCATTAAATTGGGAAACAAATGAACAAAGAAATTGCACTTGGATTAGCGAGGCACTTGTTAACTACCGCAGGCGGAGCAATGGCGGCAAGCTACGGAATTGACGGGGCAACCCTCGAAGCAGTCATTGGCGCAGTTTTGACACTGATTGGTTTTGCTTGGTCGATTTACGACAAGAGAGCAAAATGATTTTGCTCATGCCGTTGGCGGTTTGGCATTTTTGTTTGTTTTGGTTTTGGTGGTAATTATGGTTACAGAAACAGACATAAAAAGGCTTGAGGATAAACTGGATAAACTTACTGATGCGGTAATGCGGTTGGTGATTCTTGAAGAGCGGCAATTACATTTAAGCGAGCAATTAACGCATTTAAGCCAGCAGGTAACAAAACAAGGTGTGCAATTTCACACGCTTGATAGAACGGTAGAGAAATGGATAAACAGGGGCATCGGAGCTTGGGGAGTTGCTAGCGCGGTTTATGTTGTTGTGGAGTTGGTAATAAAACGTTTGTAATAAAATCGGCGATATATTGCCTTTTGGTTAAGCAGTACAAAGGGACAAAAGTGAAACAATATTTGTTTGAAGTGGTTTTTTATTTGGCATTGAATGGCTTAATATTTAATTTGTTTTTAGTGCAAAAACTCATACAAAAAATAGGCGAATTTGATACGATAAACAAAAAATTAAAAACAAAATTTGAAGCTTTAGACAAAATATTGAACACAAACAAACATGATTAATTTATATTTTGCATATTTATTAAACGTGACAGACGGCGACACATTTAAAGCCCGTGTACCCGTTTGGCAAAATGTTGAGATTGTTACATCCGTTCGAGTAAATGGCATCGATGCCCCTGAGTTGCGTGGCAAGTGTGATTTTGAAAAAGTCAAAGCTGAAGAGGCCACAGCAGCACTGGCGCATTATTTGCAAACGGCCAAAAGCGTAACACTTCAGAACGTCAAAGATGACAAGTACAGCGGGCGAGTTGTTGCCGATGTTATGGTAGACGGCAAAAGCCTATCATCCGAGATGATTCGTACAGGTTTGGTCAGACCGTACAGCGGCGGAACTAGGCTTGGGTGGTGTGGTAACTAGGGGGCATCATGTCAATTCTTGAACGATTCATATTCCGCAAACCGGCGCAGCAATTCAAACTATCTGGTCGGTCATACGCTAATCTGACTGGAGTGCATCCCGACTTAATCCGAGTAATAGAGCGAGCAATCCAAATCACAAAGGTTGATTTTTGCGTAACCGAGGGGCTTCGCACAGAAAAGCGACAGGCAGAGCTTATGAAAGCGGGGGCCAGTCAAACAATGAACAGCAGGCATTTAACGGGTCACGCGGTTGACTTGGCGGCAATTGTAGGCAAGGAAGTTCGATGGGATTGGCCACTTTACGACGAACTTGCAAAGGCCATGCAACAAGCTGCAGACGATTGTTCTGTTAGGCTAATTTGGGGCGGCAACTGGAGAACGTTGAAGGACGGCCCTCATTTTGAACTTGATCGTAGGTATTACCCATGATTCAGATTATCACTGCACTTTTGCCACTACTCGATAAAATCTTGCCCGACGAGAAAGCCAAGGACGCTGCGAAACTTGAGGCACTGAAGCTGGCGCAAGAGGGGCAGCTGGCCGAGCTGGACGCACAGGTTAAACTGATGCTTGGGCAGATTGAGGTTAACAAGGTAGAGGCGGCGCACCAAAGCATTTTTGTATCTGGCGCAAGGCCATTCATTGTTTGGGTTTGCGGGTTTGGGATGGCTTACGCCGCCATACTACACCCGCTATTTGCATGGATAGCACTAATGAACGGCGCACCAACACCACCGCAATTAGATTCAGATGTTCTGATGTATGTTCTCGGCGGAATTTTAGGACTTGGTGGCTACCGAACTTTTGAGAAAACAAAGGGGGTAGCCTCAAAATAACCCCACTTTTTCGCCTAACTTAATTCGCCATCCGCTCAAGCGCAAGGCGCACCAGTTCCACCAACTTGTCGAGATTTTCGACATGTTGGCGTGAGTGGTCAAACGGGAATTTGAGCGTTTGCGCCAGTTCGTTAATAGTGGCACGGTCAATCATTTATGCACCTCTTTTGAGAAAAAACAGCCTTGATTGTCGGGTTCAACATACCCTTTTGCAGAATGGTAGCCTTCGCCGCACCCCATAACCCAATCCGACAGCGCAGCAGCCAAAAACGCCATTGTTACAACGCAGGCCAAAATTAGCCCGAGTCTTTGAAACACGTTAATAATCAATCTTTTCATCATTTCCTCCAAATAAAAACCTCGAACGGCCAACAGCAGACCGAGAATCCACCATGTCGTTTGCCGATCGCAAAATACACATCATGCATCCGGAACCATTTAATATGGAATTTGGGCATCTTCATCATCCTCAATTTTTGATTTGCGCATTGCACGCTCAAGCAGGTCGGTGATATAAACTTTATCCTCTTTTGTCATGCGCTTTTCCAGCCACGTAGCCCGCACCGAGTCATCTTTGTGCCAGCGTAGTTCAAACTCCACATCACACCAGCCGTGGTATTCCCAATCGCTCGCAGCGTGATAGCTGCCAGAGCCATGTTCCCCGCTCACGTGGGTAATGTGGGCATAGCAGGGATAACCTGCCACTTCTACTTCAATCATCGTTCCCCCCTTTGTTTATAAGCAGCATCAATGCGCCTCATGATTGCATCGTTGATCGCCATTTTGATAATTGCGCTAATGGTTCTTTGCTCCATTTTTGCAATGCGCTCAAGCCTTTGTCGCATGGAATCGCAAAGCCTAAAAGATATTCGTTTGTTTTGGTTCATGTGTGACATTGTATGACAATAATATAAAAAAAACAATATCACCCGATTAAATTATCTTTTCTCTTTCGATTGCCACGCAGAATATCGAACACCCGCTTCTCAAGCTGTCGGTGGGCAGCTATCATCGTCCGCTCAGGCACAATCCCGAGCAGTTCGTCATAGGCCGCCACGAGCTGCCGAACATTATGCACTCCCTCACCATCGAGGCGCATCGGCAAACCAGATTGAACCCGCACATGAACATCGGCTAGTGACTTGATAGCGTCGTCATAAAGGCCGTCGGCATCTTCACATGCACCGATTTCTATCAAGGCTTCAACCATATTGCAGGCATAGCAGAGAATCTGCCAATCGCTTTTTGTTGGTTCTTGTTCCAGTTCAATAGCCCGCAGAGCTTCGTAGATTTTCGTGAGCTGGTGTCGCCTGCGCTCAGGTTTCATCGGCTCAGTTGGTGACGCCATCAGCGCATCAAGCATTGTGTAGGTGGTCGGGTACTTCATTTGGTTTTAAGTGTTGCCGCAGCAGCTCCGCTGCCATTTCGCCCTGGACTATCTCAGTATCCCACGCACCGTCGAGGCCGTGGGTATGTCGGTGTTTTACTATTAAGCCTTCGAGCGCTTCAACTGCCATTTGTAGGATGTCGGCATGATGTGCTGGAGGCTCGCGGTATAGGGGAAAAGGTGGTGGTTGATCTTGCGGGTTGCAACGGTGCGCCAACTCCTTAGCGTTTTCACCACGAAACGCCCAAAGTGAATTGGTCCATTCAACTGCCCAACAGTAAGGCTCAGGTTTTTCAATAGTCATTGGTTTTTCTCCTTTAATTTGGCTTCAATCGCACAAGCAAAGCTGTGGGCTTTCTGTGGCGCAATGCTGGCACTTCCCCACAGCTCTTTTATAAGCTCAATAACTTCATCATGAGTCAATCCTACAAAGCCGGCAGGAGCCTTTACAGTTCCAATCAGCTTGTCACCTTCCCAATAAACCTTGTCAAGTTCGACTTTTGATTTCAGGGCAAGCTCTTTACCCCTTTGCATCCCCGCCAGGTACACCGCAGTCAAGTCGTCATCTTGTGTCGGTTGAGCTGCCGAGGATTCCTCGGTAACTGGTGTCTCAGGTGCTTCGGGCATTACGTAGAGTTTTGTGCTTGGCTTCAAGCCCAAAATCTCCAATGCTGCACAAGATAGCAACTCCCTTGCCGTGCCAATTGGCATCACCTTGCCGGCGTTGGCAAAATGATTTGCGAGCGGCTCGCGGTACAGGAGGAAAGGTGGTTTTTCCGGAAAACAACTGTGCGCCAACTCCTCAGCGTTTTCACCACGGAACGCCCAAACTGAATTAGTCCATTCAACTGCCCAGCAGTAAGGCTCAGGTTTTTGAATAGTCATTCTGCATCCCCTAAAAATTGTTTGAGTATTTCCACTTGCTTGGCTTTCCTTTCTTTTCTAACAGCAGCATCATCAGCATAAGCAGCAGCATCAGCAGCATACGCAACATTAGTAGAATAAACAGCATAGGCAGCATAGGCAGCATAAGCAGCGGCATTGGCAGCACGTTCAGCACGAGCAGCATCAACATCTTCGTCATCCAAGGGGGTAGCATCATTGGCAGCGACATCAGCAGCAGCAGAAGCACGAGCAGCCTCCGCACTAGCACTGTCGAGTTCCTCATCAGTCGCCAAGCCCTTTGCATACCTCTCTGCAACCTCAAAAGCAGACCTAGAAGCCTCGGGCATCAAGTGTTTGACTTCGTTTGCAAACGCAACCTTTAGCTTCACACGCTGCCGTTTATCTGCCAGTTTTTCAAAGCAACTCAGCGCATCATCTAGCCCGCTTTCCTCAAGCGTTTCAAGTACAGGTTCTTTCATCATCATCTCCAGTTAAGTTGTCAAGTTTAAGAGCAAGTTAATCGTCACCGGAACCGTCACCGTAACCGTCACCGTAACCGTCACCGTAACCGTAACCGTCACCGTAACCGGAACCGGAACCGGAACCGGAACCAAAACCGTCACCGTAACCGGAACCGGAACCGGAACCGGAACCAAAACCGTCACCGTCACCGTAACCGGAACCGTCACCGTAACCGTCACCGTCACCGGAACCGTAACCGTTACCAAAACCGTCACCGGAACCTACGCTCATGATATTGACCTTTGTGCCTCTGCCGAGCAAACAATTAACTCGCAAACACCATTCAGCAGAATTTGAGGATTGACCTCATCTAGTTTTGAACCAGACAAGTCAAGGCCATGTTGCGCCACGCCAGATAAAGCAATACCTAATTTAGCTTTCCATTTCCACAGGCGGCGGCTGTTTTTTAGTACAACCGTCTCACCGTCTACACTCACCACCTCACCAGCATGGACACCGGCGTTGGGGCATCGGGCAATGCAGAATTTGCCGATAAATTCAGCGTGTATGCTTTTCTTGGTGGACAAGTCGGGCTGGCCATTCTGAATAGAGCCAGAAAATAGTGCTGCGATTTGTTTCAATTCGCCGTATGTTAAGTTGTCAATGTTCATTTTTAATTTTCAATGTTGGTTAATGATTGCCCGTTTCCCCTGCTTATTCCCCGTAGATGTCATGGGCGCGAGTTTTTTGGCAGCAGGGGCTTTTTGCCATGATGGGCTTCACGGATTGGATTAGCCCACTATTCAAAAACGATTGGCAACGGGTCGTATTCATTCCCCGTAAGTTCAATCTCTTGTACAAGGCCATCACCGTATTTGATGATGATGGTTACAAAGTCACGGTTTGGCAATTCGTCTCTCAGAAATTTAATTTCTTTCACGTTGTGGAACGATATATCCATGATCAAACCCCCAATTTCTCAATAATTTGCTGAATTTCAGCGATAAACGCTGTTATTTCCGCTTCGAGCATTGAAATATATTCATCGTCTCGATCAACGCGACAAACGAACATTTCCAACCCTTCGGGCATGCGTGGGTCAAAGCTGACAAAGTCACACCACTGGCGGCCAGTGCAGGCCAGCTGCCACTGAATCTGGGGCATGTGCTTTTCAGGGCACTCCTTGGCCAGCAGCGTTTCAATGTGGGTTTTGGTGTTTGGACACTTAATCTCAATCAATCCATCATCACCCACCAATCCATCAGGGCTTGCGCCCGAGAAGTCAACAGTAGGATGATCGATAAAACCAACCTCTGTCACCATGTTGCCGGAGAGTTCTTCGTACATGAAACGCGCATCAGCCTCATTTTCAACACCCCACGCCATTGCCGGCGTTTGGTATTTGTCGGCGGGAAGACCCGTTAAACGTTCGGCCACCAGCTGCATACGATAATCAGCACGCGCCTGCGCTTCCTTGCCGGTTTTGAGCTTGGCCAGCACGTTGCAGACGGCTGAGGCAGTCACCTTGCCCGTGCGGGCGGAGTACCATTCAAGGCTGCGTTGTTCCATTATTTAGCCCCCCCATCCTCAGTGCCGGCGGCCTTGGCAGCGGCTTTCAAACTGTTGCCGTGGGTTTTCCACAGGCGGGCTTTATATGGCCCGCTGAGTGCCTTAAAAGCAGCCGCAAGGGCAGGCTCACCCGACAGGGCAGCATCACGCAAAGCATCGATGTTAGCGGCCTCATAGGCGGCATACTCGGCCTCAACGTCAACAGGCGGGGCTTCCGGCAAGTCTTCGCCAGCATAAATGTACAGGCCAAGACCGTGCATAGCTATGGCCTTCGCCAAGCAGCGCATCAGGTTCTTGTTGACAGCGAACGCATCAGGGTTAGCAATAGCCTTGTTCCGGTGATCCATCACCGGAAGAACGCACTGACGAGTGACGCCAAACACGGTGCAGGTTACCCCAACAAAACCCGTGCCATCTGGAAGTGATAGCACAATAGACCCGCAATAGTTGATAGGCTCCCACGTTGCCAGCGGGTCGGCCTTGAGCACTTCGGCCCATGCCCATGCCCAGCTTAAGTAGCTGAGGCCGTTTTTGCTTTCAACGTGGGCGTTCACGTTGGTGGAAAGCAGTTTTTCTGTCGTCATCATTGTCTCCAGTTATGCCCAAATGGGCGGGTTAAAAATCCCCTAGAGCGGGGCTGATAGATGAACTATAACATAAAATTTATTTATACAATAGACAAATGCAAAATATTTTTACATTGTGGTATAATGACACCATGAACAACAACGAATTTCACCTTTTATTCATGTACGCCAAGCGCAAAGCCGGCAGCTTCAGAGCATTGGCCGAGCAGGTCGGAGCGCCCAGTTTTGCTAGCGTGCAGATGTGGGCATACAACGGCGTGCCACACAAGTACCGGATGAAGTTGATCGAACTGTTTGGCGATGAATTTAAGGCAACGCAGGAGGAGCCGGCGCCATTGTAGTAAAATGAAATCTTGGCGGTTTATCAGTTGCGTGTACGAGACGCATTGACTGATAAGCCGCAAGGCTGACCCGTAAGACTCTGGAGCTCGTACCTCTAGGTTTTACGGGTTTTTTTTTGGAGTCAATCCATGAGTACACAAATGATGGCCAAGATTTGGCCGTTACAAATGCCAACAGTTGCTAAGGCGGTTTATATATCGCTTGCCGACAACGCCAACGACCACGGCCTATGCTGGCCGTCAATCCCTACAATTTCAAAGCGGGTATGTGCGAGCGAAAGGGCGGTTTACAACGCCATTAAATGGCTTGAGAAAAACAACGCTTTGACCAAAAACCATAATGCGGGAAAGAGCACACATTACACGTTAACCCCTGAATTATATTCACCCCTGACAGATAGTCACCCCTGCACGACGTTCACCCCACCCCTGCACGACGTTCACCCCACCCCTGCACCAAGTGCAGTACACCCCTGCACCACGTTCACCCAAACCGTAATAGAACCATCATTGAACCGTAAAAGAACCGTAAATATTAAAGAGCCCAATTTGCTTGAAGGCGTGGATGAAGATGTGGCCGCAGATTTTCAAAAGCTACGCAAAGCAAAAAAAGCACCGTTGACTAAAACGGCTATCAAGGCAATTCAAACCGAAGCGGAAAAAGCCGGCATGACTTTAGAGCAGGCGTTAACTGTTTGTTGCCAAAGAGGATGGGTTGGATTCAAAGCGGCATGGGTAGAGAATGATTCGCCCAATTCAAAGCCGCAGGTTTTGAGCTTCAGAGAGCGTGACGAGCTTGCAAAGCGCAAGTCGTGGGAAGAAATGACCGGCAGGAAATGGCCGGAGGAAGATAGCAGGGAAGTGATCGACATGAATTTCACGGCAGGACTACTGGAGCACGACAATGACACCGAAAGCAATTGACCGACTATTTGAGCGCCTACAACTGACATACGGGCAGGCGTGGTTAAAACTTTGGGATGGCATCCCGATCAATGAAGTCAAAACACAATGGGCGCATGAGCTTTCAAGTTTTAACGAGCATCTTGATATGGTTGCTTGGGCGCTGGAGCATTTACCAGAGCGCCCACCAAACGTGATCCAGTTCAAGAATTTATGCAGGATGGCACCAAAGCCAGAGCCCATGCAAGAACTACCACCCCCGAAGCCCGACCCTAGCCGCCTACGGATGGAGCTGGAGAAACTCGGGGCGCTAAAGACCGCAAGCCAGCAGGCCAAGACCGACGGCAAAGAATGGGCACGCATCATTTTGGCCAAACATGAAAACGGCCAGCGCATACCAAGCATTAATTTGCGTTTTGCGAGTGATGCGTTGGGGGTGGTTGTATGACTTGCCCCGCATGTGAAAAACGCCTCAAACATGGCTTAACAGGCCATTACGAGGCATCATGCCTTGAGTGTTGCGCCCGACTGGTTAAAAGTACCAGACCGCTGCGAGTGCAAGCCGAGTGCATGCTTGGATTTATCGAGCGCTTTGCAAGTGCGCCACTGAGAAAAGACATTTTGAGAAGGTTGAAGGAGATTATTTGATGGAGCGATTACTAATCACACTGGCCGAGCCGGCGGCGGCGCACAAAGCACTAAGCACGGTAGTTTGGCCATATCTTAAAAATGCTTTGTTGGCAGATCAAAAAATGGTGATCGAAGTACGGCAAGAGCAAAGAAGCCTAGATCAAAACCGCAGGCTTTGGGCCATGCTCACCGACGTATCAAACCAAGTGATTTGGTACGGCCAGACGCTGACGGCTGAGGAATGGAAGCACGTGTTTACAGCAGCGCAGACAAAGCAACGGGTTGTGCCAGGCATCGAGGGGGGATTTGTCGCGCTTGGACAGTCCACCAGCAAAATGACGAAAGCAGAAATGAGCGAGCTTCAAACGCTCATCGAGGCATTCGGGGCGCAGCAAGGGGTTAAATTTACAGCATGGGAAATTAAATGAATTTTGAATTCGAGAGGCCGGAACCACAATCACCGCGAGGAATTAGCACATTGGCCAAATTTATGGGTATCACCCGGCAGGCAAACGGCAGGCAAACGGCAGGCAAACGGCAGGCAAACGGCAGGCACCTACTTGCCTAAATATGCCAATAATAGGGAACCATGTTCAATAAACCCCAAAGAGGTAAAACATGGCTACAAAGACTTTTCAAGCAACCCCGCTGGCACTAGAAACCCGGGCCGCGTTACCCACAAACGAGGCCGCTTTTCACCTTAATCGAGCTGAACAAACACTAAGGCTTTGGGCCATGCAAAATGATGGCCCCGTTAAATGTATTCGAGTGCATGGCCGCTTACAGTGGCCTGTAGACCAAATAAAAAAGGTGATGGGGGTGAACCTATGAAAAAGGCCCCACACCGAACCAACAGTACAGGGGCCTTTGTACAACTAACTTTACTTGAAACACCTGCATTTTGCCACAAAATGCCCACCCAATACGGAGAACGCAACCCAGCCGGCATAAACGAAGTAGCTGAAAGTTTAGGGGACAAAAATAACAGGTATTTATGTCCCAAAAAAAAATTTATAAATAGTACACTAAGTTGATTTCACGCTTGAAATCATGAAGTCTAAAAAATGCAAAACCTGCGCCGAGCAGTTCACCCCGAGCAGACCACTTCAGCAGGTATGCGGGGCGGTGTGTGCGATGAAGCTGGCAAGGAAGAAGACCGAGCAAGCACACAAGCAGGAGCAACGAAGAGACGCAACCGAGATCAGAAAACGCCTAGACGCTATGCAGACCAAGCCTCAATTATTAAAAAAGGCGCAGTCGGCGTTTAACGGGTTTATACGGGCAAGGGATGAGCGCAAGCCATGTATCAGTTGTGGCGCACCGCTCAACCTTGACAAGTTGGGCGGGGCGTTTGATTGTGGACACTACCGAAGCGTTGGCAGTAGCCCACACCTACGATTTGACGAGCGCAACGCCCACGGACAGTGCAAGCACTGCAATCGATATCTGGCCGGCAACCATGTTGCCTATCGGCAAGGGCTCATCGAGCGCATAGGACTGGCACAAGTGGAGGCACTTGAGGCAGATCAGACAGAGCGCAGGCACACGAAGCACGAGCTGGAGCGTATGGCGATAGAGTACAGGGCAAGAGCGAGAGCACAAAAAAAATAAAAATAATTTATAAAAGTGTTGACAATATAAAATTATTTGATATAGTTACATCATCGACAACAAACAAACGGAGAAGATGATGGCTTATATGAACCAAGAGAAAAAAGCGAAAATTGCAGCGGTATTAAAAAACGTAGTTCCTAAAGGTTGGAAGTACAGCTTGGCAGTTCGTGACTATCGAGTTATTGAAATGACAATCAGCGCAGCGCCAATAGATTTGCTTGCGGCGGTTGGGCAGACAGAAGCGTCAAGTTATTGTTTTGCAATTGAAACCAAAGTTGCAGAAGTAACCGAAGCATTTAAAAAAATATTCAATGCGCTGAACACCGACAACTATAACCGCAGCGACATCATGACCGATTATTTTGATGTTGGCCACTATGTACGCTTGAACATTGGCAAATGGAATAAACCCTTCAAATTGGCAGCATAAGCAAAGCCCCGAAAGGGGCATTGAAAGGCAATATGAGAAAAGTAAAAATATCAGGCGTTGAATACCACAGCGCAAACACCCAAGCCGGCATCGAGGATTTTCTAATCCGCAGCGGACTTATTAAAACGCCCGAGTTCCGCAAAGCAGATAATTGTGAGGCTGCGTTGTTCATCAGCTGGTACGAGTCATTGGGGTACAAGCAATTAAGAGAACCGGACTACAGCGCAAAAAGTTACAAGGACGGCTGGGGCATATGCGTTAGGTATTACTACGAGCGGGACGCAATTGCAACCAGGCGCAGCGGGCGCATGCCGGCGGAAGAGTTTGAGCAGGCATTTCTCAAAAAGATTCTGAAGCCGCTTGGCATGCCAAAAATGCACACGGGCGCACGGTGCTAGGTAAAAAGGAAGAAGCAAATGGAAATCATAAATAAACTGTTAAAAATCTCAAACAAAGAGAACGCCAAAACGATTGATGAAGCGATAGCTTACATGCGGGAGCTGTAGGCTGAGCGAGATGAAGAGATGGCCGAGCGCATTAGGTTGGAGGAGCACTTGCATATCGCTCGCCGGTTTTTGTCTGGCATCAGTGCGGAGATTCATCTGCAACTTGTAAAGGCTGATAAAGCAAACTGGCAGGACATGCTGCAAGAGCTGGGGGATTTACAAAAAAAATTGGCTTACACGCAGGAGACAAAAAAGTGATATCAAAAATTACACAATCGGCCAACGGCGTTCATTTGATTGTCGAGCGCAGTAAAGAAGAAGCGCAGCTTGATAAGGTTGATATTTACACAATTCCATTCCATAAATGGGAAGTTGCAGAAAGTGTTGTAATTGAAGGTTTGCAGCGTTGTGGAATTGGTTTGAAAAATACCCAAGAAACCCACACGCAGCGGCTGGCAGTGTTATTTATGGCACTAGAGCAATGCACACGGGAGCAAGTAGACAGCATTGTCAAACGCTGGAGCGAACTCGAGTACACGCAGTTGCGGGCGCTTTACGAGCTTGTTGAGGGCGACGACCCATTGAACGAAACTGAGCGAACATTTGGGGGGTGCGCCGGCTGGCGTGCTGCAATTCTTTGGGGATTAGCAAGAAGAGTTTAATAAAAAAGGGGTAAAAAATGGAAAGACTTGCAGCAAGAATCACAAAATCCCGAGCGGTGGTTAAATTATTGGTGGCAGAAAACTTGACATCAAAAACGGAAACGATTGACGAGGTAGTATGTTATGCAATCGGTGCCGAAATTTGGGAAACCATAAAAGAAAAAGTTGACGAAGACGCAAAATTGAATGAGTATTCAATGCCTTGTACTGAATATCCGTATGGTGTGAAACGGTTAACCATTTTATTTCTTGCGCTCAGATACCCACACATCGGGCTGAAAAAAGAAGATGACGCGAGAGATAACAAAACTTTTTGTGAATACGTTTTAAAAAATTGGGCGCAATTGACTAAAGAGCAGATTGAAGCACTTTACAGTTTGGCCAACGAGCATACCGGATTGATTGAATGGAGGACAGCAATACAAAATGCGATGTGCGGAATTTTCTGAAACGTGTTATAATTAAATTGTCAGTTTGGCGGCTGGCGATTGACATTACCCCGTGAAACCCGCAATGTTGCGGTGTCTTGAAACGTTTAAGCGTACCTTACGGGGTAATGTCATATCGCTTAAGCCGTCTCACGCCAGAGGCCAAGACACCACAGCGTTGTGGGTTTTTCCTTTTTGACGGTTATTTGACTGACCGTACTCCACACGATAGTAAGAGCCGCAATTGGGGCTGCGTGGAAGAAAACCGAGACACGGTATGCAAACGTGTGATTGATGATGGTGAATACGTAGGCTGATACGTTGTAGATCAGGAGTGGATACGGAGTTGGATAAACCACCGCGCCACATAAGGAGTGCCTGAGAAAGTGAGTATAGCTCTGCTTCAGAGGCGTATAAATGGCGACAAAGCTGGAGATCAGTACCAGCCACCATCATCAATCACACTGGCTAGGGGGCAGTTCCCGAACAATCCGTGCAGCTGGGCGAATATTCAAGCTGGGGGTGAACGGTAACCAATCCGTTGCATGAATATCCGATTTATCGGGGTGATGGCCTTAACTCTTCTCTACCAAATAGTTATAACACTACGGGGTAGGGGGGGGCTTTGGGTGATGAATACTACAACACACTGATTGTGCACAAAGCGACAATTCCATTTGCCGCATTTAGAGCAACCCAGCCCAAGGATTACAAGCCCGATATTTCCACCTAGAACCCGAGCGAATTTGATAAATAGATCGCTCCGACACGTTAAAACGTTCAGCAAGGGCTGACACCTTATCCGGTGATGTCAATATGTCATCAACATCAGATTGAGTCAGCTTGGAGAGTTTGCGCATGGTTAACGATATGGCAACCTTTTGAAGTTCGCTTTTTTTCTGTTTGCCAAGCGAACCACTGAAACGCCCAAGTTCTGACACCGTGCATATGCCAAGATGAGCAGGTCGGACACATTGGATATTGCCGCATGTGCGATAAATGAGCATGCCAGCCGGTATTGACCCGTTTTTCTTTTCCCACAAAAGCCTACAAACTGAAGTCAGTTTGCCTTTATTGAAAATAGAGGGGATGGTACCGCTAGCGCACATGGTTCCAGTCCATAGCAGGCAGTCACCCTCTTCAATAGTACGAGCCGCTATTTTGTCAAATACATTCATGGCAAAATTTTAACGATATAAAACAAACATTTACACGATAAAAACCCTATTAAATAAATTTGTGAACGTGCTACAATTGAGTTATGGAGCCAAAAGCATTAAAACTAACGGACAAAAAAGAAAAGTTTGCACAATGCATTGCGGACGGTATGACCCAGGCCGATGCATACCGAACAGCTTACAATCCAAGACCAGATACAAAGCCGGCAAGTATTTGGGACAGCGCCAGCAAAGTAATGGCACGCCCAGAGGTCGCCCAGAGGGTAGCCGAACTAAGACAGAAGCTAGAATCAAAGGCGCTTTGGACGCGCGAAGAAAGCGTACAAGCGCTGAAAGAGGCCTACGCAGTAGCACAGGAGCGGCAGCAATCCACAGGCATGACAGCGGCCGTTAAAGAGCTTAACGCAATGCACGGTTTTAATGCGCCTACCCAAGTAGAGCTATCGGGCGGGTTGCAAATTCAGAAAATTGAACGGGTGATTGTCAAGCCGTGACCGTGCTCCAGATTCAAACCCCCGCATGGGCTTTGCCATTGCTGGAGCCATGCCGATATAAAGGCGCTTACGGCGGACGAGGCGGCGGGAAATCCCAATTTATGGCCGAGATGGTGATTGAAGCCCACATCATTGACCCAGACCGGCGCACAGTCTGCGTTCGTGAGATTCAGAAGTCATTAGGCCAATCTGTTAAACGCTTGATTGAGGATAAGATCAGCGCATTAAACGCCGGCGATTACTTTGAAGTGTTGGACACCCAGATCAGGAGCCGACGCGGCACAGGGCTGATAATATTTCAGGGCATGCAAAATCACACAGCCGACAGTATTAAATCACTGGAGGGCTATGATTGCGCATGGGTGGAGGAAGCGCAGACATTAAGCCAGTACAGTTTGGATTTACTGCGCCCAACAATTCGAAAGCCCAACTCAGAGCTTTGGTTTACATGGAATCCCCGATTTAAAACCGATGCTGTGGATAAGTTTTTCAGGGGCGAACAGCGCACAGACATGATTTGCGTCAATGTCAACTGGAACGACAACCCATGGTTTGATCAAACCCCCCTACGGGCGGACATGGAAGCCGATTACAAAGCAGACGAGGACAGAGCCGAGCACGTTTGGGGCGGCCACTATGGTGCATCAGTCGGGGCAATTCTTGCCAAGTGGGTTAATCGTGCCGAGCGAGAGGGCAGAATTCACGACGATGTGAAATATGACGCACACGGCGACACAATGGGCGTGAGTGCCGACCTTGGCTTTAGGGATACCGCTTCATTCTGGTATTGGCAGGCAGTGCCTGGCGGGTTTCATTTACTGAAATACGACGCAGACACCGGACTGGATGCAGAGGAATGGATACCCCGAATTCAAGACAATATAAGAGAGCTGGGAGCCAAAAAGGCGAAGATATGGCTACCGCACGACGCTAGAGCTAAGACATTTCAAAGCCGCCACACGACCCTAGAGAAGTTCTTGAGTGCGTTTGGCGCAGGCAGTTGCGAGATAGTCCCCCAGAGCAAGAAGCAAGACCAGATTGAGGCGGCCAGAACTGTGATCAATCGATGCGCATTTAACCGGCAGTTATGCGGGGCAGGGCTAGACGGGTTACGCGCGTGGGAATTTAGCTATAACGAAGAAACAGGGGTAATGAGTCGTGAGCCGGTACACAATTGGGCAAGCCACCCCGCCGACAGTTTTTGCTACGGAGCGCAGAAAATAGCGGAAAAACCCCCAGAATCTGCAAAAAAGATGGATATTTTCCCCGTTTCGTTGCAAAATGGGCGAATTATTACCGCACCGCTTGAAGAGTTATGGAAACAAACCCCCCGTATTTCGAACAGGATATGAAGCCGAGAAAAACGGCGCAGCAGCTGCATCAGGAATTGTCTAACGCCAAAAAGGCAGATGATAAATGGGTGAAGGCTAGCAAAAAGATCGTCAAGCGATACAGGGACGACCGCAGCAGCAGCTACGACGGGAACAAGAGATATAACATTTTGTGGAGTAATATTCAAACGCTCTACCCTGCTCTTTACGCAAAGACACCACGGGCAATAGTGGAGCGGCGTTGGAAAGATAAAGACCCAGTGGCACGGACGGCAGCGACGATTATGGAACGGGCGCTTCAATACGAGATCGACAATTACGGCGATTTTGAGAATGCGACACGGGCTGCGACATTAGACCGGTTATTATGCGGGCGGGGTACGGTGTGGGTGCGGTTTGAAGCCAAGGAGATAGAGACCGTTGGCGCAAACGATGATCAATATGAGCAACAAGAAGTTATCCACAATTTACCCACAGGCATAACCCCCCAATTTGGCGAGATGCAGACGGAAACCACTCCAGTAGATTACGTGTATTGGGAGGATTTCAGATGCTCCCCCGCACGATGCTGGGATGAAGTGAGCTGGGTGGCAAAGCGTGAATACATGGCTAGATCAGAGCTAGAAAAACGCTTTGGCGAGGACATTACAAAGCGCATACCCATGACGCATGAACCAATCGGGCTGGACGAGATGCGCAGCCAGGGCATGAATCAATCTGAGATTGACCGCATGAAGAAAGCGCAAGTGTGGGAGATCTGGGACAAGGCCGAGGAGTGCGTTTACTGGGTGGCCGAAGGGTGTGATGAGATACTTGACCATAAACCAGACCCTTACGGGCTGGATGGTTTCTGGCCGTGCCCAAAGCCTTTGTTTGCCACGATGACCACGGATACGCTAGTACCCGTGCCGGATTACAAGTTATATCAAGACCAAGCCGACCAGATTGACGATCTAACCAAGCGCATCGGGTTGTTGGTGGATGCGATCAAGATCGTGGGCGTGTATGACGCATCAGCAGCGGGCGTTCAACGGATGCTGAACGAGGGCGTGGATAACGTTCTGATACCCGTGGACACATGGGCGGCATTCTCGGAAAAAGGCGGATTACAAGGCACAGTCCAATTCTTGCCGCTTGACATCGTGGTTAAAGCGTTGCAGGCATGTTATGACAGCTTAGAGCGAGCCAAGCAGGTGGTTTATGACGTGACAGGCCTGAGCGATATTATCAGAGGCTCAAGCATGGCCAGCGAGACCGCTACGGCTCAACAGATCAAAGGCCAGTATGCCTCCATGAGGCTGAAGGCATTACAACACAGCGTGGCGTTGTTTGTTACCGAAACATTGCGTATCAAGGCGCAGTTGATGATGGATTTGTACAGCCCACAAACCCTTATTAACATGAGCGGGATACAGGGCACTGACGATGCACAATACGCGCAGGCAGCATTAGAGGTAATCAAGGCAGAACCAGCTAGAAATTACCGGATTGACATCGAGGCGGAGAGTTTGGCCGAGATGAATGAATTGGCAGAAAAACAAAGCCGGATTGAGTTTCTGAGTGCGTTTGGCCAGGCAATGCAAAACAGTTTGCCAATTATGCAGCAATCACCGGAGTTAGCGCCATTAGTAGGCGAAGCGTTGATGTTCGTAGTGAGGACATTTAAGAGCGGGCGGACATTAGAAGCGGCACTGGAAAACACGTTAGAGCAGATGCGCCAGCCCAAACCCGAGCAGCCAAACCCCGAGATGATGAAGGCACAAGCGCAGCAACAGGCCGATCAAATGCGATTGCAGCATGAGCAGGGTATTGAGCAAGCGCGCCAGCAATTGGAATCAGCCAAACTTCAGGCGCAACAGCAGGTAGAGCAGATAAAGCTACAAGCACAAGCGCAGATTGAGCAATTTAAAGCCGAGAACGCCAAAGAGATCGAGCTAATGAAACAACAAGCCGAGACAGAGAGGCAGGCATATAAAGCCCAACTAGACGCGCAAACCCGATTACAGATAGCCGAAATGCAAACTCAGGCGCAGCAGAAACCAGCCGCAGTTCTTCAAATTGACGCACAAGACAAACTCAACGGAATTGCAGACATCATCAGCCAAGCAGGCGCAGCGCACGGCGCAGGCATAGCCGAGGCAGTTAACCAATTAGGGACAGTAGCGCAGGTATTACTAGGCACGGCGGAAGAAATGAAAAAGCCTAAAAAACGGGTAATACAGCGAGATCAAAACGGCAAAGCCATTGCAGCTATTGAGGTGAGTGAATGACTAACGCAGACCTTGCAAGACATGAAGAACGATTTATACACATGGAAAACCGCATCACCCACATGGATAAAAAAGTGGAAGCAGTAGCCGCCGAAGTACATGAAATAAAAATCCTTTTAGCGGAAGGCCGAGGCAAAATGAAAGGCGCATTGATGATGATAAGTGCCGGCAGTGCGGCCATTGGTGCATTTAGTGGATTGGTTGCGTACTTTATAAAATTGGGTTGATCATGGCTTTTATAACCAAATTAAAAATTTTATATGCCGACATAATAGCGGCATTGGGTTTTACTCCAGAAAACGCAGCCAATAAAGGAGCTGCCAACGGCTATGCGCCCCTGGACGGTAATGAAAAATTACCAATATCCAATTTGCCCAACACTACGGTAGCCGCAGGTGTATACGGTAATGCTACTCAAGCACCACAATACACAGTTGACGCACAGGGACGGCTAACATCTTCTACCAATGTCACAATTACTCCTGCTTTTTCAAACGTAACGGACAAACCTACAACATTATCTGGATACGGAATAATTGATGCACAACCATTAGATTCAGACCTTACAGCAATTGCAGCATTGTCACCATTAGCAGATAATTTTATTGTTGGTAATGGCACAGCATGGATACAAGAAACGCGAGAGCAGGCAAGGACATCGCTTGGTTTAGGAACAATTGCAACGCAAAACGCTAGCACCGTAGCGATTACAGGTGGCTCAATTGCAGGCATCATTGATTTGGCAATTGCTGACGGCGGCACAGGCGCATCAACGCAACAGGCAGCAATTAACGCACTTGCAGGCGCAACAACCGCAGGGCAATATTTAAGAGGAACTGGAACAAACGTAACAATGTCGGCTATTCAAGCGGCGGATGTTCCGACGCTTAATCAAAGCACCACGGGCAATGCAGCTACAGCAACGGCACTGCAAACGGCTAGAACGATTAATGGGGTTACTTTTGATGGAACTCAAAATATAACTGTTGCAGACTCAACAAAACTACCGCTGACTGGCGGAACCGTTAGTGGAAATTTGGTACTCACAGGCAGCTTCTCGACTGGTGATTTTTTAGGCGGAACCACGGCACAGTTTGGTGCCGGAAAAGTGCGAATTGGTGGAGGCCTTGACAATGGTGCAAATACTGTTCTTTCATTAGCCCCTGGTGTTGTACAGTTTGATGCGCCAGGCGTAGTGGGTGGTAGGCTCATTATTAATTCAAGTGGCAATGTTCTAATTGGAAATCCTGCTGACACTTCTTCAAAATTAAGTGTTAACGGCTCAGGTAATTTTGCAGGTGGAATATCCGCAGAAGAATTTTTAAAAACTGGCGGCACATCAAATGAGTTTTTGAAAGCTAACGGAACTACTGACGTAATACCTTATTTTAACCCACGGCTTGGATTTACTCATTACACGGATTTTTTAAGGTGGTCGGCTGGGGGAGATGGTTTCTTTGTGCAAACGGTTACTGGAACAGGTGCGACAACTGGAAATATGGCGGCATATACAGACAAAAACGTTGGAGTTCTTCGTCTAGGAACTGGAACAACAGCAACAGGTAGGGCGGCAATAGCAACCCAACTTGATATATTAGCTCTTGGTGGCGGTTCAGTGACATGTGTATCTGGTGTTTCAACTTTTATAGATTCTGACGCAACTAACACATACGTAAATACAATAGGATTGTTCGATAACATTCTAGGTGTTAATCAGTCAGACGGAGTTTATTTTTTATATGATACAAGCGGCGCATCAACAGGGTCGGCGGCTTCAAATAACTGGCAGTGCGTTACCTGCTCAAATAGTGTACGAACATTCACAACCACAACAATAACGGCAATAGGCAGTTCAACTATTTTTTATAACCTGCGAATTGAGATCAATTCAAATGCAACGCTTGTGCAATTTTATATTGATGATGCTTTGGTGGCTACACATACAACCAACATACCGGTAGGCATAAATCGCACCGTTGGCTTTGGTGCACATATATTAAAAACTGTTGGCATTACAAATAGAGTTTTGCATTTAGATTACATGGGTCTAACTATGAAATTTACACCGCAACGATAATAGTTAATAAAGCAAATGACATATTTACAAAAACACAACATGGCAGATACGTTTACGACATACAGGATTTAATATGGCTAACGAATTGCAATTCCCTTACACACAAAACGGTTTGACTACTTTGCAGGCGTATTTGTATCAATCTGGTGCAGCTGGAGCGGGTGCGTCAAGTATTGGCCCGATTGCCATGAGCGACACGACAAGCGCAGGGGTTTACTGGGGAAGCGTACCTACATCACCTGCACCAACAGCGGGAGTGTATTCAATTGTCGTAAAAGACGGCGCAAACGTTGTAGGTGGCGGAACATTGCAATGGGATGGAACGGCGGAAATCAAAGCTGCGGATTTGGCATTGCAGGCAACCTCTATTGAGATCAAAGCAAAGACTGATAGCCTAACATTTACCACCGCGGGCATTGTTGATGCAAACATCCAATATGTTAATGATGTTCAAGTCAAAGGCACAGGCCAAGAGATTAACCCGTGGAATCCGGTGTAAGACATGGCCAGCGCATGGGGTAAATCATGGGGGTTATCATGGGGAAATGCTTGGGGTTTAATCACCGGCGCGGATACCCACGATGGCGGCGATTATTATTATCGGTGGTGGAAAAAGCAGCACGAGAAAAAACCGCAGAAGCCTGAATTGCCCCAACTTCAAGAAGTAATTGAAGCCGTAGAGCGCACGCCAGAAAGGGCGCTGGCTGCAGTGCCGCAGGCAAGAAAACAATTCAATATTGATTACACGGGGCTTAAAACAAACCTAGAGGCGCAAAGGTTTGTGGCCGAAAAGATCCTTATTTTGATGGAGCAGAAACGCCTTGAGGATGAGGAAGAAGAAGCAATTGAAATGCTTTTATTGGCGTATTAGGGGGAACTATGGCACACGAAGCAGGGAAAGGCGACAAACAACGACCCACGGATTATGCGGCATTTTCATCAAATTTTGATCAGGTGTTTAGCGGAAAAGTGCAGCGGGGCGGCTGGGTGCAAGACCGCATCACAGGCAAACTTGTGCCCCGTGGAGAGTACCAGCCGGATATTACGAATGCGCCCATGGTTATGAAAGATATTGCAGGTTATAAAAGTCAGGTTACCGGCGAATGGATTGGTTCACGTTCGCAGCATCGAGAACATTTAAAAGAGCATCGATTAGTCGAAGTCGGCAACGAGATAAAGCACCACATGAGCAGCCGGCCAGATAACAAGCCGGCGGGAAATATCAAGCAAGACATAGCCAACGCCATGCACCGTTTGGGCATTTAGTTTTTTTAACCACCAGAGAGAACCTCATGGAAAACCTACGCGAAGCACTAGAACAAGCATTTGACACTGAAAAAACAACGGCAACAACAGTTGAAAGCACAGAAACGCTGCCCGAAGCTAACCATCAGCAAGAACAGCCCCGAGACGAACAAGGCAAATACACGACTCCCGAGCAAAGTGAAAACACACCGATAGAACAACCGGAAATCAAAGCCCCGTCAAGCTGGAAGGCAGAGGCAAAACAAGCCTATATTAAAGCCGAGCGGGGGGAAGCATTAACACCGCAGGAAATCAAGATTCTGACCGCTGAAGCTAATCGGCGAGAATCGGATTTTCTGAAAGGGATTGAAGAGTTTAAAGGCCATGCACACAGGGCGCGGGCATTTGAACAGGCAATATCACCTTATATGCAAAACATTCAGCGCACGGGACTAGATGCGCCTCAAGCAATTCAAAGGTTATTGCACGCCGATAACACTTTGCGCAACAGCGACCCAGTAACAAAAGCGCAATATCTACAGCAATTAGCCCAAGAATATGGCGTTGACCTAGGGTTAGCGCAGCAACCGCAAAACATTGATCCGCAAACGCAATATTTAATGAACCAGTTAAATGAGTTGCGCCAAACTCAACAGTTATGGCAAAATTCATTACAACAGCAAGAGCAAGTAAAAGCGAACCACGAACTGGCGCAATTTGCAACAGCTGATAAAGAGCATTTTGACGCGGTGCGCAACGACATGGCCGACCTGCTGGAATCA
>Ga0181343_1000282_pt1 | contig 24306 bp, 47 predicted proteins | sample Su13VDMLBSD_FD_130110 | JGI IMG/M metagenome (GOLD analysis project Ga0181343, IMG submission 130110) | Freshwater viral communities from Lake Michigan, USA - Su13.VD.MLB.S.D | ecosystem: Environmental > Aquatic > Freshwater > Lake | place: USA: Michigan | collected 2013-07-15
GGTCATCATCTGTCCAATAGACCGTTTGCCAGCTAAACGCAGTCCAATATTCGCAATTCTACCAACAGGACTAATGTTTGCGGCTTGATTCAAATAGTCCTCACGTGTCCCACGACCACGAAGAATATCTTTCATGCCAGTTTCCCAAGCATTATTAAGAGTTATTGCCGCAGCCGCCACAGGTAAGGCTATCCCGCCAACAGAGCCAAGAGTAGAAGTTCCTGCTGTTTGACCACCTACAACATTTGCTCCTACAAGCTGTGGGGTAGCTACCGTAGCTCCTGTAGTTCCAGCCGTTGTTGCCGTTGTTGCTGTTGTTGCCGCAGGAGCAGTACTGAACAACCCTGATACATTTGGAAATCCTCGAATTGCTTCTTGCCCAACCAACAATCCACCAACAGATCCAACGGTTTGCCCAATCGCAGAAGCCTGTTCTTGCTTTGCGTTCTCTCTATTTACATAGTCTTGTGGGTTGCCATAATTAGCTTGAACGGCTGTATAAGCCTGGTATGGCGACAATCCTTGCTGCTGAAGGGCTGCATAATACTGCTGTGGCGTCATTCCCTTAGCTGGAGGAGGAGGTGGTTGCGTTGCCATAGTTACGTCCAAGTTCCAAATACTGCTGTTCCAGCTCTTGCAAACAACTCTGCACGAGTATGGCCTCCAGCATAAATAATCTTACTTACTTGCTGCCTAGAATAATCTTCATTCATCTGAGTTATGAATCTTGGCTGAACTGTATCAAGTCCATGGATTTCAGCAAAACGCTCAAGCATACCTTGCTCAAGTGTTTTCTGATTGAACACAGTTTCGTCACTGTCAGCTAAGAAATCGCTATACGCTCCACTGTAGTAAGTCCAAGTAACCCCACCATCAGAAACCGATCCGCTGGTATGTGTTGGAACAGTAGCTCCCGAAGTTCCGCCAAGTGTAGTTTGATAGTAATTGCCATTGTAGAACGTATAAGCACCAGCACTATAAACAGTGCTAGTTGTCCACGTTGCAGGACGTACGCAACGATCCGCAATATACTCAAAGATAATGATATTGCCGTTCTGTGATGCTGAAGGAGTAGGAGAGATTAACAGCTCGCTGTTGGTTAATCCTCGAACTTGAAACCGTTGGTAGACGGTAGTGTTAAGACCATACCCACGAACTTCCGCATACTCCTGGGGAGACATTGGCCCCAAGATCCTCCAGCGAGTAGAGCTGTTCCAGAATGTTTCATAGTGGTACCACGAAAAGGCAGCAGGGAGCTGATAACTAGCCTGTCCTGCTACCAACGTGATTGACCCTGACGCATACAGTTTAGGCCACGGAAACGCATCCGCAATCTCTCTGTTTATGCGCTGAGCCATTACCCGCAGTTGCTTGGTAGTTACTTCAGTTGAAGCCGTAACGCCACTCTCGACGGTATAGCCTGCCTCATTAGCTACGTTCTGAACTGCGGTGACTAAACTCATACTTTCCTTGGTCTGCCTCTGCGTTTAGGTGCGGCCTCTTCCTCAAGAACCTCATCTTGGCTGCCTTCTTCAAGCAGCTCATCCTCAACCTCGATAGAACGGATCACCTCCTTTCGACGTGGACGAAGATCGATGCCTTCGTTCCCTTCTACTCGCTGCAATAACAACTCTACCTGTTCTTCTAATTTCGCTGTTCTCTTCTGTTCACGCTCAAGCTGCTGTTTAAGAGCAACTACATTGAACTGAGAAGAGTTTGCAGCTTCCAGCCAATCCTTAGCCATCTTGACAAAACGGCCAGTTGGTCCAAGTTTACGTTTAAGCTCATCGTGGGCATCCGCAAGCTGCTCAACAGTCTTAAATCCAAGATGCTGTAACTCACGGAGAGTTGACCCATTCATCAACGGCCATTCAGCAAGAGGAGTTCCACTAACTACAACTTCGCTACCAACCTTAAAAGCAGCATAAAGCTCTGGATAATCAGCTACGTCTTGTGGCTCAATCTTACGAACTGTCTCATCTCCACCTGGATACTGAATAGAAATGGATGGAATTTCGTCAAAGATTGCCCGACCAGCTTGCAAACTCTTTTCTCGGTTTTCATTATAAGAATTAAAGAAGCGAACATTTGCGCCATGGAATCTTCGTCGTGGCTGCGATTGTCCGTTCATTAAATTATTCCAGTCTATTTGTGCCATAGTTCTCCTTAAAAGAATTGTCTATGTCAGTATGTATACACCAGAAATTAAATCTTGGGACCAACGCATTTAGATACCCCACTTAGCTTGTATCCAAGTTTGCATTTTACCTCTAGTTGTAGCGTCATGCGCTCCCGCAAAACAGGATATGTGATATAGATCCATAGCCATGCGTCTTACGGTGCCAAAACCTTTACCAATCAAAAGTGGTTGCGCCAAAGTATTGGTGTCTAAAGTATAGGTACCGCTGATCTGTCCATCTTGAACATTGTTTGTGTAAGAAGTCACAGGATTAGTAGCGCTGTTTCCGACTACATAAGCCAACGTGTACTTGCTATTGGCCACGTAGGTCGTCGTGCCTGTTCCGTCATAGGATACCTGTGGTGCGCCAACTTTAGCGTACACAGCACTTTTGTACGTGCTTTTAATATAAAACGTATAACCAGCGTTGCCACCTAATCCCTGATAAGTATCAAGGATCGGTCCGTAATCCACCGACAACGTAGGCACCTTTAGTGCTATATACCATGTAACTGGATACGCAAATGGTCCAGTAAAAAGAGGTATTTCAAGGAAATCCGTTGCACCGTCAAACCTAAGAATATTGAGGCCGTTTTGACCCGCTGCAACAATAAGAGGTCTATCAGCAAGAGTAGCTTGAGCGGCATTGCGTGAATTGCCAGACAAATCTCCCCAAGCTGAACAGTTGCCACTGCCGTCGTTAGTGACGTTTTTATCTCCCTCAAGCCACACCAAAGGGCTCAGAGAACTTGGATCAAATGACGCACCCTGTTTGCCGGGACGACAAATTGATATGCCATTGATTCCAATAAACATACTAGTAAAACGCCACAATAGACGTTGCGGTAGTAGCTGCCATAACACGACTAGCAAAAATTGGGATAAGCACACCAGCCGCAGGAATAACGATTGTAACGGCTGAAGCATTGTCGACTCCTTTAACAACTAGGTTGCCAGTACCGCCAACCCACAAAGCTCTACAGCCAGTTAGATCGGTAGAATCAGAAGCAGTCACAGCGGCAACGCTTCGAGCAGAAAATAATGCACTAGGATTGCTTGGTGTAAAATCTGGCATGGTTACTTATTCCTTTCCTAAAATTGCTGATGGATCTACGTCTAATTCTTTAGCAGATATTCCTAAGCGTTTTAGCACGTCAGAAATTGTAAAAGATTGTTTTGATTTATAACCTGCTAAAATTTGATCTAAAGAATCTTGCCCAATAAATTTTGCAATTTTGGCCAAGTTTACATCGTCATATTTTAACAAATCTTTATCTTCAGTGTTTCTTACAATAGAAGATAATGAAACGCTTCTTGGTGGCATAAATTACCAAAAAAATAGGGGAGCTGAACAAGCCTCCCCATAAAACTAAGTTGCCTTAGTGTGAAGCATAGCAATCCAGTTTGTACTCGACTGACGAATACACTGAAGAGCTTGTGCAGTAGTTACCGTGGTTCCAGTAGCGCCAGCGATGCTTGTATTGAGTGTCTGAGAACTTTGAGCATAAACCTTTATGCTGTTAGCTCCATTATTCGCAATATAAACAATCTGACCAATCGGACAATCTATCGGGAGCTTAACACCAGTGCTTGCTGCCGCTGTTCCAACCAAGTTTATAAACGAGGTAAGAGCAAGAGCATCAGCAACAGTAGTTCCGGCTGCCGTAAGAGACCCAGAAGACGAAAAAGTTGGAGCAGAAGACAATGTTTGTGAATTAAAAACATTTGCCTGCTCTGGCGGTAATCCCAAACCAATCAAATCTGTAAGAAGTGACATATATTCTCCTTAAATTGCGGCTGCTATACAAGCCAGCCGCTTTTAATTAGTTGAGGGTTAAGTAACCAGTCGACTTCAATTCCACGCTTGCTGCCCCTACTGTAGCAGTAGTTGCAGATACGTTTTTGATTGTCGTCGAACCAGCATCATCAGCTACACCAGCAGCAGCAGTTGTAAGAAGAGGAGTATTAGCAACATACGATGCTGCAATCTTACCCTTGATTCCTTTACCAACTCCGCCACCAGCAGGACCACCGATCCATACCCATGCAAACTCATTGGTCAACAACGCATTTTGAGCAACACCAACGTGCTGAACAATGGTTGAAGCTCCAGAAGTTTCTGCTGCGGTAAATGTGTCTGTGATCAAAACAAATGCGTACTGAGCAACAGCAGCACTTGCTTTAACATACATCCACTCGCCATCTGTATCAGAACCAATATCGCCAAGCTTTGCTTCAACGATTGCTGGATCTGTTCCAAACGACTTTTTGTAATTAACTCCAAAAGATCCTGAACGTGCCATTTTATGTTCCTCCTACTAATTAAGCGTAAATAACAGCCTGAAGAGCTGGAGCAGCACAGCAGAGATTTCCTTCCACAATGATCACAGTGAAGAAGGCATCCTGGTCAACAGGACGATTCATCTCTGGAGCAAGCGGCTTGAAGTCTGCGCCACGAACCATATCAAACGACCAATACTTAGTATTAAGAAGTCTGATTGAGTTTGTCTCAAGCACTGAAGATCCAAATCCACCATCGAATACGAAATCGCATCCGTCATAGCTCAATGCACGAAATCCAGCAGTAGCCTTCTTTGCGGGAAGAGCAATACGCTGAATAGCTGTAAGAGAGCTGTGGAGGAACTTCCAAGCAGTACGATCACAAAGTGCAAGGTCTGGAGTTTCATCGCCACGAGTAATCTGGCTGATTGCATCCGTTACCTGCTCTTGTACGTTAGCAGCAGTGAGGGTTACGTTAACCGCAAGGTTACGTGCCCATGTGTTGCTAGTACGGTCGATCTGACCATAAGTTCCCGAAGCTGGCGAAGTCGAAACTGCTTTCTTGATACCGTCGAACTCAAGTCCACCGCTTCCAGTTCCATCGCCACGAAGCGAGGTAGAAACAGTATTTTTAAGACGAGCGATAGAAGCCTTCATCTTCATTTCAGCGAGATCAAGCAACATAGCTTGGTCACGGTTAGCACGACGATCACGACCAGAGATTGCTACTGGCTCATACGCTTGCTTGATAGCAAAGCGAAATGCAGTTGCATCATCAATGGAATCAAGATTGAACGAGCTAAATCCAGCGTAGAAACCACCAACAGCCGCATCATTATACATGATAGGCTTACGGAGTTCATATCCACCGGAGAATTTACGGATAAGACCTTGAGCGTCAAGCGAAGCCAAGAGCGGGTTATGATGCAAAATCTCGTCCGCAATTTGATCGCTTTGATCAAACAAGGTAGCTACGATTGCTTCCTCTAAATTTGCCATTTTAATTGTCCTATAAATTTTTAATTACAGGACAACCAAACTAGCCTTTAGCTAATCGCCGCCAAATCGACGACGAAGGTTATCCCGTAAATCTTTTGATACTACTCTCGGAGCCCCACTACCTGCTGACCCTGAGATTGAGCGAGAAGCGGATTTAGCCTTTTGGACTACCGCTTGTTTTTGATCCATCACCACCTTTGCAGTCATTGCTGAATTCAGACTGGAAAAGGTCGGGTTGCCAGCAACAACATAATTGTAAGCAGTTTCTAGGATCGCTTCAGGCGAGCTATACTTACCAGTTGTCGTTAATGCCTGTACTATCGGAGCCATTTCAGCTTCTAACTGCGAAGCTGTCTCTGGATCTCTAAATAGAGGCTTGGCTGACATAAACGATTCTACAGCTCGCTCATTATAATAGGCAACTGCGTTTTGTTGCTGCTGTTGTTGGTATGACTGGAACTTCTCTTCCGCTATCCGTTCAGCCTCTTCTCTTGTGAGATAGTTTTGCTGGGGCTGTTGATATTGAGATGTTCCCTGCTGAAGTGCTTGCTGCTGACTTGCTGTAAGGTCATCCAAACTAAGACCATAAGAGTCCAACCACTCTAACGCTGTTTGAACAGGGTTGTTTTGCATGGCCTTATCCCAAGCGACCGAGCGTTTAGCTATGTCACCTAGCGAAATACCCTGCTTGGCGTAATCGTTCTCGTACTCTTTGATAGTATCAACAATGCTAGAGGTCTGCTTTTTAAGCTGCTCAACCTCAACCATATGGCGTTGATGGTCGCTTCTAAGCTCATACGCCCTACGATTCATGTACTGCTGAAGGACGTGGGCATTGGCAGGGGTAGGGTTAAGAAATGCGTCCTTCTCTGCTTTATTCATATCCGCTGGAGGGACCACGGGGATACGTTCTATCTCTGGTTCAACTTCAACCGTTTCTGTTACTTCTTCTGTCTCGGGGTTATTATGCTCTGGAGCGTCACTAACGATCTTATCGTCTTCAGCCTTAAAATTACGGCCAAGAGCATCACGCATACTAATCTTTTCTTGCTCTCCACGCTCTGCAACTATCTCAGTATCCTCTGAAGTTAAGTCTTGAACTTCTTCTGTGTATGTCTCTACGTTATCCATTTAGTCTATCCCTTACCTGTCTCATAAAATTAGACACAACCTTCTTTTCACGCTTTTCGGCATGACGATCGGGGTTATATCCACGTTCAAACTCAGTGCCTACTTCTTCAGCACCAGCAGCTCTATACGCTGCTCTTAACTTGCTTTTACTTGTGTAAATCTCTTTAGGGTTGAGAGGATTTCTAGTTGGTGGCATCTCATCATGAATGAAACAATGCGCTGCGTTCGCATGAACACGCACCATTACTTCTTCAACTGGAACTACTTTCTCTTGTACTGCGCACCACTGATAAAGTTTATATTTGCTCATCCAATAGTCTGTGTAGGTTTAGCAATCACAATAGTCGGCTGTGCTTGAGTCAAACTTTCTTGAACTTGCCTATTAGCCTCAAGACTTAATCTTGCTTGCTCAATAGCTTGTTCCTGAGCTAGTCGCTGCTCTTCCATTAACTTCTCTTGCTGTGACAAACGGAATTGCATCTGTTTAGCATCAAGTTCCTGAACTTTTAACAGTCCTTGCAGCCTATTATTCTCTGCTGTGATATCGTTTTTAACTTGCGCTCCTTCGGTCATCGCTTGAACTTTTAGCATATCAACCTGAACAGCGTTAGCTTTGATTTGAAGCTCTTGCTGCTTCAATGCCAACTCTTGCTCAGCTACATACTGCTCTAGTTGTGCTTTTTGTATCTGAATGTTGCCCGTAAGCTGCTCACGCTGCATCTTCATCTGCTGCTCTTGAGAAGCAAGAATGTTCTTTTCATGCCCATCTTGAGCTTGGATCTGTACTGCCTGAATACGAGCTTGTGACTCCATTTGAGCAATCTGCATCCTAGCTTGCATCTCTTGCATAACTGGGTCTGGAGGAGGTGGCTGTTTAGCTGCTTCTTCCTTCGCTTTGGCAATCTCTCCAATCTGAACTAATGCCTTAGTAAAGATGCCATCAAGCTCTTTCCCAGACTTAAATCGCTTGATTACGTTTTGGAATAGCTCAATAGAAAATCCAAGTAGCGGTGGGTATTGCTCAATCAAACTCTTCATCTGATTGAAAAACTCGCCACAAGTAGACATGAGTTGTGCGCCCTCTTGCTGCTCTTGAGCTTGGTCAATAGCTACCATGCTGTCGGACGCAATTCTGATACGGTATGACAACCTATCGTCGCTTCTAAGTAGGCTAATAATCTTCTGCTTAAAGATTTGGATCTGTATCTCAGGTGGTGGTCCCATTGGTGGCATTGGCTGACCATCTGGCCCTGGTTGTGGAGCTGGAGGAGGAGGCAATACTGCCTCAATCATTCTATCGCCATCACCAACATCAAAAATTGTCTCTGGGTCAAATTGCTCTGCAATAATCGTTCCAAGACGCTCAATGCCATCTGAAACAAACTTACAGAACATATTCTGCCTGACTACAAGGCCAAGTGACGACCATTGTGATTCAAGTCTATTAGCGGTGGCAGACTTGTATTGGTCGCTAGTTCCACGAAGCAGATCGCTTACTTTGAGTGTTTCATACAACTGAGATAGTGCTGATTGTCGTGCTGCCTGAAGCTGTTGGAGAGCATTAACGTATGGAGCAATGTCCATAAACTCTACGCCAGCCTGGATGCCCCCACGGGACTTATAGGACGGCCAGTTCATTACTGGCACCATCTTTAAGTCCCCAATCATAAGCTGCTCCACCTGTAGGCCAAGAGAAGCGTCATAAAGAGCATTAGTGCGGATAGTTTGAGTTACGGCATGAATACGGGTTGTAAGCCGCTCAATCTCAAGGATTTGGTCTTTAACGTGCGCATAGTCTGATACTGGAATCACGCTATCTGGGTCTGCTGACTGTGCGATTACAGAGCAAGGATAGAAGCTCTCAAAGTCTATAGGTGGCTCAGACTTGTGAATGATAAACTCTTTAGCAGCTTTATGGCCCCAATAAACTGTCTCGGTTTCTTCACACCAAATCTCAAAAACCTCTGCTTTCCCTTCATACTTATCTGCATCTTTGTTCCAGTCTTTTGTGGCTTTGTCTGGAAATGAATCAAAATACATCTCATCCGCAATGCCAGCACCAAACAATTCTTCAGCTTGTGAGCGATTAAGATATGCACGACGAGAACGCCACTCTACTTCTGTCTCATTACGAGCATCTGAACAGAAATAATCGTTATACTGAACTACATCAAGTAGCGCATATTCCTCGCTCTTCCCCTCAGTCTTAACGGTGGCAAGGATTAGACCTCCTGGCCCTTCTCGCTGCTCAAGTATCTCTTGGGTAAATGGGGCTCCCTTGTCATCAATCAAAGACCCATCTGGAGCTTGGAATAGAGCTATCTCAACTTCGTTCTCTTCGATCTCTGCCTCGTACCTTGCCCAAAGGACAGATCGTCCTGTAAGCAAAAACTGCAATGCAGCGTTATATCCCACGTTATCAAATGGGAAGTTTACATCCATGTTGTACTGAATATTTCGCTCTAGGATAGTTGCGGATAGCTCTTCGATTGTTCCACCAGTGCGTTTACGAAGGCTTACTTCTGCTTTTGGTGTGGAAGAATAATAAGCAGGTAGGAGAGTATTAACACAATACCACCATACGTTAAGTCGTCGTTCAGTATCATTTAGAATACCTACTTGCTTTTGAGCATTATAAACACGGATAGATTCTTCAGCCATCTCGAAGAACTTCTTCGACCTTTCTTCAGCACGAGTAATCTCGGTTTTCCAATAGGTAGAAGAGAATCGTTCGACTAATGGCTTAATCTTCATATCGTAGCTCTACCTCGTTGCGACCGCATCTGTGCGATATACGCTTGTAACTTAATCACGCCTTTGTTGAATACTTCTGCTGGCTGCTCCCACTTACTATCAATTAAGCGTTCTTTGCAGAGGTAGCGTAAAGCATCTGGAAGATGGTCGTTACCTTCTGTATCAACGTCCTCTGGCCTTCGCTTGTCAATCGCCAAACTAGGCAGAGCTTCTAATAGTCCTGGGCAGTTGGTGGTAATATACAACAGAGAAGGCTTAGCAACCAACCGTTGTCTTATCTGCGACCACCCTGATAGACGGTCATTATCCGCTTGCCTGAAGTTTGGGTGCTTGTACTTTGCAAACACTGTGTGGAATTGGTCGGCGATACTTGGTCCACCTTGGTTATTGAAGATGGAAGGATCTGCTGCTGCATGGACATTCTCTCCAACTGATACTGAGGCAATGCGCTCTGCTTGCTGCACGTTGTCGATACCTTTGCCATGCATCTCTCGGTAAATAACCATCGCACCTTTTGGGTAAGGTACCTCGTTACCCTTGTCATCTCGTCCAGAACTAACAGCACCCCACACAGCGGCAAAAGGACTGCGAAAACCCCAATCGTAACCAAGATAACGAGGCCAATGCTTAGGGATATTAAAAGGAGGGATAATGTGGCGTGAACTAAACTCTGGAAAGTAGCTACCTTCATGTATCTCAAAATCTCCTTCTAGCCACGCTCGTACAAGCTCAGGACTACCAACCATGTGAAGTCTGTTAATGTACTCTGGGTCTTGAGCAAGTAGAATTTTGTTATCTGCTATACGGCTAGGGATATAAATGTAGTCAAAACTACTCCCGTTAGGTAATGCCTTGGTAAGTATCTTCTTCCCCATCGGTGCTGGCTTGATAAACAGCTCTTTAAGCCAGTGATGACCTACGCCGCCTGGGTTAAACGTAAGTATGACCTGCCCACGCCCACGACCTCGCAACGCTCCAAACATCTTAAAGATTGGACTAGGACTTGAGAAGTTACCTGCCTCCTCGATAGCTGCATGACTCAAATTCTGTCCCTGATACTTCTCAGCATCGCTATCATCCGCTAGTGGTCTAAACCGTAACCTTGCACCATTAGGAAACGTGAACTGCTTCTTCTGGTCCTGCCAGTGAGCCCTAAGCGGTAAGTAAATCTGTTTAGCTCGTTCTATCAAATCGTCTGCTTGTGGTAGCTCTTTACGAAAGAAGATAGCGTTAAATGCTTCTCCAAGCTGTTCTTGGTTGATAGCAAACTTACCTAACACCCCATCGGTCTTGCCGCCACCACGAGCGCCACCGTAGCCTATAAGGGTAATAGGACACGCTACTAGCATTTCCTGTGGACCAGATTGAGGAGCCCAAACTATACGTTCGGTAGCTTCAGTCACTTATATTCCCTTCAGCTTTTGACAGTACGCATAAAACTCTTCCCAAATAGCCAGGTTATTTCGTGAATCCACCTCAGTCTCGCACTCTAGGCAGGTTTCAGCCTCTCCTGGGTCTAGTTCCTCATCCACTGACGCCACAGCGCCACATTCAGGGCATTTATAGAATTTCTCGGTCTTTACAATCATAGTTACTCGTCATAACTGCATTGTCCCCGTATATGCGATCAACACTACACGCAGGGTTTTGACAACAAAAGTAAAAATCCTTCCCAGCTTCTACGCTGACAGTACTGAGATGCTCGCACCAGGGGCAACGTCTACTGTATTCACTCTCATCTTTCATGCGGTGTTCTATGCCCATTATTCTTGTACCATTTTTATTAGTTGTGCAATTTGAGCAGCACAAGCATCAGCATCATCAGCAGCAGCAGCAGCAGCAGCATCAGCATAAGCAGCACGAGCAGCATAAGCAGCAGCACGAGCATCAGCATTAGCAGCAGCATAAGCAGCAGCAGCAGCATCAGCAGCAGCAGCATCAGCAGCATCAGCAGCATCATCATCAGCAGCATCATCATCAGCATAAGCATCAGCATCAGCATCAGCATAAGCAGCATAAGCAGCAGCACGAGCAGCAGTTAGTTCATCGCTAGTTGCTTTGTCGTGTGCAAAACGCTCTGCAACGTCTAGCGTTTGCTTGCTTTTGCTGTCTGTCATTAAATGCTCAACCTGCCTAGCACACCACACGGCAAAAAGTCGCAGCGTTTTTGCATCTATTAAATCCTCTCTACATACAACCCAGAACTTGTCTTTGGGTGATATTGTTTTGTGATTTAGTATCTCAAGCACTGTGCCACTCCAATCTTCAGGCAGGTGCCTGTTTGGGTCGTAGCAAGGGTTCCAGCTTCTAATGTCGGCAATGGTAAATGTCTTCATTTTTCCTCCTCTGGCGCAGCAGGTAGCGGCATCCAGTGGGTATAATTATTCCACCACATTTCGCAATCATCTACATTCCTTGCTGCCATTGCATTTAAGGCAATACATCTTACATCAATCCAAATACATTGAATTTCAAGCTCTGGAAGCTGTTTATCAACGCTGATCCACTCGCTCATACTTCCTCCGGTGGTTTAGGCAGCGGCATCCAGTGGGTAAAGTTTTTTATTGAAAGATAACCAGCGTCTCCCCACTCAATCATGGTGTCATTGCAATGCGACATATATTCATAGCTAGAAACTCCTGATTGATCCGCTGTTTCATTCCACCATAAAACTGTTACTTTTGGTGGCGGCAGCCGATCCTTAACGCTAATCCACTGCGGCGCTGCTGCTTTGTGGCCAGCCCTATATCCTTCACAAGCGCATTGATTACATCGCTCACTTGCAGTCGGCAGGGTCTTCATCCACTTAATAGCTTGCTCGCTCAACTCTTGCGCTGATTGCATAACCTTTGCTATTTTTTGCAACTCTTCAGGTGTTTTCATTACCAAATTCCCTGCACTACTTCGTAGTTTATGATTCGCTTGGCTCATCCCCATATCCTCCTGTACTCCCACTCATCTATTGTGTTGCCAAACCGTATAAACCGTAAGCCACACCGCTTATGCCCACAGTGCAGCCAATCCGTATGAGTAACGCCAATGCTCATATAGCCGCACTTAGGACAACAATAATAATATAGGATGTTCTGTTGAATCTTGGCAGTCACGCCCTGTCTCCATGTTTTAAGTCAAGCAACGTAAGACACCTACCACTGTTCGTATTCGGCTAGTCTTCAAACACACATCACAACTCGAAACAGTAAAAAGGCTGTCAGTATGTGACCGTTGCAGCAAAGACTATATAACACCATCGCTTGCAGCGATAGAGAATATCCTTCGGCTATTCCTCACACTCGTTCGCACTAGAATTTAAGTATTTCTATTGCATAAACTTACGTCTATTTATGCTTCGGTATCATCTTCATTATTGTTATTAGCAAGATACCTCGCCTCAAACTCATCCCTACTCAAAGGCTTAGCTGACACAACAGCGTTTATAGTGCCAACGTGCTCAACCGTATTAGCCTCAGTCCAACCTAACTTACTCTTACCCAAATACATCAAGACCTGCGGGTTCCCAGCCATAGCCTGCTCCATCAAACCCCTAGCTACAACCTCCTGCATACCAGCCTGACCAGCCGCATACTCCTCGCCATACCACTTCGTTAGCTCATTCGGACTAAGCCTACACGCTATAGCTACAGCACTCTTTGACAAACCCAACTTCGCAAGCCGAGTAACAGCACCACAGGTCTCAGCGTCCTTCTCATACCGCTGGTTACTGTAGTCCTTACGTCTAGGAGGGTTGATAACAACCTCTACTGTTTGCAAAGGAGATGGAAGTTTTATCTCCTCAATCACTTCTGGATTTTTTAAGATTTCAGCAATGCCAGTATCAACGGCCTGTTTTGAATCGAGATCGGAATCAGCTTCCATGCGTGTGGCCTATAACGAGGGTTGAGTGGATAAAAACGGATTTTTACGTGGGAGATGGCATATGGGGGAGTGGACAAACGCCGCCACTTTCAAATCGAAATCGAAACGAGAAAGCCTACGCCCACACACAGAGCCACCCAACCGAACTTGAAACGGTTTCTTGCTACAGAGAAGAACTTCTTTTTTCGCTGCGGCGAAGGGGCAGGCCCACCCTGCACGTGGGATATATAGCTTACTAGTTTCCTGGTTCTCGTTAAGTAAGGATAGGTTAGTCATATCAATAGGTTAGGTTGGTATGCTTAATGATTACGGCTACTTAGCCACTTCCCTCAGTAGCTCGCACCACTCGACGTCACTCATGCCGCTTGCCCGTTGCAGTTCTACCATCTCATGCACGGTGTATACCCGCTTGCTATGCTCTCTATTAACTATCGCATCCCTGCTACATCCCATTAACTTGCCCATATCGACTTGAGTTAAACCTAGTCGATGCCTGATGAGTTTATATAGTAGCCCTACTCCTCGCCTTTCCTTGCGTATTCTAGCGGCCGTGAGTGGGTATTTAGTCACTGGATAGTCAAACCGTTGCGTGTCCACACCTATAACGTAAACGATCTTAAACGAACATGGTAGTACATTGTGAGTCATATCCTCGCTAATCGCTGCGGGTTGTATGCCTCTCCGCTATCGCTACGAGTCATGATCATGAAGACGAAATCGGACCCCATTTTATTCAAAAGATTCTTCACTTTTCTTCAACTATCTCACTATCCCTAGTCTATTCGCATAGTTACCTACCATAAAATAATCTGCATCTTTCGCTTGCACACTGTAATCATAGTATGTATACTTTAGCTATTGAGTGAGTGAGTTACTCACAAAGGAGACACGACTATGAACATTATTGCTTTTATCATTATGAGAGTAACGGGCTACCGATTCCCGAAAGAAGGGTTGTTTGGCCGTGACACTACAAGCCGTGAGATTATCCAATGGATCGGCATTAACCCTGTATTTCTCAACCTTAGACTGCCTGAGTAACTCAACCAACGACTAACAATGAATGGAGATAAGTATGGGACGCAAGCTAACAAAGAAAGAAGTTCTCGCTATGTTCGCAGAAATGTGGCGCGAGATTGTCGCAAGTAATCCAGATGCCAGGGGAGATCAGATTATGAAAAGAGAAGAGTTTAACAACTTCGTCGATATGTTGAACAAGGACCGACAGGTTACAGATACGCAAGCGCATAACTGGACGAATCCATACTAATACAAAGGAGACACGGACTATGAACACAACAAACACAGAAACAATCTTTAGCTTGGCTGCTGAATTAGCATCCTATTTTGAATCTCACGTTAGAGACAACGGCGACACTTTTCTTACGTTGCGAGACGGCCATCCCGACTGGATGCAGACAATCTGTCGAGCAGCACATGAGAGTCCCACAATCGGAACAATAATGCCTGATGATATTCGTTACGAAATGATCAGCGAATGTTTAGACGCAATTGCAGAATGTAAAGATGAGGGCACATTGGATGACCGCAAGTATGAATTGAGTGCGCCTGATTACAACAGCGATCTAATTCAATGGTTTAGTTCGCATAATTGCAGACATAATTTTTGCGATGCATATCGCGATGAAATGGGAGCAAGTTGCACCGACATGATGGGTCAAATAAGAGACGGCTATCTTTATGAATTACGAGAGGTGTTCGACTTGTTAGTCGCAGCATTAACAGAATTACTAGATGTGCTCAGCTCTTTAGGTCTCAGCATAAACAAAACGGAGATATGACTATGACACGCAACGAATTAGCTATTGAACTACTACGAGACTGCCCAAATGAATTGCTTGATGTTCATGAAATAATTGCCGATGCAATTAGAAGCGGTGACGCATTAGTTACAGTTTTAGCAATGCCAGAAATGCAATTTTGTCCCGATACATATTACTGGCTGTCTACAAAACAACTAAACGACTAACAGGAAACACAAACATGGAACTTAAAATTACACACATGATGAAAGACGCAGATGAAATGTGCTTTTTGTCTGGCTCGATTGCCGAATTAGGTGATAACGCAGGAAAGCTAACGTGGGAAAATTCGCAACGCTATGCAAAGGAACACGCACTTTTGTTAGCAGAACAAATAGAAGAGGCAAGAAACTATTTTCAGAGCTATGGAGCATGGAATGATGAGGAAATTGCAGCTTGGAGTATTGATGATGTTCAAGCGTTAGTGACTCAAGAAACTGCGGCCGAAATCCGTGAATATTTAAGTTATGATTCGTTTGAGGATTATGAAACGGCATCGGATGAGGGACAAGCGTCTGGACGTATTTTCAGGGATGAAGCTGGGGACTGGTATATAGGTTTTTTTAATTAAGGAAATATGACTATGAACACAAAACAAAACGATATTCGTACAATTTACACCGTTGTAACTACCGACAACACTATTGGTACCGTTACGATGAATCGAAAACCGTACGATAACGAAAAAATAGTAATTCACCTTAGAGATGATAACGATAATTCGTTTTGGCTGACCAAAACATTCAAAGCAATATTAAGCCAAGAACTTTTGTAGCCAACGGAGATATGACTATGGCGCTATTCCTACAACTACTATGTACCTTCGCTAACTTCGCAGCGTGGTACCTAATCCTTGTAGCTTTTTGGAGTTTCTAACCATGAAACCTATACTTGTTACACTCGCACTACTGACACCTTTCGCAGTATCAGCACAACCATTAAACCCATGGGCACCTAATTATCAGGTCCCTCAGTATGGCGTACCCGCTGCGCCAATAGTGCCAGTTGTTCCAGTTGTTCCTAGACAACTACCCCCGAACCCATGGGGTACAGGGTACTCAGTTGTGACGACTACACGCACCAAGCCGGATCTATTCAGGCAAGCAATGGGCGAGCAAGGTGCGACAATGGAAGAAACTACCACTCAAGCGGTCCCCAACGATGCGGGTGGTAATCCTATGAAGTCATCGCCTTTCTTACCGTAGTAACTACCCTTTGAGCATCCATGCGTGGGTGCTCTTTAGGATAGTGACTCTATCCCGTTGGTGCAGTGAGGCTAACGATTAAATAGGTGACATAATGAGAATGATACTTTTAGGTGCTCTCGTAGCATCAATGACGGGCTGTGGCGTGATTCTACCCGATGTGATGATCGTGGGCAGCGAGCAAGGCATCAGGGCATATAACGATGGGCAATCCTCGCTTATAGCTCAAAGCAAAACCCAACATCCTAACCAAGTGACGCCCTATTGGGACACACGAAAGGCACAAGTCGGATACTCGTTTTGGGAGCGGTTGTCTCGTGGTCTAGTGAACACTAACGAGGTGTCCCATGCTGAGTAATGGCGCTCGATGGTTCCTGACTACTGCCACAATCGTAGGCGTACCCGTAACGATAGCGATTATCCTAGTTGGCGTGGAGCGGTCGTTCCATACGTTGACCTGTGAAACTGCAAGGTACGGATGCTCAAGATCGTTTGTTCACTCACTCGACTACGTTGTTGAGCAAGTGACCCCCGATAATGATGTGACGCTGACACCTCGCAGAAAGGGTAAAGGCTATTAGGTCGATATACCACCGAAAGCAATATGGAAAATAATCTAGCACGATCTAAATTGATAGTTTTGATTTATTCCATATTGCTGTATACATAGGATGTTTATTTAAGGAGACAATGACCATGAACAAAATAACCGAGAACGCTTACGACTTCTTTTACAAGGACGAAGAAGCGCAGCGAGCATTAAAGGAGATGCTTGAATCAGGCAAGCCGGGACGGGTTATCTCGGACCAGATGCGTGAGTACGTAAGTCAGCTCAATAAATTTATGCTGATAGCGATCTACAGTCGGCTTGAGGTTGACGTGCTTGAGGCTACTGATTGGGATGAATTAGCCAACCGAGCAATCTGTGATTGGTATGGCGCTCACACTGATAACAACACATAGGAGATAGAAATGACAAAAGAAACAACTATTTATCAAGCATTTGTAAAAGCTCAAAAGGCTTTTGGACCTGCGTTAAAGACCAGCACTAACCCTCATTTCCGTAGCAGATATGCGGATCTGAGTGCTTGTGTGGAAGCGGTAATTGATGCGCTAAACGATAACGGTATTGCGTTACTCCAGGTAACGCATCCTTGTGAAACAGGCGTAGCAGTCGAAACTATTTTGATGCACGAATCAGGACAAACTATATCGAGCGGGGTGCTTCACGTTCCGGCAACAAAACAGGATGCCCAAGGATACGGATCGGCACTTACCTATTGTCGCAGATATAGTTTGATGTTGCTTGGGTTAGCTCCCGAGGACGACGATGGCAATCGAGCTAGCAAGCCAGTTGAAGTGAGAGCTGTTGAGGTTAAGGCAGAAGTCAAAGAGCCCGCCAAAAAGTCTAGGATCGGCAAAACGGTCTACGACATACGGACGCTCTCAGAAGAGCAACAAGCACCAGCAGCGGAGTACTTAAAGCAACATAGTTGCGAATACTCTGAAGCGCTAGGCGTTTGGATGTGTCCGATTAAACTTCAGCGATTACAATCGTGTGTAGTGGAGAGCAGTGATGGTCCAAAGAAGATATAAGTCATCAAAAACAAACGACAAAACAACTCGGAAACCAGACGCCCCTCGCCCTGGCTATAGGCGTTGGACAACTCAAGTACGAATGGATCTATATGAGAAGTTTTGTGAAGTCGCAGCGAATGAAGACAAAGTGCTGATCGATGCTGTCGAGGAAGCACTGACTAATTGGACGTACCATGATGGAGACATACATGAATAAGACAATCGCACTAGAAGCCCTAGGATACGTTATAAGCAAAGATCGCTACCTAGGGGATGGTAGGATAGCCATGAGGGAGAAAAAGGCTTTCACGGCTGGTATAGAGGCTATAAGAGGCATTATGGCCGATAGGCTGGATAGGCTTTTGTGGAAAGCTGAGAAAAGTAACACAGATTACGACCGAGCGAGGCTTGATGGAGCACTTTGGTTGTATGAGGTTTTAGAAGACGAGGATTAATAACACTCCACCTTAGTTCAGTTGGTAGAACAATCGGCTGTTAACCGATATGTCCCTGGTTCGAGTCCAGGAGGTGGAGCCAAAAAAATACCGCACTCAGGTATGACGCCGGGTGCGGTTAAAATCCAGGGACTAGCTGGATTTTGATTGGAGACATGGATGACCATGACTTAATCAAGGTATCAGCTTAAAACCTCTTCTTCAATCCGAACCTCTCAGCAGCTTCATTAATCCTGTCGGTATCCGTATTGGTATTTTCTATTGGTAATACTTTTATTGGTACTTCTATTGGTAGCGGGCCAATTTGGCACCATTCGTTTGCAAGTTTGGCACCATTCACCGGGGCCAATTTGGCACCAATAGATGCACTTTTGGCCCTAGTCGTGTTTAGGTAACGGCCTCTTCCTTTGACCGTTTCACGAAGAAACCCAAGCTCAATCAATCGTCTGATATATCGTTTTGTGCTGCGCTCTGGCAGTCGAAGTTCTGCCGCAATATGTGGGATGCTAGCAAAGCATGGTCGCTTATTACGTTCAAATCTTTGCACATACTGAAATACAAGTGCTTCAAGGTGTGACAAGCCTTGGTCAACAAGTGAAAAATCGACTATGCCAATTTGATGTTTCTTGTTATCGTTGTTCATGAGGGGAGCAATTCCTTTAGCACAGTTCAAAAGCCACTCTTTGCCGCCAAGCTCAGGAGTGGCTTTTTTATTTCTTGCTGTTTCTAAGCCAGTTTTCTACTTCGCTTATCTTGAATCTTCTAAGCCCACCAAGTTTCACGCTAGGCATCCCTTTAATCATGTATCGCTGGATTGATACCCGACTGACCTTCAGATATTTCATCAGCTCGTCCATCGTTAAATAATTTTCTACATCACTCATTTTAGTCCTTGCAGCGAAATCAACTTTAGTACAAGTTACTACACATCGTAACAAGTTATAGCAAGGAGATTTATGGGTAGTCCTCTGAAGAAATGGTTTACAAAGGGGTTGGACGTGGCCGCATGGCCGACAAACAACGGCGGCGTATCGTTTACAATCCGCAAAAGCTACAAACCTAAAAACAGTACTGAGTACAAAGAGACAAAAACCCTTTTTCCTGGGGATGTGGCAGCGTTGATAGACCTACTCAGACAGGCACAAGATTGGGCACATAAAGAGTTTAGCGAACCTGTACCACACGTTGATACACGTCCTTTACATCCCAAGGTTGCTACGATTGTGAAATCTGTGGCCGATGACGTGGATGACATACCCTTTTAACCACCTGGAGACATGACTATGAGATTAGACCATGGAGAAGCATTTACCGCTGCTATAGCAGGACTACAGCGGCAATTTAGAGCCATTCAGAGAGGAGCTAAAAACCTAACTGGCACCACAATAAAAGATGAGTTTACAACAAACATTCATGGAGCAATCGCCGAAGCATTAGTAGCTAAAACGCTAGGCCTATATTGCAATATGAGTGGGGCGGATCGTGTTGTCGCCGATGTTGGTACGAACATAGAGGTACGACATACGACGTTATCCAATGGAGGGCTGATCGTTAAAAAGCCAGACAAGGACACAAGTAAGTACTACTTAGTTTGTGGCATATATCCAGACCTTAGAATCATTGGATGGATGTACGGTAAAGATTGCAAACAGGAGCGATATTGGGTGGATACCAATAAAAAAGGAGAGAAAATTCCAGCTCCGCACTATTTGGTTCCGCAATTTGATCTAAACCCTGAGCTTATCGAGGTAATACTATGACGATCTACAGCACACACACGGTTAATGACGGCAAGTGGCAAGTAGTTTTACACATTAAAGAAAACGATAACTTTGTGTACCAATATGACTCACGGCCTGACATAAGAGCCCTAGTTGATCAGCACTATAACGAGCGCCCGGAAACGATTGCCAAGATTCTACTTGAGCAAGTTCTTGATTGTGCTTCCGTTCAGGTCAATATGTTGTGTGGTCCTGGCGTATACATGGAGAAGAAATGACGACTATCACGCTAGAGGAGCTGGTTGAGCAATACGCTAGTGACATTGCCGCTATTGGCGGTGATTTTACGATTAACGACATAAAGCGAGCATATGCGACCGGATATCAGATAGGTGAACTGATGACGATGTTGCGACCTTTTGAGGACATTCAAAATGACAAAGAAAATTAACTTAGACGAAATCATCATTAAGCAGTTCCCGACTACTTTTTTTGGAGAGCTAAGCGACGAGGCGTTGCTTCAGGCGTATCGAGCTTACTCTCTTGGCTTCAAAGAAGGTTACGGGCTAGGCCATCCAGGTGATATGATTGAGATGGGGACAGCTCCCACACTTGGAGAAAAACTAAATGCCGCTCAACAAAAAAGGTCTGAAGATTCGTAGTGCTATGGAAAAGTTTTATGGCAAAAAACAGGGTGATTCCGTGTTTTATGCTAGCGAAAACAAAGGCACCATTAAAGGTGTGACTAAGAAAAAGAAGAAATGAATCACGACATCCCACCGTTAAAAGTACTCGTTCACAATCGCAATCTTACACAAGACAACGAGGCTGACGGGTACGAGGTGGGGTATGCGTTCGCTATTCAGAGCTGGAAGGGTAGGGCGTTGCAATTCCATGTGCTTTTCCAATCTGGCGCACACTTTCGCCACGTTCCACTACATTGGCTTATACATATGCTAGAGCCCTCTCAGTTGCACGATTTAGAGTTGTTGCAGCTATGGGATTGCTTTAGCTTTAAGCCAGTGGTGACCGTTTTCGACTTCCTGCGAGATTATTCCTGCGATGCAATTCTCAGAGACAAACAAAGTGTTGAAGCCAAATATTGGTTTACGATTGATTGGCTTCCTGACAGTGACGAGCGTTCTGGCCTCCTGCTCCACCCAGACCAAAACAAGTGCGCCCACGTTGTCTTGCTGGGGAACGGACAGGTCGCCTGTTTGCCTACAAATAGGCTTGCGTTCAAGGACGCCTACTTTATCGGTAACAAACCAACCCCAGGGACAAGAGGATATACAACAATCGACACAGTTTGGACCTCCGAGAACTGTGAACGATGGTCAGTAGCTAACACTGACGAAACCTTTTACTAAGTGCCTACGCACATAGCTCACAGTATACTGCGCTCATGCTTGAGCCAGACAAACGCCAAGAACTTCGTCTTCCTGCTATCCCTCAAACTCCCATACGCTTTGCCTCTAGGTCTGAGTATGCCTGTGGGATGATGCTTGAAAAGTATGTGCCAAACTTTGAGCTAAAGAACGGGTCAACCTTCCAGGTGGGCGTTGGCTACAACAAGACCATAGACTTTTATCTAAATGGAACATTTGTTGAATATCATCCAATCAACCTAGCCCATGAGTTTGATAACCGAACTGCTTTACGAAAGTTTTTTGAAGCCATGCGTCACGTCAAATCTCACGCCAAAGATACAATCATCAATGCTATAAAAGATGAGTTGGCAGAGAAATACTACCGAAGGCGTAAGTTTCTGATTACTATAGCAGCGGGAAAGGATACAGAACTAATTGTATCGGGCAATCCTCAAGACTTTTATCGTGATGTACTTAAACGCTTTGGTGTGAATGTTCCAAAAGAACGTGAGGCATTAATTGAATTCCAAACGCTTTGCAGGGAAAAGTAATTTTAAACATGGTCCAGAAGAACTGGAAATGTTTGCGTTCTTTGACTATTGCCGCTGCATGGAATCTCAAAACCCAGCGTATGCCCTAGCGTTCCACGTCCCAAACGAGCGTAGGGCTTCTATACCACGCCGTGTTGCACTCAAAAGAGCTGGGGTAAGGAAAGGCATCCCCGACATTGTTGTGCCAGTATCAAACGATAAATACTCAGGGCTTTATATCGAGATGAAGGTTAAGCCAAACAAGGCATCACCTGAACAAATGGCGATCCTTAGACAACTAAACTCAGTCGGGAACTACGCTGTGCTCTGTTGGTCTGCTCAAGATGCAATCGAAATCATAAACAAATACGTATCAAATAAGTTATGAAACGTATCATGATTTTCTCAGAACAAGATATTCCCTCAAACGAAACCCCTGAACGTAACTTATGGTTCGCTGTTATCGAGCGAGCACTAAAAGATTACTGCTTCTTTTTTGATAAGCTATGCAGTAGCGGAAGCGGCAACTTGGTTCCTTACGAAACCTACGATAACGATAGAAAAAGCCAGTTCAACGTCAAAGCTATATACGAGTTCAACAGGCTGCGTTGGTTTATCTTCACCAAAGACCCAGAGCCATTTAACCTAGAGTACCTTGCAGAACAACTCTATGAAGATGGACCTGGGGCAGCATCAAGTATTCGCAAGGAAGCTAAAGAACAGTTCAAACTTCACTTCGATGATGCAGATAGAAAAGGACGCTTCCAAGCAGTCCTGCACTACATTAAAGAGAACACAGGCGTGGAACGTAGCGTATCAGCTACCGAGACAAGCAAGCTAAGATACAAGCGTTATCGGCTTATTTAGCGAGCTTTCTTATCTTTGAGTGACCAAACTTGAGACACGCCGTAAAGGATTGCTCCAGATACTACAGGCGTTGCGGCTTCTGCTAACTGATGTGAATCAGCCTCAGACACTCCGACAGTCAAAAGACCACCAGCAACAAGCGTAAGAAGGTGACGAATTATCGAGGCGATAATAATTTCCATGCGATGTTTCCCGCTTTAGTAATCCTAGACAAAGACGAATCGCAACGACGCTCAGAAGGAAGTGTGAAGCGTGAGGGGTGTATCGTGTGTGCAGATTCTTTTACGTCGTTGCAATTCATCCACGACGACCAGTACATCCGTAGGTCGCACTGCTTAGTTTTCCGATAATAACGCCTTATGTCAACATCATTATACAGCTCCTCGCCGTCCAGGTCTGCGATACATGGGGCTGAAAGTCCTGGATCGCTTCCATGTCGTTCACACACCGTTCCTGGTAAGCAACTTCCTTTAAGTGGATTGTCCACAGGTATACAAGTAGGCAGAGCAGCAGATACAGCACTAAGCATAGCTTTCCGAGCTGGTCCATAAAGGTCACACTCCAAACAAGGGGACACGTAGCAAGTTAGTTGCCCCTTAGAGGCTTCTATCTGTCTCTTAAATCGTTCCAGGACACGATTAAACTTTCGCCTTACGTCAGACCTGGGCTTAATCATCTTGCGGCTAGCAGAGGCTATAGACTGCTTATAAAGCACGTCCGATCTCTCGCACCTGTTGTTCCGCATACACGGCGAGTTAATCAGGTGCACCCGAATGGTCTTTTCTTTCTTGCTCTTTAATACGGTATTCGCACACTGACAGCGGCTTCCAAATGACTCAGCCAGCCAACCCGTAATTATTGGCCTACCTTTCCAGGTCTGCATAAGAGCATCGCAGTCCCACGAATGATTGCACAAACCTATGTAACTAATTCCTTGAGCTTGTGCTGTAGCTATAAATGCTAGCAACACAACTAGGACTCTCATTTTTCCAGTATCCTATCAATCTTCTGCTCAATGCGTTGCAGACGGTCTTTAACACTCCCCATCTCATGCTGCATGACTTCAACGTGCATAGTAAGCTGGTACTTGCTTTGCTCTAACTCTTTCAATGAGTTTTTAACCTGTCGGTAGTCCATTCCTACCAGCGAGATAACAATACCTATTGCCCCCTTAATCAGCAGGTCTAACCAATAGCGCAATTCAGTTATGTTACCATCCGTCATAAATCTCTAGCTCTGCTTGTTCTACGCCAATCATTGAAGTCATAAAATTAGCGAACGCAGCACGACTAGAGATCACAGCCGTTTCTGTTCCAAGCGTTCCATACATCAAGCCAAGCAAGATACATCCATGCGTATCCTCTTTAGTATTTCCAGCATGAATGAGGATATGACTGCGGTCAGGTACATCACATACCTGGTATACCCTACCGAACTTTGGAGAATCGTGAAGACGGATTTTATATTTGCCAGCAGGAATGCAACTGATCTGCTTTTCGTTATCAAACCAACGGTCCTCAAGCGTGACAAACATAGGA
>Ga0181343_1000283_pt1 | contig 24285 bp, 40 predicted proteins | sample Su13VDMLBSD_FD_130110 | JGI IMG/M metagenome (GOLD analysis project Ga0181343, IMG submission 130110) | Freshwater viral communities from Lake Michigan, USA - Su13.VD.MLB.S.D | ecosystem: Environmental > Aquatic > Freshwater > Lake | place: USA: Michigan | collected 2013-07-15
GCGCTTGCTACCTTGTTTCATGTGATTCTCCTTGGTTAGCCAAACTTGCGTTTCATGGAGCCACCGCGCTTCTTGTGCTCGGCTTTTTCCATAGCGGGGGTTTCTTTTGCTTCGTGCTTCATCATAGCTGCTTTGCTGGCATACCGCTCGCCGCTGCCCTTTTCCATGATGCCGCCCTTGGCCTTCTTCACCGCCTTGTGCGCCACGCCCATCGGCTCGTTCTCATGCTGCTGCATGCGAGCGTCTTGACGCTTGTCGTAGGCCGACGGCTTGACTTCACCGCCTTTGGCATACGCGCGCTGGGGAGCGATCATCGGCAGGTTCTTGGCCAGCTTGCCGGGCATCAGGGCGCGGCCCTGACGGTCCTTGATGGCATCGCCGCCACTGGCCATCTTCTTGGCCTTGGTGATCGAACCACCCTTGGCGGCTTTGATCGGCATACCCATTGCCATCATCTTGTGGCGATTGGTGTTTTTGCTCGTGTATTCCATGTCCGTCCTTTCAACACTTCCATCGTTTGAGAGAGGCTTTGGCACGCTCGGCCGGGCCCTTTGATTTTGCCACCACTCCTGCCATCCGTGCACAAAACGATCGCTTGCGCGGGCCACCTTCCGGCTGTGGAGCCTTCAGGTTGCTGCCTGTCTCACGGTTATACTTCGCCCTGCCTCTGGCCGTCAGACCTGCGCCTTTTTCCGTGGGAAGCTTCTCGCCTCGTCCAACGGAGAGCACAGGCCCTCCCTTTTTCATCTTTGCGGTCTTTGCTGACTCCTTGAAGGCTTCGGCAGTGGGCGCGCCCGGTTGACCAACAGCGCGCATTTTCTCGCCAGAACCCGCAGCGATTCTTTTGCGCTTTGCATTAATGTTGGCATAGAGCCCCCGACTGTTAGCCATAGAACGCTGTTGCCGTGACAGTTGAGGGCAGGCCCACGTACAAGCCGTTCTCCGACAGCACGCCGTCGCCGGGGCACGTGAAGGAGAAGGTTGTTGCGTTGGTCGTGTCAGCTTCCACCAAAATACCAGCATACATCGTGACGTTGCCACTGGTGGTAGCGGACGTGCCAGAGGTGACGGTGAATTGCGAAGAGCTGGCTGTCACCACCGTGTACACCGCATCAGATGCCGTGCCCGAGGTGAAGTCCAGCCAAACACGATCCCCAGCCGCCAAAGTGTTGGTCATGGTGACAGTGATGGTGGTAGTGGTCTGCGAGTACGTGCCCGAAGTGGACGTGTTGCTTGCGAACACCATGTGTGCAGAGGTTGTCGTCGACGGGGCAACAATTCCGCCCTTCAAACGAATACGCCCACTGCTGACAAGCACGCCCGATGTGGAACGGTGCCCCGACTTTACGTCGAACTGAAATGTCATGATTCCCCCATTCAAGAAAGGCCCCTTGTTACAGGGGCCTTGTTAATTAAACGGGTTCAACAGAGCCGTCTTGTGCGCGCTGCAGGTACTCAACCGTGACGACCGTCGAACCGGCAGTCGGGTTGCCCGTGGCGGCAGTGAACGTGCCGTAGATCGTGACATCGCTGGTGCCGATGTTGTTGGTCTGCGCCACAACCATGGCAGCATCGATCGTGGCTTGCGCCAGTTTGGCCGAGCTGGTGCCAGTGTTGATGGTGGTCACGTACTTGTTGGCCGTGCCGACGTTACCAATAGTGACGCCGACGTTCGAGACGCTGCCACCGCTGATGGCAGTGACAACTTCGATGTCGAAGCGAACAATCTTTGCGCCCGCCGGAAGGACAAACAGTGCCTGTGCGGTCGGCGAAGTGGTCATGGCAGCAAACGAAACGGTAGCTGTTTGCGCCAACATTACGACACCCGTGTTTTCACCCGAGGCAACAGTGCCTTGGCGAACGGTGCCCGAACGAATAGGACCTGAGAAGGTAGTAAAAGACATGATGGTTCCTTGTGTTGTAGCACATCCCGGCACAGTCACTACAATGTCGGCTAGGGCCGTCTGCGCTGGTGAATATCCCTAGAAAACAGGGGGACCGAGGCCCCCCTGTCTCATTACTGCATCAAGCTCCCGGCGAGCCGTAGGCACCGCGCGGGTCGGACCAGCCGAAGCTGTAACGCTCGCGAGCCTTGTAACGCACGTTGCCGGTGTCGAAGTCGCCTTCGAAGGCAGTGCGGATCGGCGAACGCTGGAACATCTTCAGGCCGTTCGGAGCGTCGGTCATCAGGAACCAAGCGTCAGCGTCGGTCAGGTAGTGGTTGACCACAAACCCTTCCGGAATCAGACCCATGGACTTGATGGCGTTGATGTCGTTGTCGGCCGTTGCGGTACGCAGGGTCGACTTCATCAGACGCTCGGCGGTGAACTGGTTCTCTTTCGGAACCACCATGCGGGTCGCCATAACAGCGATCTTCAGGCCACGTTCGTCGGTGAACCCGGCGATGTCGATGATGCCCTGTTCGAGGGAGGTCTCGTTCAGGTCAGCAGCGGTCGCAGGGGTGTTCGAGAAGTTCGGGCCCAAAGCGGTCGGGTGAGCGGTGCTGAACAGAGGCACGCCGTCGCCGCCGTAGTACTGAGCGGAGTTGGTGAAACCGTTGTTCAGAATCGACGCACCGTTGACCTGCTTGGTGTGTGCCATCGAGCGAGCCAGCGCCTTGGTGTAGCGCGCAGCCAAACGATCGTACAGGTTGTCTTCGATCGCCTCTTCGGTGATCGAGAAAGCCAGCGCGATGGTCTGGTGGGTGTAGCGAGCAGTGAACGACTCGTTGGCTTGGTCGTATGCAACGCCCGCGCCTTCGGCCTTCACAGGTGCTTGCGCAAACCCGGTCAGCATCACTTCTTCTTCAAATGCACGCTCGGACGACTCGATTGCAAAGATGTCCTCGTGCTCATTTTCATAACGCTTGTATTCCAAACCGAACAATGCGTTCAGTCCGGGCTCAAGCTCTTTTACCAGTTGGGCGCGTGTAATGGCCATGGTTAGACTCCCGCAGTGCCGGTACTAGAACCGTACAGGTGGTTGTTGATCTTGACGATCAGTTGGGTGTTGGCCGAAGTGAGGTCATTCACGTTCGGAGCTTGGTTCACACCAATGATCTTCAGCTCATAGGTCGCGTTGCCCGTTGCCGGGGTGCCGATCTGCATGCCAGAAATGCCGGTGGTGGTGCTACCGGAAACGGCGGTGTCGATCTGCGCGTTACGACCAATCGCAGTGTTGCCCGGGGTGCCCGAGGCTTGTGCGACAAACGAGGCCGAAGGATCATCCACGACGAAAGCTACGATGTCCGAAGCAACGATGCTGCCCGGATAGTAGTTCTTGAACGTGGTCTTCTTGGTGGTCGGGTCGGTGTACTGACAGCCGATGAACACACCCAGTGCTGCGCCCGACGAGTATGCGGCCAGATAGCCACTCGCCAGAGTTACAAGGTCGCCCTGAAAGATCGCGGTGCCATAGTTGCTCGAAATGCGATATTGCGTATCGCCTTGGTTCGCAACAGTGCTACCAACCCGACCAATCGGACTAAACCCAAAGGCTTTATTGGTGTTAGCCATGGAAAGTCTCCAAATGATTTAAGGTCAATTACCCCTCGCCTTTGCGAGGAGCATTAAAAGATACACGAGAGGTCCGTTCAGGATCATTTATGCGCATTGAGGAATGCGCATTCTCACGCATCATGTCGTTGTCGACTGCTTGGAGTTGATCTCTCGCTGCCTTGGCGTAGTACGCGTTGCGTTCGGCTTTGGTCTCAAGGGGAATTTTGGCAAGCATCAAACCACCCACTGAAACGACGCCTTGATACTTGCCGTCATCTACAGTAGGCAGCATGTCACGGTACTCTTCAGGCACTTCCTCGATTCTCACGAGTTCGTAACCCTCACGAAGCTTTCCGTAGACGTGTTGCTTGTCAACGTGCCCATTTACCTCTGCACGAATCCAACGATAGTCATACCCTTCAGGAGCGGGAGGCGCATCCAAACGCGAAGGACGAACCCATGGACGACGGCGCGCAGTTGCCTCACGACTCTTATCGGTGCGGGAACCACGATCAATTTTCAGCTGATCCATTTGAGTTACTCCTTCACATATTTGGCGTATTCCTCGAGAGGAACGCCAAGTTTCTTAGCAATCGCGACCTGACTCGGCGAGAGTCGAACGGCGCGGCGTGCAGAGCTATTGACCCCGGAGGATCGGGTGGCAGGCGCAACTGCTTGCACGGGACGTTGCGCTCTGGGTTGTTGCTGCGGCGGTTGTTGCTGCGGCTCCGAATTAAACTCTTTCGGAAACACAGCATGGACCCGCCTGTCAAGCTCATCATAATACTCATCAGAGCTGGCGTCAAACTTTTCGTTGTTCACCAGTTGATTGTGAATTTCCCACGCCGTTTTGGTCATGGTGACGTTCGTTCCGAACCACGGATTGGCAATCGCCCAGTCCTCGGCTCGGGCATCCGGCGGAGTCTGTGGACGCTGCGGTGCAACATAGGCCTGAACCGGCGGCGGCGGGGTTTGCGCCCGCTGGGCCTGCTCGGCAACGTGCCTTTGCTCCATCTGCAGGCTGGTCAGCCGCTCCAGTGCCTCGGTCTCGGTGTCGATGTCCCCTTCCTCGCGTGCCTTCTTGATGATCTGCTTCAAGGTCAGCGATTGGGTTTCAATCCGACCCTTGGCCTCGCTCAAACGGCCATTGTCGGTGTGGTGCAGCCGCTGGGACAGCTCCTCGGCCTGCCGTTGCACGCCTTGGGCGTACTCCAGCGCAGCCTGTTCCCGGCGCTCGGTCTCGCGCAGGCGCGCAGTCAGCCGATCGATCCGCTTTTGGACCTTCTCGCTGTACTGCTCGAGCTCCCCTTCGGGCTTTTCCGGCTCTGCCTTGGGCTTTTCAGCGGCAGCAACCGGTTCCGGGGCAGCAGCAGCCTCCGACTCTAGGTTAACGGTCACAGACTTGGGGTTTTCACCCAAGTCCAACTCAACTTCTGGGTTGTCTGTCTCAATGGTCATCGTGGGCTCACATATGCAAGATGTCTTCGGGGTCCTGCACGAGGCCGAGAATCTCGTCGTCGTTCAGGATGCGGATTTCGCCACCGTCAATGTTCATACGGGAGCCGCCGTACCGGGCAAAAATCACCCAGTCGCCTTCCTTGCACCATGGACCGTTGGGGAACTTGACCTCGTCCTTGTAGGCCAAATCGCCCATCTTCAGCACGTAACCACAGGTCGTGGTCAGCTGGTTCAACTGCCGAGTCTGGTCAGCCAAGGCAATACCGCCCTTGCTCTTGTCCGGGCCCCGGTAGGGTAGAACGGTGATACGCCAGCCCGTTGGTCGCGGAATGCGATCCAGCACCTTCTCGGGCATGCTTGAGGGGTCAAGAGCGTTGTCGCCCTTGTAGAGGTCCTGCAGCTCCGGCTCGCGGTTCTGCTTGGCCTCTTCCTCTTCCTTCCACTTCTGCTCCAAGGCAGTCAATGGCCGTTCCTGCACTGCTTCTGCATCACTCATGGGACTCCTTTATTGAGGTTGGTTACCGCTTTTGTTGAGACGATCCAATACGGCTCGCTCGACAAACTCTAGACCCTCAAGTCGTCCCATCATGTGTCGGTACTGCTCCATAGTCTTCATGGAACCGTTCAACACAATGTGGTTAGCGTCTGCTTTCAGCTGACGAATGTCGTGCAGCACTGCTTCTGCGAACTCAAGCATGGTTACTCCATGTAAAAGCAAGCGGGCATGGGCCCCCGCCTGTCGGCCTTAAATCTGTTTGTTAGTACACGCCCACCGGCAACTTGCCATCGCGCTTGTAGGTGACACTACCACCTTTCTTGCGAATTGCAGCAACTTGCTTGCGCGTGGTGATCGAAGTTCCCGTCTTGTCCGGCGGCGAACTCTTGAACCCGCGACGGCCTTCGGCAGCAGCAGCCTTCTTTTGCATGGCCTCTTCACCGCCTTGCATGGCTCGGGCCATTCCACCCTGTGCCATGCGGTTGCTCTTGCCAGCGGTCTTCAGTGCGATCGCCACGGCTTGCTTTTGCGGGCGGCCAGTGGTCATCAGCTCCTTGATGTTGGTGCTGACGACCTTCTTGCTACTTCCCTTTTTGAGAGGCATTTGAATTTCCTTTGAAAGCGGGCATGGCCCGAAGCATTGCGATTCGCTCGGTGGATGCAATCTTCTGCTGCTCCAACGCGCCGTCTTGTTGCAGTTCCTTCTCGTCCAGCATGAGCTTGGCCTGATCCGTCTTGGCCCGCGACTCGATCTCCATCTGCTTGACTTGCACCAACGGATCGGTCTGATTCGCCTCGCCAGACAGTTGTTGCTGCAGTTCACGCAGTTGTTGCATGTGATCAGCAACCTTGGTCGCGATCATCGCTTCGCGCTGCATGGCAGAGACGATCTGGTCCGGATCAACGCCATACTGACGGAAGAGTTCGGCCTCGACCTGCTCCTCGGCCTTCAAACGGATGTGCTCGAGCACGTGCTTTTGCAACGACAGCGCTGCCAGCGGATTGCCCTGCAGAATCGGCGACATGCCCTGCACAAGGTGCGCAACGATGTGCGCATCGTGCAACTGGCCAGCAAAGGCCTTCAGGTCCATGCCGTCCAACACATCTGCGTTCTCCGTTGCCGGGTCCTTGGGCATGCCCACACGCTGCGGACGCAGGATGCTGTCGATATCGCGGATGTTCATCGCCGAGTACATGCGATAGAACGCCTGATACATGTTGTGCATCTGCGGCGCGGACTGCGCCAGCTGCAACTGCGTCTGTGCCAGCGTTACGCGCTGCGCGGTCGAGAATATGTTGGGATCGGCAACGGGCAGCACCGCCACCATGTTGTCGAAGTCCTTCTTCTTGATCGAGCGCGAGGCCCCCGGCACGTCGTAGGGGTACTCATCCGGCAAGTACGCCCCAAAACCCTCGGCCAACAGCTTGAATTCGATCTTTTGGGCATAGTGCAGCCGACGATGAATCGCCGACATGACCATCGAGCCCCGTTCGAGCAATGCAATCGTGGTTCCCACCGCCGCATATTGGTTGCCATCGCCCACCTGCATGTCCGCTGTGTTGGCCAAGCGCTGACCCGCTTCCACCGAGAAGCCCAGCAGCTGGAACAGCGTCTGTGACGGCTCCTTGTACGGCAACGGCAGCATCTGGGTGGTCAACTCCGCGCCACCCGCATCCATATCGCGCCATTCACCCGGTTGCAGCGGCACATCGTCGTTCATGATCCGCGCGCCTTTGGCCTTGAAGCCTGCAGGCAGGTTGGCCAGCGTCCCAGCGTCCAACAACTGGCGCAAAGCACCGGTCGCGGCCCGTGACAGGCCACCAATCAGGTGAACAAGGCCCAAGCCATACGAACCAAGGCCCTCGATGAACACGTAATGCACAAAATACTGCTTGCGCTCCTTCTTCGCGTCGTCTTCTCGCCAATTTCGACGTATGGCAACCACTTTCTGTTGCGATTCTTCGATTGTGACGACATAAGGCAACTTAATTCCGGTCGGCTCACCGTCTTCATCGACATCTTCGAAGCCCGAAAGGTCCAATTCGACCTGAAACTCAAGGAAAAACAGCTCTTCGGTCTCGGTGGAGGGCAAAATCCCCGAAATTTTGTCAACACGCTCGCCAATTTGGTCCGGAATGGCCGGTTGCGGGCTTGGTTGCAGGTTTAAATCGAGATATTCACCGCAATACACGCGCTTTCGGTAGTCGTTATCGCTCATTGCGATACGGTGCGTGATCCGCGAGCACTCCGACATGACGCTGGAGCCCGCATACGGGATGTACAGATCGTCTGGCAGCACCAATTTGCTGACCATGCGCTCTTTTTGGTAGTCGTAGTAGACCTTTTTGAAGGTCGAACCGCCGTATCCGGTGTAGAACATCGCCTGATCGAATTCCGGCGTGTACTCCTCCATCACCGTAGTGATCTGGTAGTTCATGAAATCGGACACGCGCTGCGCCTGCTGGAGCTTTTCCACCGTCTCCTTGCCCAGCACTTGGCTGCGCACCGGCCCACAGGCAGGCATCAGCTCCTTGGTAGCCTGCGCTTGGAACTGGACCACGGCCTCAGACAGCATGGGATGCGCCACACCCGACGCGCCCTTAAACGGCTTGGTGCGCTCTTCGTACTTGAAGCCCAACAGTTCGAGGCCCTTGGAGTACTGCTGCTCCCACTCGCCGCGCGAAGTCTTGTCCGCATCAAACAGAACCATCAGCTCGGAGCTGATATGGCCCAGTTCTGCATCGTCAACCACCTCGGCAAGGTTGGCATCGAACGGAAGTTCCTCGTCGTCGCCAATCTCAATCGTAGCGCCACCGTCCTCATCGAGAATGATCTCGATGTCCGGGCCTTCGCTGTCCATCATCTCCAGCGCATCACCTGCGCTGATCTCGTTCAATGCCTTGTCGATTGACATGGTCGTCCTTACAAGTAGGTGCGGTTGTCGTCCATCTTACGCTCAACCAGCCCGCCATTCTTGAATGGAATGCCCGTCTGGCGCAGCTTATCTGCCGTTTCATCGCCCCAGCGAATTGCAGGAGACTGATAGGTCTTGCCCGTCACGCCGTTTTTGTGTTCCACCATCAACAGCTCAAAGCCCGCCTTCTCACCACCAAGGTCCTTGATAACCTGCCTCATGTTGTTGACTACGTTGCGATACAACTGCGCCTCTTTCGATTCTACCGAGGGGAAGCTAACCATGTTCAAGCCACGCTCAATTGCACCGTTGAGGGCGTTCTTCATCAGTAACTGTTGCACTTCCTGCGGCTTGTGCTCCATGCCAGCAAAGGCTTCATGGATACGGTATGTCGGCGGGGCTTTTTCGATTAGGTATTCGCTCGCCAGTAAGCGGCGTTTTGCCGGGACCTGTGCCTTAATTTCATTGAGCATCTTTTGCCCAACACCTTGCAACTCATCCGGTAGATCGCCGAGCAAGCCCAGCGCTCTGTCCATGCCTGTTAGGCCCGACTGGTCAGGCCTAGACTTTTCCGTCAATTCCATCATCATGCTCGTGCGCGTGGTATCCAGATAGTCCCGTTGATTAGAACCCTTTGGAAACGGCGTCAGAAGCTGTTCAATCACCGCATCATGTTTGTCGGCCAGCTCCCTGTCCTTTTCTACGCTCGAACCGCGTTTACCCAGCGTGCGCAAATCATCCAGCCGATCCGCCTGCAGCTCCAGCACATGCAGCGCCTGCGTCTGACCTTGTCCGGGGATCACTGCAGGAATCTCCACGAACCGAGAGAAGCCAATCGGGTTATCCGATGCAACCGAAGAATGCTGGCCCGTATACAGTTTGTACTTATCCCGAACTGCATCAAGTGGTGCAAGAGTTTGTCTAGTCTGTTTGTAAATGTTATCGGCTACGGTGTCCTTCTCCACCGCTTTGTTCACTTTGATCCGTAATTCCTCAAGTACTAAATCCGGAAGCCTGAGGCCGGGCCCCAGTGAAAAAGGATCCTCCGGTTTAATATTTGTACCCAGTTTTTTGTTGAGCGTCTGCAATGCCTCTTTGGCAATCTGATTCGTTGCCTGTTCCATACCGGCCAGCTTCCACGTATCTGCTTCTTTCATCTGAGCTTTAATTTGCTCGTATTTTGGACTCAAAATAGGATATTCAACTTCTTGCATCAATTGTTTTAATTCGGCGGAAGGCGTTTGCCGGTACTGCTGCACCAAGCCCCGCAAGTCTTTCAAAATCTTTTCCCCTTGCGGTAACCCTTCGGCATACGGGGTAGAAAGAAACTTCTCAAAGTTTTGTAATTGTTCTTCTGGCAACTTATCGGTTCGCATAAGCAGGTAGTAATTAGGGAGGCCCTGCAACATTTTTTTGGATTCCGATACATAGGCAGGCGCACGTTCAAGCAGATTGATTGCGCCTATTGCCTCGCCCGGAAACGGATTGTCGTGGGCCGAGTAAAACTGCCCAATCTTCGGTTCCTTGATCTCCGTCTTCCAACCGCGCGGTGAATACAGGTCCGCGAGCCGCGATCCAATGTCCTGTGACGTCAGCTTCGTGCCCGGCGCAACATCAGCCAATGCTTCCTGCGCCCGCGTAATCTCGTGATCACGGAACTTGCCCTTCAAACCCTTCAGGAACTGCTCGGGCGTGGTCTTGCCCTGCATCTGATCAACATGCATCTCCAGCTTGCTGACAAACGGGCTTTCGGCCTTTTCGTGCAGCATCAATTCATCCCACTTGGGCATGGCCGGAGCAGCAGGGGCCGGGGGCACTTCCGGCATGGCCTGCAGCATCTGGCGCGATACCGTGGGCTGCGCAGCCGCCACGGGCGGCTCCGGCACGACAGCAGGGGGCTCCGGCACGACAGCAGGGGTTTCCGGGGCCGCAGCCTGTGCGGTAACCGGACGGGACGGAACAGCCTCTGCCCGGGCGACAGGGGGCTCTGTGCGCGCCACCGCCGCTTCCTGTGCAGGCATCTCCCGCAGCGCCTTGGCCGCTTCTCCCGCTTTACCGATCATGCGACGCGCGCCGAGGACAACACCGGTGGGCGAGGCAAAGGAAGACAGCATTGAGCCCGCCTCGTAGGCGGCCTTCAGATTGGGTTGCGTGGGTGCCGGTTCGCGCAGCCCGGCGTTTTCCATCTGGCGCTTTAGGTACTCCGTGCTACCCACTTGCTCTCGGTTGATCCCGGGCAGCAGCTTGCTCACGCCCGGCACGTTGCGACCGATGAACGTCGCAATATCCACCGGAGCCCCGACAATGGTATAGGGCAGATCAGCTACGCCCCTGCCAAATGCCTTGGTCTGCTCTTTGAACGACTCCAGCGTACTGCGCGCGGGAGTCTCGCCAGATTCCGGGCTGCCCTCGGCACGAAATACCGTACTCTGCCCCGGCATTGTTCCACGTGGAACATTTCCAGCCATGCCTGCCACCGTCGGATTGGCGGAGTTGGCAAAAGGAGATTGGACCTGCATTCCCATGGGGGTGATGGGTTCGACCATACCACCCACGGCCAACTGAACTGGACCACCTCCTTTCGGTTGCAGTGCAGCAAAAGGACTTGCCACCTTCAGATTTAAATCCGCTACCACCGTCTTGGCCGGTTCGGCAGGAGTCATTTCCTCCAGCATGGTGCGCGCCCGTACCAACGGCTCGCCCGACTTGGTGGTGTACTCCTCGTCATCATCGTCATCGCCCAGCGCGGCCAGTGCCAGCGCCGCCTGATAGTCCGGACCATACTGGCTGGCAGAGGACAGCAACTGCTCGGGAGTGGTGGCAGGGGCGGGGGTAGTAGCGGCAGCGGGTTTTGGCGTGGCCGCTGCGCGTGTGGCAGCCGCCTTCTGACCCTGCGCCTGCAGGTTGGGGTTCATGCGCGCGGGCGTGGGTGCGGGTGCAGCCGCCGTTGCTGCGACAGGGGCCGCTGCCGGAGTGGCGCGGGCCAGCAACGCCGATGGCAGGTCCTCGCTGGCTTTGCCCACCTTGGCCTGTTGCCGTGCGATGAATTGACCCACCGTCTCCTTGCGCATCTCCGGGTTGTCCCGCAGCTGCTTTTCCGCGCGCTTCTTGGACAGGTAGCTGTGCAGCAACTTCGGCATCGGCATGTTTGGCGTCTTTTCCACGGCCGCCAGTGCATTTTGCGCGCCGCGCGGACCCAAGAAATGACCGATGTAGTGCTCATAGTCCGATATCTCACGGCCCATGCGCTTGGACAAATCTTTGTTCACATTGGCCATGAACCGAATGCCCGCATCCGCGTTGGCATTCGCATCAAACACCGTGCGCTCGTCCAATCCCATGGACTTGGCCGTCTCCGGCACAAACTGGAACAGCCCCGCCGCACCACCAAGGGGGTTTTTTGCCGCCGGATCAAAATTGCTTTCAAGGCGCACGAACCGCGCTGCGCGGTCCGGGTCAACACCCATCTGCGCCGCCTTGTCTCGCACCAACTGCTCATACTCAGCGCGCTGTTGCGTGGTCAAGGATTTCGGGGCAGCGGGTTCGGCCATCAGTAGTACTCCATCACCTTTTCCTCGACCGGATCATCGTCGAAGAAGTCATCGCGCAGAGATATGAAGTTGCCCTGCCGGAAACGATGCCAAGCCATGACAGCACTGTCCACTTGGTCATCCTTGCTGCCATTCGGGAACGCGGCTAGTTCCTCTACCAGTTCCTCGGCCCATTCCTCACCTTCAGGATACCAGATCATACCCGATTCCAGCAAGGGCGCAACAGCATTCGCACGACTCACCTTGTCCTGACCAGAGCGCCGACCACCCGGGGAGTACAGCGTCACAGGAACACCCATGCGCCGCAACTCCTGCTGCAACGACATGCCACTCGCCTTGGCCTCGATCAGCACATTGTCGGGATTCCAATACTGGTACTCGTTGCGCGCAACGCGCTTCAACTCCGGGAAGTCCCACTGACCGCGCTGCACGCCCAGCAACAACAAACTCGGACCCGAATCCGCATCAGGGGTAAACACCCCCCACGTCGATATCACAGAGTAGTCCGCCGTCTCCTTCTTCGAGTACGCCGTGTCCAAACTCTGAATGATGTACTCACACTGCGGCACATACCCCTGATTCCACTTCCTCCACCAATGCCGCTTCAGAATCGCACCCTCATCATTGGTCGGCTGCTGCTGCCACTGCGCCTGCCACTTCTTCATGCCAATCGAAACCTTGACCTTCTCCAACTCGTCCAGCGACCAGTACCCCGGCCACAACGGATTGCCAGAGGGCAAGATTGCCGGGAATTCAATCACCTCCCACTGGTCAGACTTCAAGTACCCCTGCTGGTGGATCAAGCGCCCCGACAAGTCATCGGTCTTCCACCGCGTGTTGATCACGATGATCGCGCCGTTTGGCTGCAAGCGCTGGCGCGGACCCGAGGTGTACCACTCCCACGTGTTCTCCATCGCCGTCTCCGACAGCGCGTCCTGCTCGTCCAAGATGTCGTCCAAGATGACAATGTCGCCACCACGACCAGTCATCGCTCCACCCTTACCGATGAAAAAGGCTTCCCCTCCGTGCGACGTGGCCCACCGGCCAGCCGCCTTGCTGTCCGCTGCAAGCTTCATGTCAGGGAAGAGCTCCTTGTACGACTCATGGTCGACAAGGTTTCGGATCATCCGGCCAAACCGCTGCGCCAACTCCGCTGTGTGCGAGCCAACAATGAGTTTTGCATCGGGGCGACGGCCCATCAGGTAGGCGGGGAACAGATAACTGCCCATCTGGCTTTTTCCGTGGCGCGGGGGCATCGCAATCATCAGGCGCTTGCACTTGCCAGCAACCACCCGATCAAACGCCTCGGCAATGATCCGGTGGTGATCCCCGACAAGCATTTCCGGCCAGACGTACTGGCAGAAGGGAAGGAAGTTCGAGGTGCACGCCTCGCGGGCTTCCAACTGCTTGAGACGGAGCTCGAGTCGAAGCTGTTCGGCCTCGATGTCTGTGGGTACAGAAAGCTTCGTAGGTTTCATAAGTTGCAAATATACCCCCGGGGTGCACCTTTTTACAACAAAGGGGGCCCTTTTTCCAAACTGTTTTGTGGGTGTTCTGTATGGCAGAAATCGAGCTTAAAGCCTCGTCTCTACAGAAGCTGGCCTGTTTTTTCCCCTACCCTTACCTATAAGTCACTTGCCCCGCCTGCAGCGCATTCGCGCTGCTAAAACACAGGCGGGGCACGCAGCGCGAACCCGATAGCGCGAGGCTATCGGGTCAGGCACACCGATAGCGGTGCGCTATGCGTTGGCAGCGGCCTCCTTCTCGCGTGCCAGTTGCTGGTTGCGTGCATCGCGTGCCGCCAGCGCTGCGGCTTTGTTGTCGTGCACTTCAGTCCACCCAAAGTTCACGGTCAGGTTGCGGTCGGCCTCGAACCAGTAAGTGCCATAGTCTTTGTCGTATTCGTGATCCAGTTGCTGCAACATCAACAGCGCTGCCGCCATCTGGGTGCGGGTCTTAATATCCATATAATCGGGCATGATGTAGCTCTGGCCGCCGATGGTGATGGTCTGAACTCGTTTCATGTTGCTATCCTTTCTAGGTTGTCCGCCGGAATGGCGTGCCGCCACTATAAACAATTCCGGCGGACTGTGCAAGCTTTTTCGTGATTGATTTTAGCTATCGGGGCGCGCGCCCCGATAGCTGTTTATAGTCCAGGTGCTATTCGATCTTGATCGTCGCGCCGTCCAGCGCTTCGTTGATCTTTTCCTTCCAGTCGATATCGTTCAGCGCATCACTTATTTTGTCGCTGAAGTCGACGTGGTCATCGATATCGAACTGGTTGCTCATGTATCGATCAATATCATGATCGACATCGATGTTGTCCTGCACCCATGTTGCGATGCGATCATCGAGAGCGTCTTCGTCCACCGCGATCCGTGCTGCGACTGTCTCTTCAAGCTCGGCGCGTGCATTTGCAAAGCGCTGTTCGATTACCGTGCCCAGTTGCAAGGTTACCGCTGCGGTGACCTGTTCGACCAGAGTCGCGAGCATCGCCTCGAGCATCTTTACTACTGCTGACTGTTCCATGTCTTTATCCTTTCTAGGTTGTCCGCCGGGATGGCGTGCCGCCACTATAAACAGAATCGCGGCAATAGTCAAGCGATTGTTTTGTCTTCCTCAAGATCAATGCTGCAATAGTCCGACACCCCACGCTGATATCCATTTGTGTAGGCGTGCCATGTCGCATCGTCGAAGACCTCTCGCAGGGCGTCGTTTTCGACGCCCTCTGTCCGACCGTCAAAATAGCCTCGCGCGTACCAGTAGCAATCCATGTCTGTATCCTTTCTAGGTTGTCCGCCGGAATCGACGTGCCGCTACTATAAACAATTCCGGCGCGTTGTGCAAGCTTTTTATTTGGCGCGGAAATGCAGGTAGCTGCGGATCGGGTGCACCCGATCCGTGTGCCGCGACTCATACACCGGGTGCCGCCCGAAGCGCTCACGCACCGCGTTGAACAGCAGCGACGCGTCGCAATCCTCCTCGAGATAGACGGACGCCCCCCGTTGGTAACTGTAAGAGCTCACGCGATCCAGCACGCCCAGCGCGTCAAGCGCTGCGCGTTTCACGCTGAACCAGCCATGTCCCGGATCTTGCAGATACAGGATCGGGCGGCGCTCGTTGAATAGGTACGCGGCCAGCTGGGCGTCATTCATGCTGCGCCCTCCTCGCGCAGCGACTCGGGAAAGCTGCGCTCCACCACCGCGCGCGTGTCATCAATGAAGTCAGCGACAGCGTCCAGCGGAAAGGTTTCCACTAATTCCCACGGCGTGACATCTTCCACTTGCCACAATCCTTCTTCTGCCGTAAGCATTCCAATAATGTCGGCGTATGTCATGCCGTCCGGGTAATCGGACAACCACTGGTCAAGGGCAAAGCGCTCTGATTTTTTCATGCTACGCGCTCCTCGGGCAGTCCGTCCTCACCCGTGACAAGGTATCCGCCGAAGCATTCGCATTGCCAGCTGTCGCAATTTATCAGCACGACGCCCGCATCGCCGTGCGAGTCTTCCTCGGTGAGGCGCGTGCGGGCGTTCCACAACCCGAACCCGGTATTCCCTTCTGTAACTTGCACGCATTCCTGCACAAGGCGTGCAGCGGCATACGACACGTCTCCGGGACGGCCAACCATGCGCGCCTTCAAGGCGCGCACGATACCCGGCGCGCGCCACCCCGCCCAGTGGCAATACACCACCGGACTCATGTTGCCTACTGTTGATACCACTTGAAACAATACTCTGTCACCCATGTTGCTATCCTTTCTGAGTTATCCGCCGCGATTGGCGTGCCGCCACTATAAACAGAATCGCGGCGGATGTCAATAGGCGCGCGCTCCGCGTGCCACGGCACGCGAAAAACACCACGCGCGCCACCGTCCAAGCACCACGGCGCGCGGCGCTCGGGAGAATTTCACATCACCACGCACCGAGGGCCGAGGCCCGGTTTCCAGCTAATAGTTAACCGCTATTAATCCGCCGGTTTCAATAGTTTCCCCCTATATCCACCGGCGGCTGCAGCTGGTTGCTAAGTGCTCAAGCGCTCAACAGCTCCAGCGCCCGCTGTTTTAACGCGTTGCCCGTGCCGAACCACGCGGATTCTAGGCGCGTGTTATCACTGCGGCCGCGCTCATGATCCACCAATTGCGTGACCGCATTCAGTGCTGCCCAGCGCGTGCCCGCGACGCCTTTAATATCCGCGCCAATTGCTGCACCGTCGAACAATTCAACGATGCGTTTATACCCTTTCGTTTCGTCGATCGGCTTCGCGCTGGTGTGGTACGGCTGCAGCAGCTCGGCCACGAATGCATCGCATTCGGCGCGCGTCATCGTCTGCCCGGCCAGCTGCCGCGACTGCACCATAAAACCCTCGAATTGATTTGCCACCACGCCCAGCTGCAGGCGCACGGCTTCCGCGTCGAAGCGCTCACTGTGCAACACGCGGACGGCGGATTTCAAATAGCCCTTATCTGTTTCGGCCTCGCCTGATACCGGGCGGCCGTTGCTGTATCCGCCCACGGCGGCCGTAATGGTGTTATTGCATACCACGCGAATCGCTGTGAATTTTGCAATGGTGGCCATTGTGCCGTCGTAGGATGTGCCCAGCAGCAGGTACGGCTTGACGATATCGCCGTCCACCACTGGCGCACCCTCGCCTACGCTCGCCAGCGCCCATACCCGGCGGCCATGCGACAGCGCGCCCGCCGTCTCAAGCTTGAATCCGCCGAGGTTGACCAGCGTGCGGAAAAAGCTCATTACCTCGGACGGCTGCACCACGTTGTAGCCATTAGACACTACGGCCAGCGGCGCGCCCGTGTCCGAGCGGTGCAACACTTTACGCTCCGGCCATGCCTGCATGCCTGTCACGCTCGGCGTGGTGTATTCAACGACAGATTCGAGCACGCGGTAATTCAGCCCGGCCTGTTCCGTCCACTGTTCGATAGTTGCGTCCGGCGTCAGTTTGTGCCCGAGGCCGTGCCACGGGGTAGCGCCAACGTAGGCCATTGCTGCGCGGCCGGTAGTTTCGTCGATCATGTGAGCCATTGCTTTATCCTTTCGGTTTAATTGTGCCGCTGCAATTGCAGCGACTAGAAACAGTCTACACCCTTTTTTTGCTTTGCGCAAATTATTTTTCGCTGTGGTCAATAATCCACCACAACAGAATCAAAACAGCTATGACGGCAAACATGCTGCATCGCTCCCAATATCCCCGGCCACGTGATGGCGCAACAGCGAGCCGGGCGGCAGCGAGCGGGCAAAGCTTCGCACGGCAGCGGCATCATCCGCGCGGCCGGTCTTTTTCAGCCCGTGCCACTGTATCGCCGTCGGACCGCCTGCGGCATAGCAGCCACCCTTCCCAGTGCCCACACGTTTTTTTCCGCTGCCATGAGCGACGAACACCACCACCAGCGAGCGATCGCCCCGTGCGCACAATGGCGAGCCGTTACCGCATTGCTGGCATGTGAAATTGTCGGCAAGCTCGGCCGGGCATTGTGCGAACAGCACGCCATGCATACGTTGCGGCCACTGCGTGCCCACGGGCGCAGCGTATACCGCCGGGCGGCCAAGCTCTACCGTGCGCACAGCGTCGGCCATGCTATCGCACGATGCATTAAATACTGTTTTACCTTCGCGCGGCATCGGCAAAGCTTCCGCCGGGAAATGCGAATACGTCCATGCCTTGCCATTGCGCGGCACTGCATCAGATACGGCCTGCATGTATTCCACGTCCACAGCAACAGCGCCGGATTCACTGCGCGGATGCAATGCGCAGCTGGTCGGGCATGTTGCATAGGTTTCATGCTGGCCGCTGCGATACGTGACAGCGATAGGGCCGGTCTTGCTGTTACCACTAACTGCGACGGTCTTAATCATGGTTTATCCTTTCTGGGTTAGTACTGCAGAACTAATTCTAGCAGAATTTTAAAACAGTGCAAGCTCTTCCGAAATTACTTTTTTCTCGGCCTTTAGCTTGTTCCGATACTTTGCCAAAAAAGCGCGCAGCGCCTTCACGTTCGCGCGCGCCTCGCGTTGCAGCTCCGGCCCTTCCTCGCCCTGCAATTCGGCATGGTGGAAAAAGCCCTGCGCGGCGTCGGTGTACTTGGCCAGCACGTAGGCGGCCTCGTGAATAATCAGCTCGTCGGCAAGCTCTTCCACCGGGCGTTTATCGTCAACTGCAATGACGTCGGTCAGATGCAGATAAAGCTCGTCACTGCGGAAAGCATCGCGGAGAATGCGCCTCATGACGTCACCCCTGCACAGCGCTGCGCCATGGCGTTGTACCAGTCCGGGTCGGACGTCTCGCCGTTGAGATACTTTCGAGGAAGCCCATCGAGAGTAAGCACCGCGTACTCTTCCATCATGGAGCGGTCGATCGCATCGCCCAATATCTCGTCTAACACGTGAATCGAGGGTGCGTCGATATAAACCAGCATACGTGCCATTGTTTTATCCTTTCTCGGTTGGCGTTGTCATGTGACAACACCGCTATTAGAACACAACTGTTTATAGCCGTCAAGCACTTTCGGAAATTATTTTTTTCTCGAGCTCTGCCCACGGCATGCCATGGGACGGCCACGCGGCCAGCGGGGCGATTCGCATGCCATGCTCGGCCAAGGCAACAGCATCGAGGCCGCGATACAGGCACACCATGTCGGGCCGGGAGCGCGACGCCTTCCACAGGATCAGCACAAAGCAGGGGCGGCCAGCGAGGGCATGTCGGGTCAGGAAAGCAATCTGATGCGGCCGCAGGCCCACGGCGTACCCTTGGACCACCTTCAATTCCATCATCGCGAACCGGCGGCCAGCCCCCACCAGCATGTCCGAGATGCCCAAATTGACCCTGTTTTCGATGCGGTCAATGTCCAGCCCGGCCAGCCCCTTGCGGACCCGGGCGGAAAAGGATGCCTCAGGTTTCATCAGAAAGGGGGCTAGGATCGATTTTCTCGAAAATGTCGGGGGGAGGGTCCTCGACACCGGGATCGAAGCTTGGATCGCCCTCCTTGGCGTTGCTGGAGGCTATCTCGTCGGGCGTGGCCTCAATCAGCCGCCCCGGCGGGCCGCCGTACAGCTTTTTGAGCTCGTCCAGCTTCTTTTGGACCTCTTCCTTGGACATTTGGTCGATCGTGCCGTGGCGGATTTCTTTGCGCTCGACGTAGATCGTCCCTAGCGCCTGCCCGCGCCGGTACTCCGCCTGCACCGCCGCCGAGTACGCCCCAGCCTGCAGGGCAGCATCGCGAATGGTCTGCAGGTCTTTCATGTGCCGCTCGTAGGTCGTGTTGTACTTCGAGGCCAGCTCGGCGCGGTACGCCTGAATCGCCGCCACTACGTGCGGGCAGATGTCCGGATTGGTCAACTTCCATGCCGTCACCGAAGCGCTGTGCGCCTTGTACCCTGCGCGGATCGCGGCCTCCTTCAGCGTCATGTTGCCGTCGTTCGAGACGTACTCCTGAACGAACTTCCACTCGCGTGCATTCAGCGTCTTCATTCCCGCCAGCGGGCCCACCTTGACCGCAGTGCGCCGCCGGACCTTGTCAGGGATGACCGGGGGCGTGTTCCATATCGCCTTCTTGGTCACACCATCCTCCACAGCCGCCAGCCGTTTTCCTCGCGCACACGGCGCAGCAGGAACTTCCACGTGGGCTGCGTCATACGCATGAATCGGCGCGTCGAGACCCGCGCTGCGTTGGCTTTTTTGTAATCACTGAAAAAGATTGAATCACCCGGCAGCATATCTGCAAACGGATATTTCGTTCTTGTATGCGGCACTGGCACATCTGATTGTATTTGTAACACTTGGTTCTCCGTGTAGAAACAACGACACAAGTGTACGCGCCTGTGACATGGCAGTCCAACTGTGTCAAGTTATCGAAGTTACCGAACCCAAGCCCAAAAAGGTTTTGGGACCCTATAGGGGGGGGGGGTAAGAGTGAAAAAAAAAATCAAAAATCTTTGCTCGCGGAGCTCCCCAGACAAATTTCACCTCTCTGCTCCACTGTAATTTACCGTATGTACCTTAAACCCTTGATTTCATTACCTTCTTGCACCCATTACGTCTATTACGCCCTTTTTCAAAAAAAATGAAAAAAAAATCACTCTTACCTCCAAAAGTTCTATAGGAACCCCCAAAATCCCTTTTTTCGACTGTTTTTTGCAAAATCACCCGTTGACAATTGAAAATACTTGGTGCTATCCTGCAAACACTGTGGCCCGCGAGCCGCGACACTTTCTGCCTCACACTTGCAACTCTGTCGTACCAACTCGCACCCGGCCGCAGCTTTTCGTGATAGACTTGTACTTTAATCAAACAGAAAGGATAACACTGTGCTACCATCATCGAACTCAAAATGCAACAAGGTGAAGCCGATGCCTGACCCATTTGTACTCGACGAGTACGAAATCACTGCCACAATCCGTGGCGGATTCCCGCTCATTGTGCAAGGTACTTTGTACTCAAGTGGAGCTTATGACGACATTGCTGGAGCTTCTGTGGTCATTGAGGTGAGCACGTTGCGCAGATATCCTGCTGACTTTCTGAAGCTCACTGAAGACGAAAAGGCACATTTGGTGTCCGCTTGGTGGTCCGCGTATGAAGATCGGGAGAGAGATATTGAGTACGCGAAGTGGTCGAACCGGCACTAGAATTACTATGATTACAAAAACCACGAAACGATTACAAACATTAGGAGAAAAAACGATGTTGCAGATGATGACATTTTCGGTACGTCGCTTGTATGACGAGGCGTACCGATCGCTGTGTGAGTTGGCCGGGGTCCGCGAGCCGTGTCTCTTGGCGCATGAGCCGATGCATCGTGGTCGGTATGACGAGCGGCGTGCGCGTGCGACGGCGTACTTGATGGAGCGCGGGATACATGCGTTGCACAGTGATTTTCGGCGCACACCGGCGGCGGATACCAACATCACGGTGGTGTGGGCGCGGGCGGGGTTTCAGGTGAATGCGAAGCGTGCGTTTTGGCCGTTTTTCCCGGGGCCGAGGGTAGGCAAGGGGAAGCAATCATGACGGTATCGCAGATGGCGCGGGTGCTGGCTTTTGCGGCGGGTGTGGGTGTGGCGGCGCTGGTATTGGTGGTGTTTGCCATTGTTATGTTGTCGCTGGCGTAGGGGAGCGAGATGGATATCACATTGGCGCGGGCCGTGGTCCGTGGTTGGCGGGAGGACAAGCGCGTGGGGGACATTCCGGAGCTGATCAGTTATGCGTATGACCAGCGTCATTTTTTGCCTGCGCAGGTGCGGTTGCAGGTGATAGTGGGTACGCGCAATCGGTTGGCCAGTTCGGCGTTGTGGGATGGCCAGTGGGAGCGGGCGGTGCTGTTGTTGGTCAAGCATGGGTTGGTGGACAAGTCGACGATTGCGGGGCCGCCCAAGAAGAACGCGAGCTACATTTCCCCGCCCCGGTTGAGTGGGAACGTGCGTAATCCGAAATCAGACTGGAAGATTGTGAAATGACTACATACAAGATGGTGGAAGTGCAGGTGGACCTGTCGGATTTTGAGACGGATGTACTGCTCGAGGAGTTGATGGCCCGAGCGCATTCCGAGGAGTCTGCTCCGAACGTGCGCAGCTGGTTGCTGGAGATGTTGTCCCCGGACCTCGAACCGTTGCTGGTGGACTTGTACGAGGGGTTGCGCAGGGCGAGGACCACGGAGTCGCAGGACAAGATGCTGGCCAAGTTGTTTGACATCACGCTGGGGAGAATACTGTGAGGGAAGCTGCGCGGCGCGTGATTGAAGCGATGCGGCTGGTGCGCCATTTGAACAAGGAGATCACCACGCACAACATTGCTGGGGTATTGGGGATCAAGGTGCAGACGGTGGGAGCGCAGTTGCAAAAGATGGTGAAGGAGGGGTTGATCAGGAGGCATGGGATGGTGTTGCAGTTCGACGGTAACAACCGGGCGAAGAACATGCTGTGGAGGATCAATACATTGTACGTACGCAAATTGGAGAAGCAAGACGATGAGCAGCGAGAGCAGGGAAAAGCCGTTAACGAAGCGGGCAAAGCGGCTGCCCGGGCAACCGGCGCGGTGTTCGCACTGCAAGGTGCTGAAGGGTCCGGAGAACTTTTGGACGAACCGGTACGGGACGCTGAACAGTTGGTGCAGGGATTGCCACAGGGGCGCGTCAAGAAAGCACTGGCGCGAGTACTACATGACAACCAAGCCGAGGCTGGACGATAAGTTGTCAACCGTGTCGGATAAGTTGTCAACAGCGGCAGATAAGTTGTCAAAAAAGGAGAAATAACATGATTCCGTCGATGGTGTTTTTTGGTGGGCTGTTCATGATCCTCGCTGCGTTTATCGTGTTCGTGATGTTTGCGGACCCCATCAACGACAAGCGCTTGTGGTTAGAGGATGTGTGTGCAGCGGTGATGATGATGGGTTTTGGTATCACGGTGATTGGTGTGCTGTTGTTGATTGGTAGGTGGCTGGCATGAACGACATACCGGCATTCCCAAGACCGCACAGTGGGGAAAAACAGTACGCACAAGAAGGCATGACGCTGCGTGACTATTTTGCAGCCAAAGCTATGCAATCGATGATTATTAACCTAAACCTGCGACCGAACACTCACAGTGTTGAAATCGTTGGCATGGATATTGGAGCAATTAGCTATTGGATAGCAGACGCGATGATGAAAGCGAGGGAGGCATGGGCATGATCTATAAAATTTACACAGAATCTTCTGGTGCGGGAGGCGGGGGCGGAGAAGACATGAGTCAAGTATCAGAAACTGAAGTGATGATTGCGTACCTGATGCTCAAAGTGCGACAGCGTGACTGGCACGGCGTGGCCGATGCTGCGATGGACATTCGGGAAATGGAAGCGAAGGAGAAGAAAGCATGAATAACGAAAACATCATTGCTTTACCCGCATCTGTAAATTTCACGCCAGAGCAAGCGTTGCTGTCGATGCTTGAATTCTGTCGAGCAGACAATCTGTCGGATGTCATGGTGATCGGGTATGACGCAGACGGTGTGCTGATTATTCGGTCATCAAAAATGACTCGCGCAGAAGGTTTGTTTATGACTGAACAAGCGCGGGAGTGGACGATGCACGGAGGGTTGAAAAATGCCTGACATCACAATGTGTCCCGGCGCTGGGTGCAACAAGAAGGACACCTGCTACCGCCACACGGCTACACCGAGACGCCCGTATCAAGTGCAGGTGCAACAAGCACCGGAGGACTGCAAGCACTACTGGCCGATTGATGGGCGGCGCGGTGGGGATGGCAGATGGGAGCAGGAGTTGTTCCGCGATCCGATGACCGGGACAGTGCTGTGAAGGCCCTTGCCGTTGTGCTCCTGCTGTCCTGTTCCTCGGTCCACGCTGCGGGCTCGTTCTACACCGGAAATAAATTGTTGCAGCTGTTGCAGAGCGACAATTATCAGGAGCGTGGTGTGGCGATGGGTTACGTGGCGGGTGCGATTGACATGGGGGATGGTGTGATCTTTTGTTCGCCTAGCAATACGGTGACGATAGGTCAGGTGCGTGACATGGTGCAGGGGTATTTGGAGTCGACGCCGTCTATTCGTCACATGAGTGCTGATGCCATCATCATTGATTTATTCAAACGACTGTGGCCGTGCCCCAAGCGCGGCACCACGCTATGACCGCCCAAGGGTGGAGAAAGAGACAGATCATGCAATGGATACCGAGTGAGAAGAAAGACCGCATTGACAAGTTTTTGCAAGGCGAAGACTACCGAGTGATGTATCTCAAAGTGCGGGATGAACTGGCTGAGTTGCAACAGCGCAAGTGGGCTGGGCTGACGGATGAGGAGATTGAAGCAATCGGCAAGGATGACAAAATATTGTTGGCTCAGTTTCACACATCTGTTAAAGCAATTGATGAAATGAAAGACCCGACAGCGCAAATTATGAAGCTTGTTATTCGTCAACAGGGTTTTAACTTCGCCAAAGCCATCGAAGCCAAGCTGCGGGAGAAGAACGGTGGATAAAGACGCTGAAATCAAACGCCTCAACGAGAAGATTGAATTTCTTGCGCGAACCAATATGCTGTACAGCGATTGGGAGCATCGTGAAACGCAAGTCACTAGCGATTTGATTCGCAAAGGTATTAAGGAACACAAAATTAATGCTGAGTTACGAGCAGAGATTGAGCGCCTTAAACAACGCGAATGGCAAAGCCTGACCGACGACGAGATCAAAGAAATCGTTGGGTCATACGCAGGACCGATCAAAGGCTACACGCGCGAACTGTTTGACAAGATAGACGCCAAGCTGCGGGAGAAGAACGGTGGATAAAGACGAAGCATTGAAACGCGAATGGCAAAGCCTGACCGATGACGAGATCAAAGAAATCGTTGGGTCATACGCAGGACCGATCAAAGGCTAC
>Ga0181343_1000284_pt1 | contig 24233 bp, 36 predicted proteins | sample Su13VDMLBSD_FD_130110 | JGI IMG/M metagenome (GOLD analysis project Ga0181343, IMG submission 130110) | Freshwater viral communities from Lake Michigan, USA - Su13.VD.MLB.S.D | ecosystem: Environmental > Aquatic > Freshwater > Lake | place: USA: Michigan | collected 2013-07-15
CCGTCAGCCCGCCTCCGTCAGCCCGAACAGATAGGATATAGGACGCGAACCCTGCCCTCCCTCTGCCCTGCCTCTGCCCTGCCCTCCCGACGCGCGACCTCTGACAACAACCCTGTCCTTTCAAACGTCAAAAAAAATATTTTCAAAATTTATCTACGAATCGCTGGAACCCTTATGCCTTGGCGTCGTAGTTGGGCGTTCCTTTCCCTCTGGGCTTCAAGCTCTGCATGTCGTGCGAAAACCTCATGCCAATATTATTATTCTCCAACCTCAGCAATTCGCCTGTCCATTTCCTCACGGCGTTTTTGTTCAGCAATCGCCTGACGCATATAACGACGGTGGTCGCGGATTTGCCATGGTTCGGCTCCCTATCGAAGAGGAGGTGGGAAGAAAACAGGTAGTCTCCCATAAGCATCGCGTTCAACGCGGACCCCTCCTTGAAATTCAACTACGGGTTGGGCAGGACCGCGGCGAATCCTTGTTGGTGGTGCGTTTCTGTTCCACACCATCATATAATCTGGGTCATTTTCGTCGTCGACCGCAGGATCGAAGGGAAGCTCTTCGTGGATTCTTCTCCCTGAGACAAAAACAAATTGAGTTTCCATGAATGGAATGGGAATGACTCCGTTTTCGTCTTCGTGACCAAAGTCGCCATGATCGTGATTATGGTTTTCCAAGTCATTGGTGTTCATCCACCACAAAGCCCGTTATGTTGCATTATATGGGTCAACCCAACCTGCGGGGCGTGGGACAGGTTTTTTGCAAAACGGGCAAGATGGTTCTTCAACACCAATTAATATTTTGTTCATGCAACCACGACACATGGAAATGCCAGAACAAGGACATTCAAATTTTCCTGTTCCTATTTCGTCAACACAAATATCACATGCCCGTCCCATTTCCTATGCCCCGTGGTCCTGTCCTATGTCCTCCGCGTTGTCCTATGCCCCGTGGTCATCATCCTGAACTTATTCGGGAACAGGTTCCATTGATTGATCGATCATATCGATCATGTCGATCATGTCGATCGCTTGCTATGAGGTTTTGATAATATCAGCAACCATCTCCTGGGCATCGAAAATGATTTCCTCGACAACCTCTTCAACGACGACCTCCTGGGCATCGAAAACGATTTCCTCGACAACCTCTTCGGCAACGACGACCTCCTGGACGACGACCTCCTGGACGGCGACATCGAAAACGACCTCTTGGGCAGCAACGACGACCTTGGCAGGAACCAAAGCCTTTGCCTGGGCAGATAATTCCTTTGCCTGGGCTGACAGTCCCTTTGCCTGGGCAGAGAGTTCCTTGGCTTGGGAAACCAATTTTTTGATTTCGGCACGGATTCCCTTTATCTGGGCTTTGATTTCCTTTGATTCAAGGGGATAGTCATAGGCGCGTTGCTTGAGGGTCGCGATTTCTTCACGAAGGACCTTGGCAGAGGCACGGACAGCCTTGGCATCGATGCGGACAGCCTTGGCATCACCACGGAGGGATTTTGCCTGGGCACGGAGGGATTTTGCCTGAAGACGGGTTTCAACGGACAATTTTTGCATGAATTATCTTCTCCAAACGTCCCTATAATATAAAAACAAAAAAAATGATTGGAAATCGAAAAAAATGGATTTCGCTGGACATGTCCTCATCGCTTTCGTCAGCCCGACAGACGAATTTTCTTGTCTTCCTTATCCCTTTTTTGGCGCGACGACGACGGGCGGCTGCGTCGGACATATCTTCCTGGTTGAAGGCTTTCCGTTTCTGCATCGAAAGGGACAACCCCTTGCCAGACCCAGAATGGACAACGACACCGTCATCGTCTGACATTTCTTGAGGAGAATCAATGTCCCTATCTGAGTCATCGGAGCCAACATATGGGTCAATGCACAGGTTCTGCCTGTTGAATTTTCCCGGAAACATTCCGTCCAAGAAGTGGAGCATGGGCTCCCAGTTTTGCGCGCGGACGAACAGGATATCGTTTTCGTCGACGAAGTCCAAAATGACGTCTGAAATCAAATGAACCTTGTTTGCAACAATGGTTTGCTGGTTGGCTATCCCGAAGACCTATTGTTCAAGTGTTTGGAAACTGGTTTGCATTTTCTGTTTGGAGAACAAAGGACTACCAATAATATAGAAAAATAACTGGGTCCAAATGGACATCACAAGCCTGTCATATCGCATAACCTGGTTTCTGTTGAAAAAAATAATGAGGAGTTATGGCGGACCAATCATCGCGCATATTATGCTCAGATATTTGTTTTCATGAGAAATGGGACACCAAATTTCGAAAAAAATATAGGAAACAGTCCGCGCGATCAGTCACCATCTGCGATGGCGTTGGAACCCAAGTTCGGATTATGTGTCTGTGCTATAGCATGACGCCTGGGATTCAGAAGGAAGGGATTCGCCGGTGGTCGTTCGTGATTGGAGGGTGCTTCGGCTGAAATGGGACGCGGTGGAAACAGTGTCCGAAAAATCGGTCACCTCTGAGTCGGTCGCCTCATAGTCGCTCCCTGTGCAATCAGTCATTGACACGTCGTCGTCCGATTGATCAGCGGCTTCATAATCGGGATCGCATATTTTGCAATCCTCATCGTCGCAGTCACATTCGGGCTCCTCCTTGACCGGGCATTCATAAACATAAACGATTTTTTTCAAGAGTCGTCGAACCATTTCAACCTGGTTATTTTTTGAGGAGATCCTTAAAAATATTTTCCTGGTTTTTTTCTGAGCGTTGTAGAAGAAAACAAGGACCATCTGCGGACGATGAACGAATTTTCTGTTTGGCAATTAATTTTTTTATATTGAACAATCCAAGAACCAAAAGGAAAAAAACATGAACACCGATAAAATCGTTTGCGAATTCTGCGGCAAATCCTTCGCACAAGGCAGAGGGATCAAAATCCACGTCAACAAATGCAAAGGCAAGGTCATGGTCCAGGAGGTCGTCGTTGCCCAGGAGGTCGTTCCCGAACCAGAAGAAATCGTCTTCGAACTTCCAGTTGAGGTCCCTGAAGTCGCCGTCGTCGAAGAAGACGATAACGAACAAATAATTCGCGACATTGTCAATAACATGATAAACGACGTTCTTTCTGGAATCACAACCGAATCAGTCCAGGAAGTGATCGAAGACGAAGAACCCATTTTCGTCGGCACAAGCGAACACCAGGATGCCGTCCTCTGTGCATGCTGCGGACACATCGTTTAGGATCTTGCAAAGGCGAAGGTCCAGTGTCACCAATGCGTCATTGGAACACCCGTCAATATTGACGACGTCCAGGTCCAGAAACAAGTCGTTCTTGAGGATCTGAAAAACCAGGTTGTGTTCGACTTCAAACCGTTCGTCGAAGATAGGGAAATTCTCATTTTTGCCCCAACAGTTCAGGAACCAAGGAGATATCTCCGCGTTGAAAATTTGGATTTCCAGATCATTGAAGATAAAAAAATAACCGAAATCGTCAGCCTTGATGCATGGAGATATCGCCAAACAGTTTCTGATCTCCAGCAACGCATTGAAGGACCACGCAATGGACAGCCTGTCAGGGAATATAGGGGTTCCCTTTTCACAGGAGTCGACCTGAAACAAGACGACCTTATCGCAATGTTCCAAGCCAATCCATAGGCTGCCACCAGCAAGCCGTTCGGCATGAAGATGATCCTTGACCACAAACCAAAAATTATCACCGATCATCAACCAACTGTTGTTTTCCTGGACACGGAAACCTCTGCCTTCGATTTCGCATATAACGCGGTCCCTATGCCAACCGAACCAGGACACCGCATTTGCATGGTCCAGTTCTTGATTTCCGAACAGGGCAAAAAACCAGTTCAATTCCTCTTCCATCTTGCAGGATATCAGATAAACGGGCATATTTTGGCAAAACGTTTCCCAGAGGTCGAGGTCGTTATCAAGCCTTTCGAAAATGAACGCGCAATGGTTGATAGTTTTTGGCACGTTATGATGGACCTTCAGGGACAAGTCATTTTGACCGGGTTCAATGCAGTCCATGACCCTATGCGTTGCGTCGGCGACATGAGGGAGCTCCCAACAGGTTTTTGTGGCTATGACTTGAAATGGTTAACTGCCCGCACATCCTGGAAATTCACCCCCAGAAATCAATAGGTCACAGTCAACCCAACCATTGGGTCTTTCGTGGCATCGCAGATTGTGGAACTCCCGAATATCCTATGTGTTGATTTCTAAGCAGTCTTGCTCAAGTCCATGCCTCCTTCTGAGGTCAGCAAACTGCCTTCAATGTCCCTCAAGGAAATCCTTTTAACCTTGAACATGGACGAAGGGTCCCAAAAACTATTAAAGGAGGACCAAAATATCTACGAACTACAACGCAATATGCACCAGCAAACCCTTCCTACTGTCGAAAAATTGGATATGACAAAGGACGCGATTTATGGTGTCAATGACACATATGTTCTCTTCAAATGCGAACAGCTTCGCGGTTCCCTTTATGACCAAACCCTTGCGGTGATGGAATTCAACCAGGTCGGTTTGTCAGCATCAAGCACTTGGACATCAAACATGCTGAACCAGCTTGAGGTCAATCGCCTCCGTCGTGATAGGGGAATGCCATATCTCATAAAACCCATCGATCCGAAGTCGGGGAAAATCACAGGTGCCTACACCAACAATGATGCCAATTTTGCAGGGGTTGTCAGCACATTTGTCCTCCAGCTTGATTATGCCTCACTCTATCCAAACGTGATCAGGCATTTCTGCATCGATCATGAAAATCTGGTCGGAATGGTTCAGGGAGACGATATCAAGAAATATCAAAACGACGATTTCTGCATCGTGGAGGTTTCCGACGACAATCTGTTCAAGAGGAACCAGGAAAGGAGTTTCACTGTGTTCCGTCGCGATCCATCTGCTGTCCTGCCCACCCTCATAAACACAGGGCTTGAAAAACGAAAAATGTTCAAGAAAAAGGCAGAGGAAGCCGAACGTGTTGGTGATATTGCTGCGGCAAGAAAATTCAACTCCCTTCAACTTCTTGCCAAGGCTGCCAACAACGCGATATATGGTGCATTGGGCGCGAAAACCTCCCCACTCTATGGATATCTAATTGCCTGTTCCGTGACGGCTGGTGCCCGTTTCGCCCTGCAAATGGCTAATCGCACAATCCATTAAACCATTGGATTTGGCGACAAATCTGAAGCCGATTTCACTGGTGTCCTTCCTATGGTCAAGCAGGAACAGGTTATCGAAGAAATCGACGGAAATGGAAATAAAATAATCGAAGTCGTTCCCACTGCCAACGGGAAGAAGACGAAAACCATTGCGAAGAAGGTTAACTGCTTGGTCTGGTCCAGAACCATGTTCAACGAACACCCCCGGAACCGCATTTTGTAGAACGACACGGACTCAGCATTCTTCACAATGGAAGGCACATCCCTCCACGAAATAATCGTCGAAAATCCCGATGCTTTTCCTAAGGGTTTTGGGAATTTCTTGGTTCTCCTCAGGAACAGGTTGAACGAAAATCTCAGAACATAGGGTTCGGTTATATTTGGGAAAATTTCCGTTGATGATCTTCTTGGAAATGATGTCCAACCCGATCGCGACCAACCCGTCCTCATGATGGAATGCGAAGAAATAGTTCTGTCGAATTTCACATCCCAGGCGAAGAAATCATATGCCCGTTGCGATGCCATTGCTATGAAACGCAAAGGTCAAAAGGACGTTCCCTTCTCAGTCCATTTGGCTGAAACAATGAAAATGATAACTGAAAACGGAAAAATGAGTGTCGCCCTCTTGAAACAGGCACAAGCAGAAGGACGTCTCAGCAAGGTCATGGTTAAGGGTGTCCAGTGGTCCCATTTCCATGAATGGTTCAGAAACCAAATCAGGGACCTTTTCCTTCAGGTGTTGGTCAGGGATGATCCCTCTAAAATCAAGATGATTTTCAAGGAGAAAATGCTCCGGGAATTCAAATGCAACTTGGATGCTATCGATCATGAGTCAATGGAAAGGTTCGCAACCCGTGTGAAAAGGAGCGGGAAATCTGGAAAAGCAATTGCCCTCCAAACCAGATATCCAGACATAACGGACAACTATGTTCATGTTCTTCCTCTGAAACGCTTGGCTGGCGCAAAACAAATGGCTGGGGATCTGATAATTCCAGTTCAGAAAATCACCGCAGCCAATAACAGAAATATCGACCTCAGTCGTGTCCTGGACACATTCGAATCGCAATGGACCAAGTTTTTCGTTGCCGATCGTTCCAAGGTCAAGAACGAACGCAAGGAGCTTGTTGCAAACATGTCCAACAACGAAGTCATGATCCGTGTCGAAACAGCACGCAACCCATAGGCAATGCACGTGGCAATGATTCCCGATGAAGTCCTTGGACTGGTTAACGGAAATTAGGACAAATGCTGTCATGAGGTCATATATCGCCCCATAACCAAATTGTTCTTCGACGTGGACGAACCCCTCAACGCCACCAAAAAATTCGACCTTGTTCGTTTCGAAAGGGCAGTTGTTCAGAGGCTGGAGGACAATGGATTCGATGCAAAGGACCTCCAAATCTTCGTCAGTCAAAGGGAGGACACACGCAAGAAAATTTCAATGCACATCGCATTCGACATAGTCATGCCTCTGGAAATCAGCAAACGCATTGCTATTGCAATGAAATCCCAATTTCCCGCTATCGACATTCAACTCTATGCAGTGGGAAAAACCCTCCGTGTTAATGGGTCCAAAAAAATCGGGGATCCTTCCTCCGTGATCACCTCACGCTGGAGTCTCAAGGAAACCCTTGTCACATATGTCGAAGGATTCCGAACTGTTGAGGAACCCATTGCATTGAGTCAGGTGCCTGTGATCAACTACACCACGACAATCGAAAAGGTGTTTATAACAGGAAACGAACCTGCAGAATTTTTGGAAATCGCGGCTAACCTCATATTGAAGCCCGAAACAGCCAATGAATATTTCAAGAAAGCATCGATAAAAACCGGATCGATCTGTCCCGCATGTCAACAGCTCCATGACGATGAGGATGATTGGAAATTGACTCTTTATCAAACCCAGAAGGAATATGTCATTAGGTGTTTCCGTGACCGCGCAGTTGGAGGAGAATCTGTGCATCGTGTCCCCCTGTCCAAGGAACAGAAAAAGGCACGTCGCGATGCCGCCAAGGACAAGGATATCGATATCGAAACAGAGTTTATGTTCTCAAGAATGGTGCCTACCCAAAACGATGAACATGTCCACTTTGACCTCCTCAATTATCCATTGGTCGCTGTCAAGGCACAAATGGGTTCGGGGAAAACCCACCGCATGATCCAACTCCTCAAGTCATTCGTTCCTGATAGGACAACAGTGATGCTATCGGTTCGTTAAACCCTGTCCTCCTCATGGGCATAGCGATATCAAGAGGCTGGGTTAGTCGTCGAAGACTATAGGGACACAGTTGGACAGATCACACCGCGTGTTGGCGTGATTCATGTTGTCCAGGTTGACAGCCTGCGCCGCCTTGCGCCGTGTCACATCGATGTCCTTGTCCTTGATGAGGTCGAATCCGTCATGGCATAGTTGAACAGTTCCCAGCTCCGTGACGCCACCGCTGTCAAACTGAAATTCATGGAGATATGCAAACGATCGGAACAGGTCGTCGCCCTTGATGGACAGCTCCAAGAAAGCACGATAAATATGTTGGAGAAATTGACCGGAAACACTGCCGAAATAACGTGGAATAACCGCAAAACATATGAGGGATATGAGTCAATATTGCGACGTTTCGGACGCAAGGGAACCGACCACATGATAAATGAATTCATCAATGCAATTGGACAAGGGAAGAAGGTCGTGGGTCATATCAACTCCTTGACCATCTTGGAGGAAGTCACCGAAGCCGTCCGTCAGAGGTTCCCAGAAAAAAATATCGTGACCTATCACGGAGAAAATAACCGTGTCGAAAAGGCTGAGGATGGATCATCGCGATATCATTTCCAACGCAAACGTCAGGACCTGGAAAACGTGAGCACAGCGTTCAAGGCAGCAGACCTTCTCCTCTGGACTGGCACAATAACCTGTGGAGTCGATTTCAATGAGGAACATTTCGACCTAAATATATCATGTTTCAGCAACAACTGCAACACAATGCAAGCCTTTGCCCAAGGACTGTTCCGTGTCCGACAACTCAGGGACAAAAGGTTCATTATATATCTGGAGAAAACTGATGCGGAGTTCACAGCAGCCCCAAAGGACATTTTCGATGAATGGGCAGAAAACAGCAACAGGTTCGACGTCGCCGGTGAACATCTCAACAGCGACTTGTTCAATTTCCAGATTTGGTCCCTTGCATTTGAACGGGCAGTCAGTGGTCGCCCCCATGCATATCTGGTTTCGACATTGAACCAGTTGGGCATCAATATGACAGCACAAAACCTTGACAAGGCTGCCGAACGTTCCAGGGAAATTGCTAAAAATATGGACATCAATGTCACAGGTCGTGTGAGTGCGAACATGATAATGGAGGCGAAGCCCATAGGACAATTGGCAGTCGATTATTGGCTTGAAAAAAACGAAGCCAGGGCATCCCAAATGCTGGAACAAAACGCGGTCGATGAGAACCTTTCTGGAAACATGAAGACGATTGGATTCATTGCAACAGTCATGAACAGAAGGCTGGAAGACGAAAATCTCCTTGGTCCTGAGTCGAAATTCAGAAATGAAACCAATCAACAGTTCGGCGAACGCAAGCAAAAATTGGTCGCAGCCATGAACCAGCACCTCAAGGAAATCCAATAAATGCCTCATGAGCAGATCGCAGACATGATAACCCAATTCACGTGCTATGCAACTTTTAAGCATAATTTTGCAGGGATCGTCGGTCACGTCGAAGGCGGAGTTGGCAGATTGGACGTTGACGTTGTCAAGGAGACGGTTGAGATTGCAGTCAAAAATAATCAGGTCCAATATCTCCAAAAACAAAAATTAAAGGAGACACAATAGGCAGAGGTCAGCCTCACCAAACGTGCAGGATAAATCATCGACGCCAAGCTGTTCTTGGATGCATTCCTTGCAGGGAACATGGAGGAGGCAAAAACCCATGCCAAGAGGTTCGGTCAACCAGAAACCAAGAACTGGAAACATATTGTCGCAGCCCTGGGACTGCACATGAACACAACGGAATCGGGAAGGACCAAGGTCATGCAATCCAATGGAAAATGGAAGAACGGAGCCCGATAGTTCAAGGTTGTCCTGCACACCTTCTTCAACCCTAACGACATTGTCGGAGAGGTCGCCCAGTTCCAGTTCACATCGAAGCCAACGACCTCTTTTTTTTTCATTGCGACGATCTTCAAGTTTATAGAAAAAAAATTATATATTATGTCTCCGAAAAAAATAGATATCCAAACAATGAACGTCCAAACACAAACAGAACACATATGCGGAACACCGAACAATCTTGGTCCCGAAAACCCAAGAAACGAAGGACCGCGGATCGAAAAAATAACAACTTAATCAGGCGTCGTTATGACCGTCGTCCATTTCGACAAGCAATAGAAACGGAAAGAAGATAGAAAGGAATATCTCCGAAAATATTATCGGGAGCATGTTGACTATGAGATGGAACGCATTAGGAAACAAGAGTTTTATGAACAAAACAAAGACGAAATCCTCCGAAAGGCAAAGGAGAGATATCAAAGAAAAAAGCTTGAAAAACTGGGCATATAACTGGTTCAATAGGTTCCTGTTTCATCTGCGCCAAATAACCTTGACGCTGTGCTTTTGTTCATAATTTTTTTTTGCTTGGGTCCAGGACGGGGACGACCATAACAATGTTCTTGATAACTCCCCAGCCGTTGCCTTGCCATGGGGATCCTTTCTATGCCTTGCCAAATATGATTTCTGGCGCGATGGGTCGTGATGCTATGTGAAGTCCTGATATCCTTCAGCCCCGAAGTTAATTGTTTTCCCATCGACTATCGCCTTCCATTTCTTCCCCTTGGCTGTCGCCTTTTCTATAACAACTGTTTTCGAACTCATATTATGAGATGGAGAAAAAAAGATATCATTTTCGTTTCAGCCCAACGACAGCCTTGATCCCTTTCCTTGGTTCTATGTCAATGGTCCTAAATGAATTTTTCTTAAAATGTCCCGGCGGTTGTTATCGGAACCTATAGAAGTTTTCCGTGGTGTCAACCTTGCGTTCTTCGGCTCCGTGCTTGGCAATCCATGCCGACGCCCTTCCTCTTGTGAACATGTTTCTGGGAATCAAAAAACTCTGTGTTTCCATTTAAAGAGGTCAATAATTTCAAAACGAATATATCAGGACATTTCCATTGAGCACGACTTCGACATCTTCGTTTCCGTTTGTGAATGTTATGATTTCCCCTTCTTCCAGATCGGACTGGGTTCGGAGCATCCGTTCTATGAGGTTCGCAGATGCAGATATCAATGAACGTGCCCGCTGTTCCGTGACCCGTTTTTCTGTTTAAAAAATAACCTAAATTTGTCTTCTGGGACCAACCTGAAGATATCGAACGCGTTTCTGGGCAGTGTAGAACAACAATTTTTGCCCGTCCGGTTCAACCGAAAAAGTCGACGGCGATCGACAGCATGGGCATCGAACTGTGTCAACGCTTTTGCTCAACAGTTTCTGGAAACAGCCTGGGCACACCCTGTGCTTTTCCGAAGGACAAAGCTGGGCAAACTGAAGCCCGATTATGTCCATGCACACAGGACAAATTGGTTCGGGATTTTCTTCGGTGACTTCTTCATGATTTTGTTGCATGATTTATGGTTTTAGAAAAATCTGTCCTAAAAAATGACAACATAAAGACTCCACGTCCAACTTGGAGGGGCGACTGTTAGCCCATATCAAAAAAGGATTTCGGACAATGAATTCGAAGTCACCCTTCCAACTCCCGTGAAAGCAAGCCAAATCTCCCTTCTCTAATTTCAGATGCTTAATGTCATCGCAAACGTTCACGCTGATAATAACAAATTTTATTATTTCCATGCAGGGACATCGAAGGTCGTGACCATTCCACAGAATGCCTATAGTCTCTCAAATTTGGTGACGAAACTCAGCGATCTTCTCAATGCCCAGAGTGTCATAACTGTCACATCCGCCGTCGTCGATAATGCTGTCCAGTTAACGTTTTCCTAAGCAATTAGGTTCGAAGATGGACCTGACAGCATATGGCGTAGGCTGGGATTCAGCCAGGCGACTAATAACAGTTTCACCATAGCAAAAACGGTTCACACTGGGAACAAGATTTTTAACTTGGCACAAACACCCACAGTCTTCTTGCAGGTCGTGAACGCGGGAATGAAGGGCGATATTGTAGGAAATCAGCATTTCGCTGTTCCGAACCTTTCCTCCTTCGGGGGTTTCGTTTCCTATGTCTGCGACAAGGCAGGGGACCAGCAAACCATTTCCTCCGACACACCGATGACACTGAACAGATTAAAAATAAAATTGTTCGATTTCGACGGGCATGCCCTTCACACTGGATTCGACGATGCAAGCGATATGCCCTTGGTCATGGTCTTGGACCTCATATAATGACTGAATTGGAACGCGATGTTGTCGCCTTGATTTCCAGAAGGTGTTCCCTGAGTTCCTTATGACGATCGGACAATCTCACTCCCATTTTTTTTTGCAGGTAGGCAATGACAAGGGCAGAACACATGGTGAAGAACGACGCGATAATGGGCATTATGTTTGCAGTGAGTTGGGCTTGCCAAACGGCATCTGATGTTGATGTTGTGTTCATTCTTATATGATAGAAAATGTTATGGGAATTTTGTCGATATCTTTGACCAAAACATATTTCCGCGATCTGGACCATGTCCACATGAAAAAAGTAGGAACGACGATCATTTAGGATGACGAAAAAAAATATCAGAGGTTATCGGAGTCAGATCAGAGAACTCAACCAGGAGCCCTGACCAATAATATTGCGATCAAAATGTTTTAAGCAACCGTTCCGGTTTCCTCAAGCATGACGTTGAAGCTATTATTTGTTCTGGACGACACTGTCGGGATCGATAAGTCATTATCAAGGGTTGAAGGCACACCACTCCTTAATGAACGAATTTAACAAAAGGCTTCGAAAGGGGTTGCCCCGAATGGGTCCGAACCCATTTGCACAGCCCAATATCCTTGCGTCCCGCTTTATGCGAAATAGGTGACAGATGACACAATGTTGTTCGTTGAGGCGAAGGACTCCTAAACACTTGGAACATCTCCTATGGCTATCTATATAACATAATTCTGAGGAAATCCGTCGGTTGGTCCAAGGGAAGCTAATAAACTATAAATTGCACCAATTTAAGCGTCCACATAATCTTTCCGGACCAGTTCGTCGAAGTCGCTATTTTCATCGATGGGAAGCGTTCCAAAAATGCGTGCGCCGTTCATAAACCAAATTTGTCCAGATTGATCAACGGACAAACCAACACCACTCATCGATATCGAACGCGTGTTTGTTGAATTTGCAAGCCTATTAATTGCAGTCGATGTGAAAATCGTTTCGGCTGTGAATGTTATATCAAGGGCACTAAATGGTGGAGTGCCGTTCATGGCTGTCACCCATAACCCAACAAATCTGTTTGTGGTGAAACTTTTTATCACGGAAAAACTCCTTTGAAAGGTTCCTGTTTAATTTTATTAAGCACAGACCATCGTTGTGTCTGCATAATTTGTGTTGTTTGTTAGGTCGCGCATGGTCAGCGTTGCTGAATTTCCTGTGGCGGAGATGGTGAATGTCACGGTGCACGTGAATCGAACCCTAATGTCAGGATTGCTCCCCGTCGTCACAAGGAATGCCTGATTAGTGGCATCCCAATAACAATTTTGATTTGCATTGAGTTCCTCCCCTATGACGAAACCAGTTATTTTTGCCCCGTTCGTTAAGGCAGTCGTTGTTTTTCGAACCGTGCTATATGCTTATCGCGCCAATTATAACTGGTTGAAATTCGTCCCATCTGTCAATGCTGTGCCAGGGGAAACGTTAAGCAATTTTTTTGTGTTGAAATTGACGTCCAGTTATGGCTGGACGATTTGGTCCAAGCGGGTCGTGTTCAGATAATAACGTGCGTCATTTTCGCCCCGTGATAACAAGGAATTCGCATCCTGAAGAGTTGGATTTGCAACATATCCCATGCGCTGATTAAGAACGCTCATATTGGTCAGAGCCGATGTTCGGGCGTCATTTGGATATAAAACAATATTGTTATTTGCTGCTGTTGTTTGTCCTATCGCGCTCAACCTGACGAATGGATAATTTGTGATAGCATCATATCCTTCTGTGAAACGCAACGGGGCTTCTTTGTCCCTGTTTGCCTGGTCGACGGCGGACGAAAACCGCATAACCATATTTGTTGTTGCTGCTGTGTTGTCATCGCTTTCGAAATAGAAATTTGATCTGTTCGTTTGCTGAACGACACCATCGGTCGACCCGGTGGTTGTGCCGAACAACTTGAGCCATGTGTCTTCGCTTGTTGCACCACGTGAAAATTCCAACTGGTTATTATCAATTTTCAATTGATATGCGTTCGTGACTGGGTCCTCTCCTGTGTTCATATCAACCAGCTTTGTGACGTTATTTCTTGCTGTTTCGATCCAACCTTCGACTTGAGATTTTGATGGGATTTATTGCCCTGTTCCTGCGCCGACACCAGTTGCATATGCAATGGGAACTCCCGCGTCGATTCCAGTCGATGTCACAGTCATATTAATCGCGCCTTCGTCCTTGTTGGTGACAATAAGTTCGTTTGTCGCAAGTCGAAGTTGGTCCAGTTCTCCTTTTAACAAGGTTATGGGCTGGTTCAATTTTTTGGATATGTGCCCGATAACGGTGCTGTCATCACTGAAGAAAACCCCGTCGGTTGTGCATGTCACGTTCGTTGTCTTTCCAACGTCCTAACTCTCAATTTTGTCGGGATGGGACGAACCACCTCCTCCGCCGCCTCCGCCAGTCCCTGCATTGTCCAAGACATATTATTTCGTGGCTAACTGGTCAAGTTCCGAAGTGTCGACATTTTAATATATAGGACCAGTCACAATGCCGCCTGTTTTAGGAAGGAGGTCAGTTCTGAGGGTTGTGTTCAGGTCCCTGACTGTTTGGAATGTCGCAACATAATTCCCCGGATATTTGTAGTTGGGTTGTGCCATTTATATGGAGCCAAAAAAATAAAGAAATATTTCATCATCAAAATTGATCTTTGATCCTTTTATTATCGAACACAACTTCGCGCCTGGGTTCTTCTCCTGTTTCTTCTCCAATGTCCTCATCCCTGAAAAGTTCGTCGATGAACATGTCCATGAGAGGTTGGCTTTATGATGGAGGTGGTAGTTGTTGTTTTTGTGTTTCAAGGGACGTGAACAACTGCTTCATTTTTATTTTTTCATCGATTGTCTGCAATGCATCTATATAATTCATGTTGATATCAGGATCTTCCATCTGGAGGACGAAAGCCTTGATATCACCTATTTTTTGTTTGATTCTACGACGCATGATTTCGCTTGGAACGCTGAACCCGTCATATTTCACGATTTTTTCATAGAGGTCGATCGATTCGTTCATGTTATCGATAACACCTTCGATTGTTAAAATCTGCTTTTGGAACTCCTTCATGTTGACGTTCCCATCTGGATTTTTTTGAACGTGATATCCTGGATCGCGTTCCCGTTAACGATTTGCAAAGAGTGACATTTTAACCAGGACAAAAAAATAATAAAATTTGATTCATGCTACAAGTTGGAATGCATTGAGCATCTGACGTTGCATCATAATTGGAGCGGACAGAACTGAATCGAACCAGCTTGCTCCGACTGAAAATGGAGGTCGTGTGGCATCGGCTTCGACATCGCGCGCCCCTTGCCTCAGGCGGTCAAGATCCTGTTGACTTTCTACCCAGTTGTTTGGATCAGGTGCATAATCCTCCAACGAAACACCATTTGCGATTTTTTGCGTAGCCTGACCAACGACATTTCCCGATGAATTTTTTAGGAGGGATGATATTGCCATGACTCCATTAAGAAGGGTTCCACCTATAGTAGCAGCAGAAGTCAACGCGGTTCCTGCCTTCAAACCAAGGGCAGCCAATGACGCAGCAAGGGAAGTCAAAGATGCAAACAGGGATATAATGTCCAAAATTGACCCACCGCTGCCTCCTATGTTATCGATTAAATCGCGGAGTTCTGTGTCCAGGTCATCAAGTTGCTTCTTGACAACATAATCATAATCGTCCACTGCTTCCAAACCGTTGATAATTTTCTTGTCACCGGCATCGATGTCGTCACCGTCCTTCGCCAGAAATTTATCTTTTGCCTGACCGAAGGGCAATGCATCTGTGTTGAATTTTGCATTTGCCAAATTGGCGATGACCTTTGACTGTGCGTTAAAAACTGTGTTAAAATTGAAAGTCCCAACTGGGTCTTCACGAACCGTTCCCAAACGCGTTATCGCGACGTCCTTGAGAAATTTCTGATTAATGGCACGGGCAAGTTCAGTTTGTTTTTGGAGTTCCTACATGGTTTCCTTCACCTCTTCTGGTTCCAACAACGTCGATATTCGACGGTTGGCTGCATCATAATCGTTTTCGGTGAGATTTCCTCTGTTCAAGGTTAATGACTTCATATAACCAAGGGTGACCAAATCCTGGGAAACGACGGGATCAAGGGCTGATTAACAGACGCGTTGGTCCATGTCGAAAAACGGTCGATTTGGTTGTTCGACATCGAAGGGATCCCTGATTTTCGCGATAAAATTTGGGAAATTGTCAAGGGCTTGCCCTGTGGTCATGAGTCCTTGGTTTTTCTCAGCCAGTTGCTCAGGGGTGTCTCCAATCGCTGGAATGTCGCCGTTCGCCACATTATATGGTTTCTTGCCCTTCATGTTTATGGTCGAAAACAATGGTCCTGCATAAAGGGTGTTCAATGCATTATATAATTGGACATATGTGGACATGCTGGTTGCATTGACTGCTGTGTTCGGCGTGTTGAGGATGCTTTCCAGAGAACTGAGGTCTGGCAACGCCCCAATATTTTCAAGTCGTTTTGCATTGCAATTGACCGGTCCAGTTAAGGGTTTGTCGGTTGCCTGGACATTGAGGGGTTTTAACTCATAGGAAATGGTTCCATCGGGATCGATGCGTTGGTCCAAAATCTCATCAACTTGGGCTGCCGAAACATAATAAGGGGCAATGTCCTCTTCGATGGTGTCGCGGAATGCCTGTCGTTGGGTTGACCAACCATAGATCGTGTCTGTGCCTTCGTCCTGAAATAAATCAACCATATTTATATATCAAAATTTTTTTCTGCCACATAAAAACAATGATCACAGTTCGCGAACCTGCGCAGATGACAATGGCTACCCAGAATCGTCTTTTGGACGTGGACCCAGCTTCTGTTGCCCTTTATCAATAATAGCAATTTTCCTTCGACAGTTCAGCCGTGAACAGTGGCGCGGGGCTTGAATATCGCCCCGATGGAGTCAATCGCATCAAAATCGTTATATCTGGTCAGGGTGTCATGGACCTGAAAAACAGCGCGATTGCTTTTCGATATCGTCCGATTATAACCGGGGCTGGATATGAGGCAAGGGTTCCCATTTTCGGTTCGGATGCCTCTGGGTTGTTCGAAGTGGAAAATTTCCAGATCAACACCACCTCAGCAATAACTGGTTCGTCGCGTTCTGACATTTTCAACCAAATGATGAAAATATTCCAAGGACGTGATCAGAAAAAAAACAACTGGGTCATGGCTGCTGATGGAACAGAGGTTTGTTTCAGCCCGGCGGAACTGCTTGGGACGGGTGGAAATTTAACTGCTGTCCCAACCCTTCAAAGGAAGGCATATCAGAAATAATAAGGACAGAGGCTGCTCAATGCTTATAAACATTATGCGTTCGGTGCGACCCCAACCCTTCAGAGCGCCGATGCACAAAACCGTGGACTTGGCAACCAATATAGCGTTCGCCTTGGGGACCTCCTTCCAGCAATCGAAAGCATGGGCGTGATAGGAACCCGTTTCCCACTGGCATATTGCTCATCCATTTCCATAGGACTCAGGTTAATCGATCCTAATATTTCACACGTTCTGGCAGGACATCCTTTTGAGGACACCACCTCTGGTGCTGCATTGCTGACAAAAGGGCTTGATAAATTCTCATTTGCAATTTCTGACGTCCAACTCATGCGCATAGAATCGATGTTCAACGGACCCGCTGCAAAATCCCAATATGAATCACTCCTTTAGGAAGGACGCATCAGCACCACATTCACCGATTTTGAACATCTTGTGTTCGATGTCAATAACAGTTCAGCCCTGACCATGTCCTTCCCCGTTGCATTGCGCGACCTCAGGTTCATCGCCATGGCTTTCACACTGAAGCAAAGCAAACTGTCCGATTATCCTGGGGCTGCGCTGACTGCCGGTTAATATAATGTTCATGCAAATGACCTCAATTATCCTTGGATTGCTGGTTAACACCATTTCTTCCCCGTGAAGTGGAAGGATCTGTTCTATCAAATTAATGGAACCGGGAGATATCCTTCCTCATAGCCCCAGCAAGCCCTTTCCTCTGACATCTGGTCCAATTTCCTCAAGTTGAATGTGAAAAATCTGATTGGCGACAGCGACAATTATGACCTCAATTATCTTGACTATCTGGCTGGTCAGGGTGCGGTCGTCGTCCTTCCTTTCCAGAGGGAAGCCTTCGCATCACAAGCCCTTGATTTGTCATAACAGTCCAATCAGATGCAGATAACCATGGTCTTCCAAGATGCCGCATATCAACCAGCGGCTGCCAACTTCGCATTGACCAATCTTGAATGTCATGTGTTCAGAGTCTTCGATCGCCAACTTTAGATTCAGAAATTGAGCGCCCTTGTGTTCTGATGAACATGCAGCCTTGTGTTCTGATGAGAACCAAAATTTAAATTTTTTTTTCGATGCTTTGAAATGGAAGTTATCCCAATAAAAACCAACGCGCGCGATGAAATAGCAGAATGGAAAAAGAAATGGAATCCATTGATATTCGACCGCATCCCGATGACAACCCTCTTGTTCGGGTCCAGTGGAACCGGAAAATCAACAGCAATTGCTAATGCCTTGATTAGAAATTTCGATGGACTGATGGCTATGTTCAAACCAAAACATGTCCATATTTTTGCGAAGAACGGGGAGTCCGATGTCAACTTCCGCGCCCTCATGATGCATCTGCGCAAACTGGACCCGACATGGGACAACTTTAGTTAGGATCTGGACCTGAAAAAAATCAAGGATCTGATCGAATCACAACGAAAAAAATTCGACATGGATCCGCAGAAAAGGCTCATGACTAAACATCAACACCTCCTCCTCATCGATGATCAGATCATGAACAAGGCTGTTTCAAGCCGTGGAACGACTGCAGGGGAAATAGTCGAACTGGCTGTCCAAGGACGCCACCAATGCATTAGCACGTGCATATTGATATAAAATATTTCATCATTGAACGTCGTCGTTCGAAGGAATTGCACACACGTCCTGGCATTCCGACTAAATAGTCAAAGGGAGCGCGATTTCCTTTTCGATGATATTAGTCATGGGAGCCTAACCAAAAAAATCGTAGGAGATATATATCAATTCGCGATCGCAGACACCCTGACTTCATCGGGCGATGGGATAGGATTCCTTGTTTATCGCCCATATAAACAACAAATGAATCAGGCGTTTTTCTCAAGTTTCAAGAGACCAATTCATTTCGTAGAAAAATGAGTCCGTTATATATTAATATATCTATATTTTTTTTCTATCCTATTAAATGAGCTTTTTTTCTATGTTGCAGAAAGCCGCGCCGACTTTGGCACGGGCTTCCGCGGGAACAGCGACGGCTGGTTAGGTTTTCGTCAATGCGGGACTGGTGGGCTTGGCAGGCTAAACAATTTCGAATTATGTGAGGCAAAGAAACCAGGGTCAATAAGAAACCGTTAATCAGGTCGCGACATAACCAACTTCTTAATAAGTTGCACAAGTGATCGAACAAGTCGCACAACCAGAAATCCAACGACAACAGCGACCAGCCATCGAAGAAGAAATCAAGGAAGGATATGTCCCGCCAGAGATTGGAACGATTCAACAACAACAACCAGAACCAACAACATTGACATTTCTAAGGAGACCGATGTAGGAAGGGCAATAGGAGGGACCAGGTTTTTCTGTCCGACAAGATGTCATGGAATATATATAAAACGTCAACTAATTATATGATATCGACCGGAGAGATGGTCCTCTTGGAACAAGGGTTAATGAAATTGCGCCCCCTGTGCGTTCCCTTGCCCTTCAGATCATTAGGTTGATTTTGCCGAAGAATTCTGAAATTTATAACAGAGACAACAAAGAAGTCTTCGAAAGACTTGTGCAGATGATTGTCAATCAGATCATATTGTCTCCGACCGAACCACTACAGAACCTAACGATTGGTAGAATAAGGGAGATCATAAAAAAATCTCTTGAAACATAGAAACTACCAGACAACGAAAATGACATTCAAATTTGGACCGACCTCCATGGAATCATATCAAAACGACATTCTAACTTGACCAGAACTGCAGTTCCAATTTTGTTTGGTGGTGAACAACTTCGAAATCCAAATTTATCCGCCGAATATCGTCTCTTCGCAAATGCAAGCAATTTATAGATTTTGCGACTCAGGACCGCCAACTTCTTGATTTCAGAACATTTGGACCAGTTTCGTTAGGCATTTGTTCGTTTTATGACGGATGATTTGCAAAGGGTTTTCACAAGTGAAACAGATCGGGATCTCCCTTTTGTTGTGTTTTCCTGGGGATTGGGTTTGGCAATGGCAGGCGATGATGAGAGTGGTCGGATTTTATTGGATATGCTGTCCGATGATCTTGGGGATTTATAATAACGTTTCGATCGACATATGGCATCCAATGGATATTATTATGAGAACGAAAGGGGCGTCGTCGATCCTTCACAGGGACTCATTTTGGATGAAAGCCAAATCGTTCCAACAGGAAATATAGGACAAGGATAGCGATCGAACATTTTCAACCAAATCGAAGAATATAGAATTGAACGCATCGATAATTTGGAAATATAATCCGCATTCCTTCCGAATCATAATCAACCAGTGGTCGAAGAAGAAGTGGTTTTAAGTCCCGAAACACAAGGAGGAAGCCCACCTGTTCAGAGATCATAAATCAATCTGATGCCTGATATTTCCTAACGAAGAAGCGGTCGTTCCCCTCCTACTATCGAAAAAAATCCCCTACAATTTCCTCCTGAACTTTTGAAACAAGTCAAAAAATCAAGAAGAAAACAGAGGAGGACCATTTCGACACAAACAGAAATCAATGCACAAAATTCTGTTTAAGATGCCTTATTGGATCATCTTGGATAAATTATGTCGCGAATGGGATATGACGGACGCCAGGGTTCGGTCGATAGAAATTTCATTCAACAAGCATTGGTTCCTGTGCAGAACGAACAAGATTTATCTCTGATCGATCGTTCGATTATCGCATTCAAACGATATTTAATATAAAGGGGTCTCCGTGACCGGTTAGGTTCGTTGGTTGCCCTTGGTCGCGTCGTGCATCAAATAGGTCGATTCCTTGCCCAAATATAAGGATATCTCAATTATGTGAACCCAATGGTTGCACGCATAATAGGATCAATCGTGCCTTCAATGCAACGTGCCGGTGAAGTCCTATAGAACGAAAGGCAAAACGAATCCCTCATATAACAAACATAGGAAGAGGAAATCAAGGAGGAAATCAAGGAGGGAGAATTTTAAGAAGTTGAAATAAGAGAAGATAGAACACAAAACAGGGCAGGATCCCGTGATCAAATTTATGTCGCAATGAGTGGTTTATTGGCATATTTCGGAACCCGTTAACAGCGACGCCTCTCTATTGAAGAAGAATCAAAAGGAAATCAGGGCGAATATTTTATGTTGGATGACGAAGGCAGTGGATATGTTGAGGACCTTGCCGCCAGAAGGAGGGCTGCGATCAAAAAATCACGTCTAAAAATGCTTGCGGCTGGAGTCGTTGTCGGAGGTGGAGGTGCGGGTGCAATTGGGAACGAAAGGCTTGCCAAGTTATATTATTATCTCACAGGGAAGAAACCACCTGTTGGAAGTGGAGGTGTCATTGGAAAAGATAACCAAGATGGAGGTGGGGACCTGTCAATTAAGGAACCAGAAAAGAAGGTCTTCGATCCAGCCACATTCATATTGCGGAAAGAACTTGAACTCAGGCAAAGGGATATTGACGACACATCGGTTCCTGATATCGTCAGAGAAAAGGGTCGCATGGCTGAGGAACAAAAGAAAAAGGGTCGTCCCAAGGGGTCGAAAAACAAACCAAAAAACATCGATCCGAATGCGCCTCTAATGCCTCCTAAGAAAAGAGGTCGCCCGCGAAAACCAGAATTTTTATCAAATGATGTTGAAGTAGAAACGAATGCAGCAATCCAAAACTGATAACAAGAAAAGCAAAACCAAGAAAGGAAAAGCCGCGACATTGACAAACAACGCCAAAATTTGGTCGGCAATATATGACCTCAAGAAACGCTTCTCCGTTCCATCTGGTTCGTCGACTTCTTCCTCCAGTCCTGAAGGTCCATGCAGTTGCAAAAATAATAAAAAAAAAATTTGATTTATTGTTTGTCTTTTTTTTCGTCAAAGAAATGAAGATTATCTCCGTTGATCCTGCGTTCAAAAAGTGTGGAATCGTTGTCCTTGATGGATTCATGGTGTGTGCCTCCGAAAACCTAAATTTCATAGGTGAGAAGGAAGCCAAGCAAAACCAAACAGACTACACGATTTCGTTGTTCAGGGCGATCAAGGCTACCGTCGACAGGTTGATTTCGGAACACGATCCAGACCTTTTCCTCTTGGAAAACCAAATCGGGAAATTTGCATGCACACAGGTGCACAGCCTTCTGGTTGCCGCAATTGACCTGGCTGGTTGCAAGGTCCTTTCCCAGTCTCCAAAATTTAAGTTGCAGGATCACTGGGGATTGGTTGATTATCAGCCAAGGGACTGCAATGCCTATAACCAAAACAAAAACAAGTCCAAAGCCATTGCGACTCATTTCTGCAAGGAAACCCATCAGGAAATCGATCTTGATCGCGATATTTCCGATGCCTTGCTTCAGGGGATATATTTCCAAAAATATGTCAACAAAATTCCCTTCGATTATGCCTCATTCAAAAAGGACACCCTGATAAACGATTTGATGGTCCAAGAAGTCAGGGTTCAGGATGTGAAACCAGAACTGGAACCGAAGGCACCGAAGGCACCGAAGTCCAAACGGGAACCCAAGGCACCGAAGGCACCGAAGTCCAAACGCGAACCAAAGTCAGCTGAACCGGAACCTGTTCAAGAGGTTCAGGAAGATCCGATTCTTGATGTTCCGGAGGTCCAAGAACTCACCGTTCACGATGCATTGGATTTCAAGGTCATCGAAGAAATAGCAGAGGATATCGCTGTGAAAACATATTCGAAGTCCAAAGGGTCAAAGGCATCGAAGGCGTCGTAGCCGAAACGCGAACCGAAGAAAACCAGCAAGAAAATTCCTGTGACACCTTGCGTTGAGGAATCTCAATCCGTGGAAATTAATTCGAACTCAATTTTTTTTTCTCTTGACATAAAAATGCAAGTTGAACGAAAAATCAAACTCACAGGCAATATGGTCACGAAAGGAAATATCCTTGCACAGGAGGCGATCGCCCATTATAGAAAGGTGAAACATCCTGGTTATAAGAAATTCGACATGGACGATCCCTTCCAAGCCAAGAAAGCCCATAACCAGATGATAACCGGAATCATGAGCGAAATGGCTTCAAGGATATATCTTGAGGAACTGGGTGTCCTATTGGACTGCAACATTGACAATTAACTGAAGGGGTTCGACGCAAAGACAGACAGGAATCCAGATTTTGTCATTGAATTCCCCAAGGGTTCCGGTCAGAGACGAATCCTTGAGGTGAAGTCCAATTAAAGCATTTGGAACGAAAAATATTTTAGAATGCTGATTCCGAAACATTGGTGGTGTTATGGTCAGTCGCGATCCCTTGTCCTATGGACATCGGTTGACATAGACGCGGCGACCGTTTTTATCCATGGATTTAACTGTGCTGAAAGTGATATGTCAATTGACAAGATTAAATTCGTCCGGACAAGTGTCCCCAATTTTCAGTTGTTATCGTCCGTGCCTGTGCGAATGCTCAGAGATTTCCCATCTTTGGAAGTCGCTTGCGGCAAAGAGATCGCGTCCTCCGAACCCAAATATATCAATGAAAAGGGACAGGAATTTTATGTCACGAAGACAAGATCTGGTCGCCGATTCCGAATCGATAGGGATGGGTCGACCGCGATTTCTGCCGTCATATATTATAAACAATTTTTTTTTCGTGTTCATAAAATGAAGTCTGCCAAATTCACACCATATCCCAAAAAGGAAAAGAAAATGACTGTCGAAGCGATGAAAAAGACACGAATCAAACATGATGCAACTCCTATCGTAGAAAAAGTCAAGAAGTTGAAAGAAGAAAAAAAGGAGATATGCAAACCCTGTGAAGAGGCAAAGGGCAGATTGAAAGAGGCACGACAGGAACTGAAAGATATAAGGCAAGATGTTAAAGGCGAATATCAATGGCAGGCACAAAATGTCTACGCAAGACTATATAACAAAGAAATCGAAAAAGAAAAACGTTATGAGAGATAGATGGAACGAACGAAACAAGAAAATTTAGGTTAACTGTCACAAGCCATCGACAACCTCCCAGAAAGACTTAAGAAGAAATTTTTAGAAATGAGAAAGGGCGAAGCCGTCACGGGTTCCAAGGAAGAATTCAAGCAGTTCCGCGACTTCCTCAAGGAAAACAAGGACACTCTCAAAGAGATTAAAAAGGAACAAAATCGATAATTCGCCATCGAAGCCAAACAATTCCGATAGGAGAACAAAAAGGAGTTATATGATCTCCTTGATAAACTCACCAAGGATGAACAGGACGCCTTCCTTTCAAGCATTGGAATAAAGGGAAGGGGTCGACTGAAAGGAGATGAGGAAGAGATCATGAAACTGCGAAAATTCATCAAAAACAAAAAATGAAAGGACAGGGTTGTTGTCAGAGGTCGCGCGTCGGGAGGGCAGGGCAGAGGCAGGGCAGAGGGAGGGCAGGGTTCGCGTCCTATATCCTATCTGTTCGGGCTGACGGAGGCGGGCTGACGG
>Ga0181343_1000285_pt1 | contig 24118 bp, 19 predicted proteins | sample Su13VDMLBSD_FD_130110 | JGI IMG/M metagenome (GOLD analysis project Ga0181343, IMG submission 130110) | Freshwater viral communities from Lake Michigan, USA - Su13.VD.MLB.S.D | ecosystem: Environmental > Aquatic > Freshwater > Lake | place: USA: Michigan | collected 2013-07-15
GGCCGAGGGCGCTTGAGCTATTCCAACGCGGAGGGGACGCAGTGGCGTTCGTACTGGGGGCGACCACGGGGCGACCGATTGCCAGCATGGAGCCCAGCGAATACACGCCACCCGTCCCGTACACTGTCCACCCTGACGGAACCATCACCCTCCACCCCGCGCAATAAATCCCATGCAGGACATCCAGTCAATCTTCTCGACCCTCGGCACACCCGGACTCCTTGTCGCAAGTGTTTATTATGTGGTGCGGGAGGTTAAGAACCAGTTCGACAGTCGGGTCGGTGAGATGAAAACCCAGTACGATGCTAGGATTACGGCAATCGAAAAACGGAGTGAGGAATGCGAAAAGGACCGCATTGCACTCCGCGACCTCATCCTCAAGCGCACGCCAAACACGTAAGCCATGCCAGACATCACTGTTTCATCCTCGGTTCACACGTTTATGCAAGCCGCCGATAAGACGGCGATGCGTGCTGCGGTTGACCTTCCTATTTCTCAGGCATGGACATCCGCTACGTTGTCTGGTGCTTACGGAGTGACGATTGCTGCGACTGGCTCGACAAGCGTGACCCTGCCGACATCCGGAACTCTTGCATCTACGGCTGCAAAGATTTCGGACTTCGCTGCATGTACTTCGTCTGAGCTTGCCGGGAAGATCAGTGATGAGACAGGAACTGGCGCTTTGGTCTTTGCGAACACGCCGACACTGGTGACTCCGGTTCTTGGAGTGGCGACCGCGACCAGCATCAACAAGGTAACGATCACGGCTCCGGCAACCAGTGCCACGCTGACGATCTCAAACGGGGCTGCGCTCACCGTGTCTGGCAATGTGACCGTGTCATCCAGCGGGTCATGCACGTTGACGCTCGGCGGAAACAACATCACGTTTGCCACAACTGGGGCAACATCGCTCACGCTGCCGACAACTGGAACGGTAGCGACTCTGGCTGGAAGCGAGACGTTGTCGAACAAGGACTTCGTGGACTGCGAACTTGGAGAGCCGATTTCAGGCGTTCTTACAAACTGCACTGATTATCCGGTGGCTCAATTGACTGGGCTTGGATCTGGCGTGGCAACCTTTCTAGCCACCCCATCCAGCACAAATCTCGCAGCCGCAGTCACTGGGGAAACAGGATCTGGCGCACTCGTCTTTGCGACATCTCCAACCCTTGTCACGCCGAACATTGGTGTAGCAACCGGACAGAGCCTTGCTGTCACTGGCGCTTTGACATCCAGTGGAGGTAATATCGGATACACATCTGGCGCTGGCGGAACTGTCACTCAGATCACAAGTCAGACGACGGCGGTCACGCTGAATACGCTTTCCGGGATGGTGCAGATGTTCAGCGGAACATCCATTGCGCATGAAACCGCTGCCGTATTTCAGGTAAACAACAATCGTGTCGCACAATCCGATGTGGTTATCGCATCTATTCGCGGCGGGACAAACGGCGGAAACACGCAGGCTTCCATTGTCGAAATTGGCTCTGGTTACTTCAAGATCGCCGTGTCCAACAACAACGCAAATGGCGGAACGCATGAAACCGGGTCCGCAATCCAGGTTAACTTCGCCGTCTTCAAAGCCACAACGGCAGTATCCTAATGCCAGCAGTTCCACGGCAGACATCTCAAGCTCCGCAGCGGCAAAGGACGAGGGTCTACCCGACGCCGAAGATTGCTGATGTCATTATTCGGCAAAGTTTTGAGACAACCAGAACTGCAATCCCTGCATACGGAACGGCGCATCCGGACACGACGCAGTACCCGAATCACAAGCTGGTATACGTCCGCGTTGCCGATGAGCAGGGATTGTACTTTGAGTTTCTGTACGCGGCGGACAGAAGCGATCAGGAAGACTACAACTACGAGATCACGTACCCATACGGAGGCGAGATCAAGTATCCACGGATCACTCGCAAGTACGTTCTGCCTCGCGGAGACAACGCTCTCGCTCTCGGCTCCGCAGACCCAGGCGACACGCTGACTGGGCTCTATGAATACTTGCAACCGGGCGAACCGGGCGGGCAGTTCGGATACCTGCAACCAAGCGGAGGATTCACGTATGAGTTTCAAGCAATCACTCAAGCAACCCTTGTCGCCCAATCGGAGCGCCCGCTTGGAGATGAGCTGAACGGGCTGTACGTCGAGGTGACTCGCGTGTATGATGTCATTCCTGGATCGGAAGATCCGACAAGCAGCAACGGCTTCGGGCAGGTGGATAATGGATATACCGTTGAGCGCCCCATTCAAGACAAAAACTGGGTTCGGCTTACATGGACACTGGAACTGCCAAGGACGGTTGCCGACACGTACCGGAAGGACAACTTCGATCAGTGTCCGATCTCTGGGTACGCCAATCTGTATCTGGTCAGTGAGTCAATCAAATCTGCGGACGATCAGAATCAGACATCCAAGATCGTTCGGGTTTACGAAGGCAACATCGTTGGAGATGCAGCGATCTCAGCAGCAAGCGTAATCGGAAAGTCCAGAGAGTTCCCCGGCAAGATGCCGCCAGAGAAGTTCCTGTCCTATGTTGAAACTAGGACTGACATGAACCGCATCCTGTCACCTGAAGACATTGCACTGGATTCTGTGTCTGCGCCATCCGGGATGCTGCTCCTCAACTCCAAGGTTGATCCAGAAGGAACCAACTCTGGAAACCGCAGCATTACAGCAACAAAGTACGAAGCAGGGAGCGTCAGCGGAAAGCGATGGGACGACAACCTTCGGGACTATGTTCCGTACACAGTTTCTGTAGTCAGTTCGGATGACGGGATCAACTACGTCGAAACGCCTGGCGAGCAGATTGAAGTCCAGCCGATCAATCGGTACTGGTCAATCGTCACCCGTGAGGCTCCGCGTGAGACAGCAGCGCCACAACTAGTCAAGGAATACTACACATCCATGGCATTCACTTGGCCCGCCGTTCTTCCGATGGCTGGACCTGGTGCGCTTGTGTGGGATGGACTGAATCGTAGAATGCCACGCGGGAGTGATACATATATCAAAGAGTTGTTCTACCAGTTCACGCTGCGTCGTGCCTGGAGTGGGATATGTAAAGCAAAGGTCCGCATCTGGTGGCAGAAGAGTGCGCCGATTGTCAATCCAATCGAAGCAATGCAGCCAACCGAGATCCATGTATTATGGCCAATTGGAGTTATCAAAGTTCCGTCATGCCTGCACGGCTCATATGATTTCGACGGAACGACTGGCGACAACAACCCAGATTACGGTCCTATAGGCTTTGAGATGCACGTTGACGCAACCAACTACACTGATTGGCCCGAGTCGCTGCTGATCTCTTCAAAGAACGAGCCATACAAAGGCGGATTCCGTTCTGAGGAAGTTATTATTTACAGCCCGCCCAAATACACGACTGCATGATTCCGCTGAACGTGAACCATCTTTTGAATCCAGATGAGGTTCCAGATGGAATCCCGAGGATTGCCGAGCCTATTTCAAGGAAGGAATCAATCATCCCAGGAGACGGCATCGGCGTGCAAGAGGTCAACGGCGACTACATCGTGTCTGTCAACGACTCGGTCGTGCAAGAGGCAGTCCAAGCCGTAGTCCAAACGCCGCAGGAAGATCCACTCGCCGGAATGGGGTTTCGCGTATCATATTCGGATGGACTGGTCAGCATCAATCGCGGGTACATTCTGAACTCGTACTATGTGAATCCTGAGTGGAAGAGCGAAGAGACGCGAGTCCCTGCTGGTGAAATCAGCATCAACCCGGATTCGACAAGTTGTTCCATCTATATCGTAATCGGAATGAGTGTGTTCGGCAGCGAAGAGAACTCCCCGTGGAACACATACTATGGCGAAGAAACCATTGCTTCACAAGTATATGTGTCAGCGATCACACTGAGAACAGAATGGACCGGGCTGGACTTGCTTCAGTTTGCGACCATCGGTGAAAAAAGCCTCTTTGAAGTTTACTATGAAGAGTTCCCGGTCTTTCCAGATGACTCCAAGATCAGAATCCTGCTTGCCGACATTGACGCAAACGGCGCTGTGACTCAGTCGCACATCGGTCTTATCACGCTTCCGCAGACATACGAAACTAAAGTTCAAGCGTGGGATATAACCTGAGTCATGAGCATCATTTCCGGTCATGCAATCCAAGTCATCCCAAGTGACCTCGGGACGCTGATTGCTTTGGATCGCGATACATTAGAAGCTGCTGCTGCTAAGATAATCCAAGAAGAGACAGACTTTGTGCAGGGATTTGATTTCCAGTGCGAAGTGATTGATAATACAGTTTCAGTAAACAAAGGGCGAATTAGGAAGACTGTGCTTGGTGCGACTATTTCATACGCCACAGAGACAATCTTTCAGACAACACTGTCCGAGTTTTTGCCAGAGGAAGAAGGGGATATTTTCATTGAGATCGAAACATCTCTCTCTGGCGATCAGGCATCAGTAACCAACGGCGCTGGTGGAGTAGCGACGTTTGATGGTAATCCATACAATTATGCCGCCGGGATAATTGATCAGCGCGTACTTGCTGGTTTCTCTACAATCAAAAAAGGAGTCATGCCGCCAAGCGAAATGGACTTCATTCGCATCAGGCTTGCAGAGTATTCCGTGAACGAAAACGGTGTAATCTCACTGACGCAAACTCACTTCGGTCCAGTATCAGTTCCACAGCCAACGCAGAATGGCGGCTTTGCGATCTTCTTCCGTATCGTCTGACCTATTGACTATCCCGCAATTCTGAATACCATCATCAGTAAGTGAAAACCGTCGCCCAAATCAATAGCCTCCTCTCGGCTTACCTGCCGCTGAACGACGGGCATTCTTCTGCAACGAGCATCATTCCGATGCTGAATCAGGTGATGCCGAGGCTGTACGACATGGGGAACTGGCGGGCATTGCAGGACGAAATCGACATCGACGCCAGTAACGGGTACTTCTGCCTGCCCGAAGATTACGAGTCGATCATCATGGCTCGACTGAATGACATCCCGGTGGACATTCAGAGTATTCATTACGAATACCAGAAGAAAGGGCCGGGATACATCGACGCTCCCGTGTCATTTATCTACGGACTGATCGACGAAGGCTTTGTCCCGACTCTGTCCGATCTGCCGATTGAAGGACTGGATGCCATCACGTTCACCTTGGTTTCAGGCACATGGGATGCTTCGGATTCCATCCGCGTTGACTACATCACTGACACTGGAAAAGTAGTTTGGAATGTATCTCTCACCGGGCTCTCAACGATCACGCTGACTCCAGCATCCCCGCTCGTCGCCATCAAAAGCATCCAGTACACATCCATGCCGGATCGCGTGGTCGTATCAGATGCGGACGACATCATCTACGCAGTCCTGATTCCCGGCAGCAACGTCAGTGAATATCGCAGGTACAAGGTTCCACAGGTTCCGCCCGAGACGACAGACGAATGGAGCGTGTCGGCACTTGTAAAAAAGAAGTTCCAAGAGATTACGGCGAACACGGATGTCGTTCACATCGACAACATCACCGTTCTGAAACATTCATTCCTCGCCATAACAGCAGAGGACAACGCCGACCTAGACCGCGCAAACTTCCATTGGTCACAAGTTAACAAGCAGCTTGAGCTTGAACTCAGCCAGTCTCGCGGAGGAGCGAAAGGTCGCCCGCAGTTTGAAATATGGGGAGCAGGAATCCCAGGACTTCCATCCAGATACTAATCATGGCTTCACTTTCCGAATCACCAGCAATGCGGCAGTCGCGAGAAACGGCTTTCCGGGACAAGTCGCTGCTCAACAAGCAGTATCGGCAGGCGCGAGCTTCCGGAGACTTCGGGAAAGCGATGACGGTCGCTCAGCAGGCAGACAAGATGGGTATGCCAGTCGGCGTTACTGGTTCCTTCGATCAGTTGGCACAAACTGGGCAGCGCAGATACGAACAAAGCATGTTTGCCGCAGGACAACAGCCAGAGAAAACGGGGCTCGCCGGGTTTGATTTCCGCCAAGCATCCCAACGTGGAGCTGTCGGAGTTGGCGGATACGACTTCCGGCAAGCGGCTCAACGTCAACCAATGCAGCCAGCGCAGGACATGGCACCGCAAGCTCCGTCCAGCCAGAGGGTTCCGCCAGTTGCGCTTTCGACGACAGTCCCCGGTGATTCCCCAGCCGCCCTGGCTCAACAGCAGGGCGGTTCCGCTCCGCGTCCTGAACTCGTAAGTCAATTCACGGACATCTGGGGTAAGGCGAAAACGCAGCAACAAAAAGACAGTGTCCTGCTTGCCGCATACAAGGCGGGTGTTCCGCTTAATGACTTTGGAAGCAAAGAACTGCTTCGCGCTACCAGTAATTTTCTGCCAGAGCAACCACCAGAGCAGCAGTCCAACAAGCTCACGTTTACAAATACGGCAGGTCAACCAGTCATGACGGATGCTGGCAGGCAGTATTACGAAAACGCCAAGCAGCAATACGAAGCAAAGCCTGAGACGGTCGTGATGCGCCAAAAGGAGGAGCAGCAAAGGAGACTCCAGTTGCTTGACCGCGATCTGTCAGCGAAGCGAAAAGCAGAAGATCGCTGGGCGAGCCGGGTGCAATTCGGGAAGGAACAGAAAGCGTTCTCCGAAAACTACGACAAAGAGACGGACGCGCAGATGCGGAAGTATGATGCGGAGATCGCGAATCTGGAGTCTGGTCAACTTGAGCAGGTCGCTGACATGCAGAAAGCTGCTAATGTAGAAAAAGCCGAGGATGAAGCGTACTACTCTACACTTGAAGGAAGGACTCAACAATTATTGTTTGGGAGGATGCCGCAGGACACGCAAAAGTCTGCTGATAAGATGAGAAAAAGCACCATTGGTGTGATAAAAACCAGAAATGAATGGCGACCTAAGCCTAGACCGACAGTAAACTGGCGAGACTCAACGCCATACGCCCCACCTCTCCGATAAGATGGCACCTCCTCCAAAACCAATCGCCAGAGCCAGATCCCAGTTCTTCGGGGAACCGGAGCCTGCACAGTTCTTCCCGCCATCCCCGGCGCTGAAGACAATGTCTCCGTTTGGTCAGTATGATTCGCCCGCATTGCTCGGTGAACAGATGACAGAGCGCGAGGACATCCTTTCCCGCAGGAACAAGCTAGCAACCGAACTGGCTGGCGGCGCATATCAGCGGCAGTCCTACGCATCGCAGGGTAGAATCCTTCCGTTCTCCGAACAGATGGCAATCGCGTCCGCTCAACTCGGACAGAAGCAGGCTCTTGGAGATATGGAGAACTTGCCACAGGCGCAGGAAGCAAGACGGGTATCCGATGAGTATCGTACAGCGCAAGCTCGGCAGGGGATGCAGGAAATGCCAGAGCAAGCCGCGTTTGAGCAGCAGCGTCGTGCTTACGAAACGGAGCGCATGGCTTCGGATGACATGTACGTTCGTCAGCTCCAGCGGATCACAAACAACCCTCGAACGTTCACTGCATACGAGTCGTTCGCAGAAGATCCGTCCTTGGCGAAGATGCCAGCGCCAGCCCGCAGGAAGGCTGCGTATGTCCGCGCTCTCCAGCTTGAGCAAGATCAGGAAGCCGTGGATGCCATCGACACGATTCTGCAAACGGACCCAAATGCCAACGCCGCAATGCGCGGGAAATATGTGGAGCCAGTCTTTGACCCAGTGACGAAGTCCTACATCGGGGAGAGGATCAAGGATGACGCAGATCGGATGAAGGTTTCGGAGTACATCGCCAAGGCGAAGAACCAGCGGCGCGTGATGGAAGCTGAGCGTGAACAGCGGAGAGCGAGTGAGTCTTCGCAAAACATGGATCAGAAAAAGGCGGCGCGACAACTCTCCATCGCCCAAAGAATCATCGACAATCCAGACATGTTTGATAAACTATCCGAGGACGAGAAGAGCGATGTTCTTGAAACCGTGAAGCAAGGGGCAGGACTTCAGGGTGAGCAGAAAGCGACGGAGAAGAAGACTGTGTTGGATCTCTTCTGAAACTGACTGCTTGATTTTTGCTGCCTGCGCCCGTAATTGCAGGACGCATGGAGACTCCGAATTCGACTGGCACCGCAACTCAGCCAGAACCCATCAAGCCTTGGAAACAGGTAGCCGAGGAAAGCAACATCTTCTCGCTTCCGGCGGAACAGAGGGTTGCTGAATACGACAAGTGGTCGCAGCAAGCCATTGCCAAAGGAATCCGAGATGGGGACTTCGACTCGCCGGATACGTTCAGCCAGTTCAAGCTACTCGACATCCGCACTCGGAAGAACCTTGCGTCTGATGACATTGTCGGACCTTCCGATGATGACATCTTGGCGGACTACAACTCGTTCTCCACGGCATTCCAGAATACACAGCGGGCATTCTCTTCCCAGAAACCAACGCCGGAAGACAACGCCATTCAAGGCGAGGTGCTGCAAGGAAAGCGGAATGCGGCATTCGTTCGCGGGCAGATGGTGTTCAATCCAACAATCGTCAACGATCCGCAAAAGTACCGGGAAGCCATCCTTGAATCCGATGCGCCGCCGGACATCAAGATGCTCTACGCTGGGTTGCGTCCCGAGATGGAGAAGTCCGCAACGATTACCCGCCGCCGCGAACTGGCTGGCTCTATCATCACGCGGGATGTTGCCGACAAGGTTGTCAACGCGATCCAAGAAGGGACGGAAGTCTTTGGTGTAGATGTCGGAACTCCGCAGTCCCCGGCGCTCAAGAAGAACAAGGCTGGCGTGTGGAGCGTGGTCGATCCTGAGTATTCCGACATTGAGACATCACTACTCGCGAGGGCGAACGCCAAGATCAACCCGCTGGCAGACGCTCAATACAAGCCTCTCGCCGCGATCAACGAGTACCAGAAGAAGTACGGACTGAGCGATGAGCAGGTTCAGCAGGACTACATGGAGGCGTTGATTGAGAACGCTCCGACCGCAGTCAATCGCTGGGTGAGCAAGGCGACGAGTGTTGAGGAGTACGTCAAGCAACTGGACTCCACTGTCCGCGTGAAGAACAAGGATGTCGCACCGGAAGTCCGTGTGCAAGATCCGAATCTGTTCTTTGACGCAGAGGGATACAATGCCGCCGTTGATAAAGCGAATGCGCCGGACGAAGCGAAGAACCTCGCCAAAGAAGCGCGGACTCAGTTTGCCGATGCTGTTGCTGGCGACATCTACAACAACCTGCTCGCCAACCGGGATGACTTCCGGGAAGACTACGCCAAGGATGTTGTGAAGCGGGAGGACATGGCGAAAGCGATCACTCGGTACTACAAGGACAAGAAAGATCAGGCGTGGTACGACGATGTCGGTGAGTTCATTGGGCAAACCGGAACCGCTCTCCAGCAAGGTGGGATGAATGTCATTATGACACCGAGCGCGGTTCTTGGGATGTTCGGAAGCGTGAAGGATGCCGAGGATGTTCGCTACGCCACGATGGTTCAGAACGGGCAGATGCAGGCAGAGGAAGCTGTTGCCAATCGGACTGGCGGCGCGGGTGCTATCAAACTGACTGGTGATGTTGCACGGATTCTTCCGGACCTTGCCGTTCAGATGGCAATCGGCATCATGAGCGGTGGTGCATTGTCGTTCTCTCAGGCAGCAGCACTGTCTGCAAGGACTGGGCTTTCCAAGGCCGCAGCCCGTACCGCAATCAGGCAGGCAGCGATCACTGGAGAGAAGGCGGCACTGAAGACGGAACTAGCGAAGCTGATCCCGAATCTGTCGGCGCAAGCTGCTGATGATGTTGCGACCGGGGCACTGGAGGTAGCTGCTCGGACAATGTCGAACAACCCACTCAAAGGAGGTATTGGAACGCAACGGGCAATCGGTTCCGCTTACGCTGGACTCACTTCCGCCGGATCAACTTTCGGACAGGTTTATACCGAGGTCCGCGCCATGGGTAAATCGCCAGAGGAATCCATCGGTATCGCCCGGACGGCAGGCATCACGGCAGGCGCAATTACCGGGGCGTTGACTCACACGTTTGGCGTACTCGGTCGCGGCGGCGTGGAAGACTTTGCATCCATGGGCCGGAAAGCTGGTGAGTTCACCATTCGGGACATCGTGAAATCCGGGGTTCGCGATGTGCTGACGACGCAAGAAGGACGGCAACTCGCTCGGAGCATTGCCAGTGGGATTGCCAAGGATGCGCTCCATGAAGGCGTCGAAGAAGGATTGGATCAGGCACTCAACCTGATCTCGCAGTACGCAACCAACCCATCGCCAGAAGCGCAGAACCGAAAGGTTTCCGATGTCATCAACGAGTCCCTGTACGCCATGCTCCTTGGAATCCTCGCTGGCGGAATAGCAAGCGGAACCGGACAGGCAAGAGTAACAGCACCAGGAATCACCGCTCAGCAGATGCAGGCTGAGATCCTTGGAGCGAACGCACCGCAAGCGGGAGCGCCAGCACCAGCAGTTCCTCAAGCTGCACCGCAAGCTCAACCTGCCGCCGCCCCACAAGCTGCTCCGGTTGTTCCTCCAGTCGCTCCGCAAGCGCCAGTCGTTCAGCCAACTCCCGCTGGTCAACCCGTGAACCCTGCTGCCCAGCAAGCGGCTGTAACGGCACAGAACATTGCCAATACGCCGGGTGCAAGTCAGACGGCAGCGGCACTAGCAGGACTTGCAAACGCAGCAGTAGCCCCAGTTATCCCTCCCGCATTAAACCTACCTGCCGTTCCAGGTCAGCAGCAACCGTTCCAGCAAGCCGCGCAGCCGCCAGTTCAGCCGCAAGTAGCACCTGTAGCTGCTCCAGTTCAGCCGCAAGCAGGGCAGGCAGCATCAAATCTTACTGGTTGGAAAGCCCAGTGGGAGCTAGCCAAGATCGCTAAACTAGAGGGAGTTGATTTAACGGCACTCAACCGCACTGAATACGCCGATTACGCAGTAAAGCATGGGCTCGAAATTGACGACAGCCAGTTAAGAATGGCTGCATCTTTACGTAATGCGGAATCGCTCCCAGAGTTCTTGCAGCGGAAAAAAGCAATAACATCTTCTTCTGAATTCAAAACAGCAAGTGATGACTTTGATAAATGGTCTGCTGGTATCTTACAGCTTGCTGGAGATAGGGCAAAAGGAACAAGCTCCGGTGAAGTAGCTTCGGGCGTTACTGTTCGCAGCGGAACGGCAACAAGTAACACTTGGCTATTTTTCAAGATCAACCAAGGAGCAGACGGATCTTCCGGGAAAACCCATAAAACGTATGTTGGATTCGCGGATTTGGCAAAATCACTAAGCGGTACTAGATTTACTGGCTTCATGCAGGCGTTGCAACAAGCCGGATATCAAGGAGACATTAAGACAGGGCAAGATTTCATTCATCTGGTTGCAATGAGCGATCAGATTGTAATGCACGGAAGGACAGAGGCAGATGCTGATCTGGCAGCTAAAGTAGCACAGTCGCACTTTGGGTCCGAAATCAACTTCACTGATAAAGGAGTTGATGCGGGTGGGAAATCGTACAGTCAGATTATTTCCGACGACATAAAACAAAGAATTGAACAGCAGCGGTCTGCGGTAGCTGCAAGTCAACCACCTCAGCCACAACCGCAAGCAGCACCCTCCGCTCAGCCTGCCGAGCCTGCCACTGTCGAACCAACGGCAGAACAGCCGACTGAAGAAATGAAGACTACTGAGGAAACGCCAGCCGTCCGCGATGCAACGAAACCGGAACAGATGACTCCGGAAAAAGGAGACGAAGTCTTTGTAAAAGGTGGGGACGACAGGATCACTCGCCGTATCGACAATATCTTTACCGCAGAAGGAAAACAGATGGTTTTGCTACAAGGGCTTCAAGATCCAATATCACTGGACAAAGTTGTAGTTGATCCAAAATCCGACTACCGTAAGCGGAAGCAGAGAAAAGCAGAACAAACAGCGCGAATGGTCGCCGCAAATCCTCAGCTAATCAGACAGCTTGGCGACTTAGCCGTGCGAGACAAACAACCAGTTGGTCAGGATTACATCAACGCAACAGGAGGAGCCATCCCTAAAGACTACGTCAAAGAAGGCGAGCTGTACGTGTTCAAAGGAGAGGAAGCGCCAGCCGCAGAAGCTCCCGCTGAAAAGCCAGTCGTCACTCAGACGCAACCCGCCGCAAAACCCGTAGCTCAGCCCAACCAAAAACTTCCGAAAGAACTCGCCGGGGCAAAGCCGCGCTTCGGATATGGAAGCATCAACACTGAACTTTCATTTGCGTCCGATTTCGACAAGGCGGCTTACATCGTTGCCCAAGACAAGAAGAACAGTCGTCATGACGATTATATGGCATGGGCAGTCAAAGCGTCCGGCTTGACTGAAGATCAGGTTAAAGCGCATGGAACGATTGTCCGCCAAGCTGTCAAAAAATCCATTGAGCCGTACGCTAAGAATAAGCGCCAAGTTCCGGCTCCGTTCACGGTTGCGGCAACCCCTGTAAATCCAAGCGCTCAAGCCGTTAAGCCAGTCGCAAAACCAGAGCAGAGAACTCCGGTTCAAGCTGTCGTGTCAAAGGCGATGGCAGAATCATTGCCTCGTGAACTCACCGGGGCAAAGCCGAGGTATGCGTTCAAAGACAAGAACTTCACCGTATCATTCATTTCGGACTTTGATAAAGCGGCATACATTGTGGCGCAGCCGGAAGATAAGCAAAACAAGCAGCACGCCAAGTACCTCAAGTGGGCGACGGACGCATCCGGATTGACGGCAGAACAAGTTCAGGCGCACGGCAGTTACGTCCGCCAGTCCATCAAGAAGATCGCAGAAACAGCAGAAGGTGGAACTCCCGCAGCGCCAAAGCAGATCACAATTGGAAAGCAGTACGTCAAGCAATCCCAGCCCGCAGTTGAAGCAAAGCCAGCGCAGAAGACGGCTCCAGACAAACAACCAGCGCAACCAAGCAAAAAAAAGGTTCTGTTCCGTGGGTTTGGACGCAAGGAGAAAGGGTCCGTGTATTCTGACCGAGCTGACGGCCCTGTTCTTGGCGGCGGGAAGTATTACGCCTTCAACGAAGAGGAAGCATCTCGATACGGCCCAGAGATTGAGCAGGTTGAATTTGACGCAAGCAACGCGCTCGTTATCAGCAGCGATAAAGAATGGAGTGATCTCACAAAGAAACTCGGCTGGAGATTCCCAAACCCAAGCGGCAGAAGTCCAGAGACAGCAAAACAGGAAATCAAAGCACTGACCAACTACTTGAAGGCAAAGGGCTACACCGCCATTGTGGTTGACGGCATCAAGGGCTCGGTTGGAGATAGCGCAAAACTACTAAAGAATGTATTTGGAACCGACCAAGTATTCATCCCGGAAGGGTTTTCCGAAGCGCCGACTCAAGTCAAGCCAGCGCCGGAACCGGAACCGACCCCTCAGCAGCAGGATGTCGTAGTGTTCATGGAGGAGCAGAACGACGAGATAGAGGAACGGCAAAAGTCGAAGAAGAAGCGCATCACTCCCGGCGAAGCGAGGAAAGCGGGAATCGCAAAGCAGATCGGAATACTCGGGATTCAGTCCAACAACCCCGATTCCGTCATCGGCGCACTGAAGAAGATCGCAGCCAGCAAGGATGCGCCAAAGCACCATGCTCGCATCGCCAAGGATCTACTCAGCGTGCTGGAAGGATCTGGAACGTCCATCGTCCTTGTCGCCAGCAATGATCCGCGCATCAAGAAGGGCGACGAGCAAGTCAACGGATGGTACGATCCAGCGACGAACACGGCGTACATCAACCTCGACGGCCCGCACGAACTCGGGATTGAGGAGACAATCCTACATGAACTCGTCCACGCTTCCGGCGAAAAGGTCATCCGCAATCCGCAAACGGAAGCGCAGAGGGGGATTCTCAGGGATCTCCAGAAGCAGATGGAGGCGGCGACAAAGAACGCAATCGCCTTTGGGCAAAGTGTGCTGAAGACCAAGGAGACGGATCTGGAGAAGCTGATTAAGCTCGCCAAGAACGAAAACAACTACGCCTTGTTCGACATCCTGTACGGCGTGTCCAGCCTGTCCGAATATCACGCGCACGCCACAACCAGCAAGGCGTTCCAGCGGTTCCTGTCCGAATACAAGGAAGGCTCCAAGCGGAACTTCTTTGAGCGGTTTGTCAACTCGCTCACAAGGCTGTTGTCTGGAACGAAGACGGCAGAAGGATCAGATGCGGAGAAGTCGTACGCCACGCTGCTTGATTTGATGCGCGAGAACAAGGGAGATGTCCGGCTGTCGAACACGGATGTTGTGCAGTCTCTGGCGAGGGGAGTGACGGTTGAGATGGATACCGCATTCGCCGACGCCTACACCCGGGGAGACACGGAAGCCGCGCAGGCCATGGTGGATGAGGCGGCGAGGGCGGCTGGGTATGGTGAAAGTGGGTATCATAACACTGACGCCGAATTTGACACCTTCCGGCCTTCAACCTCTGGAAAATTCGGGCCTGGGATCTACTGGTCTCGCACTCCGAGGATGAAATTTGGGTCCAGGGTAATCCGGGCGTTTCTTAAATTCAGCAATCCTCTCGTTGTTGATAGAAATGCGCCTGCTGAATATCTGAAAAAAACAGGGAACTTCATTACGGGCGTTACGCAGGATGCTATGGAAAAGGGAGGGTTTGACGCAATTCTTGCGTCACCAACAGAGAATGTCGTTAGAGACCCCAGCCAAATCAAGTCCGCCGATCCGTTCACGTTCGACGAAGCCGGAAACCTCATACCGCTCTCCAAACGATTCAACCCGGCATCCCAAGACATCCGATACTCTCGGGCGAGGGGCGTTGAATCCGACTCTACCCACGCAGAACTGGAGCGCAGGTTCAAGGCTGGAGACAAAGACGCAGAGCAGGAAGTGAAAGCGCTTGTTGAGGAAACCGCAAAGCAGGCAGGCTGGACCGAAAAGGCGTATCACGGGACTCCGGGTGGCGGCTTCACGGTGTTCGACATCTACGGTTCTCGGTATGGACTAATGGGTCAGGGCGCGTACTTCACAGATGCGCGTGGCATTGCGCAGAGCTACGCAGACAAACAGAAGCGGAACGTAAATCCAAGCTCGCAAACCCCGATGGTCTATGAGGTGTTCCTCAAGCCGGGACGGGTTCTGGACATGGAAGCGCCAGTCGATACTCAGTTCTGGCTGGACGCTTTTGGTGATTACCTGACGGAAGATTCCTTGTCGGATGCGAAGACGAACGAAAGCGCTTTCCGCGCCTTGGAAGAAGCGTTGACGGACGAGGGTGTTTCAATGTCGGAAGGATCAGAGATCGTGTCGGACGGATTGATGTCCCGCTTCGATTCCGTCAAGCACATCGGCGGCAAGCGCATGGGTAATGGCGAGAACCTGCACAATGTCACCATTGTATTCAACTCAGAGCAAATCAAATCTGCCGACGCCTTCACCTACGACGATGACGGAAACCTGATTCCGCTTTCCGAGCGATTCACCGAGCAGTCGCCGGACATCCGATTCTCCAAAGCTCGCGGCATCGTATCCGACGCAGTCGTCAAGTTCGCCCCGCAGTTCAACGTAGTCGATGCGCCGGACGGTCCATCCGTCGAGTTCGACGGACGTTCGGTCACAGTCAACCCAGGGAAGCTGGAGAACCTAGAAGAGTATGAAGTGCAGGACTTGGCGAACCGGGCTGTCGTCGCAGCAATCGCCACTCCGAAAGATCCAATCGCAGCAGGGATCATTCAGCAGACGATGGACGTTGCGGCGTACAACTTTGACTCGGAGTCCCGTAAAGGAATCCGCAAGAGCTTGGCTGATGCGCATAGGACGGCGCATGAATTCGGCATGGCACCGCTGGCGATGGAGCTTGGTAATCGCCTGTTTGAGTTTGGCGGGGCGACGGATTCGGATGTTCGGAAGTCGATGGCTCGTGGGATTCCTTCGGATGAGAAGTACGCTGACGCCTACAGGCGCGGCGATACAAAGGCGGCGCAAGAGATGGTGGATTCGGCGGCGAAGGCGGCGGGGTATAATGTTGGCCCAGTGTTCCACGGAAGACGATCTGATTGGATTAGGGCTGACTTAGAGGCCGGGAAATTGCAGGGGGATATTTCCGGAGTATTCTTCACGGACAATAAAGAGCTTGCTGATGAATACGCAGAAACAAGACTTGGCCCGATTGGCGTGCGGCTGATAAAAGATCAAGAAACCGCAATGCGCGAGCTTTCAGGCATAGCCGAGCGCGCAGGCGAGCCGCTTCCACAAATGGTCCCAGGATGGGGAAACCGCTTCTATAACTGGGCGAATAGTCTTGAGATCCAAAGCGACGAGCGTCAGCGTGTTTATGCGTGGATTGACACGTTAATTGATGCAGATGATTACGACCAAAGAACTGACGGCGAAGCTAATACTCTTAATGCGTATCTAAAGGGGAGTAAAATAAAAGAAATAAATGCAAACAGAATTCCACAGATATTCATAAATCCATTAGTATCCGATTCTGCGTCCAATGGGGTTGATCTTGTTGTTGTTCAAAATGCAGTAGATCCTTCATTTGAAGGAGGAAATGAATCTTCATCCACTCTTTACGTTGTTACCGGCTCGCCCTCGCAAATCAAATCCGCCGACGCATTTACGTTCGACGACTCCAGCGAACTCATCCCGCTCAGCCAACGCTTCCAACCCGACTCACTAGACATCCGCTATTCCCGCGCCCGAGGAACCGAACTCGTCACTCGGGTATCCGGCCCTGCGCTTGCGTGGAAGAAGTTCGTCTCCGGGTTCCGCAGCCGAGGCATGGTGAGCCAAGAGGCGTATGATGCGCTCCGAGATTCCGATGCGTTCAAGAAGGCGAATGCAGCGTTTGTTTCGTTCATCGCAAAGGATTTCACCAACGTCACCAATAAGCTGTTCGGAGAAGGCGGCGCAAACCTTGAGAACTTCCGGGTGTTCTCCCGTGACGCAACGACAGGCGAAGCGACTGTCAGTAGCCGTGGATTTGAGACGCGTCAGAAAGCCGAGGCGTTTGCGGCGACGAATCGCTACAAGGATTACATCGTCTCCACCGGGCAGGATCTCATCAATCAGGCTCTCGGCAGTAACGGTCCTACGCTCAAGGAAGATGTCCGTGATGCGATTGAGAAGCTGACGAAGAAGGGATTGGATGACATCGCCAAGAGTATTGAGGCGTACAAGGAAGAGTATCTGAATTACTGGAATCTCGTTGTTCTGGAAACGCAGGCAGACTCCATCGACGAGAAGCAAGTCGCTACACTCAAAGATCGCAAGGAGCAATGGATGGCGGCACTCCGACTCCGCAGCGAGGAGCAGAAGAAGCTGGTGGACGACGCCAGAAAGAAGGCAGTCCAAGCGGCGATTGCGGACGCGAAGAACCGGATCGTTCAGCAGCAGCAGTTCGCCAAAGCGTATCTGCCCGATGATCTCGTTCACCAGATTGAACGTGCCCGCGAAAAGATCGACGAACTATCCACTCGCCTCACAGGGATCAAGTGGTTGATGGAAGGCAGCGAACTCCAGATGGTCATCGAAGGACTGAATGGAGTCTATGTCACCCGTTCCTACGAGGCTTTCGAGACGAGCGACAAAGCCGCCTATGTCGCATGGCTGAACGAAGCGTACAATGCGCTCACCAACAGGGATCAAGTCTACGACCCGATTGCGATGGAGCGGATCATGCCACTTGTCCGACACATCAAGAACGGAATCATGGAGCGCCGGATTGAAGACTTGAAGAAAGAGAACGATCAGCGGCAGGTGGATTCAATCATGGAAGACCTGATGGCAGACTCCCGGCAAGTCACGCAGGTTGATCGCGTTCCTGGACAACCGATTGAAGGCACCGAGTACGAACAACTCATCCGTGCTGTCGCAAAGCGGGATCTCCTTCGCCGCCGCAGTGACGAGAAGAAGAAGTTCCTCTCAGACATGTTCGATTATCTGGCGAGGAACGGGTTCTCCAGCAATATCGGTGATCGCCGGAAGCGGGAGACTGCTATACGCAAGGAGGCGAAACGTCTCTACTCTGAACGGTACGGCGATGCAGAGCAGCAGATCATCGCAGACATGTTCGGTCGCCCGCAGGGATTGCAGTGGGCGTTGATGACAGACGACGAGGCGCATGACATTGCGAATGTGGAGCGGGCCTTGTCTGAAAGTCCGAACAACGTAAGCGGATCGAAGATTTGGACTTCCAGCATCAGCGGAACTAAGCACTCGTCGTTCTATGCGGCGGTCAACGATGACTTCCAATCCAACTTGGACTTCATCACAAAGGCTCCGACATCCAAGACGGGAAACACGACGGCGACGGCGAACGATTGGCGGCGACTTGGCGACAAGATCCTTGAACACAAGAATGATGTTCCAGCATTCCTACGGACGTTCCTTGGCGAGAAGGATAATCCACTTCTCCGCGTTTCGGACACCATCCTCAAGCAGTCTCACTTGGTTGCGGTTGGCGAACTGTATCGCGGCATTGCCGAGATTGGCGAGAAGGCGGGCTGGCTTGTTCACAAAGAAATGCAGGCAACGGATCGCAACAAATACGGGACATGGGTTCCGCTACTCAGCTCCAAGGATGCAGATCAAGGCTACGAGAACAACCCGCTCAAGGGGATGTACGCAGATCCCGTGATGGCAAAGGCAATTGACACGCTCCTCGCCGCGAACCAACCATCGAACAGCGCATTCAAAGTCATCTCGTTCGTTGTCGGGGCTGCGCTCTGGAACGTCACGGCAGGTAGTGTCCGCGCCATCGCTCGGAACCTCTATTCCTTGCCGATCTTCCTGATGAACTCGGGGATTCTCGGAGCCGTCATCAATCCGACAAGGTGGCCAATCGTTGCGAAGAACATTGTACTGGCATCGCGCATTGTCCAGCAATCCATGGAGGCGACGGGTAAAGTATCCGGCGGGCAGCAAATCACGAACAAGGGATTCAAGCTGGCGGACAAGTTCTGGACCGGACTGCTGAGTGTCGTAGCGGCACAGCGTCCTGCGCTCTATGCAATGAGGGGCGCAGCCAGCATGGCTGAGATTGTTGGGCGCATCAAAGAACAGCCGACTGGCGAGGCATTCCAAGAGATATATCTGAAAGCAGTCCGTCTCGGTGTCGCCAATGACAACGTGCAGAAGGAGGCGATCCACAGACTCCTCGACATTGAGGAGCAGGCAATCCGCAGCCCGAAGGACAAGAACATGGGGCGGTTCGCCAAAGCATTAAAGCTGGAGGGTGCTGTTGGATTTGGATCGTACCTGCTCGGCACCATGAAGTCCACGCTTCAGCAGCGGAGCCAGCTTTACGGAGCGCCGGATGACTTCACGAAGATCATGGCGTGGCTCAACGAGATGGACACGCAGGCGAACATCCACGCGAAGGACGATGCTCAGTACAAGGAGTGGTGCGGCGATGACGGGCTGTTCTCCAAGATGCCGGATGAGTTTGTCAAGAAGGCGGCGGACAACGTCACCAACCTGATCCAGTCCCATAGCAGGGTCTGGGCGCACATCACCCAGTTTAAGAAGCTAGGTTTCGGCGCTCTTGCTGCTCCATTCGCTGCCGCTCGCGCTGAGTTCTATCGTAACGCCGCCAACGCGTACATCATTGCATTTGAGGAGATGCGCTCCACAAACAAGAAGGAGCAGATGAACGGCGGGATTCGATTCGCCAGCGCATTGATGGCGCACTTAGCGATGGGTAACGCAATCGGAGCTGTCGTCAAAACAATCTTCAGCGCATTCGCTGACGATGATGAGATTGTCGAGGGCTCGCCAGAATACCGGGAAGCCGTCCGCAAACTCGGACCTGAGTACGCCAAGAACAAGAATGCAACATACATCCTATATAAGAACGGCACATTCGACTGGGTGGACTTGAGCTTCGCCAACCCGTTCGCGTTTGTCTGGGACTCCATCACGGCAGCGCGGCGAGGAGCGACTGAGAGGGATGTCGAGGACAACATCGTCGTCGCCATGTCCAAGGAGATCCTTGAGGAAAACATCGGCACGTTTGCGAAACCGCAGATTGCGCTGGACGCATTCGCAACCATCAGGACTGGCTACGACCCGGTTCGCGGCGTGAAAATCTGGGACTCTCAGGCGGATTCGTTTACGGACAAGCTAGAGAAGTCTGTCTCGTATTACATGAAACAGGCTGGCGCTCCCGGCGATTTTAAGGACGCGATGAAGATCCTAAAGGCTGCGAACGGCGTCGAGGAGAATGGGCGGCAGTACAAGGTCGGAACGGAAGTCGGGGCTGTGTTCCTCGGGACATCCATTCGGACGGTCAATATCACCGATGCGCTGGAACAGAAGCTGGCGCAGGCGAAGGATACGCTCGGAACCAGAATCACCCCGTTGTACAAGGCTCCGCTTCGGAACGCCAACGATGTCGAGATGGAGGATGTCGCCCTCGCCGTTCAGCAGTACGCCAAGGCCCACGATCAGGCTGTGTCCGCAATGCAGAAATCGTACAAGGCGGCGGAAACTCTTCTCCGGGAGACTCCGAACGCGAAGACCCTGCTGCGGAACGTGATGTCTTCTGACCGGGTGCGGATGAGCCAGTCAACGGAACGCTCAATCGTCACAGGCAAACCGTCGTTCCCTGAGTTCTCGGACCAGACTTTGCAGAAGATGGGGGATCTCGGGAAGAAGCATGACGACCCACGGCTAAAGGTCGCAGTGGACACCCTCAAGGAGTACAACCAGAAGAAGAAGAATCCGTGATTGCGTATTTGTAATGCAGATCGCATACGCGAGAGTTGGGCTCTATGAATATACAGGATCTCATTGCGCGACTTGCGGCAATCAAAGAGGAACACGGGAACCTTCCGGTCGTCATGTATGATTACATGCTTGGCGGTCATGAAGGTCCACGCAAACCGCATGTCTTCATTCGGGACATCGACGAAAAGCCAGTCTGCATCGAAATCACACAAGGAGTAAAATATGAAAATGATCCGTACTAAAATCCGCAAACGCTACTTCTCAGAAACTATGCGAAAACACATCATCCAAATTTTCGCCGGGGCGGTCACGCTTCTGCTTTCTACGATCTATCTCAGCTCATGCTCGACATCCAACCTCGGATCGCTTGAGGGAACGTATCGCCTTCCGTCCGGCAAGGGCGTCGTCACGATCAACATCCCGCTCAGCCGGGTTCCGCTGCTGCGCCCTAAGCTGCCTGATCCTCCAGTGATTCCTCCGTATGTCGAGGAGCCGGACGCAAGCCTCTTCCCTGTTGAAAAATGACTGCTTACACCATCATCTTAATCGCATCTGCATTCTCAACCGTCTGGCTTTCTGTTGCGCTCGCTGGAGAACTCCGACGCAAGCAGGAAGCACTGGATCTCTGCACGCAGAAGCTCATGGCGTGGGAAGACGAACTCTCATCCGTCATGCCAAAGGACTTCACTGACTGGTGGCAAACCGACAGGTCCGAGTGGCCGATGGTGACGACATCGCTCATTCGTATGTTGTCGGTATCCAGAGACAGGGCCTGGGATATAGCTGGGAAAAACAAATGAATATCAATGAATTCACCGGGGTCCGAAACATTGAACTCCGACGCAAAGAGTTCGCCACTCAGCACGAAACGGATCTGCGCCAGATTGAGTGGTGCAAGCAGAACGGGAGGTACGCCGAGTATATGGATCATGCTCGCCATCAGCTCATCATGAGTATGCGGGCCTACATCTTCGGCAAGGATCACCCGAAGCGCGAGGTCGTCACCTACCCGGAGACTTGGTGGGATGCAGTCAAGGATCGGTTTGCCCCGGCATGGTTCCGCGCAAAGTTCCCGGTCAAGTACACCAAGGTCACGGCGTCGTTGTCCGAGGTCTACCCAGACATCACACCAGCGATCCCAGACAAGCATGCCGTGCTTATGTTCACAGTTCAAACCCACAACCAATACATCAAACAATGAATGTCATTGCAATCCTTGAAGCCCAGCGGGATATGTACACCAATAACGCCAAGGTCACAGGAAATCCGGCGCTCCTCGGAATCGCCTTGGAGATTACGGATGCCATCGCCAAACTCAAAGCAGAACAGCCATGACAAATCCGCAACTGATTGAGTTGGCTGAATTGCTGACTCGGATTTCAACCATCGCGCAGAAGGATCTCGTTCTGCTTGTTGACTGCCTTGAATACGGCGGCGTCCTTACCGAAAAAGAGACAGACAACATCATTGATCTCGCAAAATACAGAAAACTGACACCATGATCCAACCCGACCAAACCACAGAGACGTCCTCTCATTCCGGTGAGCCGCTACGCATGTTCCATCCGCCATACGGGCACACGGATGAAGAGTGCTTCGTCTACTACTTCAACAAGCTCCAGGCCAAGGCGCATCTGAACGCCAAAGACAAAGGTTTCTGGGACGACAACCGCTCTGATGGCGAGTCGATTGCCCTGATTCACTCGGAGGTTTCCGAGTCGCTGGAAGGGCTGCGCAACGGCAACCCGCCAGACGACAAGGTGCCTCAGCACGGGAACGCAGAGACGGAGCTTGGCGATGCCGTCATTCGGATCATGGATCTTGCTGGGAAGAAAGGCTGGAACGTCGCGCAGGCGATGATCGACAAGATGATCTTCAATGCGGCTCGTCCATACAAGCACGGGAGGAAATTCTGATGAGTGATGCTGACGAATTTGACGGGCTGGCTTGTTTTGAGTGCGATGACGGGACGGTACAGTTGGTCCGCAAACCATACGAGACGACTGGCGGCAAAGGCGAGCCATTGACCATTCCGGATGTTCCGATCTGGGTGTGCGATCACTGCGGGGACGAGTCGTTCGACACCTGCTCATCACGGATTATTGAAGAAGCTCGCATTGCTGCGGGCGTGAAGTATAGACGATAAACACATGAGTAAACAAATCAGCAAAACCAACAAAGCCACCGTTGATCGGCTTCGATCTGAAATGAAAAGCGTGGATGCGCAAATAGGCACCGCGATGAGGATCGTTGACAATCTCCAAGTCGCATACGACAGCGCGAAGCAGCAGCTTGCATCACTGAAATCCCAATGGGTTGATCTGTACGCCCAAGCCAAGAAGCTCCAACCATGAACATAACCTACCCAATCACATCAGGCGAGAACTCGGCAGCGATGGCAATCATCGACGCCACGCTTCAGTCTGCCGCCCAGTACGTCTCGGTGCGTCACCAGATCCCACTTGGCAATGTCCTTGCTGGCATGAGCGTGTCTGCCAGTCTGTTGCCTCCGGTGAATCTGGCGCTCCAGGCGTTCCAAGAGAAGCAGCAAGCCGCACTGGTCGCAGCGTCTACGCCTCCAGTTCCTGCGCCAGCACCCGCTCCTCGTCCACCAAGGCAGGCACCAATCATTCCACCACCACCTCCGCAGCAGATCATTGAGCCGCCACCGATCACCAATCCTGCGGCCTACGCCGTGTTCGCCGCCAAAGCGATCTCTCAAGAGCGTCCGGCTGCAATTCCATCTGCGCTGACTGATCTTCCTAAGCCTGCGCCGGAACCAGAACCTGCGCCTGTTTCGGATGAGTTCATCCCTGCGCCTGTGGCGAAGAAGAGTCCGGGTCGTCCGAAGAAGGTTGTAGTCTAATCTATACCACCACAAGCTAAGCCTGTTGGGTAACTCCAGCAGGCTTTCTTTTTGCTCTGAGTTCAACAGTCTGAAGTACAACAGGAATCCAAATGCGATGAGCCAGAGCAGACAGAACATCGCCCCTGCCTATCGGCATTGATGATGTACTGGTACAAGCAGAGATCCTAATGGACTCACCGTCGCTTTCTCAGGTGCTGGTTGGGAGGTAGTCGGCCTCACAGGCTCGCGGGGACACTTGGAAAGCTACCTTTCCTCCAAACCGCGATGCGCACATCGTCCTTGGCTTTCAGAGCCAATGTTTTGGGATTCGCCTGTTCCATCACTCCAGTGGGCGACCGACTGGCGGAATGGATTCGGAGAGTGGTTCAGCAGTAGAGTCTCCTCCGTGTCCCCCGTCTGGTTCGGGTTATATGGCACCAGATGACTTAGACTCTCGGGGTGCTTTGTTTTCGTCACTTGCTCAACAGTACCAACGCAAACAAAAAACCCCAACGTTTAGCCCCCGTTGAGGTTTTTCATGCAGCGGAAACTGCGATTGATCTGCGACAAGAGGGCTATTCCGGTCTTCTGAAGACTTAGCCAGCCACCAGTCGTTTGCAAGTCATTTCTTCGGAGGCTTCACCCGAATACTCACCTGGGAGCAGGCTGTGAA